>CESM01017106.1_pt1 | contig 23920 bp, 8 predicted proteins | sample 361421 | NCBI WGS metagenome assembly CESM01 (sample SAMEA2622219, study PRJEB7988) | marine metagenome | isolation source: saline water (ENVO:00002010), including | reverse complement strand
GAGTTCATAGAAACTTGCAACATGAATGATTTATTGCCTGGTAGTTGAGATAATTGTGCTTCCTCATTAGCAACTGATGCAACCATTCTAGTCTCTGTAAATACAGTTTCATTTACAAGTGACAAATTAGTGAACCCTGTGTCTACAAAAGAATTTTCACCACCACTTACACTGGTCGCAGTTATTGTTCTAATACTTGCATTGATATCTGTGCCAGGTGGTAGACTATGTGATACTGTCGGTGTAATAGCATCAAACATTATATTTTTTGTAGCTCTTCCTTTTACTCCCCCACCAAATTTATCTTTAGAGAAGAATTTAGTACCATCAATTTTTACATGATATGAATCAAGAGTTACTCTGTCTTCAATTCCAGATGTCACATTTATAAGTGAATGAGTTTTGTTTATTTTTCTAAGTGATACTCCAGACAATTCATATTTTTGTATTGGTGTGCCTACAGAATAAGTTCTGGGTGATGAATTATCTATTCCACGAGTTATGGTACCACTTAGTTGATTTACTCCTACAGAAGTATATTCTATGATTTCATTTCCTATCATAGCATAACCAGGATTACTCGCTGTTACTTGCTCTCCCTCAAAGAAACTAAATCCAATGCTACTCGCTACAGATACTACACTTGTCTCACTCACCCCATAAGATACGGTTGTTTTGGTTGCAACTGAATCACCAGTTATATCAGCGATAGTCACTGTGTTATTCACTGCATGATTACAATGATTGATATGACTAACTTTGAAGTGCGATCCATCATATTGATCTGTATTTGTTGTCACTGTAGCAGGTATGATGTTAGGTAAAGTTGTTCCGTCACTTATAATAGTATTCGTGGTGTCGAATGTTCCTGTACCATTTGTCAATACAAGAGCGTTTGCTGCTGTGGTTACACCGACTGTTATCTTAAGATCTTGACCTAAACCTTTCACTCCGAGAGCAGCAGTGAGTATATCACCCACTTGATATCCACTTCCCGTATTGCTCCCTTTGACTGTTACGCCAGTTATTTGACCTGATGAAACAGTAACAACTCCAACTGCACCTGATCCTCTACCTGTCAAAGCAACCAAATCAACTGAACTGTATACAGCATCTTCATACCCAGTTCCAGAGTTTGTTATGGATAAGGTATTTCCAGCTTGTGAAAGGTGTGATAATTTTTCAGCAACAATACCACTGGCATCTGAATTAGATGTTTGTGTTATAACAGATCCAATGTCAGTGCCTGTTGCGATTGATGATGTAAGTCCAACAACGACCCTTCTAGAAAATGTCTCTATTGGATTATCAGGCAGTTTGTTTCTATTATCAAAAATGTTAAGTGCTGGATTATAGAAGTTGACTGCACCAGAATTTGTGGTAAATTTTGCTCTCCTTAGGGTATATTTCATATCCTCTAACTGAGAGGGTGTCCATGTGCCAGCAGTTTGACCTTTGAATAGTGATCCAAGAGTAGGTTGTTTTGTGACTATTACCTTACCTAATTCTGATTGATCTGCTGTTGTGATATCTTCCTCTCCTATCTGACATATCCATTGGTTATAGTCTGATGTCGCTGTAATAACAACAAAGGCATATTCACCTAGAGGTAGATAAACAGGAGATCTAAATGTAAATGTAGTTGGAAGAGAAGCATCTGGTGATACATTCACTTCACTAGGATTTTTGACTACGATACTATGCTTTCTTACATTTCTTGAAGGGTATCCATTGACCACATCAACTACACGTAATTCAAGAGGTATGGTCTCTGATTTTGTTGCAAAAAATAAATCAACAGATGTTATAAAGATACCATCACTCTGATCAACTTGAAATGTCTGTGCTAGAGGGTCATCATCTTCTTCTTGCTGTCTTAGAATATTTGTTATATTTGTTATATTTTGCGTAATATTCGTTATGAAATTTATAACAGGTATTACTGGTTCTGGTTCAATTCTTACAAGAGTATTATCAGTGACTAATGTGCCTTCTGAAAAATGATCCGCACTAGCACGACTAAAGTTTATACCTGGCGTTTGTGGATCAGTTGGTCTTAAACTTGATACCAATGCAGTGTTTGTACCGTTTATAAATTGCCCCTCTCTAATATGAAGGCAACCTATCAAAGCACCCTTATCATCACTCACTAATCTGAGTTGATCTACTACAGCACCTGCACCACTTGATTCACCTACCAATACCATACCTTCTTGTGCAAATCCAAAGAAATTGGAATCAGACATCTGTGACAAAGATTTAGTATCGATATTTAATACTGTAGTGGTCTCAGCGTACGATGATGACAATCCAACATTTGCCTCGTATGGGTTGTTTTCAAATACGACTGTAGGATTATTGAAAGGACCGTCTTTATGATTTGGTGTCGCTAGTCTAAATCTAAGAACCACAGCATCAGTGCCAGCATTAGTATCAGGTATTAATCCGATCACACTTTCACCTATTTGGAACGCACCAGTTACAGGTGTTACCTCTAAAAGTTTGGGTATAACATCATTACGATTCTCAATCATGTCCACACCTGCAAACGAAATATAGTGATTCGTGCCTGGTTTCAGACGAGTGCCAACAAATTCAATATTTTGCTCTCTCATATCTGGTATATCTCTTTCAGTGACGATAAGATCTGTACCGTCAGAGAGAGATAGGAAATCGCCTAATTGTTGTGCTTCATTTACGATAAAAACATCAGAGTCTGGATTGAGTGCAAGATTACCTGCCCAGCTTCTTATCATGTATGGGTTTACGTTTTCTACTCTTGTTGCAAATGGTTGTATTCTCTCTACAACTTCCTCATAATCAAGTGTGATTAGATCTCCAGTTTTCCTTACATTTGGATTACCAAAATCAGTTACATACCTTGGGTCAACAGATAAATCTGGTGCACCGTTCGTGCCCACAATACTATTAGAACCAACAAGCAAATCAATAGAATCTGAATATTTGCGTGAGACGAGTTTTCCTTCATTAATATCGTATTTAAGAAATGGAACTGTTTTATCAGCTACACCAAATGAATCGAAGGGATCTACGACAAAACCATTTTTAAACCTATCTAAACCTGTAGTTGGATCAGTAATAACTAAACTCTCAGTTTTAGATTCGAGTAATGATAATGTGGTTGAGTCCTCTAGTTTTTCAATTCTAGTTTCAAGAGCACCAATATCTTTCATGGTGTATCTTTGATTTGCACGGAAAGTAATTTTTACTTCACGTTTTGCATTAAAGACATAAGGTGGATACTCTATTTTAGCTAATTCAAAAGCATTTGGTATAGCTTCTGGTTGAACGGGTTTGACAGCAGGTTCACCCTGTTTTATAATGAAATTTCCGTTTCTTTGAAGATACAACCTATCTATTCTAGAAAGATAGTGTTTGTAATCAAATGTTATGTTTTCATCTGATACAAGAACTCTCGCAGCTTGACCAGCACCTGAAAAATCTCTTGAGTCAAATTCAAATGGTGATCTACTACCACTGTACGGAGCTACTCTAGGTCTGAAATCAACCACATCAGTATTTCTTATCTCGTCAAATATAGGCACAATGTCATATTCACTTGCATCGTAACTACTTGCTGTAATCACATCACCAGAGTCTTCAGAATTTATAACATAATGGTCAAAATATATCTTCAATCTACCCTGTGGTTCTGGGAACCCTTGTTTGCGTACAAGTCTACCAAAATCATAGAACTCTGATCTTTGTCCACTATCGAGTCTATAATTTGCTCTTATATTATTGTCACCAGGATTTACATTTGACAGTATTGCTCGAACTCCACTCTCCTCAAACTTAACCTCTTCGCCCTCTATAAAAGGTTTATTATTTTTAAAAATTATATCAACTTTTGTGGTAGAACTTCTTCCAAGAACCATGGCAGCACCACCAGAACTGACACCAATACCAATTTCACCTAAAATAATATCAGTATTATTAGCATTAGGTCCATTGTATGACCCAAGTGTAAGTTGAGGAATCGTTGGGTCTGCGTTTCCTGATGACTCAAATACAGCAGCTACAGAAACCACATCTGGAACATCTAAAGATATTTCTCTATCTTGTACACGTTTACCGAATGCAGAGGCAAATGTAAGACCATCTTGTAAACCAGTAGATATTCCTGAGTTTGATCTATTTGAACCTGAGACGATGAGAGTGGCACTTCTTGTTAGATTTTTTACTTTTGATTTTACTTTTGATTTTTGTTGTGTGCTATGCACTACAACATTATTACTTTGACTAGCTGTCAATCCTGATATTGTCACACCTTTAGCACCAGTTGTAAGTGTTACTTGATCAGTTGTAAGTGATTCAATAGATCCATCGTTGTATATGACTGTATATCTCTCCTCGTCAAATGGTGCATAAACAAAATCAGTACCTGTCAAGGATGGCATGGTCAATTGACCGTCACCATTTGTGCTAAGTCCTGTATCTTCTACTCTTACTTGTAAAAGAGAATCAGTAAGATCTACTGATTCAATCCCTTTATTAGGTAATTCAGCATACAAGAATCCACTCTTAGAATTTCTTATTTTGCCCGATACAATTTTTAGGTCGCTTACAGTGACAGTCGAACCAGGAAGTGCCTTATGACATACACCTGATACTGTGTTAGGTGCTGCTACAACAGTTACATTATTGTTTGTTGCACTCACAGCACTTACAACGTTGAATGTCACATCTGTAATACCGCCAAGTTTGTATGATATAACATCACCAACTTTGAAATTTTTTGTCCATCCAGCTGTACCACTGGTAACCACACCACCACTTGTGATACTGAATGATCTACCTGTAAGATCTTTTTTAGTTTCTAATATAACATCAGCAGCAAATGTTCTAGACGCTGCTGTTGATCTGACTGATTTTACATCACTTAGATCAAACTCAGTTATAGCAGTGATTATTCTACCATTTCTTTCACCATTTATAATTAGTTGCTCATTAGTAAGAAACTTACCTGCCACTTGATTCAACACCACAGTTGTAGAACCTGAAACACCAGATTTCAAAAATCCTCTTGCACCAGAACTTGCTCCCTCTATAACAGCAGGTAGTGCTATTGTGTGTGACTGATTTATTGTTAGTGATACATCTGTTTGAATATCAAATAACATCAATTCAAAAACACTTACATCTCCAGTATAACCAGCGTTTTGTAATTTGAAATCATATATTCTTGCTCTTCCTATTTCTGTCAATGCTGATGATCTAGTAGATCCTAATCTTTCTTTTTGAAGAGACACATAGTCAGAATTTATAGCGGACAACTTTATCTGTGCACCGTTGAGCACATTATTAAGTCTTAGTTTATTACCTGCCTCAAATGGTACAGCAGATGACTCAACGAGTCTGGTTGTTCTAGGTTTGTCTACATCAATATGTCTTGATCCATGTGTTTTTACTTCATATCCTTTTACGTACGCTTTACCAGGTCCTATCCTAATATTCATCAAGTCTTTTGTAGGCACATTACCTTGATCTGTAATCTGTTCTGGAAAATAAGTACCGAATACGTCTACCCTATCATTTAAGCATTCTTTCGCCTCTAAATCAAATCTATCAACATAGTAATTACCACTTTCGTCAAATGTTCTTCTTGCAAATTCTTTAGCTAACTCACTGTATATTGTGGTATCTACAATTTTTACAGTAATACCCTCTTGTATACGTTGTAATTCTATAAAGTTCTCATCTTGATAATCATCTAATTCTTTCTTAATAAGAGAAACACTAAGCTTGAACCTATCAGCACCAGGAGCAGTGTAGTTGGAGAATCCAGCAGCATTATCGTATAAACTGTTATCATCAACAGCAGTGACAATTTCCTCAATAACATTTAAACCTACTCTATATGATGCGAATGGTTCATATTGATTTAGTATTATTGTTTCTGGATTTACTTCAACAAAAGATCCACGAACAAACCACACACCTCTTGTGATAGCAAAAGCAGATCCAACATTCGTTGCATTTGAATTGATTGCTGTGGCAAAGTCTGACCCATTTGTTATAGTTGTCAAACCGTAAGTGAAATCTTCAAGTGTTGTAAGAGTTTCACCATCTAAAAAACTACCTGCCAAATAATCATCAGAATCCTTTTCATATTTGATATAAAGTGTAGTATCATTAGTTTCTGATGCAGCAGCAGACAATACCTTTACAACTTGAGCGATGACACCAGTAGTTTTGCCTTGTATTCTTAGACCAACAAGTTTGTCATAGTACAATTCTACAGGAACACCAAAGAATGTAGATTCTACTTTGACAGATGTATATTGACCATCATACTTGAATACACCAGGTATGACCATCGATCCTTCTTTGAAGAAGTGTTTACCAAATTTTTCTATCTGTCCTTGCAAGATAGATTGAAGAGTTGTTAGTTCTCTTGCTTGTATTGGACTGCCAGGTTTGAAAAGGACTTTATTGAAATTCTTTGATGAATCAAAATCATCAAAATATGGACTGACATTTAGGTTGGTGTTCTGTGGCATCGTATCAGAATTCTAAGATAATTTTAATATCTTCACGTTGGTTTGTTGCTCTAGTTACTTCAGGTCTTTGGTCAATGTAGATTATATTACCAGAGTATTTTTTGATCTCTGGGTTTGCTAATCCACTGTTGTATGTTTGTCCAAAATAATATGTTCTTGAGTTCACTGTAGTTGAAACTCCCGTGAAACCTGTGTCGATTGACAAGGTTTCTGTTCCTCCTGTAGTGGTAACAATAATATTAGTATTGCCTCCACTTGCAGGGTTAGCAGTGAATCTATTTAGTTTGTATCCATAGGTAGGTTTATTACCTGAGGAATCGTTTGTAGCAAGGGATCTGTCTTGCCAATATTGTAGTGATTTTGTGACTGGATCATATCCTATGATTTGACCAACAGCAGTGGAACCAACTCCCACAGTCTGTGTGATCTCACCATCTATAGCAACCGACATACTGGTGGTTGCTGCACCTGCCAATCTCAACCCATATACTCCTGATGCAGATGAAGCAGTAAGTAAATTTGTGCTGCCAAATTGCTGTGGGTTTTCTATAATACCTATTCTTGCGAACTGGTTACCAGTTGGAAAATCTGGGTTTGTGACATCACTGTTCTCTATACGAGAATATACAAGCACTTTATTAGCACCTAATTCTCTGTATATGTCTGCACCGTGACCGCCTGGTGGTGGCACAATGACAGAGAATGATGCACCACTTCCTGTCACCACATCATCAAGGTCAAGAGTTCCAAAAGAATATCCACTACCACCATTAGTTACCTGAACAGCAGAGGGTTTACCGTTGATGAATGTGACAGATGCCAGACCATCAGATCCATCTCCCCTTATGGGAACAGCATTCTTTGTACCATTGAATTGATATGTCGCATTTGTGACATCTTCAATCACTATAGTTTCTATTTTACCATCCACAGCAGCGTTTCTTACATCTGCAACTGCTGTGTTAGAGTTCCAATCTGCAGGAACAGGAATAAATTCTGCACTGTCAAATTTTATAATATCACTTGGTTTTATAGTATAAAGATATTTCCAAACATAACCATCACTTTCTAATCTAGGTTGCAAATCTGTATGTGTGGGTTCTTCAAGAGATATAACACCACCACCACTGTTAGATGGTGAAGCACCATTGTATATGCACTCATATACTCTGAAATCTGAGTTCATGACATAGAAGTTTGCTTTATACAAACTTGATGAGTTTGTCTGTGGACTCAACCTATCAATACTATAATCTGGACGATACATCTCATATATCGTTCCTGTTTCCCATGTAATCTTTTTGATTACTCTCAACACATCTGTTGAAGTTATTTTTTTGGCAGAAATTAGAGAATCGTATACATTATCATGCTCGTCAAAATTATCAATAGGAGAAGGAGTTGCTGTGTTCCAATCCGATGCAACTGAGGTTGCATTTGGTAATCCTATGAAAACATAATAACTATTGTCGGTTGTCGAAATTCCGCTAACGAAATTCGTCGCATTCAATACTCTTATCTGATCAGTGATGATCGCTGGCATTATTTTGAAACTAAATTAGTTCGTAATTGTTATTTATGTGTAATCCAGTGACAATTTCGATGTCCTCTGAATTTGAGGAGCAGTTGATAATCCAGTGAGACCATTCAAAGGATTGACAGTAAACGCTAAACCTACAGCTCCCGTTGTAAATTTGGCGTAAGAATATGCACCATAGAAGTTGCCTGCACCTGAACTTAGTCCAGTCACATTTACTCCATGACCTGATGCAACCTCTGTGAATACCCTTATTGTTGAACCTGCACCTACTCTTGCTATGTTGCTAACTTGGAATACACCATCCACAGCAATTGTAGTAATACCAACTGTTGTTGAACCGTCAAGTGACATCGCTGTCACTCCTGATCCAATATTTGATCTACTTACAAGGAAGAAATCACCTGTGCCTATACCAGTCTCAGTAAACCCACCAAACGCATTATCTCTCAGGACTGAGTTAGTAGGTATAGAGAATTCAAATTGTAGACCTTTCGCAGTAGATCCAACACCAACTATAACTCCGTCATCACCTTCCATTGTCACAGACTCAAGAGATCTGTAAGGATTAGTGAATCCAGTCGTACCAAATCCAGTGTTGTCTTTATCTGTATCTACAATTTTTATATCAAACTCAGTAACATTTGGATCTTCAGTTTTTGTAAATCCAATGACACCTGATTGTCCGTACATCACAGTAGATGTTGTACCTACACCAGCTATGAGTCTAGTTGCAGGTTGAACTCTACCAACATACAACCCTCTTGCCTTACTTACCTTGACTCCATCAACGAACTTGTCATCTTCTTGTTTTCTCCATGTCACAGGTCTAAGCGGTGTTTTAGATGCTGTGATACCTTGTCCCTTATAGATTGTAGTTTGTAATGTGTCTCTTGATACCACCTCTCTTATAATCCTAGGGTCTTGTTTCAACAAAGACCTATCTTTTGATGGACTTTCAATTGTTATAATGTCACCCTTTAGTATAGTCTCTACTGCTTCAGCGTTGATGATGTCAGCGTCAGTTCCTCTATAGAATAAAACTTGCAATGATGCACCTGTTGGTGGTGGTTCTGTAAATTTGAGTTGTGTTCCACCCTCAAAGGTATATGCCTTGCCAGGTTTTTGTAGCACATCATTTATGAATATTAATAATACATCATCAAGACTGATTGGACTACCTGGTGTCTTCTCAATACTAATTGGTTCACCATTTTCTCTCAGTGTAAACTGAGTTTTACTACTATTGAATTCATTAGAGAAATTATCAAGTATTTGGAATTTACCTAATACCCATCCTGAAAACTTATCATCACTTGTTTCAGTAACAGTGAATGTAGCAGGTTGAAAATTAGTTCCAGCACTAAAGTTTGTAGGTATGCCTGCTATTGTAAGGACTTCTCCCACAGTAAAACCATATCCAGTATTTGTAATTACAGGTTCTGATATACTATCACCCACACCAATTTTTATTGATACTGAAGCACCCACACCAGTGTTACCACTTATCAGTTTTATATCATCATAAGCATATGGTGAATCAAATTCAAGCAATGGTACATTTGTGAATGTGTATCCTACACCTGGCGTTCCATCCATAAAAACTTTTTTTATTCTTCCGTCTTGTATAGAAAATGTACCTGCTGCTGATGTTGTTGGATTACCACCTATCACTCTTACTCTAAATTGTGTTCCAGCTGACCTGTATCCACCACCAGTAAATCCCATAGCGACAGTTATGGTACCAAAACCCGATACCACAGCAGTTCCAAACCCAGTTTGTAATTGCTGGTATCCAAATCCTTGAGAATTACCCAACCCAACTATGATACCTTTTCTGGGTAATCTATTTGCATTGACATCAGATGTGCTGTAAGTCTCAGTTTGACCTGCTATGTCGTTTCCAGTAAAAGTAATTGATGTGATACCTGAATGTTCATTGTATCCATAATCTGTATCTGGTTTTTGGAATACATTATTGATGAGTATGACACCAAAATCAGTATTGATGCCAGTGATGTTTGAACCATTACTTGTTAGAGTAAAAGTTTTACCCACACCTGTAAACCCACCAGATATATCATCGAGCACAAAGTTACCTCTGTAATCAGATCTCATAAATGCTCTACCTTGAAACTCACTACCATCCACCACGTCAGCTACAAGGAGATTGTGTGTGCCAATACCTGCAGATGTCAAGGTGATACCCACACCTGTCAAAGCACTAGGTTTGTCCTTTGCAAATGAGAAATCATTATTACCATTTTTGATTATGAAATAATCATTGTTACCTACAAGAGGTGCAGGTGGTGTTCTTGATCTTAGTTTTATTTGTGTGCCAGTGCTGAATACCTCAGTCAACGCTGTAAATCTACTTGCAGATACATTTACCGCACCCGACTGTATTCCAATTGTTTGTCTAGTGCCACCAAACGGTGTGTCAGCAAAATGTATTTTGTTTTTTCTTATATTGTAATCACCTCTCACTAATTGCACTGGATCATTTACTAAGTGTGCTTCTTCTTGAGTGCCCATCCATGCTCGATCCACCAATACGTTGTCAGCATGTGTACCAAACCCAATCACTTGGATACGCATGATCTCATTACCCATTTTTATAATATCATAATTTTTAAACTTATTAGGATCTGTAAATCTTGCTTCACGATTGAACATCGTGCTCTTCAAAGTTGTTGATACGTTTGTATTTTCAAGAAGAGGTGATTGTATTACATTGTCAATAGTGACAATACACTTAGTATCTAATTTTTGAGTGGTGAAACTTTGTGTTGTGCCAACACCAACTGTTGTCAAACCTATTGGGTCACTTGACACAGCTAAGTCTCTAGTCGCAGCAACTTTAAATTTATTTTCATCTAATTTTATAACAAAAACAGTTGATGGTAATGTTGTTGCTGCACCAACACCAGGACTATTATGATCTATACCAACAGGTGTGCCAGCAAACGCTTCATATGTCAATTCTTCACCAGTGGTAAAAAAATGATTCTTTATAACAAAAGTATCTTTACCAATCAATACATCAGATGCTGCACCAGCGTCAAACTCATGAGAAAATAGTTGGTCACCTTTGTGTGTCAACCTAAAAGAGGTTTGAAAACTCTCACTTGCAGTATTGAATTGTTTATTGACTGACGCTAATTGAAATGTCATTAGTACGTTACGGTTGTGTTGCTTGAAACTGAATCTGGTTTATCAATCTTCAATTCATGTGTTCTTATCGTATACGCTTTGTTAGCAACAGGTAAGAATTTCAACTGCGTATTTGTGCTAGTAATATGTATGCTAGTATTTGACATATTACGTTTTTCACTGTCAGATGTGAATAGATTATTGTAAGTATTGAATGTAGCATTCCCACCAAATGAGTTTGATCCAACTATGAATACTGAATACTCATCATCAGTTGTATTGTGTATTTCAACATGGAATCTGCATGTGGTGTAATTGGCGTATGATTTTTCAGATATTATTTGATCACTAGGAGACCCATTAGCAGGCAGTTGTATAAATGTGCTGTCTAACATAGTGTCACCTATATGATACTCATCAACTATGCCTGAGTTTGCATGAGTTTGTGCCACACCTACTGCCCTGACAAGAGAAGATACTGTTACTGCCATTCCCACAGGAGGAGTGTGTTGCAATTTCAATACATCACTTGTATTGTCTAAAGAAAATGTACCGATGTCTGTATCAGCATCCATTTTACCAGTGTTTGTGAATATGACATTGTTTGAACCATCAATCAACCATAAGAATTCATCTATTTCTTTTTCGCCACTAGGACCTCTAGCTGACACTAAAATACTGCCAGATTTATACATGGTTGCATCCACTTCATCAACATCTTGTAGAGTGTTACTTACTGCTAGAGATTTTGTAACTCCTTTGTATTCAACTAATCCAAATGCGGTAGATGCTACACCAACACCATTCGTAATTATCTCTTTATGGAATGTAATATCATATTCTAATGCTGAATTGTTAGGTATATACAACACACTTGCAAGAGGTCCGTTTGTCTCAGCACTAAATTCTCCAAGGTCATCAGAGTCAGATAATTCTGAATAGGTGTTTAGATAAGCATTTGTGCCATCATGGAATACAACAAATTCTGAATACTGAGTTGCATTGAATGATATACCTGCTGATACGTCAAGAGTTACTTGAGCGTAATATTTGACAGCACTTATACCATCACCTGCAGGACCTCCTGTCAACATGTCAAATGTATCTAATTCTACAGATCTTACAAGGTTAGGATCAGAGTAGAATTGTGGACTTATATCATCTAATTCTAATACACGGTTTGTCTTACAAATAAGTCCATCACCAAATCTACCAGATAAGAATTGAACTTCGTCACTTATATTTTCATCAAGGTTTGTATTCTCACTTACAAGATCGAAGTTATGAGTGTCTAGTAATGACGCTTGTGCATCAATAACAACAACATTACCTGCACCTGATGATATACCAGCAGGTTGTGAACTGGTGGTTGGTACAGAATTTATAAGATGATCAGAGTGTTTCTTGAACCCTGCTATGTGAGCGAGAGAGTCGACTGGTTCACTCCAACTATTAATGCCAACAAAACTCTTGAGCGAGTATGCAAAGTATTGATAGTAATCATTATCTTGAACTCTTTGATAAAAATCATTTAGTTTACCTGTATCTCTCTCCCAACCAAATGCTTTTTCAGATGATGTGTCGAGAGTAAAGTATCCTTCATATGCTTGTGATGAGTCAATTGTTCCACCTGCTTTAGAGAACTTACCAGTGATAACATCACCAACATTGAATCCTACAAGAGAATCAATTCTTAAAGTATTTCTTGTTTTACCTTTTCCTATGATAACTCTTGACTCTTGACCTGATGATGACACAACTGGTTCACCATTTAGAAATGTGCTTTCAATTAGATTGACCTTGAACTTAGCAAGATCTTTATCCTTGACAACCACACCGTATTTTCCAAGGTCGTGAACACCAGGATCTCTGTCAACCTCATATGTAAGTGTTGCTTGATTTACGTTTCCGAATGCAGTGTTTACGCCAGTAAGAGTAAACGACTTATAACCATAGTCAGCTGAGTTGAATCCATTTCCAGTGGATACGCCTGTATTTTCTACAAATACTTTATCTCCTACTGCGAATGGTATTGGCACTGCAGTGGTAAATCCTGTAAGAGGTGTTTGTAGTCTGAGTGTGACGTTTGGTTCATTGTATGTGCAACTTATGATACCAACACCGTTTGAATTATTCACAGCAAATAATTCAACATCACCTGAACTTAAATTACCGCCAGCAAATATAACTTTGACATTTGAAACAGATCCACCCTTTATCTCTGCTTCAAATTCTGCATTTTGATTTATTGAATCTGTCTTACTATTGTATACTACAAAATCAGGAGGTGTAAGATAGTTTCTACCTGTAGATGTAATTGCCACACTATCCACAGCAAAATTATCTTTCAAAAACAATACTTGTGGCACTGCTGCCTGTGGTTGTAGTGTCAAATCAGATGGATAATCATACCCAGTATCAACTAATTGAACTTCATCCAATCTACCTATGTCTCTTCCAAACGCTTTGAGGTTGGCAGAGGATCCAGTTGTAGATGCTATTGATACTTGAGGTATATCTTTGTAATTAGACCCACCACCCTGTAATAGGACTCTTGCAACACCGCCTCTGACACTTGGTGAGTTAGTTATGTAAGAAATTTGAGATTCACTTGTATATCCTACCTTTTCAGGAACTGTGAATAGATTCCAACTGAATGTGTTTGCATCTTTAGATAGTATTGTATGATTTCCTGTAAACTTACTTTGGTTTACAAATATTTTAGAATAGTCTCGTATTTCCTTGTTTACTTCTATGACTTTAGTATTCTGTAAAGGTAAGAATTTGTAGTACAATACATCAGGCACACGATCAGTAAAGTTTATAGATGTTTTTGACCCTGCGTTGCCAGGTATGCCAGTGTTTATAACTTCTATTGCAGATTTACCTGTGCCTACAAAAGGTTTTTTATAATCTTGATCTAAGAAGAATGATAGTTTTGTATTTTCAAGTGATATGTCAGATGTATCTATTTCTAGTGTATCACCTGTAATAAGAGATATTGGAGGATTTATTGATGATCCTATACTCACATACCTTGACCCTGAATCATATACTGCAGATACAGAACTGGTTGCGGAAGACACAACAGTCAAATTAAGATTATCTCCTCTCTCAAATGTGTGACCATTAGATGTTGCTGTAACACCAATTATTCTAAGTGTGCCAGTGACAATATCTTTTTTTGTTTTGAAGAAGTGAGTATTACCGATTGCCACATTTCCACTAAACATTACTCTATTGGCATCAGATCCTAAGTCAGTTTGAGATGTAACAATACCTATCAAGTTATTATCTAATACCTGCACAAATACTTCAGGTGGCAGTGGTCTCTTGAACGCACCTGCAACTCTCTTCATTGCATCAGTTTGATATGTAAGCGAGGTACCTGCACCTGGACTATACTCTACTTTCTCACCATTCCTAAATGGGTGATTTGGTATGTAGATTGTCCTTGTTGGTATGAATATGTCTTTTGTTTCATTTCCAAAGAATGATACTATTTGATGACCACCTCTCCCAGCTACTGTCACTGTGGTGCCAATACCTACACCAAAAGTATTACCTGTACCCACCACTGATTCAGCATTGAAGTAATATGCTACATCTTCATTTGTGGTCAAATTGACAGGTTTAGATAATTGATATGTAAATTCATTCTCTAGTCTTGTAATTGTAGATCCAAATGTATGTGCAGCACCTGCTGTGCCATTTTGTGCTCTAAGTAATTCCAGCCTATTATTTTTTATATCAAAATTTATTATCTTTAATTGTTCACTATCAATCTGTAAAATGTCATTTATTTTAAATTTGTACCCCTTGATCACATCAGGTATCCAATCAGAGATAAGAACACTTGTGGTAAGACCTGTATTGTTTACACTTGCCATTGATACGCCAAGACCTGTGCTTACTTCTTTAAGGTCAATTTTTGCGTTACGCACAGCGAGGTTTGAGTGAGTGCTTGTTGATATGCCTATTATTTCTACAAAGGAATTATCAGCAACTCCGATAGGTCCTGTGTGTATGCCCGTGACACCATTCGCATTTACAACTAAAACTATGTCTTCTATTTCAGTAATTGATGATGTTATATTTGTTATGTCAGGACCTTCAACAAAGTTGACTTTACCTATCGCACCAAAACCACCCGTCAAACTATTATCAAAAACTAATTTGTCACCAACATTATAATTTTTACCTGTGGTTACTATGTCAATTCTATCAATCAAACCATTCTTAGTTTGAGTTATTTTTGAGTTTATAAGTGTATTTTTGTTCGCCTGTGCCACATACTCATACTCAGATATATTGTATGGTTCAGTATTTCTTACCAAACCCAGTGAAGGAAGATTTAGATCTTGATTAGATTCATATGAATTATTGAAAGTTTGTAATTTAGAATTATAAGTGTCACCTACAATGTATGGGAATACTGGTGTTCTAGCATTGTTGAAAGGACTATTGGGGTTATTCACCTCAATAGCATCAACTGTTGTGTAGTATGCATACACACCATTTGGATATTCAGGAGTAGGAGCAAATCTACCGTTGTGCTCATCAAGGTCACCAGTACCCTCTACATAAGTAAAATCTTCTACGAAAAAACCAGCAGGGTAAATGTTGATGTTAGGTCCGTCAACTCTAGAACTCGCTAACTTACGATAACTTGATTCTATATACTTTTTCTTACCATCAACAATAGCGTAAGGTCCGTAAATTGGATTACCATCATACGCCCAACCAAGAATAGGTGAATGATCTTGACCCACATCACCTAAAAAGTTTCTTAGATTACGAGGCACATAATAATTTACATAAGGATTACCTAAATCAAAATCTCTTGGTGTTTCCAAGAATCCATCATCATCTTTTACGTCACCAAACTTGGCATATCTCTCTACTTGGTTGATAGTCCATTTCTTGACCTCACTAGAGAAGATAGCACCTTGGCCAGGTGTTTTTGCTGTGGCAGTTGTTTGTGCTTGAGTGTATCCAGCACCCTTTGTTATAATATCAATACTTGTTATAGTACCATTTGTTATATTTGCTTTTGCTTTACATCCTGTGCCATCACCATCTATGATAATATCTGCACTAAAGAAGTTTTCACCACCATCTTTTATGATGATTTGATCTACACCACCATTTACAATAAATGGTTGCAAGAATGCTTTTTCACCAACAGTGTGTTCTATTACTGGTTTGAAATTGTCATTTATGACTGTAGATCCAAAATCACTACCTTTTTGACTTACATGCACCGCAGTTATATTTCCTCTTATTATCGGTGTAGCAGTTGCATTGATTGTTGATATACCTTGTCTACCACTAATGTCCACTGATATTGGAGGATCTTGAAATACATGAGTCCCCAATCCATTATCATTCAAACTTATAAACGTTAGTAATTCCTTGTTGTCAGATAATCTAAAACTATCATCATCAATTTTCTCAATAAAATATTCACCACCATTTGTAAGACCACCTATGGCAGACTCGGTAGATGTGTACTTGATTATTTCTGAATTATTAAATCCGTGAGAGGGAATCACGATTGTATCAATAAATGTATTGATACCAGAGCTAGTATGTACCTCTCTGTTCTTAAATAAACCAACGTCCTCTGTTAGGATTTTGTCAACCTTTTGTCTTCTAGAAGTTGTTTTGAAACTTTGTAAACCACCACCGTTAGTGGTAAGATCGATTGTACCTATACCAGATAATGCTTTTGTTTTTGATACAGAAATGTGAATTTGAAAATCGTCTATTTTTACAACAAAATAAGGTGCTGTGTCGACCAGAAGACCTGGTGTAATACCAATACCTATGCCTGTGCTACCGTTAGTTTGATATATAATCTCCTCTCCATTCTTGAATCCATGTGGTGATGAGAATACAAACCTATCTGTAGCAGTATTCACCACACCACCAGTAGATGTTGAATCAAATTCAACAGTTTGATTGACAAACTTCATCTTTGCCTTTGCTATGGCTGTGGTATTGTTGCCACCAATTATTTTTACTGTGGGTGTCTCTTCATAGTCAAAACCTTCAGTATCAACGAGTATTTCTTCTAAAGTTCCTTCTACTTGTGCTATCACAGATGCTGCTGTCCCTGCATGTCCATCCTGTGTGACTGTCAATTTTGGTGGATTTACAACATCATACCCAGAACCTGTGTTTAATACCTCTACACCTTGCAGAGATCCAAAATATACAATGTCTGATGATTTGTATGAATATGCTTCTACACCATTCGCAAATAAACCAACACCACCCTGCACTGTCTTATCTTTTACATCACCATATTCAGGAGCACCAAACTTTCTTATTATATTCTGTGCACCAAGGTCTGTACCAAAAAGTGAATCTGGTGTCAGTGTATGTGATGTTGGTGTCCCTATGTCATTACTGATAAAGGCAGTTATAAATTGACCTCTTCTTACGTTCTCTCCTGTAAATGCTAATTTGACAGTATTACTATCGATTCTCTTGACATAGTATGACTCTCCATCATTTAGATTGGTAAGTGTGCCTATGCCTGAAGAAGAGTATGCTACAAGATCACCATCATAAAAGTCATGGTCTGGCACATTTATCTCGACGGTGTTTGTATTGACACCCACATTTGTAAATGATCTAATTCTCTTCTGTGGGTCAATAGTCCAATGAGGTAAACTATTTGATGCAACATGCACAGCAACCCCATCATTATATGTGTTTTGTACGTCAGCTGTTCTATCTTTCTGTATTTTTAATTTTCTTCTTAACTTATACTTCTTTGTAGTATCAAGAGTAGGAACACTGACTGATATTGAGTCACTTTGATTCTTATCAAATACGAAAGTTATAGTACCATCTAATTTGTTATCTGGATCATTTTGATCTATAACTTCTATTTGATCACCAACATACAGAGAGAAGTTTGCTGCTGCGAGTTTGAAGTTGTAACTATTAGTGCTCTTAAGTGTGTATCTCTCGATAGCGTAAGTGGATGATGTGTTGTAAATCCACGTGGTATATCTCAAATCATTTTCTATTCTACCCAGCTGTTTTATATTGATCTCAGAATCTTCTTGTTGATTGATTGCGGAACCAACAAATTTATTGAGCACACCTAGCACATTGAATCTGACTGGTAGTCCTAGATCACCATTCTCGTATGATGTGGCAACAAGACCAGATCTAACAGTAGAACCAATACCACATGGTGACGTGAGAGTTGATATACCTGTGAATTGTGTAAGTGATTTACCAAGATATGATATTGATCTATCTTCAAACTCTATAAACCCCGTATTACCGAATCCAACTGTAGAATCCACATCAATAGTGGTAGATCCAACAGGTGCTGACCTTGTTATGAATGTTTTACCTATCTGTTGAAACTTACCTATGATGGTGCCTTTTGACAAAGCAATTTTGTAAAAACTTTTACCACCAAAGACTGCTCTCTCTACCCCTGTGATTGAACCACTTGTTTCTAATGGTGTGGTCTTTTGTATAATACTTTCACCTGTAATCTTGAGTGGATCACCGTCAATCAACTCACATATTAGCACCTCATCCACTCTGTACTGAGCATCTGATGGACTTATGATATATTTTGATGGTTGAATCATTTCAACCTTCTCACCGTACAGTGCACCAAATAATATCTTGAACGCCTCCTCAGTTCCTTTTGACTTATAAAAATCTTTCGATTGTCTAATGAAGTTTGATTGATTTAGATCTTCATCTAAATTTCTTTCCGCAAATCCTGATAATACTTGTTTCTTTAGTTTCTTTAGAAACTCTTGTAAAAATACATTACTTAAGTTGTGAACTCTAGTGTTCACACCGTGAGTTGCTACTCCACTATTGGTAAATGTTAGATATTCTGGTTGATTGGTTCTATTGTTATTTTCTATACCACTGAACCCTCTTACACATCCCTCAAATGACGTAGAGCCAATACCTGTATATGTAATAACTTCATTATCAATCTTTAGTAAACCAAATTGATTTGGCCATCCATCTGTAGAGTCAACGTATATTGTGTCGTCGTTTGCTCTCGTATATTGACTTACTGATGTAAAACCAATAAGATTTTCTGTGTTTAAAAAATCTAAACTTTTGTATTCAACAAGATTTTCAGCGATGTCTATGGCACCACCTTGATATTCTTGAGAAATATAATACTGTTTTAGAAAATCACCTAAAAGAGGATTCTCCTCGTCAATTACCTCTGGTATTTGACTCTCAATTATTTCATTTATTTTGACTTTTGTTAATGATGTCTGTATCATTAGTATCCGTATCCACTACTACTGCTTGAGGATGATGATGAAGATGACGAAGGTGGTGGTGTTGATGTCATTGTTGTTGACGAACTATCTATGGCAGCACTGTCAGCAGCAATTCCCAAACTCTCTGCCTTGGTAGCGTATATCGTATCATGAGGAGTAGAAACATGGATAGCACCAACCATTTTCTTACCAGTGGTGGGATGGAAGTGGAAAGGTCCATAATATGGATTACCGTTCACATACCCAACTAGATTTGAGGAACTTGCGGTGCTCGTAATGATAGCACCTCTGACTTTAGCACCATTACTGTAACTGGATTGTGGATTATACCTTGTACCAGATGTATTTGCACCCGTAGATATTGGATCTTCTCTCATAAAGAAGTTGCTATTAGATACGTCAAACTGTAGATATAATTCTTTCCTTGCTAGTATGTCATTTGATTGTGGTATCGCCTGTATCTCAATAATATTATCTGATAATACTGTACCTGTGACATTTACTGTGTCAATTATGACTTCACCCTTTTTATAATCAACAGATCCGAATGTTGAAGATAATATTTTGACATTAGTGTCGGAGTCAAGTTGAAATAAGAAAAGATTGCCTGTATCACCAGATACATGCTGATCAGAGAAGTATACTGTACCAGACACACCAGATACATTGAATCCAGTGGACTTGATATTATAAGATGACTCATTTCTATGGAAGGTATTGTCAAAACATATCTCATATTGACTAAACACATTCAATTGTGCTACTAAATTTCTTCTTATTCTAACAGTTGTAATGTTTGATGTAATAGAATCGCTTACTCTGTCGATAAGTGATAATACCTTACTATACTTAAATCTACCACCAAATTTATTCAATTCAGTGCCACTCGCAAATAAACTCATGGCATTTATAACATCAGTTCTTAGATTTTGAGTATCACCAACAAAGTTTGAATTATAATACACATAAGAATCAAGTTCTACATATAAAAATTTCAAATCAATAATCTCTGGTACTATACCTGCTACAGAATAGTTCTTCAAAGATGATAATATTTGTCTTTTAGTAAATTCTGATAGGAAAGATCCGTTTTTAGGTTTAGCAGCGATATACACTCGACCATACTTAGGAGGTGTCAACTCCTCTCCACCAAAGGCACTTATTGACTCTATGTTAGGATATACAGATGGCACTATCGCTTCATAATCATTTGCTGTGACTGCCCTGTGCTGTGATGAATATAATCTAGGTGCATAGTATCTGACACTTCTGACATCTTCTATATCATCACCATTTTGCGAGGGAAATTGAGGTGTTATAGAAGCAGCTACATCTGTTTCTGTGGCAAGATTTTCATTTGTTATTGTGCCTGAAAATAGTAAATTTGAAACACCATTTCCTTCCTTACCTTCTGTCTTAATGTAAGATATATCTATAATGTTGCCATTATTCAACTTTTGCCCAAATATCCCATCACCAAATAATACCTCATACTTCTCATCTGTAGTTTCTTGAATAAGGTAAATGTTTGATGTGGATGTTACACCTATGATATTATCCACTAATTTATATTCAGTTTCTGTAGTGCTTGAGTTATTCTCCCTTACTTTGATTCTGATAGTCGAAGTGTCTATACCATTATTAGGTAAAATATACCTCTGATTTGGTAGAGAATCATTTACAACAAATCTAGATTCAAGATATTGTCCTTGAAATACTTCCAAGGTGCCTGCAGATTCACCTCCCGAAGCAGTTCCAGTTACCTTCTCAGGTATGGAGAATAAAAAATTAACATTTGACACAACACCATTACCTATCAAACCTGGTTGAAATGTGATGGTGTTTGTGCTTGATGTGATACCAGTAACATTATAATCAACTATCATTCTCGCTGCTCTTTTTGAGCGAGGAACGTAACCTATATTTCTTGCTAATGATACAACATTTTCTCTTAGCGTAGCACTGTCTATAAATGTCTCGTTTACAACTGCGTTAGTATTATATGCTGTGGTGTATGAATTATATGCTAGTAAATTTACAATGACAGAGAGGTTTGACCCCTCAAAATCCATGTCACTGAAGTTTGAGTTTTGTCTTAGGTAATCTTTTATTGAGGTTTTGATGTCCTCAAAGTTTAGATTGGTGAATTGTTGCAGTGCCATTATAACCTTGTTGGTTCTAGTATAAAGTTGACAGATTGTGTAGGAGCAGAGAGTCCAATAATGTCATAATTTATGATTACTTCTATAGCATTTTGATCAGGGAAAGACTTGAAATCTACATCTGTCAATCTCACTCTTGGTTCAAAATTTTTGATAACAGTCTCTATCTCTGTTTTCATGGGATCGATATAATCACTATTTGCCAACTCAAAAAGCGATCCACTGAGTCTTGTGCCAATGAGTTCATTAAAGAACACCTCACCTCGTATAATACGAACTAAATTTTGCACAGAACGTTTGATAGCATCCTCATTTTTTAATGTGAGGATATCTCGTGTTACTGGATGTTTTTTAAAGGACAAAGAAATATCTTTGAAACCTTGCGAAAACTTCTGTGCTGGCACTCGTTTTTATAGTCTGGGTATATTTATCATTATTTAGAGACAAAAAAAGACCCTCTACTGAGGGTCGTCTTCATGTCCTAGGTATCTCACCTCTATTTCATCAGGATGAGGAAACCCTTCTCTGTAATAATCTTCTGCCAATTCTTGTATTTTATCCTCCATTTCTTCCTCCGTAATTGACTCAAACTCTAAAGATCCCTTGATGTATATGTCATATAATTCCATGTCAGTTATGTTTATCATACGACTTATCTATATGATTCTAGTTTTCTCATGACCAACACGACACTGAGGGTCTATCCATATTTCAAACCCTGCCTTAATTGCATCAAGACAGAATGATACATCCTCTCCACACATATCTTGTACCTCACCAGAATCAAACACCTGCATTTGTGGTGCAAACCATGGATACTTCATCTCTGGATGTTCAAATACACCTTTCTTGATAAGTAACCAACCAAACCCAGAATAATCCACAGTAAATGGTTTACGACGTTTTACTATACCCTCAACCATCTCATGATTCATGACTCCACCATTTTCTTTGAAATCATCTTCCTCTAACCAATGAGCACATGATGTTGTTCTACCATCTTCAGTTGCATACCAACCACCTGCTATATCTTTTTGCATAGCAAGCACACGATAAAAGGTTTCGTTTGTAAATACTATGTCACTATCAATCCATAGTTGATAATCATATTCTAATTTACCATCCCAAGGTAATTGATCAGGTCCTCGTAAAACATTTGCACCAAGACACTTGCATCTTGCAAAGTTTACCATAGAACTATAATCTTGTGCTATCTGTATATTTGCTCCGTTCTGCACCAACTCAAAACAGAGTGATACGAAATTCTTTAGGAAGATGTATGATACGCCTCTACCAGGTAAGCAAAATACAATACTCTTACCTTGTAGAAGTTGCTTTGCTGCTTCAATATCAAAAGCGTCTTTTGCGTCAACAGTTGGTGGTTTAGACACCACCTTAAATCCTTTAGCCATAATTAGAGTTCAGTCATATTCATTATAACACTTTATATAGCGTCTATCAACTCAATGATTTTATTTGCTATCGCTTTGTGTCCTTTCGCACTTGGATGACCACCATTAAATCCATTTGCATAATGATAGGGGCATTGTTTCAATCCCTTGAGTATGTCCATTTGCATGAAGGTGGGTTTATAATCCTTACATAAACTTCTCCAATATCCTATTTTATTCTCGTAAAATCTTTCTGGAAATCTTTGCGTATTTTCGTAATGCTCTGCTATGACTGACACATATTTTTGACCTATGCTTTTACAAAAAGAATCAAATAGAAATATATTTTTCCATAAGTTTTCTGCTCCTAATACCTCATTGTATATTCTTGTGTAATAATCTCTTTGTCTAACAGACTTCAATCTTTGAGGTGTCCACTTCTCTGGTAAAACATTTGCGTCAAAAAATTCTATTCGTTGTGTGACAGTGAATTGTAAAACTACTAAATCTGGTCTTGTGCCTTGTAAGTATTCAATTGTTCTTCTTACTATCGCATCATTACTGATACCACATTCTGACATGTTGTGTCCTTTAGTATTGTAATGATCTGCAACGAGTTTGCTGTATCTTTCATCCAACCTATTAACTAATTCATCACCCCATGTAATACTACACCCACTAAAAGTAATTAATTTCATAATTTAGTTTTTTCTATAACATAGTCTACTATATTATGCGAGATAATATTAGTGTCTCGCACATACTTTGCATATTGCTGTATTCTTTTGAAAAGTCTAAGTGATGTTTTTGTGTTGAGTCTTGATGCCCTTACAATTTTAGTTATAATACTTCTATCAAAAAT
>CESM01233438.1_pt1 | contig 24018 bp, 30 predicted proteins | sample 361421 | NCBI WGS metagenome assembly CESM01 (sample SAMEA2622219, study PRJEB7988) | marine metagenome | isolation source: saline water (ENVO:00002010), including | reverse complement strand
GGATCTATTTTGTCTTTTGCAAATCGTAAATAAGAAGCAAAAAATGTCTTGGGAAAATGTGCTTTAGTATAAGCAGAAAGATAGGCGTTATATGCATAGCTAACGGCATGACTTTTATTAAAACTATATCTTTGACTCTTTTCAATCCAGCCAAATATTTCTTCTGCTTCATCCTTATTAACCATTTTTAGTTTATCGGCTCCAGCAATAAATTTTTTCTTTAACTTAGCCATTTCTTCTGGTTTCTTTTTGCCGATAGCTTTTCTTAAATTATCTGCTTCTTGTAAATTAAAACCAGCAATTTGTTTGGCGATATTCATTGCTTGTTCCTGATAAATCATCTCACCATATGTTGTTTTCAAACAATCCTCTAATGCTGGATGATAATAATCAACTGATTCGTCTCCATTCTTTTTATCTATATAATGATTAGATACACTCTTACCATCTCTAATAGCTTCTAAACATCCAGGTCTGAGGATACTAATTAATGCAGAAAGCTGTTCTACATTTTCAGGTTTTAGTTTTTTAGCCATAGACTTACCAAGTCTAGACTCTAACTGAAAACAGCCTTTGGTATTACCTTCAGAAAGTAAATCCCATGTTCTACTACAATTAAAATTGATCTCATCATGAATAGGATCAAAATCTATTCTTAAAGGTTTTTTATTAAGTACTCTAAAAGAACATCCACAGTCAGCAAATTTATACTTTTCCATTATTTAAAAGAATCCTTGAACTTTATATTAGCTGCCAATTTTCTATGTAATCTCATGAAGCGAATCATAATCTCTGCACTATCACGAATATCTTTAAGTGCATCATGAGCACCTTCTTTTGATATCCCAAAGTAATCTCGTAAAGAATCTAGTGTATAGCTTTTTAAATCACGATTGTGTTCAAACCAATAAAACACTATATTCATAATATCTACAACATCACGCGGGAAAAATATATCTGTTTTCTTTTCTTTGGTCACGTTACCATATTTATTACTAAGTCTATCTATAATAGGTAAATCGAACCTATAGATATTATAGCCAGCAGCAATAGGTGCAGAAAATTTGCTTTTCTTAGTTGATCGCGTATGGTATTTATCTAAATAATCAGTAAACATTTTCCAAGAATGTTCTTGAGAAGGGTATGATCTCCACTTGTCCATAATTTCTGCTTTAGAACAACCAGCTACTTTTGCATGAAAGTCTACTACATCTGTTGTATATTCATAGTCTGGATCTTTAGCAATAGGTTCTGGTTTAAAATGTACATTAAATTCAGAATTTGGTACTATTTCTAAATTTATAGGATCTACCATAACAGCAGCTAATTGTACGGGACTGCACTGATCTGGATTAACCCCGTCTGTTTCAAAATCGAATACACAAATTTTATTATAATTAATCATTTTCTACCACTTCTACTTCGTGTATAGGTACTACAAAACCTTTAACGGCAGCATCGGCTGTCAACTTACAATTATGAACCTTGCAACATGTAACTCTAATATCATTAATTTTTACATATTCTTGGTTTTCATGAATAAATACTGTACCGACAGAAATATCTTTAAATTTTTCTTTCATAATTAAACAGTCTCCTCTTTGAGTAAATCTTGTATTGTCATGATTTTATCAAGCATAGCTACGCCTAATATATCAAATTTAATAATACCAATAGACTCCAAGTCTTGCATTTCCATACCAGCAATCATCTGTTTATTTTTCGAGTCATAAACCATAGGGCAAACATCACTTAAAGCCTCAGAACTAATAGCAATACCAGCAGCATGTTTAGACTGATTAGACTTGACACCCTCTAATCTTATAGCCTGTTCAAAGCGTTTGGCAAGTGGTCCTTGCAATTCGCCTTTATCGTCTACAAAACACCATTGTTTAAGTTTGTCTCCACTGTTTTCTAATGTCCATCTTATAATAGATGCTTCGCCAGTGCCTTCTTTCATTTCCTGTAATTGATCAGCAATTTTTGCTTCGTCAGGAATGTTTTTAGTAATCTCATTCATCTCTGCAAAAGATACGTTTCCGTAAACTCTCAATACATCTTTCAAAGCACCTCTACCTTTAATAGTATTAAACGTAATCATTTGCGAAACTTTATTTTCTCCATACTTATCTTTGATATACTGAATGATTTTTTCTCTTTTATTAATCGGAACATCAACATCAATATCGGGCATAGATATATGTTCCGCAGTATTACGTCCAGCATTATAAAATCTATCGAACATAAGGTTATATTTGATCGGATCGATATCTGTAATACCAATTAAATAAGACACTAGACAACCAGCAGCACTACCTCTTCCCGGTCCCGGCAACCAACTATTATCCCTAATGTGATTAACTATATCTTGGACAATTAAAAAGTAGCTAGACAGGTCAGCACCTTGTAGAACATCTAGTTCGTATTTAATTCTTTCTATATAGATATGATGATCTGACTCTGGAATTTCTGTTGCTATCTTTTCTCTCCATCCCTCCCTACATAGTTGCCTAAGATATTCTGCATCGGTGTATCCGTCTGGACATGCAAAAGGTGGTAAGTTAGGCTTGCTTAGAATATCATATTCTTCACACATAGAATCTACTAAGTTTGTATTCTCTATTTCTTCTTCAGTATGTAATTCTCTAATTTCTTCTTGAGATAAAATATGATAATTATCAGATGTGAAAAAACAACCCATAGGCACTTCTTCATCTAAACTAAGTTTACGATTAATCTCGGTAAATGTAGTTTTTAAATTATTACATAGAAGTATCCTTTGATCTACCGCATCACTTTTTTTGCAGTAGTGTGCGTCAGGAGTACATATAACTTTTGTATTTGTTATTTTAGATAATTTTCTGATACAGTCTGTCAGAGGTATTTGAGGTTCGTTATTGTCTCTATCCATCAATTGTGCTTCTAAGAAAAAGTTTTCTTCACCAAAAATATCTTTAAATTGACTTATATAACTTTTACCTACCTCTTCCCAATCAGAAACTATCACACCATCTGGCATAAGTTTATTGGCGAGAGTTGATCCTAAATGACCGCAAATACCGATCATGTTACCATCCATGATTTCACCCAATCTTTTAAGATCTAGTCTGGGCTTAAAGTAATAATGCTCTGGACGATTTGATTCCGATACTATACGTATAAGATTTTTCCAGCCATCATAGTTTTTAGCTAATACTAAAAAATGACTTAATTTCCTATTTTCTTTATCTTTTACTGTAGCATCATCATCGCATATGTATAACTCACAACCCAGAATAGGTTTGATACCTCTTTTCTTCATAGCGGAGTAAAACTTAATTGCTCCAGCTATATTTCCGTGATCTGTTAAGGCACAAGATTTAACACCTATTTCTTCACAGCGATCAGCAATTTGTTCTGGCTTAGATAAACCATCCAATAAGCTGTACATACTATGTACATGCAAAGGTATATATTTTTTCATTTTTCTATCCCAAAGTTATTCTGCACTTCCTGGTGCTTTGTAATGTCCTATATTATAACCTTCAGCTTGATACTCGTCAATTACATTGTCCATACCTTTAATGGTTACATCATGTTTTATTTGTTCGCACTTAGTCATTGTGTCTCCCATATTCATTAACTGTCCCTCTCTATATTCAACTATTGGAAGATATGGACTATCTTCAAAGGTACTTTTGCCAAAATGACAAAGTTTAGTGCATTTCCAACTTTTATTCAATGGAGGATTTTTAGTATCTCTGATGGCTTCAAATTTTCTTTTAAGCATCATTTCTACTTGATAAAGATTATCTTTACTAAAACAAACAGAAAACATACCACCATCATTTATAAAGTCAATAGATACCATAATATTTTCAATATCGGGATATAGATGATGTACTGCGTAATAATATAACATTAATTGAGGATCATCATGTAATTTTTTAAGAGTCTTTTCCTGACCTGTAGCCCAATCTAATCGTCTACCTGTTTTCCAATCGATAACTTCATAAGTATTATCATTGACTTTAGTAATTAAATCTATTGTTCCCTTAATAGATAGTTGTCCTTCTAAGTGTCCTTCTTTAGTATCATAGCTATACTTAGCCCATTCCTTATCTATTGTTATATCAAAGTGTTGTTCAGGTTCAACTATTTCTCTATTTCGAGGATCAAACATACCATCACCATATTCGATAGCTTTGTAGACCCACTTATGACAATCTTTATAGTCTCTATCTGTCCACTTATGGTGTGTGAACTGAGATGTATAATAATGATATACTTGCTCTGTCATATGATCTAAATTATAATTTGTAATATCTACTGGACCTATAATATCATCTTCAAAATATCTATTATTATTTTGTATATTTAATTTAACAAAAGCTAAGATTTCTAGAACTTTATGAACAATGGTACCCTTATCTGCTTTTTTATTAGATGGAGACCTATGACCTAGATTATATTCTATAAAGTATTGCATAGGACACATGGAATGTGTACCATACGAACTACTTCTAATGTATGTTACTATAATGGTAAAATTCCTTTGTCTATTAGAAAGTCATGAATAATTTCGTTTTGCTTTCCAATAGTTAATTCTCCATTATCAATAACCAAATCAAAGTTTTCGGCGTTGTAATTATTAGCATCTAACGACTCTTCACTAGCGTGTGTTGAGTTGTAAGGGTTTCTATTAAGTTTTATAACTAGACCCCCAGCATTTTTAATAGCATCAACCTCGTTAGGAAATCGGCAATCTGCAATAATAGATAAGTCTGGTTTCTCATGTGTAATTTTTTTTATTGTCGCACTAGCCCAAACATTATGCTGTATTTTTCTAAATACGTCTGTTCCAACATATTGCATGACTTCTCTAGCAGTCATCTGTTTGTCTGTATCGGGCCAATAACAATCTACTAATTCATTTTTAGCTTCGTCTGATCCATAACATTGATGATATGTTAAACCAAATACGTTCATACATACATCTCTTTTAAGAGGATCAGCAAAGTTGTAAATTTTACCTACTCCTAATCCACGGTTTTCAAAAACATTTTTTACAAATTCAGCAGATGTAGTCTTACCAGATTGTTTTCTACCAGCAAATGCTATAATCATAGTACACCTCTTATATAGTCTTTTATCTCTGTGTTGATTTCTTCTGAAGTCATATCAGCAATATCTGCTTTTGTAATGGATGGAGTAAATACTCTATATGTGTTTTGACACTTTTCTTTTATTTGATCAGCTGCTTTCCTACCAGCTTCATCATTATCAGTTAAAACTATAATAGTCATTGCTCCGGATGAGTCTAGGATAATTTTTTGACGATCACTTAATGCTGCACCAAAAATACCTAAACTATTATGTATATTATTTTCTTCAAGTTTCCAAACATTACCGGGACTTTCTACCAATATAGCTACACCTGTATCTTTTATGTGTTTTTTAGCAAACCAAAAATTGTATAAAGAATTTTGACTTTTAAAATTAGCACTATGTTTCCATTTAGAGTACAAATATTTTTGATGATCTTTAGGACAATCATTATCGGGATTGTGAAAACAGCCACATTTTTCGCATTTCTCAAAAATACTTCTACCTGAACAGCCTATCATATAGGTATAATCAGGATCGTAAATTGGTGCTACAACTCTATTATACATTTCTCTATTAGGATTGTCGCATAATCCAATATCATATCTGTCTAATATTGCTGGAGTAAAATTTCTATTTACATAATACTGTGCTGGAATTTTTAGTAATCCTCTGATACGATTTCTAGTTAGGCAGTTAGTTGTGTCTACTTTTACATTATTTTTTATATGATTAACAGCGTTTGTAAATCTATTTTTATTCCTAGTCTCTGTAGATACTTTAATATCCTTTAAGTCCTTCTTCAAAAAAGAAGTAATAAATTCTATAGTTTGTTTAAAAGTTACAGTCTTATCACCCTCTTCGCTCCACTGGTGTTTTCTATTGGATAATAAGCCTCTAACAAAACCTATAATAGATCCCTTAAAACACTTTTCGCATCCGTGTGTTCTACATTTCCAATTACCTCTATATGTATCTCCCTCAACATATAAGTTTAACGCACTCTCATTATCGCCCTCATGTATAGGACATGCCATACTAATCATTTTACCATGATCTTTATAGTCCAATTCAAAATGTTCTAACAGATCTTCTATGTTATCACAAAGTTCATCGCACAAAATTTTTAATTTTGCTTGATCATTCAAAGGGGATTTCTTGGTCATCAGCATTATCGTCCTCTACTATAAAACCATCACTACTACTCTTATTATTATTCATTACTTCTAATTTAGTTTGACCTTCAGTAATCTTGGCACACCAGCCTTTCATATTACAATTAATATAATCGTTATCATCAAGACCACCACCATGTCTACTAATTAAAGGTACTAATTTTCTATTTCCATTTTCAGCACCATCTTCAGCAATCTCTTCAGACGTTTTGCGTTTAAATATACTAAAATTACTACAAAGCCAAACTATTCTATCTGAACCAGAAGCGGTGTCTGTACTTTCTTTTGTAATACCATCTCTATTTAATTGTATAAAAGCAACTATAGGTACTTTGTATCTTGTGGCAAAATTATGTAGGGCTGTCATCATAAAGCCAAGAACTTGATATTCTTTCATGTCCTGACTCATTCCAGCACTATCCATCAATTTTAAATAGTCATAAAATATAACACAATCTTTAGCAGTACCATCTTCATTTAATCCTACTTCTTTTATAAGCCATCTTCTCATAATAGATAGTTGATCTTCAAACGGTTTACCGGCTATAGACTTATAAAATAATTTAGTATTTTTTAGATCTTTGACAGCTTCTTTTACCTTCATATCTTTATTGGGTACTTGTGCAAATCTGCCTGTTTCAATATCATTAATCTCAATCTCTGTCATCATTGCCATAACTCTATTTAAATGATCTTCTTTGGTCATTTCTGTATCCATATTCAATACAGGAATTTGTAACTTATTAGCAATATGAAAGCCCATATTATCAGACAATAATGTTTTACCAGTTTTAGGTCTAGCAGCAATTACATTAACTGTGCTGCGTCTTAGTCCTCCACCAATAGCTTGATCATATACTGGAAAACCTGTAGGAATACCTACTTGATCTACTTTATTATCTATTAGTCCTTGCACATATTCATCTAAATCATCACTAATAGCCACAGGGTTATTATCAACATCATTAAGCATATTAGTAAAATCAAAAACAGTATCTTCTGCTATACCTAAGATACTACCGATAGACTCTGTGCCTGTAACATCTAAAATCTTATCTTGTGCTTTATCTAGCTGCTTTCTTAATAATCTTGCTATCTCTAGTTTACGAATTTTGGCAGCAAACTTTCGGACATTACCTAAATTTACAGGAAAGTCTAAAACAGCTTTAAGATGTTGCACCTCTTCTTTTTTACTAAATACATTAGAAAGACCCAATTCCTCAGCTGTAGAAAAGATTAATGCTACATCTACAGAAACCTTATGGTCTCTTTCAAAGATTGTCTTTAAGCACTGGAAGATAATCTTGTTGCTATCAACAGTAAAAGAAGTATCCTGCACTATATCTGCAATATCAAGATACGCATCATCTCCATACTGGCATACTCCAGCAAGTACTGCTCTTTCTGCTGCTGTATCCGAAAGCACCATTATCCAGCACTCCTTGAACAACCATTACATTTGTATCTATCTGGGGTATCTGTTAAAATAGCAGGATTAACTTCTTCTGTTTTATTACAAACCCTACATGTTACTTTTACAGTTTTAAATTTTCTAGTTCTTGGAGTAGGACCATATTTATTTAATTTTTTATCAATCTCAATGTCTGCCCTATGCAAATTTTTTTCTGCCATGCTATCAAATTTGTTTTCAATAAATTGTGGTCTTCTACTACCTCTGGTTCTAATAGGACCTTCAGGTTCGGCTTCTTTTGTAGGCTCAGGTGAACTATCAGATTCTTCTGGCAGCATACCTTTTAACATAGCAATCATTTGCTTGATCTGATTCTCTGAAAGATTATCACCCATTTTTCACCATCCCTTTTGCTCTTTGTATTGAAATTAGAATATCTGAAAGATTTTTTAATGAACTTGATAAGTAGGTTAATCGATCCATACGTTGTTTAGCGAATGTAACAATTTTATTTAATTGATTTGCTTTATCATTATGTTTTATTGCTTGAGAAGACTTTTCTATATATCCATAGCCTTTGTAATTATTAATTTCGTCAGCTATTACTATTTTAATTTCATTCTCAGCCCAATTCATACGAGCCTGTTCACGATTTAAAGTTCTTTGTACATGGAATCCATACTGTCCAATTCTAAAAGCAATTTCTGCACATTGTACTATATCTAATTTTTCAAGTACATTCCTATTCATTGTTAGGTATTCTTGTAGTTCTTTCTCTGGTAAACTATCACTAGAATAATTAGGAAGACCGATACCCTTTTCGTAATCGTCTAAAACATTATCCCAAAATTCGACCTGCTCTTTAGAGGTCTTTGTTGTATTCGTCATTTAAGATTCTCCGCTTCCACTGTTCAATATCTTCATTATACGGTAACTCAATATATTCAATATCATTTAATTCACACCATTCTTGTTTTTCTCTATCTCGTTGTTTGTGTTTTGCAAATCCCATCATGGTTTGATGGAAGTGAGGAATAAATTTGTAATGTTGTTCACCATGTACTTCTATACATTTGTTATTTAGTGGTAAGAAAAAATCTAAATAAACTGTATGTCCTTTTTTTAAAGGTATAGTAATTTCTTCACAAACTTGTAGAGTAGGAAAACACTCTTTAATTAGTTGTCTTGCTGCGATGTGGTATTTAGATCTAGTATTTCTACCAGAGGCACGAGTAATACCTCTAGATAAATTTAACTTTACAATACTTCCATCTAGGTCAACAACAGTCCTACTCATACTGTTAATCCCATCATTTCCTTTAACTCTTTGTGTAATTGATCTGCAACTTTAGGATTAGCCGTTAAGTAATCTCTAACTTTTGCTGCTCCCTGAAACTTAGGTGTATCTTTAACAGATATTAATGTATACCAAGCACCACCCTTTTTAATAATTCCTAAGTCTGCACACAATTCTGTTAATTCATGCACACCATCTATACCATGTCCATAACGTAAGTAGCTAACACTTTTACCTCCCGGTGGACCAAGAGCAGAAGTTACTACCTTCCATGTAACCTTTTGACCAATTTGTGGTCCTGTAGCTGGCTCGTTCCATGCTTCTACTTGTTCAGCCCATAGCTTTACATCGGTTTGATAAGCTACTGCTTGACCGGATTTTTCTTTAAATGCTTTACCGTATCCTGTAGGATTACCCATTAAGTGTGTAATACCAATGACAATATTTTTATTAACAGGAATAACATTTGCTACTTTACGACAGAACTTAGCTAATAATTTAGCTCCATCTGCACGCTGCATTTTATCCATACTAGATGTAATTTCAGCTTCTGTACACAGAGCAGAATACGAGTCTATAATAATAATAGATCCTGGAATTTCATTTATAATACGTTCTGCAATTGCTAAGTATTCTTCTCCATGCAAAATCTTACCCTGTTGAGAACCTATGATTTCAAAACGATCTAAATCTAAACCTGCTATTCCTTGTAAATCTCTCTTCTTTAACCTGCCTTCAATATTCAAATAAAATGCTTGTCTAGGTTTTGCCAAGCTACCTTGATACTTTTTATCTAATGCTGTTGCAGTAAAATCCAGTGAAGATGTTGTTTTACCACACTTAGGTTGACCAGTGAAGATAACAAAACTACCTTCTGGTATACCACCACCTAAACCAAGGTCTAATGCTGGACTTACCGGAATAATAATTTGGTCTTTATCTACAATAGAATTGCCTGATAAAACTACTTCATCACCAAACTGTTTTTTAATATCTTCTTTAAGTGCCATTATCTAAATCCTCTAGCTTTGAAATTATACCTTTTTTTGTTTTTGATTTACTATATTTAACTTCTGATTTTCTTTCAACTTCTTTAGTAAAAGATTTGTTTTCAGCGTCCAGTTTCTTTTGTTCCTGTTCTATCATATCAGGAAGATGGGGTGCTCGCAACGAGTAAATCTTCTTACCTTTTGCTGTTAATAGTGCTTTTACTATTGCCTTATCAGAGTATGTCTTAAGAAGTTTATGAGCAGAACCTATTTGGTTTTTAAAGTATTTTTCCCATTCTTTAGATAGCCAAAATCTATAATGCAAATCCTTCTTATCTTTTTGTGCTTTTCTTTCACAAACAAGTTCTGTTATATACTGAGCAGGGGAAACCGATTTGCCATTAGAATATTTAGAAATGTAGCTATTCTTTTTTTTCGTCATCTTTAGTAATGCTAATTTTTGCCGCACAATCTCCTAGTCCTTCATCAAATTTATTTACAAATTCATTAACCTTCAATGTATAATCTACCCCAGAAGCAACAGGTATATGATATGCATTATCAACAACCTGAACGATTTCTTTAAAGTTACAGTTTTCATCTAAAGCTGTCATTTCTATTTTTAAAGAAACATAGACTTCTCTATCGTAATCAGTAATATGTCTTGGTTCTATAGGATGATCCCCAAGAATATTTGTATCATACATATATTTATCAGGATCTGCTTGAACATCCTGTTTAGTTTTTTCTAATTCTTTTTCTACTTTTGCATTTATAGATTCCAGAACCTTGTATTCGTCTGGAGTTAATTCTATATTATCAAATGGATCATTAACCATATGGCTTAAAAATATTAGGGTTATCTGGAGAAGGTTGATCTCTGTGTTGCTTGGCTATAGCATCTGCTTGTTCAGAAGCAGCTTTGGTCATAACGGCAACTTTACGCGATCCTGAATTACTTTCTGTAATCATTAAATTAGTTGATTTTGGATCTTTAGAAACCACAGCAGACTTTGTCTTAATACCAGTGTCGTCTTTTGCTTTTGTTCCTTTAACTGCATTTTTAATTTGAGCATCGGTTAATTCTAGTTCGTTAGCAATTTTACTAACAGCCCAACCTTGACTATGTAACCACATAGCAGCATATTTTTGTGTCCTATTAATTCTACCCATTATTCGATCTCTCTTTCTGCATTATGAAACCATCCTAGATTTTTTGTACTTAAAAATTGAATATACCAATTAAATGCCTTTTCATTAACTGTCCTAAATTTATCATTAGACCTGCATATCCTATCTAAAAAATCATTTGTCTTTTCTTCACCATAGATAGACATAGGATTATACAGCTTACCGTCAGGAGATGTTTTTATCATATGTTTGTATGTTCCATCTTTTTTCTGAAGTAATTTTGCATACACTTCATCGTCTTCTACAGATTTAATTGGTTTATCCTCTACCAAATCATCTTCTTGACCAGACAAAGTGTAGAAGACAGCTGTTAAATCTTCATCACTAATATTAGCTTCTCGCTTATATATATTATCTTGTTGTTGATAAAATGCCATGTTATCTCCATTTAGGTTTGTATTTGGGTTTTGCTATTCTTGACATACCCTTTGGTAATTCTTTAGTTAATTCATCCTTTACTTTATCATCCTGATATTGGGTATGTTTACGGTCTAAAGCTGTTTTTTGATCTGCTGTTAGTCTATCTCGATTTCTATTTGCTAAATCACCAACAGTACGAAGTTCCGAATCAGATTTTACTACAGAACTGCTCAGTGTTAACATATCGTTATAGTCTCTACCACAAATCTCATCACAAGATGGACATTTTTGTTTTTCCTTGTAACTGCTAATACTGGCACTTAGATCAAAAGATCCGTTGCAGGTTTGGCAGAAATATGTATACGTTGGCATTATGTTATAAAATCTTTAACGTAAAGTTCCCATTCGGTTGGAATATCTCTTCTTATAGTAAGCAATTGATGGTTAACATGCAAGTACTTTTTACTTTTCCTGGGAATATAAGGCTGATTTTTAAGTTTCATTCCAGCTTGTTTGATGGTCTTATTGCCTTTTTTAGCATTACACTTATAACATGCTGTTACTATATTAGTCCAACTTGTAGCAGATTTTCTAGAGAATGGCCATTTAGATTTTGGTATTACATGGTCATAAGTTAATTGAGTCATAGGAGGTTTAGCCCCACAATATTGACAGGAATAATCATCTCTAATAAAAAGATTTTTGCGAGAAAATACTACAGGCTGACCTATTAACTTAAAATATTTAGTAGTTCTTACTACGGCAGGTATTCTACACTGACCATTTGCTCCTAAAACTATATCATCTTTATAATGATCTATAATTTCTATACCAGAATATTGTGAGTGTGAATATCTAAATGACCACACCATAGCTTTTCTCCAACCGATAATACCGATTGGAGAATAATCAGCGTTTAAAACTAAACAATCTTCATGATTTGTCATAGTCTATGCACAATATCAGCTATAATTGGATTACGAACAATATCTGATGTTTCTAGTCTAGAAAAACCTACACCATCTACACCTTGTAGTCTTTCAATAATAGATTGTAAACCGCCTTGTCTCGGACTTTGTAAATCAGATTGATCTAGATCACCCGTTAAGACCATCTTACTATCTATACCGATTCTTGTAAGCAGCATTTTTAACTGATCGTAAGAAGCATTTTGGCATTCGTCAGCAATAATAAATGATTCATGAAAACTCCGGCCTCTCATTAAACCTAGAGGCACTATTTCAATTTGTCTAAGCGATTTCAATTTCTTAAAATGATGCATTTGTAAGAAATAATCTATCTCATCAAATAATGGTAATAAATATGGATGTAATTTATCTTCTGCTGAACCGGGTAAAAAGCCTAGTTTTTCACCAGCTTCCACAATAGGTCTAGTAATAACAATTTTTTTAACCTGTTCATCTAACAGATATTCTAATGCCATACCTACAGCAATATGGGTCTTACCACTACCGGGTACTCCTTGACAAAAAGAAATAGTATTTTCAGCAACCGTTCTAATATAATCTCTTTGATTTAAACTTCTAGGCTTTAACCTATTTTTAAATCCGACTGTTATATCTTCTGGTTTTTCTGTACTTTGTTTATTTCCCTGTATATGTATAGTACCCTTGTTTGAATTCTTTTTTCGTTTTCTCAAAGTTTTACCTCGCTAGGACAAAGATTAAATCAGACAGGCGCCACCGGCACAACTAATTTCCTCTATTCCTACGGTATTGTCCTCAGTTTCCAGTAGTTGTGTATAATCAACTTTTGTAAAGCTCTCATAAAGATCTTTATATCTTTTCCAATTATATACATCTTTCATGCAATAAGTGACACGCTTAAAGTCTCCATCAAAATACTTATTAGCAAATCTATGCATTTTTAACGCAAATAATTTTTTATCCTCAGAATCTTTTTCTCCTTCTTGTTTAAGAGTAATATAATCACATGCTGCCCATAGATTGTTTTCAAAAGCATTCAAGCCTAATTCAATAAGACCAGAACACCATAATGCTGCATCACCGTACTCTTTAACAATTTCTCTACTTGTGTAAACTGTTGTAAACGGAGCTTGGGGATAATCTTTATCACCACTTTGTGGAATAAGACTAATACCAGCAAAAAACTTTCTATTGTTATAAATAAATTTTGTAACATCTTCCCATTCTTCAGGTTGTACAGTTACGGTATTGCTAACATTGTGACTTAAGAAATCTTGTGTACATAGAGATCTATTTTTTCCAGAATGAACCCAATTTCTTTGAGCATCCTTAACAACACCAAGCATTTCTACAGCAGGTAACTGGTTTTTTAGTTTAGAACCATCTGGAACTTCTATAGGAAATTTTACAACCTCATCGGTATCATTAGCTGACCAAGATGATTTTTCACATGCTTGTGGATTATAGCTTTTAAAATATTGATACGGAGGTTCTAAAATATTAGCTTGTACATGTCTGATATATCTTTTTGCATGATGAGGGTGAATACCTGAACTAGTACCTAACATACTACTACTAGTACCTTCAGGTTTTAGACAGGTCACTCTTGCTGCTTGATTAATATTTATAATTTTAGCTAATTCTTTATTAGTATCTACAGCAATTTTAGCACCCTTCTTTAATACTTTTTCTGTGAGTACTAATTCATGTTTTTCCATAATACCTGTTAGTGAGACCCCTAGTAAAGCTTCTCTATCAAATATTGCTTTACTAGTGTCTCCTAAATAATCCAAGCCAGTAAACCCAGCTTGTAATGTGCCAATAACCGCAGCAGCCTTACACCTCTCATAGAAATCTTCTTCATCAACAACAGAAGAACAATTAATTGTAGAAAGATTACAGCCTTGCCAACCAGATTTACCTGTTTTTTCATCAACAGGCCACATGCCTACCTCAACACAGGGATTAAATGTCATCTCAGTGGAATCACTCCAAATAAATCCAGGTTCTCCAAACTCTTTAACAGATTCCATAAGTTCTGCAAATTGTTCGTATGTAGTATCATCCTTAAGCAACAGAGCTGAATTGTTACTTCTTGCTCTTTGAGGGTTGTCTACATACCAGTTACCTGTTTTAGCCTTAGCCATTTCTTCATCGTCTGCACTAAATAATGCTAACGACGCACTTCTGCGAACACCACCAGATAATACAGCATCGCTTGAGTGCATAATAATATCATAAGCATCAATTGCTCTGAGCTTCTTTTGTTTGTTTTCAACACACGCCTCCAATAATTCTCTAATTTTTTCCAAACCATTTTGTAGTGGCTCAAATCCAGGAGCCTTGCCTACCCCAGAAGATAATTGAGCACCCTTTTCTCTAATATTACTATAGTCAAAAACTATATACTGATCTTTATATTCAGCAAATTTAGACTCACTAGGTTTATTAAAGTAAGAACTTAGCAAAACACCTAAGGAATCTGCCCAGCCCTCAATACTATCTTCTATTTTATATTTTACACCTTTACGCTTATCTTTTTTATTCATAGAAAGATTAGGTAGTTTTGCAACATGGTGTTTTTGTACACTAAATCCTGTGCCACTACCACATAATAATAACCAAAAACATTCTTGAAAGAATCTCAAACGATCACAATATGAACTAGTACAATTATATATCTTAGCGTGACGCTTGAGGATTGGTTCTCCACCGAATTGTAAAGCTCTTTGACTACCTAGTACTTTCTTTTTAAACATCAAGTCATAGGCCCAATCAATCTGTTCAGATACGTCTTTATCGGCGTACTGTGTGTGCATCATATTTTTAACGCGATCTACTGCTTCCCTCCAAGTTTCTCTACGGTTTTCACTTTCGATCCAACGTGCATACTTGCTAACAAAAGTATAATTCTGTAATTCATTTAACGCCGACATATTCGCTCCTTAGAAATTCTATGATTTTGGCCTGTAGAGAATTGATTCTGTCATACACATATGATAAATCATTGGGTTAGAGTTTGCAAGGCCATAAAAGAAAAAAATTACTTATCTTAACAAGATTATACACCGAAGGTTTTTGCTGCCCAAGAAAAGTCTGGACTAACTTTTTCTACAGTTATTTTTGTTTGGTGTACAAAAAAATCAAATCTTTTTTGAGCTTCTGCATCGAAAAGCTTTGTTCCATGACTGTCCATCATGACAACTTTCGTAATTCCATGTTGCCATAACGCCATGATGCAATCATTACAGCATTGTCCTGTGACGTATGCTATACCATCTTCTGGCCTAGTAAGACAATTAGCCAAAGCGTTACGCTCTGCATGAATCATCCAGTGATACTTATCTGGTCTAGATGTTGGAAATTTACTATCATCAACACCTCTAGGAAAACCATTATAGCCTGTTGATAAAATGTGATTATCTCTATCTGTAATAACACAGCCGTGTTGTGTGTGTATATCATGACTTCTTTGAGAAACTACTTTTGCAATACTCATAAAGTAAGTGTTCCAATCAATTCTATCCATTATCTACTCCTAATAGTTTCGAATAATCCATAATAGTATCATGATCAAAGTGCCAAGCATTAGTACCCTCTATTAAAGCTATGTCTGACTTATCAGCTATTGTATTGTTAATATCTATTGCAGGATATAGGTGATATTTTAAAAGTCCAGTTTGACATGCATATCCTATAAACTTATCTACAGGACAAGTAATAGAAGGCTTATCTGACCAACAGTAAGTTTTACAATTAAAATAATTCAGATTGTTAAATTTTTGAACTCCCAACCTATCAAAGAAAAAGGGGGATTGTGTTAGAGAAATTAAAACTTTTGCCCCCTGTTTAGACAATAAATATGCCTCTGCTCCATCGAATACATTATTATTATATAAATCAATTTTTATTCTTTTAGATAAATTTACTAAGTCGTAGTTATTTGCACTAAGGATACTAGTATTTAATATTTCGTTTAAAGAATCTTTACAAATATCATCTTCTAAAATTAAAGCATAGTCTATATCTTCTTCTACTATTTTTTTCCATAATAAATAATGACTGAGATAAGCCCCATACGCACCTTTATGTACATGAAAATAAATTGCAACTTCTAGATCTATAGGATTATAATTTAAATTATATTTAGTATATTCATGTATATTATCAGTAGTTCTAATAGCATCAAATCTCTCTACATTTGATACATCACTAAGATGTTCCCATCTATCAGTTCTGTCCTCAAGATTAATACAATATATTTTATCTATATTTTTACAGGTGTCGTTGTCAGAAAATGTAGAATCTACAGGAGTAAAAAATTTTTCAATACTCAAAGAATATGATTCTTTTGGACAATATTCTCTATCCTCTTCATAGCCGTGTCTATGCCAATGAGCTATTGCTTCTTCTTTAGTATTTATATAATATAAATCCTTATTTACAGCTAAGTAGTATTTCCAACTAAAATTTTCAGGTAGTTTTATATTATGAGTCACAGCAGTTTTTGTCTTTATCAGATATGATTGTTGGAGGAATTGGCCAGTTTATATCATAGTCATTATAACAGTATGCTTCATCCATAGCTTCATCATATTCATGATCTTGCTGATATACTAGAACAGAGTCTGTCATAGCTATAAAAGCATGTCCACAATATGCTGGTATATAAAGACTATTAAGTACAGTCTCATGCAATACCACACCAAAATAATTGTTATAGGTTGGGCTATCTGGTCTTAAATCCACGCAAACATCATATACATTACCTTTGACACAAGTGACTAATTTGGCATATGGAGTTCTGTGAACGCCTCGTAAGACACCCTTTTTAGAGAAACTATAGTTTGTTTGCATAGGTTTAAAGTGAGGTAAAAAAGAGCTTTTAAAGGTCTCAGAAAATACACCTCTTTTATCTTCAAACTTATTAGGTTCGATCCACACGCAATCTGATATTATTGTCGAATGTATCATGTTAGTTTTAGTTGATCCTTTTCTTCAACAACATCTATATTATGTTTTTTTGCTGATTGTTCTATTTGTTTACTTGCTTCTTCTTCACTGAGAAAAGTTTGTGATTCCGGTAATATAGCAGCACAGGGATGGTTTAGAACATGATAGTGACATAAGTTGCCAATATTTGGATATATCACATTTTTATGACTTCCATCTCCAACCTTATAAGTATATACAAAATTAACTATATTTTCAGTTTCAATATCTGACAATAAATGAGATGCTTGTAAATTGTTGTCTCTGACTGTTTTTGCCAGCATATGCTCACAATCACAACCTTGTACAGCTTCCCAAGGTCTTATACCCGGTTTGGTCTTTTCTGCTTCAAGGTGTTGTTGCTTTAAGTCAATAGTTTCTTCATATGAAGGATACCATTTATCTACTTTATTTTTAATAATGTAATAATTTGTTTGTGGATAGAAATACGACTGATCTTTGATTTGAGAGATTAATTCTTTTTGAGTAGTTTCTGCAAAGGCAGCATAGCCAATATTATTAATATAGAAAAAATCTTTAGATTCATCTATTTCAACATCGAAAATACTTGTATCCGCTATAACATCGTTAGAAAATTTCCAGATATATTCGTAATCCTTATCTTTACTATAATCAAAAATCTTACGATCATTGTCCATAGCACCAAATGCTTCTCCTAGATTATCGCTATACAATATTTCAATAGTGCATGCTCTTAATATATTATTAATTTCTGGTAGAAATTTGTCTACAATTTCTTTTTCACCATTAACACTGTAGACTATAGTATCAAATTCTTCGAGCCAAGCACTATTGTATTTAGCAAATTCTAATGCACGTAAGAAGCTTCTGGGATCATTTAAAGTATCTACTATACCCACTAACGATTTAGAAATTATATTTTTTAGATTGGTCATTTAGCACCCATTCGATTGTAGTTTCTAAAGATGTACGAAAATCAATAGGCTGTTGCCAACCCATATCTCTAAGTTTAGAACCGTCTAAACTATATCTTTTATCATGTCCCGGTCTAGCTTTATCACAATCTACATATTGCAATCTAGCTTCTTTACCCATTAATTCAGCAATGTCTTTTACTAAATCATCATTATTTTTTTCGACATCTCCCACAACATTGTAGTGTGCGCCGGGTTTACCGTGACGCAGTAAGAATAGGGTAGCGTTAGCTGCATTACGAGCATGCAACCAGTGACGTTGACCCACATACAATACTTTGTCTCCGTCCATTTTTGCATGTATAGGTATGATTTCATCATTGTGTATTTTAGTTATTGCTTTAGCTACTAATTTTTCTTTATGTTGTCTAGCACCATACAGATTCATTGTATATGTACTAATAATCGGTAGATTATACGTATTCCAATAGGAGATACCCGCTGCTCCTTGTCCAGCTTTACTAGCACTATATGGATTGCTTGGTCTCCACCTATCATCTTCTTTAAAGTCATAGTTGTCTGGGGCAGGACCGAAGACTTCATCAGTTAGATAATTAATAAACAAGGCATCAGGATTAGTTTTTCTGTACCATTCTAAAAGATTAACTGTTCCCATAACGTTATCTTCAAAGAATTGTTTTGGATGTATAATACTACGATCAACATGACTATTTGCAGCGATATGAACAACATAGTCTACAGACCCAATAGCTTCTTCTATATGTGGTGAAACCTCAAATTTTAGATCATGATAAACTAATTTAATTCTATCTGCATGTTCTCTAACGTGTAGGCTTTCTAATAATCTTTCCAAGTCACCCACGTAAGTTAATCTACATAGACACACAATATTCCAATCAGTATTTACTAAAAGTTCCTCGACAAAGTGCGAACCTAAGAAGCCTGCTGCACCGGTGACTAAAATTGATTTAGGCATTTTATTTCCTTGATAATAGTTTAGAGTTACTGGTTGGATTGTGTTGTGCTAATTGTCCCCATTTTTGTTTAAAAAACAAGTGACAGTTTTGTTCATATACTTGTGCTTTAGCAATTTTTTCTGGTGTTTTGGCTGTTACTGATACGAAATGATAAAAATGTAATTGATATGTTCTTAACATTTTCATACCATTCATTTCGCATTTCATAAAAAACTCCCAATCAGCAACAAAACCACTAGGAGAAGGATAGTCACTATCAAAACCACCACATCTTAAATAATTATATTTATTTATATAGATAGGGAAGGTAGATCCAGTATATTCTATCAAATCTTCTTTTATAGTTTCTTCATAGTCCCAAAATTTTTGCAAGTCAAAATCTTCAATAGTTCTACCTAAATCATGAATATGAAATTGGCGAAACATACTATTATATGGCTCAATATGATTGGGTGCAACTACCGCATTTTTAATATCTATGTTTGATAATATTGTATCCCAATGTTTTGGAAAAACATTATCATCATTCACGATTAATATATTGTCATGTAAAGACGAATAAACTCCTAGATTAGTAGCTTTACAAGTACCAACATTTTGCTTTAGAATTAGCGGACTAATTTTACCCGCATATTTTTGTAAAACATCTTTATTACTATTAAAATCTCCATCTATAACTACAACAATATTATTTAAATTATCTTGACCTTCAATAGCAGATTGCAAACACAGATCAAGAGCAGTAGGAGTATTCAGAGAAGGTATAATTACACTAATCATAGACAGAGTAATACCCTCCTATCTTAAATTTTTTACCAAGATTTATAGATCCATGTTCACTAGGTTGATAATTTTTATATTCTATAATTCTAAAATCTATACTTATTCTTGTTTTACCTGTCTCATTAACCTTATTACCGTGTAGCAGGTTAGGGCCATCCCATTTAACAAATTCACCATACTCACAATTCATAGGACTAAAATCCTTCTTGTCTTCTTCTGACTCTACCCATATAGTATTGCTATCAAAAGCTTTGGTAAATGGTAAGAAAATATTTAATTCTTTTACTGCTGATGCCCATTCACCATCTCTATACCACTTATCCTTATGATACTCACCTACTGCAATATTATTGGGATAACATATACGAAAAGTCGGTTTAGCTTGCACCACAATCTTATCGTCATATAACGGTCTGATATTTGTTTGTATAAAACTATTATATAATGAACGGAATTGTTCCTCTTCCATCCACTGATAAAATAATTTATGATGTTTAGTAGATTGGTCATTTTCTCGTTCTAATAATTTTATATCACTATTAATATCCTCTAACTTATCCACACCAAAATGCTTTGCTAACAAATCAGCAAAATTAAATTGATTTGTATCATAACTAAATTTAAGCATATTTCCTCCAGTTTATTAGTGGTGAAAGCCACTGTGTTTCTCCGTGAGTAGCATAACCGGGAATACAAGATAAAATATTTCTTTTATGTTCCTTATTTAATTCTACAAAAATTTCAAAATCATCAGGATGAGTTCCTGCTGTCCATTTTCTCCATACTTGTTCATCTTCTTTTAGGTATTCTACAGTTGATGCAAAAGTCATAGTTGTAGAATTTGTAACTTTCCAATGTGCTGAATGAGTTAAATAAACCTTAGTATATTCGCCACCACCTTGACAATAAGGATTACCTCCAAGACTAGGATCTAAATATTTATCAGGATGATCGTATAGTGTGACGTATGCCACGCCAAAGTCCAATCCTTCTTTTAAAACATTATAGCTATTAGGTAAATGTAAATAGTCATTTTCTACAAAATATACATACTCAGTATCATCTAATTGTAATGCTTTATCAAGAGCTAAATTAAAAGTACCAGCACCGTGACCTATACTAACCTTAGTAATATTATCTGGTTTAATATATTTACGAATCATATTGTAAGTATCATCAGAAACATTATCTGCTATCACATCTATACTATCAGAATTAAAATGTTGACAAAAATTATTTAAACAACTTTCGTTATTTACATAATCAGGTTTGACTTTGTCGTAACCCGCATCGCTTATTCTATAAAATATTTTCATTTAATATCTCAAATTCCCAGTCGTGAACAAAACACTTGCCATTAAATGGTCTACTAAATTCTTCTTCTATAAGACTGATCCAATCACGATCCTTATTGTGTCCCCAAGACTTTACTTTTTGTATCATTTCATCTTTTGTTCTTACCCAACTGTAATGATGGACCATAGGTTTTCCTTCTGGATCTAATATCATAGATTTTTTGTTGCAGTCTAGGTGCATGTGGTACTGATCTCTGCCACAAGGCATTACTGGTATAACTATTTGACCATTACGAAAAACCAAATCTTTTCTGACTAAAACTGGACTATCTTCGAAATTCTTAGCTCTAATATTTCTGTCTCTAAAATACCAATAATTACCTATCGCCATAGAGTCGTATTCTTTATATTCTTCAGTATTTATCCATTGGTTAAATTTATCAGGTTCTATAATTTCATCTGTATCTAAAAACAGAATATAATCCGTATCTAAACTTGTGGACATAATTCCTGCAGTACGACATTGCACCTCAAAAAAGAAAGCTGGATGACCGGGCTCCCAAGGCAAAGTTATATATTTTATATTATCATATTTTTGACATATGCTCATACTATCAAATACAAGTTGTTCATTTTCAGGATCTCCATTCCAAAATTTTTCGCAAGTGCATACTACTATTTCATCAGAAACCTTAGAGGCAGTAGCTAAACATTCATCAAGCCATCTATGATCTATGGTTGAGTACAATAATACTGTAGAGAGCTTCATCCTATATCCTTTAAATCTTCTAATTCTGTTAAAGTTAATAAGTCTACTTTATTCTGACTAAAAACTTCCCATGACATATCAATACTTTTTTTAGATACTGGTTTTAAGGGTCTATCATTTTTAAGTAAACCTATACCAAAATCTGTGTCATAAACAAGAGCGTGAGGATTAGCTTCTTTAACTAATAAGAAGGCTTTCCAAACATCCCCATTCCAAGAAACACTATTACGTGGTACTTCCTGACTTATTTTATCTGCTGGATTACAATCATGGAATAAAATGTATCCACCTTCACTTATATGTTTTAAACTATTATTAAAGTCTTTTACTACTTGATCAGCAACATGTAGCCCATCAATTAAAATAACATCATAAGATTCATCACATATATCAAAAAAATCATCAGAAGTCATTTTGTGTGTAACTTCAGAAATACTGACGCCTTCTGCTCCAGGTTCGACTCCATGTTTAAGATCACAAGAAACCTGTTTAAATGTAAAACCATCGAATATACCAATTTCTAAATATTTAGTAAAAGAATTGGTAGTGATTAAATGATTTACAATATTACTCCTACGAAATGTACTATTTACATTTCTTAAAAACTCTTCCGTATTCCTATTGTCTATCATCTTTGTATAGTTTCGTATAAGGTATTTTGTGCTCGTTGTCTGTCTATATCTTTATGATGTATTATAGCATATTGAGGGTTAGCTGGCAAGGCCGCAGCATTTTCAAAACCCGTTAATTGTTCATGCACATTACCTATCCATTTAATTTTACCATTATTTTTATATATTCTAGGTTGATAATCTGGCCAATTTATCCAGCCATTTTGATTAATATTCCAACCATATTTTTTGACATCATCTAAAGTATAATCTGTTACAGTATTTACACGAGGTAAATGATAAAGATCATTGTTAGGATTAATTGTTTTTCTCCAAATATTAATAGTTTCTGTAGAAGCAAATTCATCAGCATCAAAATTAATGATATAGTCTTTCGTAGCAAGACTGTTGGTGAAGTTTTTCATAGTTGCAAATTTTTTGTCAAAATGATAACGAGTATATTGATCCGCTACATTTTTACATAATGATTGTATACTTTTATCTAGATCAGTTTCTTGTTCTTCTTCCTGTCTATAAGTATGTACAATAATAATTTCATCACCATTTTGTTTGCTTTGTTGCAGAAGAGGCAATAAAATTTTTAGTTCTTCTAGTTCATTATAAACTGTTACAGTATAAGATATATTCATAATTATACTATCTCTCCTTCTGTACTATCTCCATTTACAATTCCTCCGGGCATATTCACAATAGTTCCTAGTTTTTTTTCATAGTTAAGAGTGCCATAATTTAAAAAACTTCCTGCTCCTTGTCCACCCTCAAAATCAGGACCCCCAGCACCCTGTATAGACAGATAATTACAAGTCATAGAGCCTAAATTTGATACATACTGCACACGTATGTTATCAGCTGTAAGGCTAGAGTTTACATGTATATAACCTATAGACTCATAATCAGGTGGTCCTTTTGCTCCAAGAATAGTTATTGATGTGCTCGGGGTAAAACCAAAACCTCCAAAGTTTTTTTGTACAGTTTGTATATCTGTGCTAATATAAGGAGCACCACTAAGATACGTAGCAACTATTCTTTCTTCTTGTGGTGGTATTGCATTAGGCATAGCTGGTATGATTTGTCCCGATGGTCGCCTAATAGAATTGGAAAAGCTTACGCTACCTACACTATCAAATGTAGCTAAAACAGAATTAAAGTTACGAATTGCAACATGATTAGTTACAGTTGATACTGTTCTTCTATCGTC
>CESM01036662.1_pt1 | contig 24220 bp, 21 predicted proteins | sample 361421 | NCBI WGS metagenome assembly CESM01 (sample SAMEA2622219, study PRJEB7988) | marine metagenome | isolation source: saline water (ENVO:00002010), including | reverse complement strand
GCGACCCTCAGCTTGGAAGGCTGATGCTCTACCAACTGAGCTACTTCCGCTAGTAATTTCGTGGGGAGAACAGGATTCGAACCTGTGAAGGCTATGCCAACAGATTTACAGTCTGTCCTCGTTGACCGCTTGAGTATCTCCCCAGCTATATAGAGCCGATAGAGGGACTCGAACCCACGACCTGCTGATTACAAATCAGCTGCTCTAGCCAACTGAGCTATATCGGCAATCACACTTCCTATTTAATAACAAAGAACTATAATACCCTAAAAAGGGGTTGCAAATGTATTAAAGTTTTTTTATTTTTCTAAACATTAAAACAGATTTTTTATAAAATTATTCTAATCTAGTAATTTATGCAATTTACCATATATTTGAATAGATTAACTATTATTCAAGTAAAATGAAAGTTTATTTTTGATTATATATTCCTATATTATCCTCGTGGATGTGCCTGTTTATAAACTTTCTTTAATTTCTTAATAGTATTATGTGTATAAATCTGTGTCGCATTTAGGCTAGTATGACCAAGTAATTCCTTTATTGCATTTATGTCAGCACCATTATTTAACATATGCGTAGCAAATGTATGTCGTAATATATGAGGACTTCTTTTATCTAATGAAGTTACTTTAGATAGATACTTGTTGACTAACCTATAAACTTGTTTGCTAGACATTCTCTTTTCTTTCTCATTAGAAAAAAGATAGCTGCTATTATCAAGATTATTTAGATTTTTGATTTTATAAATTAAATCAACAGTTATAGGAATTAGTCTCTCTTTATTTCTCTTTCCAAGAACTAAAATTGTATTATTTGAAAAATCAATATCATTTTTTTTTATATTGATCAATTCAGATAATCTGATTCCAGTAAAATAAAAAATCTCTAGAATCAATCTATCTCTTTGTGCAACATAACCTGTGCCAAAATCTATATCCTCTAACAACTCATTCATTTTAGCTTCTTCAATAAACACTGGCAATCTTTTAGAGGTCTTTGGTGAAACAATTTTAATCATTGGACTTTGCTTAATAATATCTTCTCTTATTAAAAAACGAAAATAGGTCTTTAAAGTAGTAATCTTTCTATTCACTGAACGTGTGGAAATATTATTATTCAATAATTGAGTAATCCAGCCTCTAACTAGTTGAAAATTTATATCCTTAACTTTTTTAATTTTAAAATTAGAAGAAAGAAAATTGAAGAATTGTTGCAAATCACAAGAATAAGATTTAAGAGTATGAATTGAATATCTTTTTTCATGCTCTAAAAAATGAAGAAATTTATCTTTGAACATATATTCTTAAATATCTACAACGAATATACTAAAAAAATACACAAAAAATATAGATAGTAAATTATTCCTCTTCTTGAAGAAGTTTCTGTGAATAGGCAGCTTTAAGTTTCTGTTCACGCAAAACTACTGATTTTTTAGTGAACTGTTTTCTAGAACGTAATTGTTTCATAGTTCCTGTTCTTAAAAATTTTTTCTTAAACCTTTTAAGTGCCCTATCAATCTGTTCACCTTCTTTAACTGGTATAATTATCATTGACAATTTTTTAATTGGTTTGCAAAAATATAAATATCTTTAAAACTAACACAATTATTTTAATATTTGTTTTGCAATTACTAGTTTCTGAATTTCAGAAGTTCCCTCGCCAATCGTACAAAGTTTAGAATCTCTATAGTACCTCTCAACAGGAAAGTCTTTTGTATATCCATAACCTCCTAAGATCTGCACAGCTTCATTTGCAACATTTACAGCAACCTCAGAAGAAAAGTATTTAGCCATTGCGCCTTGTTGAGTCATGCTTTCATTTTTATTCCTTCTATTTACCGCATCATAAATAAGTAGTTCTGATGCTTCAATTTGTGTTACCATATCAGCTAATTTAAAAGCAATTGCCTGAAAATGAGATATTGGCCTTCCAAATTGCTCCCGTTCTTTAGAATATTTTAAAGCAACTTGATAAGCACCTTTTGCAATTCCTAGCCCTAAAGCAGCAATAGATAATCTACCCCCATCAAGCACTTTCATAGCCTGGATAAATCCATCACCAACATTTCCTAAAATATTAGAATTTGAGACCTTGCAATTATTTAAAATAAGTTCTGCTGTTTCAGAAGCTCTCATTCCTAGCTTATCTTCCTTCTTCCCTGAAGAAATTCCTGGTTCGCTTTTTTCAATAACAAATGCTGTCATACCACGAGAATCACCCTTATTACCAGTCCTGGCAATTACCACAGCAATATCTCCAGAAATTGCATGAGTAATAAAATTCTTTGTGCCATTTAAAATCCAAAAATCTCCTTCTTTCACAGCTGTTGTATCCATACCACCAGCATCTGAACCAGTACTATGTTCAGTTAAACCCCATGCTCCAATTAAATGAGCCGAGGCTAATTTTGGAAGCCAACGTTTCTTTTGTTCTTCATTACCAAATTGTAAGATATGTCCTGTACATAAAGAATTATGTGCAGCCATAGAAAGTCCAATAGATGGATCTAAAATAGCAAGCTGCTCAATTGCAGTTATATATTCTGTATAAGAAAATCCTGAACCACCATATTTAGTAGGCACTAAAACACCCATTAAACCAAGCTCTCCTAATTTTTTAAAAATATCAACAGGAAAAATTTGATTATCATCCCAGTCACGTACAAAAGGGGTAATATACTGCTTACCAAACTTCTGTATCATATCAGAAATCATTTTCTGATTTTCGTTAATTGTAAAATCCATTTAATATCTTTTTAAACTAATCACTTCTTTTGAATATTTCTCTAATCTATCTTGTCCATTCAGGGAATCAAGACTAATAACAAAAGCAAAAGCAGTAACTTTTGCTCCTAATTTTTCAATAAGTTCAGATGTTGCGCAGGCTGTACCTCCAGTTGCTAATAAATCGTCATGCACAACAACACTCCATCCTTTCCTTATATCTGACTTATGTACCTCAACTTCAGCAGAACCATACTCTAATTTATAGCTATAACTTATAGTTTCACCTGGCAACTTACCTGCTTTCCTAATTGGTATGAAAGGTATCTTCATTCTATTAGCAAGTAGAAATCCAAATAAGAACCCTCTACTTTCTACACCAACAATAGCATCTACCTGTATTCCTCTTAATTTTTCAATAAAAGCATCTATAATTTTTGAAGTTAAATCTGGATGTAACAAAAGATTTGTAATATCCTTAAAATTAATTCCTGGTTTTGGAAAATTGGGAACTTCTCTAATTAATAGATCTATTTTATCACTAATCATCACTATCTAATTAAGTCTATTTAAATCTCTTAATAACACCACTCTTTAATCTACCATAATAATCATCTAAATCAACACGAACTTCTTTAGATAAAATAAGTAATCCAATAATATTTGGAAAAGCCATTGCTAATATCATCATATCAGAGAAATCTAAAACAGCCCCCAGCCTAACAGAAGAGCCTATAATAATAAATAGAAGAAATAATAATTTATATGAGTACTCTGAAATTTTACTTTTTCCAAATAAAAAAGTCCAGGATTTAAGACCATAATAAGACCAAGAAATCATAGTAGAGAAAGCAAATAAAAAGATAGCAACTACTAGTAAGTAAGGAAACCAAGAAAATACAGATCCAAAAGCCTGTGAGGTCATTTGAGCTCCCTCCACACCTTGTACATTATGAAATCCTGTGATAATAAGTACAAGTGCTGTCATGGTACAAATTACAACCGTATCTATAAAAGGCTCTAATAAAGCAACAATACCTTCTGATACTGGTTCATTTGTTTTTGCTGCCGCATGAGCTATAGAAGCAGAACCAACGCCAGCTTCATTTGAAAAGGCTGCTCTTCTAAATCCTTGAATAAGCACTCCAATTATACCACCTAGACCAGCAGCTGGAGCAAAAGCACCTTTAAAAATTAATATAAATACATTCCCAATTTCGGTAATGTTAAGTAGTATAATAATTAGTGCAGTACCCACATATAAAGCAGCCATAAATGGAACTATCTTCTCTGTAACATTTGCAATAGATTTAATACCACCAATAATAACAGCCCCTACTAAAATTGCTAATATTAAACCGAACATTGGGCCATTGCCAGCTAAAGCTGGAAACTGGCCTGCTACTTGAGCATAAGCTTGATTGGCTTGAAACATATTACCACCTCCGAAAGAACCTCCAATACAAAGTATTGCAAATAAAACAGCTAATACTTTACCAAATCCTGCCATATTGTATTTAGCTAAACCATCACGCAAATAATACATAGGACCTCCTGATACTTCACCATTCTCATCTAGTTTACGGTACTTTACACCCAAAGTACACTCTACAAATTTGGCTGACATTCCAAGCAGTCCAGCTACTATCATCCAAAAAGTTGCTCCCGGCCCTCCAATAGAAATAGCAATAGCCACTCCGGCTATATTTCCTAAACCAACAGTTGCTGAAAGTGCTGTTGTTAATGCCTGAAAGTGAGACACTTCACCTTTATCATTTGGATCATCATAATCTCCTTTCACTAAACCAATAGCATGCTTAAATCCTCTAAAATTTATAAAGTTCATTCTAAAAGTAAAGTAAATAGCACCAAAGACTAGCCATACTACTACAATAGGAACACTAGCTCCAACATCAAAACCCATTGCTTTTACAGGGTCCCAGAAAATAACAGGTACTAAATAGTTATCAACTATAGGCTTAAAAAAGCTATCTATTGTTGTGCTTAATGTAGCTGCTTTTGAAGTAAAAGCAGAAATAAACATTAAAGTTAAAAGTGATATTTTTTTTGTCATAATATTTAATTTTGTTGTTATCCTTTATAGAATTAACACTGATATTAATTTATAGTTGTAATTGCTTATCTATAATAAATAAACCTTCCTCAAAAGAGTGCGGATCATAACCTAATACATGTTTTGATTTATCTAAAATGAAACCTGTTTTAGTTGGTCTTATTGCTTTTTGATTTAGTTTTTCTGTACTTATCTTATTTAAATTATCTTTTGAATATCCATAGTATTTAGCTATCCTTTCTACTATTTCATAAATACTCATAATATCTTTCCCTGATGCATTAAAAATTCCTAATACCCTTTTCTTGGCAGCTAATATACAGATATCTGCTAAATCTTCCGCCAGAGTTGGGGCGCGAAATTGATCGTTTATAATATTTAAAGGGTCACCTTTGGCTAAAGCCTCTATTGCCCATAGCACAATGTTTTTTTTACTTAAATTTTCTCCTACTCCAAATATAATTATAGTCCTAAAAATTGTCCATCTAACGTTATGAGCTTGTAATAATTTTTCCGATCTTAATTTAGATAGTCCATAATAAGATAGTGGATTAGGCTCATCTTCTTCAGTGTAGGGCCCATTCACTCCATCAAAAATAAAATCAGTAGAAATCTGAATTAAGTGTGCCTTTATCCTCTCACATGAATTAGCAAGGTAGCCAACTGCATCAACATTTAACGCATCACATATCTTTTTTTCATCTTCACACAAATCAACATTAGTCATAGCTGCTGTATTAATAACTACATGTGGATTGAATTCTGTAATTATTCTTTCAACCTCTTCCTTATTAGTAATATCTAAAGAGATATATTTATATCCATCCTGTTCACTTACTCTATTCAATCCCCTTGAAGTTGCAAGAAGATCAACTGTCGAGTCTTTTCTTAAGTTATGTAAGAGCTTCTGCCCAAGCAAACCATTACTTCCAGTAATTAAAATCTTCATTTAATATTCACTAGGTTTTATTAAATATAATATAAAATATATGACAGCAGGGGATCCTAGGCCAAATATAAATGCAGCAACAAAAAGAATCCTTAAACCATATACATCGAGTCCAAATTTATCAGCAAGCCAAGCACAAACACCTAATATCTTCCTTTCAATCATTAGAATTTGATTTAATAAGATCATCTAATTTTTTCACAATAGTTTGCTCAAGATCCATAATAGAATTCTCTACATTTAATATCTGATGTTCTAGTTCAATAATCTTATCTTGCTTCTTCTTTGACTTTTGAATATCTATAATTAACCAAGCAAAAGCAGCTACTTCTATAACTAATAATATTATTGTAAGTACAATTTGTATATTCTCCATAATTTATAGATCAAAAACACTCTTTTTCTTCTTATATTTAAAATGATTCCGTAATTTAAGAATACAAACCATACTTAAATATATAATAACTGTTATTACATTAGTAAAAGCTGAATAAATAAATAATAACCTTATATATGAAGCGTTTATTCCTAATTTATCAGCCCACCAAGAACTTACTCCAAAAACTCTTTTCTCAAAAAAACTCCTTAATATCCTAATCATTATCTTTATATATTTCTTTGCAATAAAAGTCTCTCCATTTCTTGCTGCAATCTCTTTGCCTCTAATCTTGAGGAATCAGCAAACCCTTCTCCATTACCAGCATATATAATTCCTCTAGAGGAGTTAACTAATATCCCACAATCATTATTCATACCATGTTTAGCTACATCTTTTAAATTACCTCCTTGTACACCAACACCTGGAACAAGTAAAAAATGGTCTGGAATAATATTTCTGATCTCACTAAGCTGTTCTGATCTTGTTGCCCCTACAACATACATCGTATTTTTATTATCTCCCCATTGACTAGATATATTGATAACGTTTTTAAATAATTGTACTCCATTAACATCCTCAATATTTTGAAAGTCTAATCCGCCTTGATTTGAAGTGAGAGCTAACAAAACAACCCATCTATTCTTAAACTTAAGGAATGGTATAACTGAATCAGAACCCATATAAGGGTTAACCGTGACTGCATCAAAATCAAAATTTTCTAAAAAAGTTTTAGCATACATTTTAGAAGTATTTCCAATATCTCCTCTTTTAGCATCAGCAATTGTAAAAATATCATTAGGAATATAATCAAGTGTTTTTTGTAATGACACCCATCCTTTTACACCCAAGCTTTCATAAAAAGCGATATTAGGTTTATAAGCAACACACAAATCTTTAGTTGAGTCAATAATCTGCTTATTAAACTCAAAAATAGGATCCTCACAATCTAATAAATAATCAGGAATTCTATTAATGTCTGTATCTAAACCAATACATAAAAATGATCTTTTAGTCTTAATCTGATATATAAGTTCTTCTCTATTCATTAGAAGTACTTCCCTCTTTTAGTTTTTCTGCATTCTCTGCTAATTGCAATTCATCTATGAATTCCTGAATATCCCCGCCCATTGTTGACTGTAAATTATATTTTGTCATACCTATTCTATGTTCGGTAACTCTTCCCTGTGGATAATTATATGTCCTAATCTTTGCAGATCTATCGCCTGATGAGACCATTGTTTTCCTACTTTTAGCATCCTCATCTAATTTTTTTTGTAACTCAATCTCATAAATTCGAGAACGTAAAACCTTTAAAGCTTTGTCATAATTCTTATGTTGAGATTTCTGATCTTGACATTGAGCAACAATACCTGTAGGTATATGAGTCAATCTAACGGCTGAATATGTAGTATTTACAGATTGCCCACCAGGCCCTGAAGAACAATAAGTATCTTTACGTATATCACTTGGATTTAGTTCAATATCAAACTCCTCTGCTTCAGGAAGCACAATTACAGTAGCAGCAGATGTATGTACTCTACCTTGTGTTTCAGTTTGTGGTACTCTTTGCACTCTATGAACCCCGCTCTCAAACTTTAATTGTCCATATACATTATCACCTGTAATGTTTAAAATAATTTCTTTATAACCTCCAGCTGTACCATCTGCTACATCAACTAACTCTGTCTTCCATCCTTTTGTTGATGAAAAAGCACAGTACATTCTATATAGATCACCTGCAAAAATAGATGCTTCATCACCTCCAGTACCAGCTCTAATCTCCATGACAGCATTTTTTGAATCTGCAGGATCTTTAGGTATTAGAAGCACTTTTATCTGCTCGTCCATAATTTCCTTTTTTGGTAGATTCTCATCAAGATCTATCTTTGCTATCTCCTTCATTTCAATATCATTAGTAGTTGATAATATTTCTTTTGCCTCAATAATATTATTTACTAATACACTGTATTCTTTATAAGCATCTACAATAGGTTCTAAATCTTTATACTCTTTACTTAATTTAACATACCTCTTCATGTCATTCATAATATCAGGAGATGAAATTAATTCTTCAACTTCCTTATATCTATCATTAATTGCACTTAATTTATCTAACATATCATTAATATATAAACTCTCCAAATTCAGAACTTATTGTTAATCGCTTTCCTTCAAATTTTTCAACTCTACCTATAACCTTTGCATCTACATTAAATGATTTAGATATAGATATAATATCATTAGCTACTTCAGATGGCACATATAACTCCATTCTATGACCCATATTAAAAACCTTATACATTTCTTTCCATTCAGTTCCAGATTCTTGCTTAATTAAATTAAATAATGGGGGTAAATCAAACATATTGTCTTTAATAATATGTAGATTTTCAACAAAATGTAAGATCTTTGTTTGTGCTCCACCTGAACAATGGACCATACCATTAATACTCTTTCTATACTTCTCTAAAACTAATTTAATAATAGGAGCATATGTTCTAGTAGGAGAAAGGACTAACTTGCCAGCATCAATTTCTGAATTCTGTACATAATCAGTCAATCTCATAGAGCCTGAATAAATAAGATCTGAAGGTATAGAGTCATCATAACTTTCTGGATATGTATCTGCCAAATATTTCGCAAATACATCATGACGAGCAGAAGTAAGACCATTACTTCCCATGCCTCCGTTATATGTTTTCTCATAATTTGCCTGCCCAAAAGATGAAAGACCAACAATCACATCTCCATCTCTTATTTTGGAGTTATCAATTACATCATCTCTTTTTATTCTTGAAACTACTGTAGAATCTACAATAATAGTTCGAACTAGATCGCCAACATCAGCTGTTTCACCACCAGTAGAAATAATATTGATACCAAGATCACGATATTCTTCTAATAATTCTTCTGTTCCATTAATAATCTCAGAAATAATCTGAGCATTAATAATAGACTTATTTCTTCCAATAGTAGAAGATAATAATATATTATCTGTCACTCCAACACAGAGTAAATCATCAATATTCATAATTAATGCATCTTGTGCAATTCCTTTCCAAACTGAATAATCTCCAGTCTCTTTCCAATATACATAAGCTAAAGATGATTTGGTTCCTGCACCATCTGCATGCATTACTAAACAATAATCATCATTTTCTGACAAATAATCAGGAACTATCTTGCAAAATGCTTTCGGAAAAATACCCTTATCTACATCTTTAATTGCACTATGTATATCCTCCTTATCTGCTGAAACTCCTCTTTGATTATATCTATTAGTTGCCATATCTATAAATAAAAAAGCATCCTAATCAAAAGGATGCCTTCTTGTATATTATATTTATATTATTTATTGTCTTCTGGAAGATCTTGTACATCCTCTTTTATTACTTTCTCATTTAACTCAATTGTTGGACCTTGTACTCCTAATTCCTCTTCAACCTTAATACTCGGAACATAATCCTGACTTACTACTTTAAATGCAGTTCTTCTATTGTATTGATGAGCTGCTTCTTTATTTTTTCTTCGCTTCAAGCCATCAATATATTGTTTTGTTAGTACATCCCCAGGCTTTAATTTTCCATTTTTAACTTCAACTATGTAAGGTTCAGATTCTCCCATCCCTTTAGCAGATAATCTATCTGAAACTATACCATTATCAATTAAATAGTTTATACAGGCATCAGCCCTTTTCTGTGATAAAATTTGATTTTGTTTATCAGTTCCTCTATAATCAGTATGTGAACGCAATTCTATCGTAATATTTGGATTCTCATTTAATGTAGTTATTAATAAATCTAAATCCTCAATAGATTTTGGTCTTAAATCCCATTTTGCATAGTCATACTCTATTCTAGGTAAAACAATCTCTCTTACAACAGGATCTAATTGAAAATCTATAACAAAGTCTGTATTCTTTTCGATGCCAATTGTTGTCAAATCTTGCTTTTTTCTTAAATACCCTTCTAATGATGCTACTAGCTCGTATGAAGTAATCGGTTTTATCTTATGATCATACGAGCCTGTATTATCAGTTTTCTTGTCAACAGAGGCGCCTTCAGAAGCAATTAGCTGTACATTGGCATCTGTTAAAATTGCTCCAGTACGTGAATCTGTAACTACACCTTGTAATGTTAGAATAAGTGGCGGTAACTCAAATTGATAAATATCATCTCCACCCTTTCCCCCTTTTCTATTAGAAGTAAAATAACCTCTTTCATCTTTTCTCTCAATTATCATACCAAAATCATCACCAGACGAATTTACTGGAGACTTTAAATTAACAACAGAAGTAAAGCTAAGGTTACTATCAGGCACTGATTTATATATATCTAAACCTCCCATGCCAATATGACCATCAGAAGAAAAATATAATACCCCATCTGAATGAATGAAAGGAAACATCTCATCACCCGCTGTATTTATAGCTGGACCTAAATTCATAGGATCACTCCATTGGTTTCTTTTTATCTTTTGAACTACCCATAAGTCTTTACCTCCATAACCACCTTTCTGATCAGAAGAAAAGAAAATAGTATTTTCATCATCTGTTATTGCAGGATGGCCAACAGTCACACCACTATCAACCTTAATTTGCAACTTCTGTGCTTCTGCCCATAATTTACCTTTTCTTTGAGATACGTATATGTCGCAACCTAGCTGTTTCTTCTTCTCAACCTTACATTTAGTAAAATATATAACGCTACCTCTTTTATTTAAATGCATAGGGCCTTCGCTTGCCTCTGTATTTATTGTTTCCATCTCAAGCACAGGAGATCTCCATTTTCCCTTTTTATCAATTCTCGTTTTATATATATCCATAAAACTTTCTCCAGTTCTTTCGTCAATATCAGTTCCTGTTGACCCTTTTCTAGAAGATACAAAATATATTTCTGTATATTCTTTATTAGCAAATGCTGGAGAAAAATCAGAAAATCTTGAATTTACAATAGGCATTATTGCAACTTTATATCTTGTTGGCTGACCTTCCCAATCAACTGACAACTGACAGGATTTAACTCCCTTCTCTCCTCTAATATCTGTTGGGTTCAACTTAACATATTTCTTATATTGAACTAATGCTTCTGCATATTTAGCATTCTTCTTTAAAATATCTGCATATCTAAGAAAAACTATTACATCTGGATATTTAGCCTTAATAGCTCGCTTATAATAACTCTCTGCTCTTTTAGCGTCTCTATCAACACCAGTTAATCGGTAACATTCAGCTTGTTTAAATGTAATCTCTGCTTTTAATGCTCTATTTTTAGTTTTTGAATAAGCCTTCTTGTAAAGTTCAGCAGCTTTATAGTACTGTTCTAAAGCAAAGGCTTTGTCTGCTTTTTTAGTTTTTGAGCTACTAATATCCTGCGCACTAACTGGAAAGCTAATAACAATACACAGATTAATTAATAATATTCTTATAAAATAATTCATTTTTCTAAATTTTAAAACTTTGCTAAAATAAGGAATAATTTATAACTAGTAATAAAATGTCTTATTTTAATAAAACATTAGTTTGTTAATAAAGTTGTGATAAGTTAAGAAAAAACAACCATATTATTTTTTTTATTAGAAAATTTAAAATTGTTATTTTGTATAAATATAAAGAGAATTTCTAACCTAATTTAAATAACAATCAGTATGGAAAAATCTAAACTTGAATACATTTGGCTTGATGGTTATAAACCAACGCAAAATATGAGAAGTAAAACTAAAGTTCTAGAAAACTTTAGTGGGAAATTAGAAGATTGTCCAATATGGGCATTTGATGGTAGCTCAACACAACAAGCAGAAGGAAACTCTTCAGACTGCTTATTAAAGCCAGTTGCGATATTTCCAGATCCTGAAAGAATAAATGGATTCCTAGTTATGACTGAAGTGCTAAATGCTGATGGATCACCACATGAGTCAAATGCGCGAGCGAAAATTGATGACAATGATAATGACTTTTGGTTTGGGTTTGAACAGGAATACTTTATAATGGATGTAGAAACACAACTTCCACTTGGATTCCCATTAGGAGGATACCCTGGACCGCAAGGACTTTATTATTGTTCAGTGGGAGGTAAGAATACTCATGGAAGAAACCTGGTAGAAGAACATGCTGATATATGTATTGAGGCAGGTATTAATTTTGAAGGTATTAACCAAGAAGTAGCATGTGGCCAATGGGAATTCCAACTCTTTGCTAAAGGCGCCAAAAAAGCCGGAGATGAATTATGGATAGCACGTTACTTATTAGATCGACTAACAGAAGACTACAATTATTATATTGAATACCACCCTAAACCTATAAAAGGTGACTGGAATGGTTCAGGAATGCATGCAAACTTTTCAAATTCTATCTTAAGAGAATGCGGTAGTCAAGAAACTTATGAGAAAATATGTGAAGCTTTTCGACCTGTAACAAAAGAACATATTGAAGTATATGGAGCGGATAATGACCAAAGATTAACTGGTCTTCATGAGACAGCATCTATAAACGACTTCAGCTATGGAATTTCTGATAGAGGAGCTTCTATTAGAATACCTATTATAACAGTAGAGAAAGGATGGAAAGGTTGGTTGGAAGATAGAAGGCCAGCATCTAATGCAGATCCATATAAGATTGCAGCAAGAATTGTAAAGACAGTTAAATCTGCTGAAATCTAGAATAGATATTTTCTTGGGATTTCATTTTACTATTTTATTGTGTATATGATATAGATCAAATAGACTAATAATAAAATAAAACCCTCTTTTCTTGAAATTCTTTTTTCTGTAAAAAAGTAAATAAAAATCCCAAGAAGTATGGTTATTGCTAGCATTAATACATAGTCTATTCTTAATAAATTATAATCTAACAATCTAATATCTTTAATTAATGCTGTTAAACCAAGAACAGCCAGTATATTAAATATATTTGAGCCTAATAAATTACCAACTGCTAAACTTTCTTCCTTTCTAATTGCCGCTATCACTGTGGTTGCAAGTTCAGGTATACTAGTTCCTATTGCAATAATTGTTACTGAAATCACTCTATCAGAGACATTAAATAACTTTGCTAATGATATCGCTCCTTCAACAAAATAATCAGCACCAAACTTTAACAATACAACCCCAATAATAATAAAAGAGATGCTCTTATATAAAGACATCGTTTTTTTATCTAATAAAGAATTATTCTCATTGCTTGCTTTAAGATTCTCTTTCCTAGAATTTCTTATAAGTATTGCTATAAAAATAATAAGTAATAAAACCAATAAGAAACCTATATAAACAGGTATGCCATTAAAAAAATATAGGATGATTCCTAATAATATGGTACATAAAAATAAAAAAGGAAAGCTTATTTTTCTTGTTTGTAAAGATATCTTAAAACGAAAAAGGGCTGCTCCAATTCCAAGTACCAATGCAATATTAGCAATATTTGAACCTATAACATTCCCAAAAACTATATCAGTATGCCCCCTAATTGCCGCTCCAATACTTACAAGGATTTCAGGAGCAGAAGTTGCAAAGGAAACTACTGTCATACCAACAACTAATGTAGATATAGAAAGTCTTAATGCAAATGAGACAGATCCTTTTACTAAAATGTTACCTCCAAAATAAAGTAATAATAAACCTATAAAAAAGAAAAATATTGCAGACATTATTTATCAAGATCAAAATTATCCTTAATATCCTCTGAACTAGCACGAATATCTTTCTTTATTTCGTTAGAGGCATCTCTTAATTCGCGCATAGCTTTACCCATCCCTCTTGCTAATTCAGGAATCTTATTTGCTCCAAAAAATAGAACTACAAAAAGTAGTATTATAATGATTTCAGGTCCTCCTATAAACAATAACATTTAGCAAAAATAAAAAAAGCCCTATCATTGATAGAGCTTTTTCTGTAAAAAAAATATTTTATTCTCTAGTACCTTTTCTCTTCAATGTGTCTAGCATAATTGGTGATGCAACAAATAGGGAAGAATATGTACCAACAATAACACCTATCATAAGTGCAAACATAAATCCTCTTATCACTTCTCCACCAAAAACAAAAATTACAAACAGTACAAAAAATGTAGTCATTGAGGTATTAATTGTTCTACTAAGGGTACTATTTAAAGCATTATTCATAACAACTTCTATATCACGTTTCTTATGCATTGTTAGATATTCCCTAACTCTATCAAAAACAACAACCGTATCATTTAATGAATATCCAATTATAGTTAAGATGGCTGCTATAAATGCTTGATCAATCTCCAATGAAAAAGGCATAATACCATACAAAATTGAGAAAATAGAGAGCACAATAAGTACATCATGAAAAACAGCCATAACAGCACCTAATGAAAATTGCCATCTTCTAAACCTAATTAATATATACATAAAAATAATAAGTAGTGAGAAGAAAATAGACCAAACAGCAGCATCTTTAATATCATCAGCAATTGTTGGTCCTACTTTTTGAGAACTCATTATTTCATAATTCATACCCATTGTTGAGAGTCCATCATTCAATCTTGATTCAACATTATCATCTGCATTAATAGAATTATCATCAATCATAAATTTAGTAGTGATTTTGACCTGATTATCATCCCCAAATGTTTTAACTTGAGGAGCATATTTCAATCCATCTTTATCAATAAATGAAGAAGTTAATTCAGTTCTAAGCTTCTCATTATCAACACTATTATCAAATCGTACGACATATGATCTTCCTCCAACGAAATCTACACCATAATTTAATCCTTTAGTAAATAAGGATCCCAGTCCTAATATAATAAGTAAACTAGATAACACATAGAATCTTTTTCTTTTACCAATAAAATTAATAGAAGTATTCTTAAACGCTCCTTTAGTGATTCTATTTGAGAAATCTAATTTCTTGTTTTTATCTAGTCTTCTTGAAATTATAAGCCTAGTTATAAATATAGCTGAAAATAAAGAAGTTAAAATACCTATAATAAGTGTTGTTGCAAATCCTTTAATAGGACCAGTTCCAAATGTATATAAGATAATACCAGTAAGTAAAGTTGTGACGTTAGCATCAATAATCGCATTATAAGCATTATTATATCCATCTTTTATTGCTAGACGTATTCCTTTACCTGCTGTTAACTCTTCTCGTATTCTTTCATAGATAAGAACATTTGCATCAACTGACATCCCTATTGTTAGTACAATACCTGCAATTCCTGGTAATGTAAGCACAGCTCCGATAGAAGAAAGTACCCCAAAGATAAAAAAGATATTTGCTAGTAAAGCAATATTTGAAACTAAACCACCTCTAGAATAATAGAAGATCATATATAGTAACACTATAGAGAGTGCAATTATAAAAGATTTCAATCCAGCATTAATAGCCTCCTCACCTAATGATGGGCCTACAATAGCTTCCTCAATAATTCTAGCAGGTGCTGGTAACTTTCCTGACTTAAGTATATTAGCTAGATCATTTGCCTCATTTATTGTGAAATTACCACTTATTTGTGATCTACCACCTGATATCTCACTTTGAACAGTAGGGAATGAGTAAACAAAACCATCTAAAACAATTGCTACACTTTTTCCAATATTTTCAGCAGTTAACCTTTTCCATTGTTTAGCTCCTTCAGAGTTCATAGTCATTGACACTTCTGGATTTGCATTAAATTGCCCAAAATCTTGTCTAGCATCAGTTACAACATCACCTTCAAGTGAAGCTTTTCCATCTCGACCACTTACTTTCAAGCCAATTAGCTGAACAAACTTTTCTTCAGGATCATATGGTTTAACTGTATAGGCAAATTTAACATCCAAAGGAAAATTTTTCATAACATCGCTATCAGCTAGATACATGTTTAGTATTGATGTATCTTTTATTGCACAATAACCAACGACTGGACCTTCATTTGGCCTGTTATTCTGATCAATATTTGGATATAATACAGCATAAAGTGGATTTTCAGCTGCAAACTCTTCAAAGGAAAGTTGCGATTCACTTGTATCTGATAATAATGAATCTCCTTCAATTTGCTCTAATAATGTTAATTCTGTTGTGTCTTCTATAAAATCCTGTCCATTAGTAGTATCATCTTTGTCATTTGAAAAAAGAATTTCTGTATCGTTTGAAGTATCTGAAAGCGCCAAAGATTCTCTTAAAAATTTATTCGCATCTTCGAGACTTGGTAGTAACTCTGAATATTCATATGTCTCCCAGAATTCTAATTTCGCTGTAGATTGTAGTAATTTTCTAGCTCTTTCAGGCTCTTTAATCCCAGGAAGCTCAACCAAGATCCTACCAGAAGTCTCAAGCCTTTGTATATTTGGTTGAGTAACACCAAACCGATCTATACGAGATCTTAAAATATTAAAAGACCTGCTTATAGCATCCTCAACTTCTTCTCTAATAATCTGAATTACCTCCTCATTAGTTGCATTAATCTTAATATCATCACGCATCTGTGCCATAAATAAGACAGCTAACCCATTATTTGGTGATAGTTTTTTGTATTCATTAGCAAATAGGGTAACAAAATCATCTTGGGAATTCTTTTGCATAGCTTGAGAATTAGTTATTGCTAAATTAAAATTCTCATCATCGCTATTATTAGATAAAGCTCTTATAACATCAACAACTGATACTTCTAAAGTTACATTCATTCCCCCTTTTAGATCAAGCCCTAGATTAATCTCTCTCTCTTGACACTCTTTGTAAGTGTATTCCTTCAACCAAATATCATAGACCTTTTCGCTACTAATTGAATCTAGATAATACTTCTCTCTCTTACCTAACTCTATTTCTAAATAATCATTAATTGTTATTGAATCAATCAATGAGTCATTACTATTATTCTGTAATTCTGATATTAAATCTAACTTATTACTCTCAATATAATTATTAGCATAATCTATTGCATCTTCTTGCACACCGTCTGCTACCCATGTAAAAGATAATTGATATAAACAAACTATAGCGAATAAGAAAGTAAAGACTTTAATTGCGTTTCTGTTCTGCATTATTTTTAATTTTATTTTCTCTAAAATTTTAGAATGGCAAATATAGAATTTCATTCTTACATAAACAATAAAATAATAGGCATTTATTCAAGACAGTTTAACAAAGTATTTGGATCCATAAGAAATAACTAATAGTAGATTCTTAATAACCCCTTTTAATCTTATATTTGTATAAAATTATAGTATGCAAGAAAAAATCAGCTTAATTATTGCAATTTTTTTATGGAGTAACATAAATGCTCAAATTAATTTTAATAGAGATACATCAATAAATATTATGGAGAATGGTGTTGACTTTAAACATCCATGGGTCGGTGGCATTAATGCTATACAAATATCTGAAATTGATTTAAACCTTGATGGAATTATGGATTTAATTCTATTTGACAGAACAGGAAATAAACTTACACCCTTTTTAAAAACAAGTGGAGAATATGTTTTTGCCCCTGAATATCGGTCTGCATTCTCTAACCATCTTCATGATTGGGTAATACTTGCAGACTATAATTGTGATGGTAAACAAGATATTTTTACATATTCCTCTGCTGGTATTGCAGTACTAGAAAATACCTCCACTAATTCACTCTCATTTAATATGGTTACACCATTGATCTTAAGTAATTACGGAAGTTCTAATCTAAATCTTTACGTAAGTAGCGCTGACTTTCCTGCAATAACTGATGTTGATAATGATGGGGATCTAGATATACTTACATTCTCTATAATTGGAGGTTTCGTAGAGTATCATAGAAATATGGCTATAGAATTAACTGGAAGCTGTGATACAATAGCTTATAAAAAGGAAAATGATTGTTGGGGTAATTTTTTTGAAGGATTAAATGATTATTTAATTAACTGTACATCATGCAATCCTGATAGCTGTTCATCACCATTACTACCTAATTTATCACATAGTAAACAAAAACATGCTGGATCCACATTACTTGCTATTGATGTTGATAATGATAATGATAAAGATCTTATTCTAGGTGATATTAGCTATACAAACATTAATCTTTTAACAAATGGAGGAGATAATATAAATGCTAATATGAGTTCAGTTGATAGTATATTCCCTGCAAATAACAATAATACATTAGGTGTAGATTTACATCTATTTCCTGCAGCTTTCTATCAAGATGTGACTCATGACGGAATAAAAGATTTAATCGTTACAACGAATAGTCAAGCAAACTCTGAAAACTTTGAGAGTGTATGGTTATATGAAAATAATGGTACTAACCCACAGCCTGACTTTAATTTTATAAGCAATTCATTTCTTCAAGAAGATATGATTGATCTTGGAGAAGGTTCTTATCCTGTATTCTTTGATTATAATAATGATAACTTATTAGATATTGTTGTAGGAAATTATGCTTACCATGATGTAAATGGAAATGATATATCTGGACTTGCACTATTTGAGAATATTGGAACCTCTAATCAACCATCATATGATCTATTAAGTAGAGATTTTGTAGGTTTATCAGGTATTCCTTTTAATACAAATATACCAACATACAACTTCTTCCCTACATTTGGTGATTTAAATGGTGATGGATTTAAAGATTTAATAGTTGGTGATGCTGATGGGAAACTACACTACTTCACAAATAATGGAAGTAATCCGGCAAGCTTTTCCCTTTCAGCGGCAAATTATAAAAACATAGATGTGGGTTATTTCTCTGCACCCCAAATTATCGATGTAAATAGAGATGGGTTGCTAGATCTAATAATTGGAGATAAAACTGGTAAGATTAACTACTATCCTAATAATGGAACTATTACAACCCCTATATTTGACTCATTGATCCCTAATCTAGGTGGAATTGACGTAGACTCTGCGATTATCTCTTCAGGATTTAGCACCCCACACTTAGTAGATATCAATGGAGAATACCATCTCTACATTGGATCATTCTCTGGAGCAATTTATCATTATAATAATATAGATGGTAATTTAAGTGGTAACTTTAACCTAGTTAGTAGTTCTGAACAGAATATTAATGAAGGAGCTAAAACTGCTATTAGTATCAATGATATAAATAATGACAATATCCCTGATATGATTATTGGTAATTATTGTGGAGGTCTAGGTTATTTCAAGGGGGATACCTTAAATACAAGTTCAGTGAATCTTCTAAATAATGAAAAGCTATTAGTATATCCAAATCCAACAAAAGATATCTTATCAATACAGACTAAAAGTAATGGTAAGTTAGAAATTTATAATATTATTGGTGAGCTATTACTTTCAGAATATAAAATACACCAACATCATCATATTGATATAGTAAATCTACCATCCGGAATATATATTATTAAACTACAAAATATTACCAGAAAATTTATTAAGGATTAGATCCGTTTTCTGAAATAAAATCAGGATCTGATAATGCTTTTAAAAAGGCTACTAAATCCTTCTTCTCTTGATTAGTTAGTTGTAAGCCAACACCCAACTTTTTCATCAGTGGATCAACAGTTGTAGAGAATTCACCACCACTATTATAATGTTCTACAACCTCCTCTAGAGTAGAAAATCTTCCATCGTGCATATACGGAGCCGAATACTCAATATTTCTGAGAGTAGGTGTTTTAAATTTACCATTATCTGAAGAAAAACCAGTAATTGCTGAAAGACCTACATCAATAAATGGTTCAGTATCAAGACCATTGTTATGGAAGAGGTTGTCCATAAACATTTCTGAACCATGACAATGAAAACAATCCCCTTTCTCTGTATTAAATATAACATATCCATTTAATTCTGAAGTTGTAAGTTGCAATTCTTGTCTTAGATACTTATCATATCTTGAATTTACTGAAATTAGCGTTCTCTCAAACTGAGCAATTGCCTTAACAACATGTATAGAGTCAATATAATTTATATTAAAAGCTTCCTGAAAAAGCTTAAGATACTCATTATTATTATTTAATTCTTTCTCAACGTTAGACCAACTATTATGCATCTCTATTTGATTAACAACTGGCTCAAAAGCTTGCTCTTCAAGAGTACTAGCGCTACCATCCCAATTAAAACTACTACTCCAGCCAATATTAACTAATGCACTTGCATTTCTAAAACCCTGAATACCATCTATACCAGTACTATATTGATTGGGATCAGAAAAAGAAGATGATTGTAAATGACAAGAAGCACAACTTTGAGTCCCATCACCACTCAAAATAGGATCATTAAAGAGTTTTTTTCCTAATGATACCCCCTCATATGTCATTGGATTATCATCAGGTATAATCATAATCGGAAAACCAGTTGGTGTTGTAATCTGGTATGGAGTTGGATTATAAATTAGTGTATCTGATATGCAACTTCCATCATTAACGTTAGCTATACTATTATAATTAATTGCATAAGGATCTGTACAACCTTCAATTATAGCTGGATCCTTCTTGCATGAGATCAAGAATACTAAAATAATTAAGGTGTTAATTACCTTAACCAATTTTTTACTGAATACTAACTGTGAAAGAAAATACGTCAGCCTGTCCGTTTTCTTGTAATTTGTGCTGCATCATCATATTACCCATAATACCATTATTACCAGGGGGTCCATATGAAGCAAAACTAATATCATTTGGATATTGATACCAATTATTAATCTCCATCATAAGCGTCGAATTAATATCACCTGTATTATCATCAACATTTATCCATAAATCAACAGATTCATTACTAAAAGACATATCCATGCCATCTGTAGGACCTGTATGAGTAAGATAACCATTAATTATGGTATCAAAAGCACCTTCAAGCTTCATATAATGGTAACCCCAATTCATAGGCCAACCCATCGCTAAATGCCAAGGTTCATTAACATATCTGTTCGCAATATTTAGATTACTATCTAATCCCATTGTAAATGTCAACTTATTATAATTTCCATTTTCTAATTCTCCTAAATCTATTCTAAGAGTTAATGGATCTTGAACATCAATAAAATGAACCTCTTTTAATAGTTTTTCTGTACCATCATTACTATGAAGTACTAAATTAGAAATAATATACTTTAAGGTTTCTATATTATATTGTTCACCAGCAGGATTTGTGTAATTCAACCCACCCATACAGCATGCGTGATCATCACAACAATCACCGCCATCAATACACCCAAAAGGATATGTTTCAAGTACCTCACCCCCAACAGAATGATAGAAACTCAAGTACATATTTGATGTTAGAACCTCATCTCTATCATCATCTTTAGAGCATGAGAAAAAAAGCACTATCATTATAACTAAAGGAGTTAAAGAAATTTTATTTTTCATATTAATATTTTATTTTGATGATATACAAATATAACGAATCATTATTAATTATATTCTAAATTAAATTAATTTCAGATATAATAATATTATTGTTAATTGAGTTAAGATAATATACCAATATCTACTAAAAGCTTATTAGTTTTATTCACACCACTAGCAGAAACTAATAATTTATCTTTTTCAATTTCATCTAGTTCAATTTCAACTATTTCCTCAATACCATTTTTTCCTAATATAACTGGTACACCTATACATATATCATGTAATCCATATTCTCCATCTAACAATGTAGAGCACGGGAACATTTTTCTTTGATCACAAACTATAGATTGAACAAGAGCAGATACAGCCGCTCCAGGTGCATACCATGCAGAGGTGCCTAACATACCTGTTAAAGTTGCTCCACCAACTTTAGTATCCTCTAAAACCTTTTCTAACCTTTCAGTAGAAATAAAATTAGACACTCTAACAGAGTTCCTTGTAGCTATTCTTGTGAGAGGTAACATGCCTACATCTGAATGACCACCAATGACCATTCCGTCAATATCAGACATTGGGCAACTTATTGCTTCTGCTAATCTATATTTAAAACGTGCACTATCTAATGCGCCCCCCATTCCAATTATCCTATTCTTTGGAATATCTAAAGTTTTATGAGTTAAGAATGTCATTGTGTCCATAGGATTACTAACAATAATAATAATCACTTCTGGTGAATACTCTATTAACTGCTCTGATACAGATTTTACAATTCCAGCATTTATCCCTATTAATTCTTCCCGAGTCATGCCTGGCTTTCTAGGAATTCCAGAAGTAATAACTGCAACTTCACTTCCCGCTGTTAAAGAATAATCATTTGTACTGCCTGTTATTCTAGTATCAAAACTATTTAAAGATGCTGTCTGCATTAAATCCATTGCTTTTCCTTCTGCATAGTTTTCCTTAATATCTACTAAAACAACTTCAGATGAGAAATTCTTCATTGCAATATACTCGGCGCAACTTGCACCTACTGCTCCAGCTCCAACTACAGTTACTTTCATTTTGCTATTTTTAATTATTAATTATGCATCTATATTAGCATATTTAGCGTTAGCCTCTATAAACTCTCTTCTTGGTGGAACTTCATCACCCATAAGCATAGAAAATACTCTATCAGCTTCAGCAGCACTATCAATACTAACTTTCTTTAATGTTCTATTTTCAGGATTAAGAGTAGTCTCCCATAACTGATCAGCATTCATCTCTCCCAAACCTTTATACCTTTGAATGCCTATATTTATCTCTTTCCCATTTTTCATCTCCTCAATTAGCTTATCCCTTTCTTCATCACTCCAGCAGTATCGTTGATCTTTACCTTTTTTGAGAAGGTATAAAGGGGGGGTAGCTATATAAACATATCCCTTTTCTATTAACTCATACATATATCTAAAGAAGAAGGTAAGAATTAAAGTTGCAATATGACTTCCATCTATATCAGCATCTGTCATAATAACAACTTTATGATATCTTAATTTCTCAATATTTAATGCCCGCTCATCATCTTCAGTACCAACAGAAACTCCTAATGCAGTATACATATTTTTTATTTCTTCATTCTCAAAAACCTTATGTTGCATAGCCTTCTCTACATTAAGAATTTTACCTCTAAGTGGCAGTATAGCTTGAAAATGTCGATTCCTTCCTTGTTTTGCTGTACCACCTGCAGAGTCTCCCTCTACTAAAAAGATCTCACAATTCTCAGGATCTCTTTCAGAACAATCAGAAAGCTTTCCGGGAAGTCCAGAGCCAGTCATCACACTCTTCCTCTGAACCATTTCTCTTGCTTTACGAGCTGCATTACGAGCAGTAGCAGCCAAGATAACTTTCTGTACAATAATTTGTGCTTGCTTAGGGTGCTCTTCTAGATAATACTCTAACATCTCACTAACTGAACGTGAAACCGCAGATGTAACCTCTTTATTACCTAGTTTAGTTTTAGTCTGTCCTTCAAATTGAGGTTCCATTACTTTAACAGAAATCACCGCAGTTAATCCTTCTCTAAAATCATCACCTGAAATTTCAAACTTTACCTTTTTCAATAATCCAGAATTATCAGCGTATTTTTTTAATGTTCTTGTAAGCCCTCTCCTAAAACCAGAAAGATGAGTCCCTCCTTCATGTGTATTAATATTATTGACGTATGAATGTACATTTTCTGTATATGAATTATTATAGACCATTGCAACCTCTACTGGTACTCCATCTTTCTCTCCATCAATATAAATAACATCATTTAAGATAGATTCTCTTGTACCATCTAAATATGATACAAATTCTTTTAGACCACCTTCAGAAAAGTAATTGTCTTTAACAAAATCACCTTCTTCAGTAGTTCTTCGTTTATCAGTAATTGAAAGATTTATACCTTTATTAAGGAAAGATAGTTCTCTAAGTCTTGCTGCTAGTATATCGAAATGATAAACTGTATCAATGAAAATAGAATTATCAGGTGTAAAAGTAACTTTAGTTCCTGTCTTATCTGTTTGACCAATTTCTCTGACATCATATTGCGGAACTCCAATTTTATACTCTTGCTCAAATATTTTGCCATCTCTATGAACCTCTACTCTCATATCTGAAGATAATGCATTAACACATGAAACACCAACACCATGCAAGCCACCAGAGACCTTATATGACCCTTTATCAAATTTACCTCCCGCATGCAATACCGTCATCACCACCTCTAAGGCTGATCTCTGCTCTTTTTCATGCATTCCAGTTGGAATACCTCTACCATTATCCTCAACAGTAATTGAATTATCTTCATTTATAAAA
>CESM01028133.1_pt1 | contig 24266 bp, 21 predicted proteins | sample 361421 | NCBI WGS metagenome assembly CESM01 (sample SAMEA2622219, study PRJEB7988) | marine metagenome | isolation source: saline water (ENVO:00002010), including | reverse complement strand
ACTGTTAGTTATTCTGTTCCGGCAGAAGGAGGTCCACTTTGTCAATCTCCGATACCAGGAACTCCAGGGGCAGATTGTTCTGGTAATTTCAGAATGTATTACTCTGATGAAGGAGGCAACCCCGGAGATGTTCATGCAGAATTCCCAATATATGTTTCACTTACAGATTCGGATGCAAATTTGGGTAAAACATCTATTGGGCCCATCGCCTTCATGTTGCCATTCCTTGCAGTAACTATGCTTCTTGGTTGGGTTGGATATCGTGAAGGATGGAGATCTGAAGATGCAGAGCCTCTTGATTTGCTTGAATCTTTCAGTACTCTATTGTTTTTGATAGATCCAAGAAGATGGATTCCTTTATTTGCCGCTGGAACTATTGTAGCTATTTCAGAATGGCGTAAGGGTGGTGCATTGACTGAAAACAAAACACGTAGAGTTGTTACGTTGTGTGTCATGTATTTCGCTCAAGGTTTACCTTGGGGATTCGCAAGCGTTACCTTTGCTGCCTACCTTGTAAAGAACGGCACTCCAATTGGTGATATTGCAATGTTATTTGCTACAGTTGCATTACCCTGGACCTTCAAGTGGATCTGGGGTCCAGTTGTCGACGCAGTGTTCATCGAAAGATTCGGTCCACGTAGGCAATGGGTCCTCTTCGCACAAACAGGTATGGCACTAACTCTAGGAAGTCTGATTTTAATTCCCGACCTTAATGCAGAAATTGAATTAGTTACAAGGATATTGTTTGTTCACAATATATTTGCTTCGCTTCAAGATGTCGCTACAGATGCTTTAGCAGTAGAGATTCTTCAACCAGACGAAGTTGCCAAAGTCAACGGTTTCATGTTTGCAGCAAAGAGAGGTGGTATCATAGTCGGTGGGGCAGTTCTTGGAGTATTAGTTTCGTACATTGATATCGCAGGCGTTATAGTAGCACAATTGTGTTTACTTCTGTTAATCATATGGATACCACTTACCATGATAGAGAAACCCGGAGTCAAGTTATTCCCTTGGTCTAAGGTCGATGCGATAATTGTTGATTCTTCAGAAGGAGAAGGATCCGAGGATGATGATGATTCTCTTACTCCTTGGATTGATGAGATAGACTTCCGTGTTGCTAAGACTGTTGGATTTAGTGTATCCGAAGAGAAGATTACACCTGCCTCATTCTTTGCAATAATTGGTCTATCAATTTGGTTCATTGGTTTTGCTATTGATGTATTTACCATTGATTGGTCTATGGGTAGTGAAATTAGAGAATTTACTAATCCAATTAGTAATTTCATGTTCATAGCAGCAATATTGTCATTCGCTATTTATTATCTAATGAACAAACCTAATGAAGATAGTGATCAAAACTCCGGTGAAACAACTCATTTACCTCAAATACCAAATCCATTTGTAATGCTTCCAACAGGTACTAGGAATACCGTCGCCAGAACTTCTTTCTATCTGGTTAAAGCATTCTCAGTTAGATCTGCTTTGATACTAATTGGTCTTTGTCTTCTCTCGGAACTATACATATTTGTAGGTCCAATTGTAATTGATATATTCATCAATGAAGCAGGATGGTCTCAGGCTAAGTATAACGGAATTGTTGGTGGCATAGTTGTCTTTGGTGGGCTATTTGGACAAATATTTGGTGGTCTTATGGGAGATCGATTTGGAACAAGAAGAGTTGCTATGGTAGGATTCTTAGTACTTTCATTAGCAAATGCTACTCTAGCATTCCTAGAACCAATGTGGGGTAACACCACTCTCATGACGCTTTACCTAATAGTTCAGGCATTTGTAGGCGGTATTGCCTGGATCTGTATTATTTCACTAAGTATGAGATTAACATGGAGTAAGGTGGGTGGAACTCAATTTACAGCATATATGTCATTATTCAATCTCTCAGGTGTATTCGCTTACACATTAACTGAGAGAATGATTGAGATATTCGATTATTCATCAGCGATATATGTCGGTGCAACATTGACAATGATTACAGTAATAATGCTGATCTTCATTGACGAAGATGAGACAGATAGAGTTCTCGAAGGGCGTCTTCCAGATGATGAAGATGGTTCTGATTATGACGATATTGAAGATCTTGGAGAATCCGCATGGTGGGGAGATGAAGAAGATGGAAAGCCCGTCGCAGCTGCATGAAATTATTTCATCTACCGAGACCGATTTTCTGGTTTTCACTCAGACAATATGTCCTTACTGTACAAGAGCATTCAGAACTCTTGAATCAAAAGATCTGAGTTATACTGACATAAATCTTGATCATTATGATGGATTAAGGAAAGCAGTTGTTAGAGAAACTGGCCATAGAACTGTACCGGTTGTTTTTGACATGCGTCAAGAGAATCCTATCTTTGTTGGCGGATCAGATAACCTTCTTGAGTATCTTTAGAGATTCCATTGGAAAACTAATGCCCCAGCAACCTTCAGGTGGACATAGGATGATTGCCCGCGAACAGTTACAGTAAGAGAATACTCACCAGAGTTAGAAGGTATAGTTCCTATTGCCCCCTTTTCAGTAGCCCCAGTCCCCCATGCGCGCGTTAGAGGTGAAGCCCCGGCATGATCTTTCATTGTTAGAGAACCAGACGAACCACCATTGGACGCAATCTCTACATCAAGATACCAGACCAATGTATCCCAATCGCCTTCTGATGGATGACCATCATCGAAAAATGAATCATATACTTCCTGGTCATTTTGCTCATAGAGTCGATCAATTAAGTCCCTAGCTCTATAGAAGAACACGTCTCCTTGATAGTTTGATCTGGCGACATTCAAATCCATTCGCAACTGGTTCCGTCCTTCTGAGTCTTTCCAAACTAATCTGTCTAGGAAGCCATCACTTCCGCTGAATGTATACTCCAATTCATGACCTTCAGAAGATTCTGCACTTACTCTGGCATTTCCATTGTTAATGGAATCCGTCGTAGCACTCCACTCTTGTCCAAATAGGGTAAATGACCATTCATCACCAACAACCCATGGAAATGAGAATACTTGTTGAGGTTCTCCATTTTCATATACAGACAAACCATCAATTGTCATTCGGCCTAGAAATGGATTATGATTGATTACCGCATGCCTTTGAGCCTCTCTTTCAGAAGAAATACCAACTTGATAATCTCCAGATTCATTATCGATTTCTGCAACGACTAATCTTGCACTATCTTCTCCAAATTGTGGAGTAATGAACGTATACAGCCAATTTTGTCCAACTTCCCATTCTGGAAGTAATATTTCTTCTTCTCCCGATCCGTCAGATTGTCCAGAGTCCCCAGTCTCAATGCAACCAGAGAGAAGACACAACAGCATCAAACAGGCCATGCTAATTGCGGGGATGCCCCTCATGACACTGCGACGTGGGTCTCAGTCAAGAGACTGACGCTTATGCGATGTAATCAGAATAGACCACTTGAAGCCCCAACAACTGCTACAATTGACATCAATTTGATTAGGATGTTCAATGAAGGTCCACTGGTGTCCTTGAATGGATCTCCAATGGTGTCACCAATTATGGCAGCATCATGAGATGCATCGCCCTTTTGTGCTCCTTCAATATGCCCTTGCTCAATAGCTTTCTTTGCATTGTCCCAAGCACCACCAGCGTTAGCCATGAAGAGCGCCATAAGAACTCCAGATACTAGAGATCCGGCAAGTAGACCACCTAGAGCTTCAGGACCAATAGCTAATCCTACAATTATTGGTGCAGATACAGCCACAACTCCTGGCATTATCATTTCACGTAGAGCAGCCTGAGTTGAGATCTCAACACAGCGCTGACTGTCAGGCTTTACCCCCGCACGTCCTTCTAGAAGACCGTCAATTTCAGCAAATTGTCTACGAATTTCAACAACCATGTCATTAGCCGCTTTACCGACTGATGTCATTGTCATAGCTGCTACAACGAATGGAAGTGCACCTCCAATTAGTAATCCGATGACTACCTCTGGCTCAGTTAGTGCTAGGTCTGCTGCCTCAAGTCCTGCAGCAGTACCATATGCTGCGAATAGAGCAAGAGCAGTTAGAGCAGCGCTACCTATAGCGAACCCTTTTCCAATAGCAGCAGTAGTGTTGCCTATTGAGTCAAGGCTATCTGTAATTTCACGAACATCTGAACCTAGTTCAGCCATCTCTGATATTCCACCAGCATTGTCAGCTACAGGTCCATATGCATCAACAGTCATAGTTACACCGACTGTTGCTAACATACCCATTGCAGCCATTGCGATCCCGTAAAGGCCGTGCGAAGCAGTAGCATCCGGTGTTTCCATCATTGACCAATTAGCAGCATAGATCCCAGCAGCAATTAGGAGAATAGGAATGAATGTTGACATCATTCCAACTGAAAGTCCTGCAATTGCATTTGTTGCAGGACCAGTCTTTGACATATCTCCAATATGTGGTATAGCCTTCACTGGGACGCCAAATACAGGTTCAATTCCGGTGTAGTATTCCGTTACTAAACCAATTAAGATTCCAACAATCGATCCAGCAATAACTGCCATCATTGGTTCAGTTCCAGTTTCAAGACCAAAGTAATCGATACCGAACCATCCACCTGCCCAGAATAGAGCAGCAGCAATGAATGTGGTGTTTCTTAGTGCAGCAGCAGGATCAGTTCCCTTCAACAGTTTCATGCTGAATACGCCAATGATTGACGCTGCATATCCTACAAGACCTAGCATAATCGGGAGTGTGATGTAATCTTCAACCATTCCGTCAGAGGCTTGGGCGATTACCATAGCAGCGATAATTGACCCAACAAATGACTCAAAAATATCTGCTCCCATACCTGCTACATCACCAACGTTGTCACCAACATTGTCTGCGATTACACCAGGATTGCGTGGGTCATCTTCTGGAATTCCCGCTTCTACCTTACCAACGAGGTCAGCACCGACATCCGCAGCCTTAGTGTAAATTCCACCACCTACGCGAGCGAAGAGCGCGATAGAAGAAGCACCCATACCAAACCCAGCGATGTTTTGAACCTCAGGGCCCGTTCCAAGCCAATATGCCATCAGAGAAATTCCCATGAGGCCTAGACCACCAACGGAGAGTCCCATTACGGCACCTCCGTTGTATGATACTTCTAGGGCAGCAGATTGGCCTCCAGATGCGGCAGCCATCGCTGTACGTCCATTTGCACTGGTTGCAGAGCGCATACCAGAGTATCCAGCAGCCACGCTACACAAAGCACCGGCAAGGAAGGCCAGAGGTGTTTCATACTCTTGATCATTAATTACATACAAAAGTACAGCGACTATAACAACAAAAATACTGAGGTATTTGTATTCAGCATTCAAGAATGCCATAGCACCCTTCTGAATCTGTTCAGTAATATCGGCTACAGTTTCGTTTTCAATTTTGATTTTTTGTACCTGTGTGTAGAGGTATAACGCGATTATTAGACCTGCTGCACCCATTCCAATTCCTAACATTGCAATATCCATGTTATTCACCTATTTCGTGCAGCCGACCGGAGGTCCATATTTAATCCAGATTGTAGACAAACGACCCTTATGGGGCTAATACTTTGTTTATTTGTTGACAACAATATTGGCAAATGATGCCAATATTGCTGGTCCATCATGCTCTCCTTTCAATGAATTAAACTCTTCTTCAGTGATATGCCCATCATCATACGCGCGCTTCATACGTGCTTTTACTGCTTCAGGATGAAACTGAACGCCCCAAGCAGGTAAAAGACCACCTGATTTGTCCTTAACTCTGACTGCAGTAACTAGGTTGTGGTCTGTACTACTAAGTAGAACACAACATTCAGGGACAGTCATAACATGATCTTGATGGCTGTAAACTGCATAAATTTCTTCATCTTTACTTGAATGTGATGTTAGTAGTGAATCACTTTCTCCATTTGAGGTTAGATTTAGTTTCCATATTCCACTTGAAAAAGAATCAGATCTTTCTATTGTAGCTCCAAGTGCATGACAAAGTAACTGATGACCGAAACAGATTCCAAGTGTCGGGGTTCCTTTACGCGATGCGACTCTTAACAAAGATGCAGCAGGAGTCATCCAATCCTCCCACATGCTAACGTTGCGTCTTGAGCCACTACAAACCACTGCGTCTAGGTTAAGATCTTCCAACCATTTATTCATTTTTTCATCATCGTCATACATTGGCATAATTATTCTATTGAACTTAACCTTTAGATTGCTGTAATCTACTTCTATTGACTCCCAGAATTCGTATTCATGATCCCAGTGAGGTACATCTTCTTGAGTTAATTGAATAATTGAATTAGAATTTGTTTTCAATCCTGAGTCAAATGATTGCATTTGTGGAGTAACAAGAAATATCTCAACAGGACCATTTTTGGTGAATGGAAGTATAACTTCCTGATTTCCTCCATGACCAAAAGCGGCTCTTTCAACTAGTAAATCTAGCATTAGAACGCGAATCGGAACCTCGTCAGTCGCCACCATTGAGCCACGCAGGGCACCAATGATTCAAAGCACCTCGCCTCCCTCATACAGGTGAGAATTGCCATGGCGGAGGTCGATAAGCAACTTATTCTTGAGTCCGTTGGACCCGTTCAGGCTATTCTTGATGCACATGATGGTGTAGTAAATGTGGTTGACACTAGTGACGGTGTAATCATGATATCACTTGAGGGAGGATGTACTGGATGCAGCTCTACACCTATGACTGCAATGCAAATTTATTACTCACTTATGAAACTTGAAAATGTCAAAGATGTGATTTTTGTCAATGGAGAATTACCTGCTTATATGCGTGCTTTTATTGATGACAAATTAGGTGCAGAAAAGTCTGACTAATCCTCGTCTGAGTCTTTCCTCATCCTCATTATTTCATGTGGATTTATTTCACCCTGAACATCTTTTCCTTTGATATTCATCATACTTGCAAAAGCGACTACTAAGGCCGCTAATGCAAATGGTCTTGAAACATTTCTGGATCCCCACAATTCTCCACCCATATAGTGTAATGTGAATAGTAAAATAGCAGATGTGATACATGTTATGGCGATTAACCTTTGAGTTATTTTTTCTCCATTTTCAGTTCTAGAGAATGTCCCAATACTCATCCAAAGCAAGGTCGCTATTCCACACAAACTCACAGATACGGATTGGATCAGAGTTAGTAATCCCACAGTTGGTGAGATGCAAGGTCGTTTGTGATACTTGGGGCTTAATTATCTGCATTTATGCCTAATATCATATTTTTGTCATTTGCGAATGAACACCCTCAAGTTCTGTCTACCTTTCCGGAATACATGGTTAGTGTAAAGGGATGGAGATTACCGAAGGCTCGTACTAATGGGCCTCCCTTTGCAACGAAGTCTCAGATAGTGTCAGTTCTAGAACAGGTGGCGATTTTGTTAGAACTTGATGGTGCAAATCCATTCCGCGTTCGTGCTTATCAGAATGCAAGCAGAGCTCTTTCTTCAATCGAAGAAGATCTATTAGAAATTGTGGATTCTGGAAAACTAACAGAAGTCAAAGGAATTGGCAAGGGAATTAGTGGTTTAGTTACCGAAGCAGTACTGCAGGGTACTTGGGGGGATCTTTCTGAACTGTATGAGCGGATACCTCATGGTCTGATTGAAATTGTAGGAATCCCCGGTCTTGGTCCTAAACGTGCCCGCATAATGTATGAACAATTAGGCGTCGATTCTGTAGAATCTTTGAAGGTTGCTTGTGAGATGGGTCATATTGCTCCATTATCTGGATTTGGTAAGAAAAGTCAACAAAAGTATCTCGAAGGTATTGAGTTATTAAGACGCTATCAGGGTCGTAGTAGGATGGACGTGGGGCTTTCATTTGGTAGAGCGCTAGAGAAGCGAGTAGGATCTATTCAGGGAGTAGTGAAGGCGCAATTGGCAGGTAGTGCACGGAGACGTCGTGAGACAATTGGTGATCTTGATATTGTCGTAGCAGCTCTAAATAAAAATCATGATTTTGTAATTGATTCAATACTTTCTCTACCTGGTATCGCTGAAGTAAAAGGTTCGGGCGAATCAAAAGTCAGCCTAATTCTAGAACAGGATATGTTATCTGTGGCTCAGGATATTGGAAGTATCGATTCTCAATTAGCCGAAACTGTGATTGAGCGTAGTTCAGATGCAACAATTGATGCTCAAGTTAGGATAGTTTCTCCTGAAACATTTCCATTTACACTTGCTTATTTTACAGGGTCAAAAGAACATAACATACGTATGAGACAACTAGCAATAGACAAAGGTCTTCGCCTTAATGAATTTGGATTATTCTCAGATAAGGATGCAGGTGAATTAATTGGTATGGAGGCTGCTAAACATACTCTGATTTGTTCAGATGAATCAGAGATATACCGGCATTTAGGTTTAGAATGGGTACCTCCAGAATTACGTGAAGATATGGGTGAAATAGAAGCAGCTAAGAATAGTGATTTACCCAATCTGATAAAGCCAGAAAATATTACGGGCGCTCTTCATAATCATACTATTGCATCTGATGGCGTTAACACACTTGAGGAGATGTCAAAGGCAGCAATTTCTTTGGGATGGCAATATCTAGGAATAGCAGATCATTCCGAAATTCTCAATATAGGAGGGCGGCAAATAGGAGTCCCTACAGAGTCAGTATCTCATCAATCAGAGATGATACGTGCTCTTAATGAATCGTGGTCTGATTCCAATTCTAACTTTAGATTGTTTCATGGTTCCGAATGCGATATATTAGTTGATGGTGGATTAGATTATAGCGAAGAAACTCGTAGATCTTTTTCACATGTAGTAGGGTCTGTTCATGCTCTAGGGAGTTGGCGCAATCGTGACGAATTAGAAAATACGGAATCACTAATTAGAGCAATAGAGAATCCTACTTTCACAATACTTGGTCACCCCACTGGCAGGATACTTCAGGCTAGAGAAGGCTTCCCTGTCGATATGCATGCTGTATTACGTCGAATGGGAGAACTAAATTCAGAAGGTATATTGAAAGCGGTGGAAATAAATGCCTCTCCATATCGTCTTGATTTAGATTGGAGACTCTGTAAATATGCAAAACAGCAAGGAGTTCCAGTAGTAATAAATCCCGATGCTCATGGGACTGATGGCCTGAAGGATGTATGGTATGGAGTTCAGATTGCTCGTAAGGGATGGCTTGAAGCGACTGACGTTCTGAACACAAGAACTGGTTCTGAGATGGAAGAGATACTTGGATTCTGACGAAGTTTGATGATGTAGATTTAGGTGGGCTATGACATGCAGATGATGCGAGGCCTAGTATTCGGAGTAGTTTCTGTGTTTCCTGCTTTTCTTACAGGTCTCATTGTTTGGTTCATTTTAGGGGGGCGATCGGGAGCTCCTTGGGAGACTTGGATGTGGGGTCCCTGTTGGATACTACCAGGTCTTATTGTAGGCGGCATATTCCTATTGGGTATTCGTGATGAAGGTGATGTTGAGTAATGAAGAGGTCAGAGAAAGCACAAAGGATAGGTACTCAACTTGACAACCTGTATCCTGAAACTCCAATTCCTTTAGACCATAGGGATCCTTACACGCTTCTAGTTGCAGTAATGCTTTCTGCCCAAACAACTGATAAGAAGGTAAATCAAGTCACTCCAAATCTCTTTTCTATTGCGGATACGCCTGAGAAAATGAGTTCATTAGAGGTAAGTGATATTCAAAATATAATACGTGAAATAGGTCTTGCTCCAACTAAAGCGAAGAATCTGAAAAGAATGGCGGAACAAATAATTGAAGGCGGTGGCGAAGTCAAAGCAGATTGGATTTTCCTCGAGTCATTGGCTGGAGTTGGTCACAAAACAGCAAGTGTAGTCATGGCACAGGCTTTCGGTATTCCGGCATTTCCAGTTGATACTCATATCCACCGACTGGCTGCACGTTGGGGGCTTTCAGATGGCCGCAGCGTAGAGAAGACAGAACATGATTTGAAAGCGGTTTTTTCAGAGGAGACGTGGAATCGACGTCACTTACAAATTATCTTCTTTGGCAGAGAATATTGCCCAGCAAGAAATCATGATCTAAGACAATGTCCTATATGCTCATGGGCCTCCACAAAGAAAAGAATGAGAGAGGAAATGAGGGGTTAGCAAATGGATAAGTTCAGAGGTCGAATAAGTTCATCAGGATTTTCTAGCGGTGAAAGAGTTGTTGTTGGAGACTGGTATGAATCGCCTTTAGGTGAGTTTACCAATATTATGTGGGCGCGCCCAGATGGAACACGAATACTGATGTCTCCTAGTAAGGCACATGCAGATTATGTTTCATCTCTATACACATTTGAGGAAATCAATGTTGTTCCCATTGATATTGAACGACAGAAAAGAGGCGTTTCAGTTAACGCCGGTGATCTTTCAGTTTCCATGACTTGGAGTAGAGGACTATCTTTTCCTATACCGAGGCCTCTTTGGTTCATTTCTACAGTAGAACATTTTTTTGCGAATTTATTTTTTGGAACAAAAACATTCGGTCATGCTTGTAATGGTTTAAGGGAGTGGTATTGTATACAGAGCCTATCAAAGTTAAATCGTGCTAGTGCCTCAAATGGAAAATACGATTTTGGAAAAATGTCTGATTTTCAGACCTCGGCATGCTTTGGATTTAGCGACCCTCCAAAAAAGCCATCCTCCGTAAGGGTTAATTCAATTATTGAAAATAAAAATTAGATATTTTTGATTTAACTACGACTTATTATAACTCCACCACAAACAAGCAAACCTATCCCTAAATACAGCATTGGTGCCTGTAAGCTTGCAATAGTTTTTCTTGTATCGCGGCCATCTTGACATTGGTTATCGTCCCAACCAGTTACTTGACCAATTTGTCCAGTAGTACTATCACAATTTTCTTCCAGTTCTGAATCAATATATTCTATTGCCATACCCGCGCCAATCCATCCAATCACAAACAGCAATCCGATAATCAAAGTCAAAGAGCCCGCAAAGGTTGATGCCTTTCCCATGACTATAGGAACTACACCTTTTTCTTGAATCCTTGTGCCCGAGGATTCTTCATGTTTTGTTGGTTCGGCGATTTATGACAGACGACTGCGTAACACTTGAAGAAGGGGAAAAGGCCCCAGATTTTAAGGCTAAATTGACCGATGGTAGCGAGATAAGTCTTCTCGAAATACTTGGCAACGGTGAGAAAGTTATCCTATATTTCTACCCAAAAGATAACACTCCCGGATGCACGACACAGGCATGTGACTTCCGTGACAATTTTGGACAACTCAAACAGTCTGGATATAGAGTGATTGGAGTCTCGAAAGATTCTTCCAAATCGCATCAAAATTTTATTGAAAAACATGATCTTAATTTTGATCTAATTGTAGATAATGAGTTACATCTACACCAAGCTTATGGTGTTTGGAGAGAGAAGAAAATGTATGGAAAAACGTTCTTGGGTGTTATTAGATCAACATTCGTGATCGACACTGATGGTACATTGCAATTAGTTTGGTATAATGCAAGAGCCAAGGATCATGTACAACGCCTTAAGTCTGAATTAGGTATTGAGTGATTATAATGGATATTGATCAAAGACGTGAGATTGTATCTCGTTACCTTAGGCGTTGCGTGGTTTATTCCGACGCATCAATTGAGAGGAAGAAGTCTCGAGGCGATGACCCTGATGAAATATCTCGCTGGGAAGCCTTCAGAGAGTTTACAGCATATTCTGCGGGAGAAATGGACTCAGGCGCTTTAGATTCCTGGCTAACCGACGAAGAAGGAGATCCTCCAGCTCCTCCTAAAATTGGAGATGGATCATATACATTGAATGTTGAATCTCTTGGCCATCGAGAAAGAAGAGAGTGGCTGGCATCATTATTAATGCCTAAACCAGTAGTTCTCGTTGCAACAAGATCGGAATCGGGAATAGAAAACCTTGCACCAATGTCTTCTATTAGTGTAGTTTCTAATTCTCCTCCTCTTCTTGTTCTTTCACTATCTGCGAATAGAGAGGGCAGACCTCGTGATACCTTGTTGAATTTACAGGAATCCGGCATTGGTTCAACCACATCTATCTTTATTTTGAATGCTGAATTAGAATCTGCCGAGGCTGTAAACAAAACTACCAAGATTATACCTAGAGAAAAGTCAGAATGGGATTTGTTACCCGAATCACCTCCAAATTACAAATCTGCATTATGTTCATTAAAATGCAGAGTAGTGGATTTCTATCCTTTGCCAGAGGATGCAGTAGGTACTCTAGTTATTCTAAGAGTTGAAGAAATCGAGGCGCCTGAAGGTATTGACTCTAAATCAATTCCTACCAAACTATTTCAAATCGGATTTGACACTCTAGGACCCGGTCCAAATGATTTAGATTGGCGAAGCAAAATCGATTACGTTTGATTATCAGTTAGTTGACTCCACATCGCCATACCTAGCATGTGCTTCTCTGTATCTACTCTCATTTTGTTTCCAGCGATCATAAGAAGAGTGTCAGCCTCATTGAGAGCAAAAACAGGCAATCCTATTTCATCTCCGAGTGCTTGGATTCTTCTTCTACAAACTTCTTGTTGGCTTGGCATGTGTGTCAAACTACCAAGGTCTGCGATAATCAGGTCGCCTGATGATAGTCTCATTGCCATACCTTCTAGTTTCATTCGATGTAAATCATCGGGTTTAATGTAGTGCAGAAATCTACTCGCTGGAGGCCTCATACGTTGAGTTCTTTCAGACCATCTAGGTTCACCCAGATCATGGAATGCGTCATTCTTTTGCGGCCCTGGGTCTGCTGATCTTTTCAATCTACCATTAGATGGTGTTGTAGGCTTTGATGGATCTGGTAATCCAAGTAGCCTGAAGAGGTTGACCATGTACTTCGGCTTACCTTCTAAGGCTTGAGTACTTCCCTATCTGAGAGATACAAACACACTTTTTTGGTTATTACAAATATTACCGTTCTCATTCTTCTTCCGATTCAAGTAACTCATCTAGAACATCATCAATTTCTGCGGTCTCTTTTCTTGTATTCTCATATTCTAAATCAAGTTGGTCCATCTTCTCAGTTTCGCCAGAAACTTGACTTTCATCACTATCAGTTTCTTTTACTGTTTCAATTTCCGTCTTCGAAGAAGCTCTTGCTTCTTTATCTGAAAATGGATTGAATTCAGGGTTGTCAAACGCATCATCAATAGATAATTTCCGTCCTTTTCTTGCACCTAATGGGGCATTAACTATGTCTTTTCCACTACGCATCCTCATTGCTACAAATCCTGCTGTTGCTAGAATTAAAATAATTCCAATTATCCCAATTACAGTAGGTGTAAAGATATCACCGAAAGCGAATGGTTTCTCTGTAACATCAATTGTTACTGTTTTTTTGTCACTTGATGATTCATCCATAGCCGTAACCTGAACTGTAATTCTCCCTGACTTTTCAGGTGTCCATGACAACCATATTCCTTGGTGATCTACATCGTTATCGGGAATCCCATCTCCATTACTATCTTCTGAAATATCAAGATCCCAGAAATATTCCATATTCGCAATATCAAATATCGAATCTGTTGTAAGGTTCGCTGAAAGTGAAATCATATCTCCTTCACTTGGATTAGGATTAGACACCATTAGATAGGCATCAGGTTTGACATTGTTTACTATTATTGGAATTTCCGAAGATGCACTTTCGCCATCGTCATCTGTTGTATGAAATATGATTAATGATGGTGCACTTTCGGCATCAGGCCAAGAACCAGAGAACATTAATCCTTCAATGTCACAGTCATCTGTTGATGAACCCACACCATCAGAATCAGTAACAGGGTCTAGATCAAAACAGTTTGTTAGAGTCTCTAGATCTCCGGGAGTATCTGATACTCTTGCAGTTATTGAAATTATATCATCCTCTGCAACAGGAAGTGGAGGTGCTATAGGATCGATAGTTGGTGCTTTATTTATGACGTCTATTGCTATAGTTAAGGTATCTGCACTTTCTCCATCGTTATCAGTAACTACTAGGGTTGCAAGATGTATTCCGCTAGTTGAGTAAGTATGTGTTATAGTCGAATATTTTCCTATACTTTCTTGAGTTAAACCAGGTTGTTGTTCTGCATCAGGTGACCAAAGATGGGACAACTCATCTATGTCATTTTGCGAATCCTTTGCAGAACCCTGAAATTCTAATTCTTGTCCCTCTTCAATTGAAAATAGTCCTCTACTATCTGGAGTTAATTTGTTACCCATGTTCCAGACTAATGCTTCAGTATCATAAGGAGCAACATTAGTTACCTGTATGGCAACGATTTCACTAACTATATCTCCATCATCATCGATTCCTAATACTTCTATCGCATACTCTCCCTCTTCCATTGGAGAAACAGTACATCTTGAACTTACAGAACTCCCCTCTTGGCAACTGGCTTGCCAACTTACATCTACATCTGTATTTGACCCTCTACTGTCTGGATCCCATCTGTCAGTTACTTCAAATGTAACTGAATTTTCAACGGGTATCGAATAGGAATCAGCAACTACTGATATGACCGGAGGTCTGTTTAGTACTGTTACAATAATTTGATCTACATGAGTGTCGCTTTCATCATCAGTAACTTTCAATGAGACTTCAAACATGCCATCATCATCCCAACTTGTTTCTAATGTACAATCATCACTTGGTATTTGTTGGATTCCTCCACTAACTTGTTCTACCTCAAAGATACAATCTAGATACCCCCCATCTGGATCAATTGAATGAGTAGCGCCGTCAATTGTTATCGACTCAGAAGTAAGTACGGTGTCTGTTGATGAAGTGATTACAGCAGTTGGTAATCTTCCAACAAAGAAATCAAATGCACCAACATTGTTACTTCTATTCCCATCCTCTGTAATATATTGATTTTCATCAACTATGAAGGAAACACTGTAATATCCAACAGGATAACCATGTGGTACACTCCAGTCAATTTCTATTCTTTCAGTATTTAGACTAGACATTGCCGGTACATTATTTGTAGATGAAACTCCATCAGGTCCTGTAATTTTAATGTCAGTAGCTGGAGACGATAGAATACCTCTATTTTGGACAGGTACGCTGAAAGTCAGAATATCTTGAGGTATTGCTGCAAATCCAATTATCGAATTCAGACTAACTGTATTATTCTCTCTGGTACGCTCAACAGTGACTCCTTCCGATTTAGCTACTAAGTCTACAGGATGAACTTCTGAATCAGTAGTTACTGTAGATGCACCTATATGTGTACTAGTGGTAGTTGGATTTGTCAAAGCGATTACTCCATGACTACCATGTTCACTACCTCCAATTGACCAATCAGGAGAATGGCCCGAATTGAATGAAAATGTGACTTTACCAGCAGAGTTAGTAGTGCCAAATTGTAAATCATTTTCTATTTCATGTCTAAACTCAACATACTCTCCTGATACAGGATATCCAGAAGAATCAGTAACAGTTACTTCGGCATCCATTGTCATACTTAGTGGAGATAGTGGGTATTCAACATCAACTTCGATATCATGTCCGCGAGAAGAGGGGAAATATGTTAATAATTCATGATTTGCAATAAATCCAAGTCCTTGAATATCAGAACTCTTTACCGTATTTCCTATTCCTGGACAATACCAATCATAACCAGTAGTGTCTCCATTACTATCGTAAGTAGTGATGTTATATGATTGGCTACAGCCTGCCTGATTCACTCCTGAATTACCTCTTGAGACAATTTCCCATTCAGTATAATTAGATCCTATTGAATCACCAGGAATTGTGACTCCATCCATAGCAGTGCCCGAGTAATTGGTGTATCTTGTATAATGTGTACTCCATTTTTCACCAACATTAAGTGGAAAATCATAACCTTCTAGAGCGGGTCTGTAATCATAATTTGCTACTAAATCAGCAACATCGATTGTAATGTCCCACCATAAGATCCTATAATCAAAGTCAACTTCTATAGTTGCTTGTTGGTCTATTGTGGCGAGGTCAGACGCTCTGACAATTTCAATAGTATCCATCATTATTATCAAATCACCACTATAGCCTTGTAGATTTACATTATTTGCCTCATACTGGCCATCGGATTCAACTTTGTAAACTAATGTTGAAACATTATCCACCATAGTAACATAAACATCAGTGACTATTGAATCTAGATTTCCACTTAATGTCTGAACATTAGTTTGTACTCCACTATCTGCTACAAAGTCTCGAACATCTAAGAAACCGCTGTAGTACCATCTATCGCCGACTCTCCAATTAGGGACATCGATAATTCCAGAAGATCTTTCATCAGATTCTCTTAGTTGTTCATTGTAGTCAGTTAATTCATCTATATCTTGATCTGAAATTATTGCAATATGGGAAGAAATAACGAACATCAAGGTTAGAATAATTGCCTTCCGCCTGATACTCGACATGAATCTATCCAGACCCCTTTACTTCATCAATCTCCCGCCGTCCTAATCACACGTAGTGTGATTAGTAATTCGTTTCATTTTTTCCAAATCAAAGTAAATCTGCAAGTTCATCTTGTATGAATTGAACTGCTTCGAGAATTTCTGATTTGTCACGAGCTCCAGTAATTACCATCTTACCGGATCCGAAAATCAGACATACAACTCTTGGGTAATCAAGCCTGTAGATAAGACCAGGGAATTGTTCTGGTTCATATTCAACCTTATCAAAAGGAAGATGGAAAGTCAGATTATTTAGATTTAGACGTCGTGGCATTTCAGCCAGAGGCTCTCCCTCTCTTATTCCTCTAATACGTGGATCTTCATCTTCAACTTCTTCATCTGTAGCCGCACGGATTCCTCCTTCTACATCGATGACACGTGTGTGGTTGTCATCCATACGAGCAGTTCCATCGTAATCTTCAGGGTAATGTAGTGCATAAGTTGCAACCATATTTTGGACTTCAATCTGAACATCATCAAGTTCCCATGTCTCGATTCCAGCCTTTCTTAAATCACCAATCATACGCTCTATGCCAGTATGGATATTATCCTTGTTTTTTCCACCAGTACAAACGGCTCTGCCAGAACGGAACATAAGGATGGCTAATTTTGGATCTACAACACGATATACAACACCAGGAAATTGCTCTGGTTCGTACTCACAATTCAGTTGTATGGCAATGTCAGGTAGATCAAGTTCCTCCGCCACTCGGGTGGAAGCAACTACGTTAACTACAGTTAGGCGTTCCTCGTCGCTCTTCATAGGGCTCTCGTAAAATGAACTACTTATAAAGAATCGTTGAACACTTTGAGGCTTTAAGAGCGATTTTTGAGGTATTTGTAGTTAATTTGGTTTAACTAATCTTACACCTTTTGCTCCAAGTCTTGAGATAAGTGGTTTCCCACCCGCAATTTCAATTTCTTGTGCCACTCTCTGAGGTTTTGTGGTAAGTGCTACCATACACCCTCCGCCTCCTGCTCCAGTCAATTTTGCACCGAGAGAATGTGGCCTTACCGCATTTACAAGCGCATCAAGTTCAGGGCTACTAACATGGATATTTCTTAATCTATCGTGGCATGCATTCATTGCTATTCCAACAGCCTCAATATTTCCACTAGAGAGTGCAGTTAACCCTGCTTGTGTTATATTCGCAATAGCATTCATTTCCTCAATCTTTTCAGGTTCTTCTTGTAGTAATTTAGCGACTCCTGAAACCATATCTCCTGTTGGTGACGCTATACCTGTAAATCCAAGAACAAGCCAAGCATCAATTCCATCGGGAATCTGAACTTTTCCAATTGACCATGTTCTAGTACCTTCAGGCGTATCTAATGATGTCGAGAAAATAGGAGTGGTGCCATCTATGTCTTTTCCAGAGACTACAACACAACCCCCCAGTGCACTCGTAGCGGTGTCAGTAGGACTCGCTCTTCCATTCTGAGCCTTGGCTTCTGCTGAATGTCCAATTCTCGCTAGAGCTATCTTATCCAGTTCATGATCTCCAGTAACCATTGCTTGTAGTGCTGCTCCCATAGCATTCGATAACGCTGCAGAAGATCCAAGTCCAGCAGTTGAAAACAATCCACTTGAGATCCTAATGTCTAATGGTTCTCCTTCATATTGGAAAATATCTTTCAATATATGTGAAATGTGAGGATGTCTATCAATTTCCAATGGTGCCCCGTCAATAGTCCAAGAATCAGACTTTAATATTTCAACTTCAACTCCTGAGTCAATTGCAACCGCTACTGCAGGATGGCCATAAACAACTGCATGTTCTCCAAATAGGATACATTTACCGGGTGCGAAGGCCTTCGGCATATGAAGTGGGATAATCGCTCAGGCCATGAGCATTGGGATGCTGCATTTTGAGCACTAAATTGAGCGGTTGATTCAAGGGCAAAGCACCCTTGCACCAAACAGTAGGGTATTTTGCCGTCAGGTGATTAAACATGCAACATCCACTTCTACAGACCTATGGTCCTCTAGATGGCTGGATGATTTTGTTGTTAATTGGTGGTATATCAGTTTGCTTTTTCCTTTATCAAGTTCAATTAGCAACACGACTAGTAATGTTGGGTTCAAGCGACAATCGTTTTGATTCATGGAGTAAACGTGTGATGGAGGTCATTACAGGATGGCTTGGTCAGAAAAGAGTCTTGGAAGATAGAGTAGTAGGTGTAATGCACGTTCTGATGTTTTGGGGTTTCCTTATGTTGTCTACGGACATGTTTGATCTTGCAACTGCTAATTGGTTTTCTCATGAAGTACTTCCTGATTTACTCAGAGGACCTTGGAATGGTATAGTTGAACTTGGCTACACCACTGCGTTCATTGGTTGTGTAGCCGCTTTACTAAGAAGAGTTATCTTTACTCCTGAGAAATTGAAAGGCAAGTCACAGCTTGAAGGGAACTTTATATTATTCTTGATAATGACAATTACTACAACTTCATTTGTTGTTGAATCTGGAGAGTCACCTTCCTCAACTTGGGAACCTATCGGATATTGGGTGGAAGGATTGGGTGTTGGCTCTAATTCTGTAGTTTTTGCTTATTGGGCTCATATGATTGCGATTTGTACATTCTTTGTTCTTATTCCGGTCTCTAAGCACATGCATCTTGTGATGGCTTTCCCAAATGTATTCTTCTACGATACTGAACCTATGGCTAAGATGCGCCCACTTGCAGTTGATGAGAGCGGACAGGCAGTGTCTCTAGAGGACTTAGACATAGATTCATTTGGTGTTTCATCTTATGAACAATTCACTTGGCGTCAATTAATTGATGGTTGGGCGTGTACAACCTGTGCCAGATGTCAAGACGTGTGTCCCGCTTATGAATCTGGAAAGGCCCTCAATCCGATGCAAATTATACATGATGTGCGGGATTACGCCAATGATCATGCGCCAATTCTATTGAAGGGTGATAAACCTGAAGAAACGATACTCGATAGAATGAGTTCGGAGGCAGTTTGGGCTTGTACAACTTGTCATGCCTGTGTCGATGCTTGTCCTGTTTACATTGAGCATGTTCCAAAATTGACAGATCTCCGTAGGAATGCAATGATGGAGACAATGGAATATCCTGAGGCGCTAAATGTGGCAATGGGCAATCTTGAATCAGCATCAAATCCATATGGTTTTGGAATGCATGAGAGGGCAGATTGGGCAGAAGGTTTGGATATCAAAATTGGACAACCTGCCGAATACATCTATTTTGTTGGCTGTGCAGCTAGTTTTGACGAAAGAAATCAGAAAGTAGCCCGTGCGACAATAGGACTTCTGAAGCAAGCGGGCTTAGATGTTGGAATATTGGGGATGCAAGAGGGTTGCTCAGGAGATCCAGCGCGACGTGCAGGTAATGAGTATCTCTTCCAAATGTTAGCCGAAACTAATATGATGACATTCCAAGAATTGGGTGTAAAGCGTATAGTCGCATCATGCCCACATTGTTTCCATACCCTCGGGAAAGAATATGCGGACTATGGTGGTGAAGAATTAGAAGTATTCCATCATTCTGAAATTTTGGCTAAATTGCAAGAAGAAGGTCTTCTGCCAGATGTTGAAAAGAATGGTTCTGTAACTTTCCATGACCCCTGCTATCTTGGTCGTATTGGTGGTATTATGGACGAACCACGTGATCTTATAGGAGGGGTTGACGTTGAAGTTGAGCGCCATGGCAAGGATTCATTCTGTTGTGGTGCTGGCGGTGCCCAAATGTGGATGGAGGAAGATGCAGACAAACGTGTAAACCAAATACGTGCGAAAGAAATTGCAGAAACTGGTTGTGAGACTGTGGCAGTAGGTTGTCCATTTTGTTCGATAATGGTAAAGGATGGCCTTGACTCAGTAGGTGCTGAGATGGATGTTAAGGACGTCGCAGAAATACTCTGGGAACAGATTGTTGCTAGAGATGAAGAAATCCAAGCGCAGATTGGCCAATCGTGATTCTCATAAATCAGGACCCGTGCATAGAGGCATGAGTGACAGATTCACGATCTTCGGCCAGACAGTTCCAAGAATAGCAATTATCAATGGAATGGTGCTATCATTTTGGGGTATTGCGTCTTATGTCATATCCGATATGTCTAGTATTACTGCAATGATACCGGCTTTCATGGGAGCCCCTATGCTAATTCTCGGATTCCTTTCAGAAAGAGACGAAAATAACAGTCATCATTACATGCATGCATCTATGGTTCTAGCACTTGTAATGGCTCTTGGTGGATTAAGGGTCGTAACTGATTTTTCAGACATGTCTAATTTAGCGATAGTTTCACATCTTCTTCTTCTTCAAGTTGGTATTTCTTTCTTGATTGTAGGTATAAGATCGTTCAGACATGCTAGATTACTTAGAGAAGCGGGGAATTGAGAATTGAAACCTGTAATAGGCATAACATGTTTCATGAGAGATGCCAACTATGGTAATTGGGAGAGACATGCAGCAATTCTTCCTTCAGCTTACGTATCAATAATTAATGAGGCGGGGGGAACTCCTCTGATCATACCTCCTTCAGGAGACATGACTGGAATATTACCTCTAATTGATGGTCTTGTGATATCAGGTGGGCCCGACTTATCTCCTGAAAATTACGGGCAGGAGCCAGGACCAATGACAATTGAATATTTTCCCGATCAAGATCAGACCGAAATGGATCTAGTTAATTCTGCTATAGATATGGACATACCAGTTTTTGGAGTATGTCGAGGAATGCAACTTCTGAGTGTTATGCACGGTGGTTCAATGCATCAGCATTTAGATACAACTCCGGGGTATGAGAGTCATGGTGGATTTGATGGCGTTGAGAGTAAACATGATGTGGTTGCAGAAGATGGATCTAAACTAGCAGAAATAATGGGTAAATCATTTACTGTTAATTCAACTCATCATCAAGGTGTATCTGATGCAGGATCTTTGCGTGTTTCTGCAAAGGCAACTCATGATGGATTAATCGAAGCAGTTGAAAGAACAGATGTAAGATTCTGCATGGGTGTTCAGTGGCATCCAGAACGTATTGGACATCTCGGATTGTACCGCGCACTCGTCGAAGCAGCGCGGGGTTCATGACCCAAGTGCTTACGCAATAGCCTGAGAACATGGCGTTGAGGCTGTACGACACACGCTCTCGCAGTAAGAGAGAGTTGAAAACTCTCGAGGAGGGAAAGGTGGGTCTCTATGTGTGTGGTATAACTCCATATTCACCAAGTCACATAGGCCATGGAAGACAGGCAATTGCTTTCGATATAATTGTCAGATGGTTACGTTATATCGGATATGAAGTGAATTATGTCACTAATTTTACTGATGTTGATGATAAGATAATTTCTGTCGCCAATGAAGAAGAAGTAGACTATTTAGAAGTTGCAAATAGGAATATAGCGGAATATTTTGAAGTAATGGATTCACTAAATGTAATCCGAGCGGATCATTATCCAAGAGTCACTGAAACAATTGCTGAAATTATCGATATGATATCGATTCTCATTGAGAAAGAACACGCATATGTAGGGGGTGACGGCGTTTACTTTGAGATAGATACATCTCCTGAAAAGTATGGTCAATTAACTGGTCAATCCTTAGATATGGTTAGGGCGGGTGCTGGAGGTAGAGTTGCAGATACTGGCTCAGGTAAACGTGATCATCGTGATTTTGCATTGTGGAAACTAGCCAAATCAAATGAACCTTCATGGGAGAGTCCTTGGGGTGAAGGTAGACCTGGCTGGCATATTGAATGTTCAGCGATGTCTCTCAAATTATTAGGTGAACGATTTGATATTCATGGAGGTGGCACTGATTTATTATTCCCTCATCATGAGGCAGAAATATTCCAATCAGAGTGCTGTTTAGGTCATGATCCTGTTGTAAAATACTGGATTCACAATGGTATGATTAATGTTGATGGAGAGAAGATGAGTAAATCTCTAGGTAATTTCTGGACAATTAAGGATGCATTAGAAAAAGTAAATCCCTTAGTTCTTAGATACACAATGATTAATGCTCCATATCGCCAACCAATTGATTTCAATCAAAAAATGCTTGACGAATCAAGTATTCATTACGAGAGAATGGTTTCTATATACAGTGAAGGCATGAAATCAAATAATTCGGAAAAATGGAATGGTGTTAAGATTCTTGAAGACGCTTCAAAAGATTTTACTGACGCAATGAATGATGATTTCAATACACGGAATGCGTTAGTTGTTGTTCAATCAGTGGTTAATTCAATACGTTCTGATGATGATCTATTGGCAGCCGGCTATGCTTGGTTGGATGAGTTTGCGGGGGGTGTTCTTGGTTTGCTTCCTGATCAAGAATCAATCCATAAAATAATGGAAAAGGGTGCGTCTGCAAGAAGTGAACTGGAATCCATTGTTGAACCACTATTGAAGGAACGCTCAGAAGCTCGTATTTCCAAAGACTGGGCACGTGCTGACGAGATACGCAATAAATTGAATGAACTTGGTGTCGTAGTTGAAGATAGCCCAGATGGTCCTACTTGGAAAATAATCAGATAATCAGAAGATCGCAAATTTCCATAAAGTGAGGATCATCATTGAAGCAATAATAGATATCCCTGGGGGTATCATATAGTCAAATGAACTACGAGTTCCCGATAGTGCACCAAGTTCTGTACCTCTTTCCAGATACGCTGTTAATGCAGGTGAATTTTCACCTACAACTTCGAGAGCTCCTGATTTTCTTGTACGATCCTTGTATGGGCTGATCCCTTCTTTCTTCAGTTCCTTATCACTTCGATTTCTAATTTCTCCGGTAAGATATATTGGATCTCCAATTTTAATTCCATACATGGTCCATCTATGTCTTTTTATATTTCCACCAAAACCTTTGACTGCTAATGAAGTGAATAGTCCCTTCAGTCTCATGTCATGAGCACATTCCCACTGAATTAGATGCTGCCCTAATTCGACTTTGCTCTCCTTCCAAGTTTTTGGCCGAATAACAATTCCTCCAGTGCCATCATGTAGGATGAAATCTTCTCCTCCACGCTTTGACCTTACAGTCTCCCAGCTACATCTCTCTTCCCAACCATCTTTGGTTTTCACTTTTCTACAAACGTAGATTTCATAGGTCCAATGCCATAAATATAGGTCCTCTACGGTTTTAGATGGATCTCCATCAACCTGAACAGTCATTGGTTCCTCCAGATGTTGTCTAACCTGTCCTACAAGTTCTGAATTACCTACTGGGACAGAACGAACAAGGTCAGTAGTAGTATCAATTATTGTCATCATTCTTTTGTTAAGTCTGTAAGCCGCGAACATCCATATTAATGCGAATAATGCATATCCATATGTAAAAGGCCACCAACCCGGGAATTCATCTTCGATTCTATCATCATACATTGAAGATTGAGATAGTCCTAAATCGCTTCCATCGCCACAAATTGACTCCGGGTTTCCATCGCCATCTTCTCCTCCTGCTAGCATTAAACGAACATTTTCACCATTGTTACATTCCCATCCATTCGTACTATAATCAGCAACAGCATATATTGAACAACTGAGAAGTATAGCGATTACGACACTTGCCACTCCCACTGATGATATCATTGCAGGTCGAGGTGTACCAACTTTCGTTGGATGCTCGTCAATTATACCGCTTTCATCTTTTTCATATTGATTTTCACGTTGCCAATTTTCAGGTCCTGGAGATTCAAAAACCCATCCTCTATCATCCTGTGAGGGTATGCGTACTGTAGCAGTATTCCAAAAACTCTCAAGTTCTACACCACCTGCTTCTTTTCTCCAAGTAAAATCACGAGGTGGACTATTAGTTCTGATTTTATGAAGTTGTTTTGCCAATTCAGTTGGTGATG
>CESM01232903.1_pt1 | contig 24580 bp, 6 predicted proteins | sample 361421 | NCBI WGS metagenome assembly CESM01 (sample SAMEA2622219, study PRJEB7988) | marine metagenome | isolation source: saline water (ENVO:00002010), including | reverse complement strand
GGACTCGGACATGGATTCGGACTCGGACATGGATTCGGACTCGGACATGGACTCGGACTCAGACGTGCTTTGCGATTGCGATTGCGATTCTGATTGGGAGGTGGATTCGGACATTGATTGGGATTCGGACGGCGACTCGAATTCGCCAATGACGGTGATGCGGCCAAACATGCTGGAATTTTGAGTGTTGAAATATATGTATTCTCCTAGTTCATCAAATCTGTAACTAAATTTCGTAGCCGAGCCAAAATCTTGTATTAGAATCCCATCTTTTTGCAGAGCGATTGGAAACAAACCCAATGATTTTGTAAAAGATACTTCATCTCCTAAAACAATAGTAAAATTAGTATTCACGCTTTCATCGGCATTAAACTTATTTCCAAGCGTGTCTTCCCCGGAAACAAAATATTTTTGCCCAAAAAAGCTTACTTTTATGTTCACTGGAAAGAGAGTAAAATCGGATTCACTGCGAGAATCCGACTCTGATGCTGACTGAGATACTGAACCCGAATATGATTCAGAATCTGAATTTGAAATAGATCCCGAATGGGAATAAGAATTAGAATCTGACAAAGATCCGGAATCGGATAGCGATCCTGAATTTGATTGCGAATTAGATTGGGATTCAGATATAGAGCCAGACTGAGAAGCGCATCCGGAATGGGAAAAGGATTCAGAGTTTGATATTGAATGAGAAGTTGACAAAGATTCTGACTCGGATAAGCACTCGGACTGGGATTCTGACTCGGACGTGCTTTGCGAATTAGATTGGGACTCTGACGCTGACGTGGACTCGGACGCAGATTCGGATTCCGAGCGAGATTCGGAATCCGAATTGAATTTTTGCGTTGATTTTACTTCTACAGCTGGAGCTTGCAAAGTAGGTAGCGCTTCCTTGACAGTGTCTGGTATGTTTTCAAAAACCGCGCCGCCCAAGTCGTCCAAGCCGGAATCGGTAGTCAACTTAGAGACGGCATCTGTCGCGGTTGCGTCAGTCTCGGCTTCCATGATCGCCTTAATAGAGCCCGATTCTAATTCTACTGTTATTTTATCCAAGGGAATTCCAGTTTTTTCATGAAAACTGTATTTGATAGACTCTTTCATATCTTCTTGAGCAGTTTCGTCGAGGCTTTCTAATTCTACGCCGGCAAAACTTAACGTAGATTCAACTATGACGACGTCGTATTCGCAGCATTCGGGAAGACTTTCGCTGTCGAGATCGCAGGAAATACTTGCGCCTTTGTACGTATCCAAAATTGCTTGTTTTGCGAGGGGATCTATGCACCCCACGGAAGCCGACGCCGATGCCGACTCGGAATTTCGCTCTACGGTTAAGACGGCCTGGTTGTAAAAATCAGCAGACGCGCCGGTGTCAACCAACGAAGACCCCAAAGGTTGACATTCGTGTCCTTCGTAATTATTTTCTACGCATTCCTCGAAAAGAATTTCTTCGAGGGCATCTATAATTTCGGACTGAACTTGTTTTGATAAATTTTTCAAGTCTTCATCTGTAGCCTCGTCGGAAATTCCGTTTGCGTGTGCGAAAGAATCTCTGACGTTTACATTATATGTGAAACTGTGTTGCGTTTGACCTTCTCGGAACGACCTAAAATATACGCGCTGACCCATGTTACGAGGATGAAACAAGTCCGGGTCGACAGTATCGAGAATGTTTTGTTTGTTTCTCACGGTTTCCGTATAGAAGAATATTCCTTTGTTTTCGCTCGAGACGTCGACAAGTCCAAGACCCGTGATGGGTACCATATTGTTGATGTCGAATTCATCCGGATCGGTGGTCCAATAGTACATGCTTGTTATTATTGGACACCAAAAAAAAAAAAATTTTTGAACAAGGCCATGATCAATCCCACGACACGAAGGACATTTTTCTCACGCGCTGAACAGTGTAATAATTATTCTCGTTCTGGGTGAATAATTTTTTAGGTCTATTTCCGATGAGCAGGTACTGCAATTTAGCACCACCCACTTGGTCAAGGGGCCCCGAGTTTTGAGTTGGGACGGTAAAAGTGGGAATTTGATAAGATACTGTAAACTCTTTCTTATACATGACATTTGTCGCACCGCCAATCTCGCTCTCCATCCAATTGGGATGTACGTCTTGCTTGTATTCCTCGCCGTAGACGCACGTTTTTGCTTCCATGATCAGTACATCTCCAGAAAGCTCCTTTGCTATGGCGTTGTATGTCAAATTTATTTTAAAGATGGCTCCTGCGTTTTCACCAGGATGAGTACTCGACGACGGCCATTTGTTCCCACTGGAACCCTCAGATGGATCCCAAGTTTCTAAATAATTGCCATTATCATCCTCACCTACGGCTAATGGTTCGTAATGACTACCATCAGTGCCGATCTGATCAGTAGTATCGACGTGTAGATACACGCCACCGAAGTTATCATCATTGGGGTGATCAACATCTGTGTAACGTCCCCGGAGCGCTATGCCCAGAGACGCAAAACTTACATCCGCAGTAGCCCATTCTGCTAAAACCTTTCCCCCGCAGACATCAAAAATATGCTTACCTTCGCCACCATAATTGTCGTGTCCCACATTCTCAATCTGCGTTTCGAATGTGATGTTGAAATTTTTGCTCGTATCTATAAAATGACTCGGGTTCCACGCTTTGAACACGAACGAGTTGTATCGTATTTGAGCACTTCGCGTCTCTATTTTGAAGCCAGGGGTGGTGCGTACCAGATTGCCGAAAGCGCTTTTGTTAATACCGTTGCTAGTAACGTGAGTTTCGTTGCCGTCATTGTCAAGCAACTTTCTGACGTTCATGCAACCGCGTACAGCACTATAGTGAGAATTATTGTTTGGGCCAATGCTTATCCAGTTTGATGCACCGGTATCTGAAGTCTGGTTATACGTTGATTTATAGACTCGGGAATTATATTCTGAAAATTTGTAAATCAAAGGATGGCCATTCCAAAATGGATGAAATTGCCACGATTCTGCATAATGGTGGCTGCTAACATTATCCGCCATGCGAATCTCGCCCTTGAGTGGATTCAAGGGATGGCCCACGCCGAGCGCATAATGACCTCTGCCCGAAGGTGTATGGTCGCCCGTAGTTGACTCTGTTTCAGTTTTAGATGAAAGGCTTTGAGTAACCTTCCGAAACTGGACTCCAAGCCAGCCATACATATATTCCATGGAACCACCGTTGCTGTAATTTGTCATACAATGGTACGCATTACCAGTCGTATATCGCCAAGCGGACCCGCCGCCCATGCTCCAACATAACATTCCAGCCCCAAAAGCGAAAGGGTCCCCGCGATTGCACACAGCACCAGTATTTATGAAATTGATCAAATTCTGAGACACGGCAGCCGAGCACTCGTCGTCTCGTCCACATCCAAAACTAGACCCGCTGCTTGTCGTCGTGTTGCATACATTCATATTAATGTCGCCGATGCCATTCTCTGATCGCCCGCTTCCTATGTCCTTGGAATCGTCGTTTTCGTCTACCCCACTGTGATTCACGCCCACGAATGCGCGGTACCATTGTTCCTGGAAATCAAAGACGAAATCAAGCTCGTCTGGTACGTTAAACTCAGAAAAATTTGTTATTTTCAGACTTGGATCTAGACCTATCAAATTGTACATGTTTACCTCCACGCCGGAACCGTTAAAATCGTGAGGTGTTGCACCATCTCGGCAGTCTATGGCACCAGCGTCGCCTTGCTCGCAAGGAACGTACGGTTTTCCGTTTATGATAATTCTAGCGATTCTAGACGATGCTGCGTTTGCTCCGTTCAGATCTAGGGTGGCGGACATAAAGGTAAGAGTTTTAAATGCTTGCGGGTTAGAAATGGAATATAGTTGGCCCGTCGTCGAACCCATTCTCTGGCCCTTCCCGTCAAGGAGCAATGAATGGCCGACGTACGACGACGTCTTGCCCGTTTCAAATAAACACTCAGCGTCATCTTTGGTCCATTCCTTTGCATCAACAATTCTGTCAAATATTCTAATGTAATCCATGCTCTCGACTTGCGACGAGAGGGAATTAGTCCAATGCCTGCTAAACATCGTCATACAGTGATCGTAGCGGGTGTCTCGATAGGATCTATAATTTTCCCAATTATGAAGTACGTTCTCGTTGCCGTGCGTCCCAGTTCCAAATCCGTTGTTATTTCTCATGGCTTGCCAAGCAGTAGTCCAATTATCATCTTGATTCGAAGTGGCTGTTCTTACGTCATCTGGATCTTTGTCAATAACGACCTTGGTTTGCGGCAAAGTGGCCGGAATCAATTCTTCGGCTTCGACAAAAAGCTTAAGTTCTTGGTTTATCATATCAATCTGAAAAACCACTTTTGTTGTGGTAAAATTACCCCCGTCTTTGAATAGAAGATCCGTGCCGCCACCGTTTTTTTTCCATTGGTATTTTATTTCGTAGGCTTGTCCGCTGCCATGAAACTTTCCCGTGCTCGTGCGCCAATTAACAGTTCCGTTCTGGTATACCTGATAAAACCTCGTGCCGTGGCCGCCTCTCACAATAGTCACTATGTTGTCAAACGATTGATAGATGCGAATCGCGCCGAATGTCGAATCCCAGACGTCGCTGCCGGGAAAATCATCCGAATTATTTCCGGAGACGCCGTTTCCGGAGAACGTGTTGACTATGGTGGGCATGTTACCAGGAACAATCCAATCGCTTATATTGGTGCCATCAGAGCTGGTATACCAATCAGTTAATTTAATGTCAAACATGATGGTGTATTGGCCTTTCGCAAAGTACGACCCGCTAAAATAATCATACATTTGAGTTATGTGTCTACTTTGTTTGGCTCCTCCGTACACGTGAAGGCTAAACATGTCTATTCCACAATGAACATTACCGCCCCCGTCGTTTGTAAGATTGCTATAATAATTATTTGCCCACCCTACCAAACATTCGTTGTTATAATAGCTTTTAGCACCGCCGCGGTGGTAATGAAGCGGCGCTTTCGTGTTCATTCTATCATCCATGCCGCCGTAAATCAAAAACCAACCTCCTCCCCCACCACCGGGTGGCTTCCAGAAATCGTTGTTTGGCGTGTCGTACGTGCCTGGCCCAGCGCCGTAATAATGTGACGAACGTTGTGTCATCGCGCCGGCTGACATTCTGCCGTGGGTAGTAGTATCCCAACTTAGCCAAGAATTATTGTTGACGGAATCGTTAGGGTAGTGTGATTGAATAATAATGCTCGTCACGACTGTTGGCGTGGGAAAGGTAATTTGATTATAATTATTTACGAAAGGATTCTTTGTATAGGACGAAGCGCTGTAAGTGACTTGCTCGCTTCTGTCTTCTAACTCGCCGCGACCGTAAAAGTAAACGTGGTCCATTCCGGGCATGGCTTTTTGTCCTTTACTGTTACTATAATTTGTGTTGAAGCCGGCATCAATAGAAGTGTCATTCCACCCGGTGCGGACGTGGCTTGGGGTAACATGGTAGTTATCCAATATTGGCATGCCGTATGCATCGTTAAACCAGTACCCGTTTCCCTGGTTATGGTAGACGCCGTGTTCCGGCATGAATGCCTCAGCAAACGGTTGTGGCGAGTCGTGGCTTGATGAAGCAGTTCCAGAAAACGTTCTAAAATTATTGTCGCTGCTGTCTGTAAAAAGATTTTCTCGTATACTATTCGATCCGCCAGTTTGTGTAATTGTAATTCCCGACGAGATGTGGTTAAAATTACTTTTTGCCCTATACCTATAGTTTGAAAGAGACGCAGTCTGTGTTCCGCTGGTGCAAATAGTGCATCTTTGATTGACGTCCCCCGCGTAACCATAAGACGTAGCTATGCAGTCGTGCCTATTCGCACACACCTGGCTGCATTTGCTTTCGGTCATAGCTCTGAATGTTTTGAGATCGTCCCAGCCCACGAGAGAACACGCCTGATTATTTGTGGTAGTACTATCCATCAACCCGCCGCTAGCATTATAATTACTCGTGTCAATGACGGAAATGGTGGCTGTAGACGGCCTGTAAAAGTCAGATTGCGGGGGCGGGCTATCGGACCTAGAATCGGATCGACTTTCAGAAACTGAATCGGACGTGGACGTCGAATCGGACATGGACGTCGAATCGGACGTGGACGTCGAATCGGACATGGACGTCGAATCGGACGTGGACATGGAATCGGACGTGGACATGGAATCGGACGTGGACATGGAAGTGGACTCTGACGTCGAATCGGACAACGAATGAGACTGCGAATCGGAGTCAAAGATGCCCTCTACGGGCTGGAAAAAGTCTTGTTGATTATCTACGTTTACGGTCAACGTTGCTTCGTTGAACAAAGTATCGTCGTTTTGATCTATCTCGCCGCCCTCGAGCGCAATTGCCACGTGATGAACATCTCTGTTGTCTGGCAGCGTGATTTGCCCAATGCTCAGGATAGGATGTTCATAGTCAAAAGTATCGACGGCTACCGTCCGATCATCTTCGTGAAAAACAAATCCATCTATCGAAAAATCATTCTTGGAAATGACGATTCCCCTGGTTTTCAATTTTTCTAAAAGTTTATTTTCTAGTTCTCCACGCCTTTGAATGAGTTCTTCAGTGGTACTGGCGCTGTCGCTATACTTTGATGTGAACGAGACCCCGGAAGAAAAACTCAAGTCTACTGGAATATTAATCTCAGGAGAAGCAGATCGAGAATCTGAGTTTGATTCGGACGTCGAAACAGACGTAGACAGGGAATCCGATTCGGACGTCGAAACAGACGCAGACAGCGAGTCCGAAGCTGACAAGGATTGAGAATCGGACACCGACGCAGAATGGGATACGGATGTCGACTGAGACAAAGAATCCGACTCGGATTCGGAACGCGATGCGAACGAGATAACGTCTCGTATGTAAACTTGCACGGTCATCTGCGTGCCGTCGCCGACGTTAAAGAAGGGTTGGTCCGGCGAGCCATAAATGTAATTTGTTGTGCCATTTACATCCGTAAAACTCAGGTCGTACGACCCGTCGTAATTTAATTCAACCAAATCGCGTCTGCTTGCATCGGACGGAACTAAATTTCCGCCGAATTCATTCAACGCGACGTACGCAACTTCTCCGTTTTGTATTTTGGTCATGGCGTCGTTTAGCGAAGATTTTGAAAACGAACAAAAGAATTCTTGTCCAAGGATAGATCCATTATTCGTAATTATGAGAATTTCGTCGTAAAATTTGAGAAGGTCAGCGCTGGCATTACTAAACTGCAAATTGTCGTCGCCCCAAGTGCCGCTAGTAAACGATTCCATCAAAACGTACTCAAGTTGTTGCGGCGTAACGTTTTGCCAATCTAAAGGTACTGAAAATGATGCAGAGTTTGATTCAGATTCCGACGGGAACGAATGGGATTGCGACAAAGACGTTGATCTAGACTCGGATTCAGAGGCAGAAGCGGATTCGGACGTTGAGTCAGAATTTGACTGCGACAAGGATTGGGACGCCGAGTCGGAATTGGATTCCGACAACGATTGCGACCCCGAAAGCGATTCTGAATTCGATTCGGACTGAGATTCAGATACAGACGCCGAATTAGATTGTGACGCGGATTCAGAAACAGAGACAGAATGAGATTGCGATGCGGACGCCGAAACCGATTCTGAATCCGACTGGGATGTTGACGCGGACAAAGACCTGGACTGGGACTCGGACGTCGACTCTGAAATGGACTCGGAGTGAGAAAATGATTCGGATTGCGAGATGGATTCTGAATCCGACTGCGAATCGGATGCAAATTTTTCCACTGGCAGCTCTACGTCTATGTTGGCGTCATCATACGGTGCGAAAGTTGCAGATTTCAAATCCCCGCTGTAGTCATCATTATTTGTGATAAATTGCTCAAATTTATTAATCAAATTACTACTCAAACTATTATTGATAATAATCTTTACGAAATTTTGCACCTGTAACAAATCGCTTTGGTCCCAAAAAGTATCAGTTCCTTGATATGTTGTTAGTTTTTCCAGAACATAGTCATCTGGAACGGTAATTATGAACGTAATCGTGGCCGTGGCCTCTAGAATAATGCTGGTTATTCTAATATCATTTTGCGTAACTGTGTCAATAGATGGTTGTATGCACGCAGCGATAACTTGTTGCAGTAGTTCAACCGAGTCACTACCGACGGTTTGAGGATTGGGTGCGGTTTGATTGTTAAATTGAAAGCTTGCCCCTACCTCAAGCGTCGGACGCGGCGGGTTGCTGGCGGAATGTGACCTAGACTCTGATTCCGATCGAGAAACAGATTCCGACGCAGACATCGAGTCAGAATCAGACATTGATGTTGAGAAAGACATCGAGTCAGAATCAGACATCGACACAGAAGTTGATTGCGATACTGATTCGGATTCGGAAACAGAGGTTGAATATGATTGCGATTCCGACTCTGACGGGCTTCTTAAGAGTTCAAGCTCTGGGTCGTCGTCTCTCACCCCCACGGTTTCGCCGGCGACAAACGTAAGATCGCTCAACTGAGTTGGAATTTCTGTGTACAGCGAACTGCGAATATATTCGACACTTCCTTCAAACCCCGTGTATTGGTGAGAATCGTACGAATAAAATTGTTCGCTGGTCAAAATCAGAACAAACTGAACTTGTAAATATTCCCGGCTAAAATAATCAAACACTTGGCTATATACAATATTGATGTTATCGCTCGAATATCCCGTATAAATACCACCAATCATCAATCTGACGTTCACATACTGGGACACGAAAGTAATAATTTGACTTTCGTAATTGCTACTAAAATCTGTTTCGGATATGCCAGATAACACGAAATTAATTTCTATTTCTATGTTTCTAAAATTTGGGGCGCTGAAGGACGCTGAGTTGGACTCCGACTCAGACGTAGATTCAGACAAAGATTGCGATTGCGATTGCGATTCCGAAGGAGACAAAGATTCGGAAGCAGACAGTGATTCGGAATGCGATAAGGATTCCGATTCAGACGTAGACAATGATTGCGATTGCGACAGCGATGCTGATTCGGATTGCGAGAAAGATTGTGATTCGGACTGCGAAATAGATTCAGAATTAGACGTGGATGTCGATTGCGATATAGATTCCGACGCGGAAACAGATTCTGATTCTGAAATCGATTCTGACTGAGATTGCGACGCTGAGTCAAATTTTTCGACAACAGTCAATGTTTCGGCGGCATTTTTTGTAGCGGTGGCATCGACTTGCACATCTACTAAAAATCCTACGTAGCTGTCAGAATCAGCTAACTCCGCAGCTTTAGTTTTCAAAATTTCTGTAAACGTCGTGGTTTCCTGAGAGGAGTCAGAGTCGGAATCGCGCGCCACTTCGACCATCTTGTCCTTAACCTGTTCCTCAATTGCTGAAATCATGTACGTCAAGTCGCTGTCCGTCCACAGTTCGTTGTCTTGCGTTTGTTCTAAAATGACTTTGACTTGATCGTCTGGAACTACGATGACGTAATCGATCCTGCCGCCGGAAACACCCGTTATGACGATGTCGCTCGCAGAAAATTGAATCCCGCCAGCCCCCGAAATCGTTTCTGCCAGTGCCTCTTTCAACAAAATCTCCGATTCTTCGTCCAAGGTCTCGATTGTTTCGTCGTCAAGGATTATTGTTGAATTCAAATGCAAAGACGGACGCGCCGGGGCGCTCTCGGAAGCCGACCGAGATTCAGATTCTGAATGCGACACGGACTCGGACTCGGACACGGACTCGGATTCCGAGACGGATTGCGATTCAGACGTGGATTGCGACTCCGAGACGGATTGCGATTCTGATTGGGATTGACTAGTGGAATCGAACGCGCCTACGGTTTCTAAAGAAATTGTTTGCGTCGCATCGATCTCAATTTGGTCCGCGTCTTCAAAAGCCTCTAAGCTATTAATATTTTCGGCCGAGAGCGGTCCATCGTCATCAATCGCAACTTTAAGCGACGACGCAAGCGTATCTTCAAATTGACTAACGAATTCGTTGATACTTGGCTGGCGCGTGTCGATCTCAATGATTATATTTAAGCTGTCCTCATCATCAGACAAAAGGGCACTAGCCAATTCTTGCAAGATTTGTAATTTTGCGTTCCTTGTTGCGAGATCATCTAATACAAATGTCAATCTATAAAAACCAGCGTACGTAAAAGTTTGCGAATCCGGATAAGATTCGTAAATTACTTTGAAGCAATTAAAAGACGCAATTATGTTTTGCGTACCGCCGTGTCTCAGCGATACGTTGACGCCCCGTGAAATTTCGGATGAAGCTGTGCCTAGCAGATACTGTACGTTATCCGAGGTTAAATCTTGACCCGTCAATCCCTCATTATAATTATTTTGCAATAAATTGAAAACTAATTCTCGAATCCCAAATTGATTGGAATTCGGTAAGTTGGCATAGAAATTAGCAAAGTATTCGTTAGTCAGCTGAGATGTTGTAGAATCTGAATCTTTTACTGCCGGAGCAATTGTTCCTTGGACTTTAGAATTAGGGACTCTGACAGATATGTTCAAATCTACACCAATGACGTTGTTTTCCGCGTCGTAGATGACCACCGGATCAAACTCGGCAAGATCATCACCATCTTCAATGACGCCATCAGACTGTAACGTCAATACTATTTGCTCTTTCAATGCTTCAAGCTGTTCCTCGCTCAATTCGCTGCCGACGTCGTAGCTGATTTTAAGAGTACTTAATATGTTGGGAAACGTGAAAGAACCCGAAGCCGATTCTGAATTCGACTGAGAGGGAAATGAATACGACTGAGACACGGATCCAGATACGCTATTAGAGCCTGAATCAGAGTCGGATTGCGAAATCGAGGTAGACCCCGACTCGGAAACTGACGAAGAATCGGAAACGCTTGTTGAATCAGATAGCGACGCAGACATTGACGTCGACGTGCTTTCCGATGTAGAAATAGACTCTGACAACGACGCCGACTCTGACAACGACGTCGACTCTGATAAAGACGTCGACTCTGAAAAAGATACGGATGCAGATTCTGATATGGACCCGCTACGCGAGTCGGAATCGGAATTGAATTGCAGAACGACGTCGTCGTCGACTGCGGGCGAATCTACTAACGTATTCAAATTATCTATGTTTAACGTCAAATTAAAATTGTCCTTGAAGTTATCGACGAATGTTTGTAAGAAGTTTGGAGCGCTGTCTGATAAACTTTCGTTTGCGACGTCTGTCAAATTGCTAGCCGCAGCAGTGACTTCTTCGCCAACGGTTTCTGTGAACGTATTTATGTAGTTGTCTAGCAATTCTTGGTCAACGACCACGGGGGGGTCGTTGGCGTCGCGAACAACGTCCTTAGCAATGTTTTGTCGTATTGTGTAGTCGTCAAATTTAATATCAAACGTCAAATCTACGGCCGGGATCTGCGCCCCCGTCGCTGGGTCGGTGACTAATCCGCCATTAGACACTTCAAAATTTAACAACTGTTCTTTTGACGTAATCAGACCCTGTGCTGCAAGCATATTAAACACAAGTTCCAAAATCTCTGCTTGCTTTTCCTCTGTATTAGCGCCGTCGACGGCATATATTGACAAGCCCTGCAATTTTAGACCAGTGCTTACCACGACGTCGGGGATTTCCACATCTGACACTGACCTACTGTCCGATTCTGAATTTGACTGCGACACGGACTCTGATCTAGATTCGCTTTCCGAGTCGTACAGCAAAACAACTGTTGGCTCGGAGATTTCCTTAGTTGCGCTTGAATTTGTGTCAAAATCTAAATTTTCAAAGGCCAATTCTGCGGAAATTACACCCTGATTTTCGCTACCGGTCTCTGTAGCATCGTCGACTATAGTTTTTAGATTGCCCTTGAATGATTCTTTAAAATCCTCGACGTCTTCTGGCTGCACGACGTGTGTTCCCGACCCCGACCTTATCGAGGATTTAATATCTTCGCCGGAAATTTTTACTTCAAACGTCACCTTTGTCTGAATATTGGCCGTGTCTCCAACGACAATTGTTGCATCCAGTTGCTGACCAAGGCTGGGATCATTTCTGTAAATTCTGTAGGTGCCCTGCGCATCCACGGCCCACTCGGGACAAACGTCAACTTGACAATATTGGCCGACATTTAGGACGATGACTTCCGTCTGGTCGTCCAAATATTGGACTAGCTTGAAAGGGTTGTAAAAGGCTGACACGGCAAATTTGACGGTGTCCCCAACGCTAATTGTAGGTATAGACGGAGAATACTGATAACCACCGTTCACCGCGTCGAGCGTCACCGTAATGACGTGCGACTCTTTATCCAATATAATTTGCTCAAATACAACGTCAGACGCGTTGGCTTGCAATGATGAATTTTGCAAAAAGCTTTGAACGATCTGTTCGACGGTTTGCTGATCCGCAGCGCTGATGTCTGAAGTGGCAATTACGAAAGAGCTTTGCGTTACGAAGTCGGGCACGCCTAAGGTGGCACTTTCGCTGCGCGACGCAGATTCGGATAAGCTGTCAGATGCCGACAAAGATTCAGATTCAGACATAGACTGCGATTGCGACGTGGATTCTGAAAGGGAAAATGATACAGACAAAGAATCTGAAGTAGACTCGGACTCAGACTCAGATGAGGATTGCGACGTCGAGAGAGAGTCCGATGTAGAGAGAGAATCAGACGTAGAAAGCGAGCCCGACGCAGAGAGTGACTCGGACGCAGACAGCGATTCCGATTCAGACAACGAAACCGACGTTGATTGTGATGCTGATTCAGAAAGTGATTCTGACGCAGATAGGGATTCTGATTGAGACAGCGATTCCGATGTCGACGTAGACTCGGATTCTGACAACGATGTGGATTCTGACGTCGATAATGACGTTGAATCTGATTGCGACGTGGACGTGGACGTGGATTCTGATTCTGAGATACTGCCGCTGTGCGATTCGCTTGCTGATTCGTAGTTAAAGCGCAAAGTTAGGTTTTTGACCTGCGACGCGTCGTTAAAAACGGTATCAAATGCCTGACCAATGTCGTCACTATCCTGTTGGGCGATGGCTTGCACGTTAATCTTAAAATTTTCCAGGATAGATACATCAGCATCAGAGTCAATTACAGCATCTATATTCTGGACGGCAGTTTCAATTTGACTAATCAAATTCTCAGAAAACGTTTTTTCAAAATTGACAACATCTGAATCATTTATGACGATTCTTTCGCTCGAATCCAGACTTCTCGCATTGATGACTTCTTCTTCTAATTTAGACTGGATTGTCTCTTCTTCAATTTTAAGGGTAAATGTAATTCTCGTAGCCGGTGCCCCATAGCAATCGAACACGACACCGTCGGGCCCCGGGTCTGTGCAGTTACTGATTTGCACGTCTTGAACTTCCGAAGCAGATTTGATGACGCCTTGAGACAACAGCATCTCGGTGACCATGGATAGGAATTCTGCTTGAATTGCCTCGGGCGAAGAACTTGTGGATACATCACTAGCGTTGACGCCCCACATAAGAAACGATGTCGTGATCGTCACGTCTGGAATTTCAACATTTGAAGCACTCGCAGAATGAGACAAACTGTCAGACTCCGAAAGCGATTCTGACCCAGATTGCGACTCTGAACCTGAAAGAGACGTAGACGCGGAATCGGATTCCGACTGCGAACCCGACTCTGAAGTGGACCCCGACGCAGATTCAGAGCCGGACTGGGATTCGGAAGCAGATAGCGACTCGGACTCAGACTGGGATTCGGAAACAGACTCGGATTCAGACGTTGACCTAGATTCAGACGTTGACATAGATTCAGACGTAGATTGCGATGCGGATTCAGACTCTGATTCGGATCTTGAGTCTGATTCAGAATCCAAAACTTCAACGTTTTCCGTCAAGACATCGTCGATAGATACCTGATCGCCGATTGTGTTATCTAAAATCGTTTTTATCAATCCACCGGCGGCCATTTCCAGCGAAATCGCGTTACTCATTTCACTTTGAATATGATTAACAAGACTATCGTATTTTGGCGTGATAACGTCATTCATGTCAAGGATTTCTTGCGAAGTCAATTCTCTGTTATATATAAAAAATTCTGTAAAAGATCCGGTGAAACTCAGCGCATCGGTATTCAATTGTGCAAATCCTATGGAAAGATCTAAGTTTTCTGCGCTTTGCAAATCATTCATGTATAAATCAGTATTTGACGTAGTGTTATACCAACTATCCTCCAAACTTCCAAACCCTGGAAGACTGACGCCATCTTTAAACATGGAAACACCTGAATTAATGACAATACTTAATTTTATGTCTTCACCGAGATCCATCCGTTCAGTTGCTGAAAAGGAATAAGTTTTCTTTCCCGGGGATTTGCACGATAATATGAGATAACGGCTATCAGTGATTTTCAGCTCTAAGTTTCCCAGAACAAAAACGATTTGGTCGCCGGTTGTGCTTATTTGGAAGCACGCAATTATAGTGTGAGAATTGTTATCTGTAATTAACTCGTTTTGGATCGTGGTAACGACGGCACCCTTTTTCAAAACAAGGCCGAGGTGTAAATCAAAATGGACTAGTTGCGATTCATAATTACTTTTGACCTCTTCCAAAACGTAACCCGATGTCAAGTCGACGAGTCTCAAATTAGGATACCCTAAGAAATCCCACCTGTTTGCTAGACTGCCTGTGACCAACGTTTCAATGTCTTCTCGACGTTCTATTTCCTTCGTCACTTCCTTCGAACCCAGCACGTAATTAAAAGACAGCCCGACAACACTGCCAGCGTCTTCAATTTTGAAATTTATTATAGTATCGGAGCTGGCCGCAAAAACGCTATGAACTATAAGACTTTGCAAAACCCTAGAATATATCAAATTTTTGTTAGGCTCAAACGCAGAGGCCGGTGAATTTGTTTGGACGTTAAAAATTGTGGTGATCAAAATACCCGGAAAGACAGCCGGGGAAAAGCTGGCGCTTGCGGATTCTGATTGCGACTCAGACGCGGATAGCGACGTCGATAAGGACGCGGATTCTGAATCCGACAAAGACTCCGAATTAGACAGAGATCCAGAATTAGAGTCGGATTGCGACCCCGAAGTTGATGCGGACTCTGACAACGATTCTGATTCCGAGCGCGAGATCGAGCCCGAATTAGATTCAGAATTGGACTCTGATAAACAATTCGAATGAGATGCTGATTCAGAGTCGGAAACACAGCCAGAATTTGAATGCGACTCCGAGGCCGATTGAGATTCAGAATTCGACTCAGACTCTGACTGCGACTGGGACGCGGATTGTGATAACGACCCCGACTCGGATTCTGATGTTGACATTGATTCGGATTCTGACATTGATTCAGACGTTGACTCGGAACGAGATTCGGAATTGGACGGGGACTCAGATGGTGAATCGAAAATTTCTTTTGAATTTGTGACAAAATTATTCGGGGTGGTGGGCGGCACTGTAAATTTATTTTTGAACGGGGAATCCTCTTTCAGGAAATCTAATTTGATTTCGCCAGATTTTAGAGATTCAAACATATCGTCATTGACTTTATCGACAAGCGCTGGCATCAAAACTTCATGCAGCGTGTCTTCGTCCAAATTGCCCGCAGGCGTAACTTCGGAATCGGAATCGACGACTTGGTCGTACATGACTTCATACAAAAGTCTTAATTTTTTCGAAGCAATTTCGATTTCGTATTCAATGCTTACCGTGCCGAAAGGGGATATTGTCACATTCAATATGCGAATGCTATCTATGGATTCTACTAATGACACGGAATTTGATTGGTCTGTGGAATCAATCGCCCCAGTTTGCGCAAACATAAAAGCAGAAGGGTTTTCCGTGTTTTGGGCGATTTGCGGCTGAGGTTCGGGTTCGCCGGCGGTTATTATTTTGAACGAATTTTTAATCAAATTTTTAAAATAATCTAGGTTTTCGTAGACTTCGTCCACGCTCGAAAAACCGCCAATGTTTAGCGTCGAGCTAATAACTACGGCTCCAAGATCTGGCAAACTTTCAGAATCTTCCACCAAAATTACGTCACTCGCTTGGATGGATTCAACGAATTCCAAAGTTTCGTTAAATCCAAGGTAAGTGTTTTCCGGCGCATAATTCGTTGCGCCCTTATCAAACAATTTTGTGAAAGTTCCCTTTATCAAATTTTGCTTTGATAAAGATTTGATTTCATTTGCATAATCTTGTTCCGAGGTAAACTTATTCGAAATGATGTTTACTTGCAGAGTAACAGAACCTATCGTATCTTCAGAGTCTTCCATCGTTCGAGTCATCATGGTAGACAGCATCGTAGGCGTTGTTTCAACGTCTTCGGAAAAATCCCAAGGTTGCAGGATGCACCTAGTCCTAGCATTTTCTGCATTAATGAAATCGCTAGTGACTGGCACCAGATCAGAATTATCGTTTCTGTAAATTTCCATTTTATTACCACCACCTACGTTTATTCTTGCATAGACCTTGTATACCTTGTAATCGACAACAAGCTTAAAAGCTTTTGCTCCATATGGTATAGAATAGCAAAAATTGCTGAGCTCTGCGCATTCATTCACTGTGCTAGACGAAGAATACGTTAAATTTCCATTTGAATCTCGAGCAAATAGATTATTGTAGGTTTGGAGAGTCCAAAAATGACCGAAATTTTGCACGGCAGTTGGTATGGTCCCAACAAATTGAGAATACGTTGCTTGGTGACTTGAGAAGTTATAATCAGAATTAGCTACATCAAAAGAGTCAAAATTACTCGAATCTTCATTTTGTAGAAATCGGAAGTAATCATCATTCACAACAAAAACGTCGTCAAAAATGCCAACGCCATCGCTGTACGATACCGTTGTTTTCAAAACATCTTCAAGCTCCAACTTATTTGAAAACTCAACAGACCAGGAACTCGCATCCGAATTTGACTCTAGTTCTATGTAGCTAGAAGTTTGCGACAAATTGATGTGAATTTCGTCGGCGCCGTAAGAGTCAGATTCAGACTCAGATAAAGAATTATCCGGAGAAAAGGACAAAGATATTGAGTCGCTCATAGACTGTGATTCGCTAACGGACCGTGATTCGCTCACGGACTGTGATTCAGATTCGGACGACAGTCTTATCTCATCCGTGACAAGAATAGATATATCTGTATGCGATTTTGAAACGGACGCGTACAAGTCGTCATCATGATGTAGTCTCCATTTTAATTGATTTAGCCAAATGGAATTGTTTTCTAATTCATAGCCTCGTTGCAAAGTGAACAGTTTAAAACTGACGGGTATGACCATGCTCGGTTTCTCTTGCAGCGTTACCGTGGCTTCTAAATTACCGGAACCGTCAAGACCCTGTGTTTCCGAAGAAGAAGATGTTGTTATGAATCCCTGTGTTTTTAAATTTTGTTCTATCAAATTCAAACCGCCGTCAGATTCTAATGCATTTTGCGTGGCTTGTTTTAATTTTGGAGAATAATCTTCTGCGTGAGATTCTAGAGTTTTAGCTTCCGTAACGACGATGACGTCGTCTTCTACGATGACATTTTCGTTCACCGAAAATACCACATCGTCCGAATCGTCGTAATTGTTTATATCGCTTTCTATATCGGAAGACTTGTTTTTTAGAAAGTCTTCGATGTAATTCTTGACAGAATCCAGTTCGGTTTTGAATATTTTTATCTTTGACGAAATAATGTAGTCGTTTAAAAACTGTTGCTCTGAGACTGAAACGTAATCTGGATTTTTCAATTCAATTTTAAATGTAATCAAGACGTCGTTATTATTTTGTTCGTACGCGAAGTCGAATGGCGGTTTGTTAGCAATGCTAGATACAGCGCTCGCTACCGCTCCCTGAATAGCTAATTTCAATCTATCGTTGTCGATAATATCCTGGAGTAGTGTATTTTCTATAATTATTCCGCTCGTCACGGTGATAAATTTATCAGTTTCGTTCGGATCAAATTCGGGCTGAATAACATAGAGCACTTGTGTTAATTCCTCACTGCCTACGGTCAGCGGAAGTATGGTAACGCTAACAATATCTTCTTCCAACAGGCTCAAATCCACATAGGTCTCTATCAACACAAGTTTCAGCTGTTTAAAAGTTATATTATCGTCAAATACGCTAAAGTTTAGTGCGAACAAAAAATTTACTACCGAATCGTAAAATCTATTAGTTTGTATTTGTAAATTAGGATTTATTTGAGGCTGTCGATCATCTTCTTTACCCTCATCGCGCGCCTCGTCCTTCTTTGATTTTAGAAGCATCGGGACAGCGCCCCCAATTGCCCCTAAAATTAGTAAAACAATCGTAATGACAATTATTATTATCTTTTTCTTCTCTAATTGCCCACCCTTTAAATTCAGAATGCGATCCATTTATTAATATCATACAATTTTTTTTAAGAATTATATGAACTTACTACTGGGATATGGACTTAATGAATGAAACAAATTCTTCTTTGTTCATTTTTTTTTCGGTATTGTTCTTTAAAAAACCAAAAAAATAGAATTCTGGCTCTTGCCCAATAATGCCAAACACTGCATTTCCTCCAAAATCTCTCATCATTCTACATTTATTTTTAGCCGTCTCGTCAAAACTATCCCAATCAGATTTAGACTCGAAACAAAGTCGCTGGCATTTTTTATTGATTGCCACGAAATCGATGGTGTAGTTCAGCTGCTCGTCTGTATTTTCCGTGCCAGACGTCACGAGGTCGTAATACGGTCTGCAAAAAGCTTCGCTTTCGTAAAGAATCGTATAATCGCTTAAGGTGTTCGACAAAAAAACTTCGTGACGTTGCTCGCTCTTGCTTCTATGCATGTCGATTGCAATGCCACTGTGAATTTCGGATTGCTGTACAGATCTTTTGAGTACAATCTTGTAATTCAATGAAACTTTATGAACGCCTTGAACCAACCATTCGCCCAGGTAAAAATCTTTGCAGAATTTAGTTTTGTAGACTCGCACGATCCATTTCTTAACCTCCGAATTCACATCTACTTTGAGAGTCGTCACAAGCGAAGAATTCGCAGGCATGATGTATTCGTAAGTCGTCTCGTCCACTAACTTGTTGTTCCAATACGAACCACTCGTGTCTTTTAGAGCTACGACGCCGCCACCGTCGTCAAAGGTGGAAATTATACTGTACCAGTTTTTTTTGAGACCAACCGGCATGTCATAAATTATTCCGGAATCCCAATATTTCCACACTTTGAGGGAATTTTCGCGATTTTTCTTTAGCTCCGGTATGTACTTATTCCAGAAAGTGTCTTGAGCTGCTTTCAGTGTCACGTTCAAAAAATAATCTTCATCGTATCTTATTTCCGAAACTTGCAACTGCAGCGGATTCCACACGGCAAAATAACATTTAGTGCGCTTCAAAATGTAGCAACCAAGTTGCATCTGAAACCAATAATGCGTCGGGGCCGGGCCCGAGTCCCCATTGGGGTACTCGTTGTGGCCGTAAATAGCCTCCGGTCCAGCTTTCTTTCTGTTGGCCGTTCCAGCCGGGCACTTGATTTCAAGCAAGGCTTCTTCAATCAAATTATCATGTTCATCATAAATTTTTACATCTCCATCTGGAGAATACGCTAAGAATGGATGCGTTGAATCAATAAGCAAACCAAAATGATTGACTTCAACTCTGCAGTTTGGATGTTTATCGCTTAGATGATTTTGGAACCTGTCGCAGGCAAAATCTTCGTGGTCTGAGCCCCATCTCGTAAAAAAATTTCCTTTAAACGTTGGATGAATCAGTTCTGAGATAGACTTTTTTACACTTTGGTACGGACTGTAACCCAAAAGACCACCTAGCTGCGACCCGGTAAAGCGGCCGATCCCGCTGGGTCTGCGAGAATCGAGCCATTCCTGCGTTCCCTGTTGTAAATTAGATATGTAAATCGCTCTCTCCGGTGTTACCTCTAACAATTCTTCCAAGTCCTTTTGTTCAACGGGCAAGGGCACGATGCATGAAATTTTTCTATTTTTAAAAACGGGAGGTCTTTCATTAATTTGCTTAAACTTTTTTGGAGCCTGATACGTTTCGTTTTCTTCAAGTTTGATTGACACGCCAATAAAAGACATTTCAAAATTAGGTTTGTTGGCTTTGTAAATTTGGATTCAAATTTCAATTGTCATAATATGGCTGATCAGGAAGAAATCAAAATTTTTAATTCCAAGGTGCCAGTTAGAAATGCGCCCATACCGTTCATCTGCGGCGCGATACCCCGCACTTCAATCGTCAACGCCATGTATGAAATCAACAGCGACATCGAATCCATATCTCTCATAAAAGATACCCTCACGCTCAAACCCAAGTCATTTGGCACATTTTCGGCACCACCCCCTTATCATCTGTACGAAGAGAAAAATGAAAAAATATTGTTGCCCCGGACGTTTGGCATCTTGCAATTTGGCCCGCCGCTTCAAGACAATAGAACTCAGAACATTGACTCAAAATTAGATCCGAGCATATTCGACAGCGCTTTAATATTACACCCGTGGCAAACCCAAGTCGTTGACCACGTTTACGATAACTTGCTCGCGCCGCCCTTACATAGCGCAACCTTGTCAGCTGCGTGTGGCATGGGCAAAACTTGCATGGCAATTGCTTTATTGTGCAAGCTGAAAATAAAAACGGCCGTGATCGTTCATAAAGAATTTTTATTGTCGCAGTGGCTAGCGAGAATCAAGCAATTTTGTCCTAACATAAAAATCGGAAAAGTACAGGGCGATGTTTTTCAGATTGAGCACGTCACCCTTGTCATGATTCAGACCATATGCAACGGAAAATACGACATGCAAAAATTTGACGAAATCAAGTTCGTCATCGTCGACGAATGTCACCATTTAGCAGCTTCTACTTTCCACAAATGCATGCGGCTGTTTAGAGCGAGGTACACGCTCGGTTTATCTGCTACGTTAAAGAGGGGCGATGGAAACGAAAGAGCTATTTTTTGGTTTCTTGGCTACCCCGTCGTTGCATGCACCAGGAAAAAAAATTGCAAGGAAGACCTACGCATAGAAATGGTATACACCAAAAGCTTCGTGCCAGAAATTAGAACGGCGCAAAAAACGCTCATGTATTCCAAAATGCTCACAAATTTGATTAAACTAGACCACAGGACAAACACGATCGTCAACAACGTCGTAGCTTTACATAAACAAGGGAGACATATTCTTGTCATTTCCGAGCGCATCGATTTGCTCGACACCATCAAGCGCAAGCTACTTGACCTTGACATCCAATCTGCTAAATACGTGGGGGAAAACAGTGTCAAAGCTAGAAAAATTAGAGATGTCGCCATGGAAAACAATAACATCATTCTTACGACGCGCGCCATGGCAAGCGAAGGCTTTGATCGACCCATAATTAGCGCCGTCGTCTTGGCGACGCCCCTGAGACAGGGTGCAAATCTTGAGCAGTCCATCGGCCGCTGTCAGCGGGAATGCAAAGAAAAACGGCACGATAACTTAATCGTCGACATTGTTGACAATTTTTCGCTATTCGGAACCATGGCGAAGGGTCGAGAACGGTTTTACACCAGCAAGGGATTCGTCATCAAAAAAATAGGCTTTCAAAAAAGAAGCAACGAACATTTTGATCACAAACCTAGAATTTAATAAAATATATCATCATGTAAATAAAACATGAAAAAATCCAATTCTCGGCGCTCGTCTATTAAAATTTTAGACCTCGTGAATAAAAAAGGAATTTTGGATTTTAAAAAAGAAATCGCAAGCAAGCAAAACAATATTTATTTTGAAGCGCGTAAACTAGATAAATTGAACAAAATAGAGTACAGGATCAGAAAGTCGCCGCGATTACCGAGCGTTCCCGACTCGAGACCATACAAAAATTACTTGGATAAAAATTTTAGAAGTCTTTCGACCCAATTTCTAAATTTGTCCAAAGATGCCATTTTAGTCATTCCCAACAAACCATATGCCAACATATACCAATTTGCTATTCGCTCATCCGACCGAGAATGGCTCGCGCTCTTTCGAAGGGTCGCGAAAAATGTAAAAAAAGGTCAATACATAAGCACGCATGGCCACGGCGTGAGCTATCTGCATGTCCGGCTAGAATCCAACCCTAAGTACTACAAGGCATTTTAAATGCACAATCTAGTAGTTTTCTATTTTAATTTTTCTAGTTCCAAACATGCCACCGTGGATTTGACAATAAATTACTAATTCGTTCGGTGCATCATCGGGAACGGTAAACGTGATTTTCCGGTCGCCAGTGCATGGCGAACCGGCGGTGCAACTATCCCCGGGCAAACCGTTGGAATAGAAATAGTACATATTAGGGCTCGGGGTTCCCCCACCGCCGATCGTTTGAGCCCCCGTGTAATCACTATAGTCTACTGCGTTGCCGTCGAGAAAATATGTGATTCCTTGGGGGTATTGATTATTTTCAGAAGAACCTATCAAGAATGGGTGTTCATTAACTGTTGCATCCTGAAGATCAAAAGTATACGTGGAATTCCTGAAGAGCGTTATATCATTCGTCAGATTTCCATCGATTGAATACCTATTTCCATCGGCAGTGGTTACCACTTTTACGGTGAAAGTTTTTGGAGTTATTGATATAGAATCAATCTTTTTATACGTTTTGCTGCAACTACCATCGACAGTCGGGTAGCCGACGTATTTATTGTTAATCGCCCCGACAGTTATGGACAGGAATCCACCGTAGTAAATTACCATGACGAGTGCTAAAAAACTCCAATTTAAAGCCGTCCGCGTTAAACCGCCCTCGCATCTAGTAATTTGTTGTATAGACGAAGAATCTACGCCGCCTATTTTTATGATGTACCAAAATCCCGTAAACAAGAGACAGACCGCACCGAGGCCAAATATAAAATTGAAACTCGTTTGGACGTCCCAGACTTTGCTTATACCGTCTTCTGTGGCACGTGGAAAGAGCGCTACTTGCGAGAGGGTCCCTATGAAGTCAAACGAAACTTGCTTTGAGTATTTAGCATCCGCTTGTTTAAAGTACCCTAATTGACCATACGAAGAAATCAGGAGATTTAATGCACCAAGAATTAGAAATCCATACGGTATGTAGAACAACAACGATTTTCCACCGTAGCCGTCGCCAATCATCGATGGAAACATGACGAGCATACCAATCAACAACATCGATAACGTTACAACGCCATATACAACAATTTGTGTGATTCTTAATCCCTGATGACTAGGATACCGGTCGCTCTCCTTTTCGTTTATGCCTGCGCTTAAGTTCTGATATAAGTTACAACCCCATGTTCTGGGGCCGAACGAATCCGTTACGTCTAGCGTGAGCCCGAACAAATCGTAGGGATACAACAAGCTGTCAGAATATATCATATTAAATGCAGTGAACAACCATTGGAAAATTACAAAAACCATCACGAATAGGAATAAACTATACAGTGGCGACGGAGAATTCATATCTTTTAGTAAACAAAATAAAAAAAAATTTGACTCAAATTCAGATTTTCATCTCATTAAAGAAACTCCACTCATCAAATCGTTGTACGCCTCTGGAAACTTCTTAGAGACAGATTCTAAATCATTTTCTGGTTTGCTAATCGATGAAAGTCTAATAGTTGGCGGTCTATCGGGTACGTTGTTTAAATCAGCTGCGTCGCGCTGGGAAATTATAGAAAATAATTTACACTCGTCTTCTGGGACGGGATCAATGGCCTGCTCAGCCGGTGATTTTTCTTCCATGTCCGTGCGCATTTCAAGGATTTGAGAGTCTTTTTTGTCCCTAGCTACAGATCGTCTAGAGCGTACGCTGGGCTCGCGCACCGTCGACAAATTCCGCGCCGGGCTGGGTCTTATAGATGGCGGGCGCGACAACTGCTCGTTTTGCGTGATTGCTGATATTTTGCTGGGCTGACTAAAAGCTTCTTCTCTCCTGCTATGAGTAGACACTTCCACCTCTCTTGGCACGCAGCTGACTGAATCGTTTGGATTCAATTGCATCGCCGCGTGTTGCGGGACTATCTTTTTGGGCGACAAATTCAATTTCCTAAATACTTTTGTCAAAACTGTTTTCTGCAGATCGCCCCTGTCTCGGTGACCGAATCTAGTGAAATATTCTCTGTTCTTAATCGACGATAATTTGCAAATTTCAATCATAAAAACGTGTATGAATTCTCGCATGTCGGGAACTTCGTCCACGATGCTAGAGAACAACTTGTTAAATTCAGGATCAACATCGTTTAAAACTAAGCACTCTTGAGCAAGGATTTCGTCGTCCCAATTTTGCACGTCTCGAAGGCCAACCTTCCACCTCTCGATGTTTCCCTCGGCGATGTCTGATAGCTCGTCTAGCGTATTGTCTACGTAAATTTGGAGGGACGCGAGAAGCTGGTTTTGCGGATCGAAGTACGCCATTTTAAATAAGTTAGTAAAAAAAAAAGCTTTTGCATGAACGCATGATTATTCAAATATAACTAATTTTTTTTGTCTCTGTAGGCGCGCGTAATAATTTCTAATCTTAGTTTCGCAATAAGTCATCAAAATATTATCGAATTCATTATTTTTTTTGGGAGTGTATCTACAAAAATTTACGCACGTGCATGGGCAATTGTGACTCTTGAACATTTTTGGGAACAGCGCGTTTGTGTCCGGAACTAAACATTTTGGCTTAGGCT
>CESM01212258.1_pt1 | contig 24800 bp, 9 predicted proteins | sample 361421 | NCBI WGS metagenome assembly CESM01 (sample SAMEA2622219, study PRJEB7988) | marine metagenome | isolation source: saline water (ENVO:00002010), including | reverse complement strand
CCGCCACTCAGAACCTGCTCGACATCGCCACTGCCCTACAGGCAGACGGCAAGACAGTCAAGGTCACAGTGCTCCGCCCCTCACGTCGTGGCGTCAAGGCACTCAGCGGTAAACGTGCTTGGGCAAACGCCGCTCCCAAGGGTTCGTTTCAGCACGGCAGTGTCCCTGGTGCTGCTTCAGTCAAATCAGGCAACAAGTGCTCCAAGGCTATGTGAGATGCTCTAAGAGGTGAAACAAGGGGCCAGGCCACTGTTCCCCCGTCATGGGGGAAAAACCGCCAACTACCCTAATCTATAACGGACCAGATTCGACCTCTAAGTATACTCATATATAAAAAAATTCTCCCAGAAATTTTCCACCAAAAAACCTCTTATGTCCTCAAAGAAAAACCAGATCAAGTCAAAATTTTATTATTACTTCTGGGGTGTTGCGACGATCTCAGTTTTAGCCGGTCAATTATACGTAGGGTCTGGATATCGTCTGATGGCAGAATCATCAGAGAAGACTTCCACATCCGTCGAAAACCTGACTAGGTTTCTTTCGAGTTCACTCAGTACTCCATATACTTACTAATGAAACTTACACTACAAGACATCGACCGTATTCTATCAGCATTGTCGCGTGATCATGATCCAGCCGATAAGAAACTGGTAGAACAATTAGAAATTTATCGTTATCGTCTGACACGCCCATGACAAAGACAACAGCACAGAACGTGCAGGAAGCGAACGAAGGTCTCTTTCATGCTAAGTTAACTCTTCCAGCTGCTGCACTACACTGTGGAATGACTCAGAAAGAAATGAAGATGACATTTTGGGAGTTTCTCAAATACAATCCTCCGAACTGGGTCGAAGATTGATATATACTGAGATAGTATTGGTACAGACATATGTCGTATGATATAACAACCACAGAGGTTGAATTCGATGAAAACTCGGAAGAGTATATGGTACAACTTCCCCAAGATCTCTTGGAGGAAATGGAATGGCGTCAAGGAGATATCTTAGAATGGCAGTTCTGGGATTATGATGGGCTTCCAGGGCTACGCCTACATAAGGTAGGTGAATAGCTCGATTTTCTTAAGAGATGGCAAAGAAACAAAGAGAACGTATTGGTAATTCTCGTCCACGTTATAATCGCGATACAGATACAATAAGCAACACAGCCCAAGAGGGTTCTTCTAGTGCGTCTTTCAGTGGACCTGTAGATAGTGATGATAGTGGTTGTTCAGATCCCGGTAGTTCTGGTGGCGGAACAACCACTATCAGTAACGTTGTAAAACATTCAATACATGAAGTTGGACAAGACGGTAGTTCCTTTCCTGGCACAGACACTTATGGTCGTGACATGGAAGGAGCGACTTTCGCTACTAGAGAAAAGTTATATCATAGATATGATTTAATTGAAGGAATTAAAGAAAGTGGACTAGTTGATAACGACGGATTTCCTCTTAGTGACTCTGATGTAAATGTACGTCAATATGTGTATGATAATCCTACATTAGAGAGAAGAAATACAAGTGGTTCAGATCTTCAAACTGTTTTAATTCGTAAGACAGAAGATCAAAGTGTTCTTTTACATGGATATGACGAAAAATATTTTCAACATATCTTTAGTTGGCCGACAAGTCATACATTAAAAACAAGAAAGATTGCAGGATTTCTTGAATTAGAAACTGTTAAAACTGAATCTACTAGTACCGCAGAAAGCGAACCCGGAGCGGGTGATGGAACATCTTGTAGTACATCATCTACAAGTTATGAGATGATTGCTGTTGAAAGAGATTATGATGTTAATTTTACACTAACTGATGTAACTGCTGAAATCTATCAACCAAATCCAGAAGCTGGTAGTAAAAAAGGTGATAAGGTTTGGAATTATAATCAATTAACATTTGATGATATTACTGGCAAGTTACAGAATAAAAATCAAGGTATTAGAGATAAACTTGGTGATCCAATCATTTACTATGGTGATCATTCTTCAGATGCTATTTTCTTTAACTACCTACCAGATGTATCTAATTTTACCTCTGTTGTAACACATAATTTTGATGACGATAGTAATACTGATAATAATTTTACTGTAAGTGGTAATATTAATGTTGTTGCAAAAAATAGAGGTGATACGGGTGGAGATAATGATTCAAAGAATAGAAAACATTATGATATAACTTTTCCTAAAGATATTGTTAGCACAGGAAATATAAGAATTCATTTTAATGAAAGGAAAACAGCATCTGGTAAATCTCGTAGTAGACTATACGTATCTAAACTAAAACAAGTTGGTGATAGAAAAATTAGAGTATGGTTCCAAACTGAGGAAGGTAATACATTTGCACGTAGTTGGACTGTATCTATAGGTGGTGGAGAAACTGGTACAAGTAATGTTGTTAGTATTGGCGATACTATTAATGGTGCAACAGTTAATAATGTTGTTAATTATGTTGAGGAAGTAGCACTTCTTAGAATGGTTGTTAAACAACCAAAGAAAGGTGTAGAAGATAAACAGATTACAGAAGCAACTTTTCTTGCATTAACCAACTCAGATGGTTTAGCACAAAATTTAACTGCGGCAGATTATGCGGGAACTAGATCATGGTTGAAACTTAATGATGTTAGAGATATCATTAAGGGGATGGATGTTCAAGGAAGAGGTATTAAACGTAAAACTACAACTGTTACTGGTGTAGATTACATTAACAATATTGTTTATCTTACGGATACGGTCAATGATAAAAAATTAAAGAACATAAAATTCATTGATGATGCGTGTAATCGCGTAAGTAAGCATACATTATGTTATGCTAGATTAGACAGTCCGAGTAATTTTTCAATAGATGCGGATTATCCTATTGTTAGAAACGGTCAGACCACTAGTATTGCCATTAAAGTAAGAGCAGGTAAAGGAATTACAAATAGATCTGCGGTTGTTGGAACATGGTTTAGTGAAGTAAAACACGAAATTGAATATCAACCTATTTTCTATGGTTCTAACTTTGGGTGCGAAAGAGAAATTGATAGCGATGCATACGGAGAATATACATTAGGAACTATTATATGGGATGATAATTCTAGATTGGAAGGTAAATATCTCCTTACAAATCCCACAACTGACTTTGCGTACACTGTTAGTTCAGTTTGGTTTTCGTTTACATATGCACCTATTGATCAAACTACTTTTTATCTCGTAAAACAACTATTTGATGCGGAAATTCCAATTTTAAATCAAACAATGGATTCTAAAGATAAATATAAAATTTTTCTAATTATTTCTGATTTATTTAAAGAATTTAATCTAAAAGCACTTGCTGTATTTGATGATGTCTGTAGAGATGATATTAAACCAAATTATTTTAACATGTATGATCCTATTCAGGAACAAAATGCTTTAACAACTAATACTGATACTCTTTCACAAACTGTTATTGACGCATGTAGTGTACAGAATGAAATTCTGACACAACAAAGTATTGATCAAAGTTATGTTTTACCACAGTTATATAAAGAAAAGTTTGATACACTGTTAACTGACTTGCGTGATGGATACAAACTTGTTGAAAAAGCAAGACCAACTATTAATATTGAAGATTTACCTCCACAAATTGTAGGAGAAGATCAATCTGGCAGAACGTTTACAGCTTCAAGTTTTAGACAGCTTCCTCCAAGTACAGATAGGGTAGGATATTTTTCTACTGATTTAATCATTACAGATGATAAGTACCTAAATCCTATTTTGGATTTAGATCCACAAACAACTATTAACCAACCAAAGATTATTATTAGATCTAAACCTAGATGGGTTGCTAGTAATTCAGGAGAAACTTGGCCTATTAGTGTTGCATCTGAAGCGGGCACACTAACTACTTCAATGAGTGTTACTGTTAACAATTCTGGTGGTCATGTTGGAAATATTACAACTAGTAATGGTGCCGGCGATAGTCTTACTGTTACTACTGGAATTCCTGGAAGTGGGGATGAAAGTACCACTACATGCACAATTTCATGGGTTCCTCTACGAAGTAAAACTGATAGTGAAAATGAAGGCTTCTGCACTAGAAATGCTTTCCCGAATGTTTATACAATATCTACAAATGTTGCTTTACCTCCAGGAGGAAATCATAATGATTCTTATGCTAGAACAGACCTAAGGGATTTAAATTATAGAGAGAGACCAAAAGATCCTGAGGGGAACTATAAAAATGATATGTTAAATTTACCTGGACACGCAGTATATCCGGCAATTGTTTGGGAACCAGCTGTAAATTATCAACAAGATTTCCATAAAACTTTTGAGTTTAGGTTACTAGAACATTCTGATCTTATTGGTGAAACTATTGAAAATAAAGGTAATCCTTATGTTGACGATGCAATAACAACAACACTTACTAAAAAATTAGAAATTGGTGATACTAGTATTATTGTAGAATCAACAGGAGAGTTTTTATCTTCTGGATATTTAATTATTCCAAAATATATTAAAAAAATTGTTTCTCTAGAATCTGGTACTAATAATGGATTTTACACATATAGTGGAGAAGAAATTATTTACTATGGATCAAAAACAGAAACATCTTTTGATAATATTGAAAGAGGGAAGTTTAATACAACCTCTAGTTTTGAAGATGTTGTATCAGTAGAATCTGTTGAAAAAGGTGTTAGATATAAAATTGAATCTTTAGGATCTAGTAACTGGAAAAAGATTGGTGCTGGTAAAAATCCAAAAGTTGGTGATGTATTTAAGGCAACAAAACATGATGGTGTTGGTGATGGTACTGTTACAGTATTTGGAACAACAGAAGATGAAACACCAGATGAAACATTAATAGCAGGAGTAATAAAAATTCCCAAAGAAGCTGTTATAACCAGTTATGATAGGGGATTTAGTGTTGCTCAACATTCAGTTTTTTCACTAAAATACTAACATGGCAAGACCAATTTCTAATCTAGGAGATCCAAATAACGGTGGTGGGTTTATTATTACCACCAAATGTCCAAATATACTCGCTGGTGGTCGTTGTCTTGGAACTACAGGTGACGTTGTGTCACCTCATGACTCCAAACCTACCCATTATGCTGTTACTGGACCCGGAAATTTCAGAAATTTGAATAATGGAACTCCAACTAACGCTGTTGGAGACTTTGATACGTGTTTTCACGTAAGATTGGGTGGAACACCAAACGTTTTGCATTGACATTTTACTGATTTTGGTCTAAAATACCAAAAGTTACCTAAAAAACATGGCTAAATCAAAAGTTGGAATTTCTGGCGGAGTTTTTATTGAAGCTCAACCCAAAAGTACTCGTCAGGGACAAGGTAAAAACACTAAATATTCCGCTACTTCTCGCAATAATGCTAAAAAAGCATATCGAGGTCAAGGTAAATGAGTTTAGTCGTCAACTTACCAGCAAAAAAGGTGTATGTGAGGAAGGAATATCTCACTGATCATCAATCTGGACATGGCGAATTTGTAGAGGGTGTTTGGGTTTCGGCAAAATCTATACCTGGACGTGCTTTTTATTTTGAGACCTATCTTCCTGAGTATGGTGCAATGTATGATAAGCTCCCAATCAGTGCGTTCCTGGACCGCCCAGCGACCCCTCAACCAGATCTAGACCTACCTAACCTACAGTTTTGGAATTGCATGGATTATGGGGTGATATCAATTGAAAAGCAATTTATTGCTTCAATGGATATTGAACTCCGAACTCGTAATTTTGGATCTATGTCTGGCGAATATCTATTTACCCTAGATAATTATCATAGTGATGTTAATATTATTGATACTAATGTGAGTGAAGACCCACAAGAACACAAATCCCACAATTGTGTATTACTTGAAAATGGTCAGTTTGCTCTGTACCCAAACAATAGAATGAGAATTTATGATCTCTCCATTACACCCGAAACTCCTAAGACCCCCGACTTTAAAGTTTCGACGAAATACTACCAAGTTGAAAATGGCACAAAATGGGGTCGTTTGGGTCAAACAGATGAATATTTCTGGAAAACAGAATCCGAACAGTAAAATTAACTAAAAAACCATTATGGCAAATTCTCCGAACCCAGATTATGTTTCATCGATGATGAAAAAGGATTTTGGTACTGAAATTTTAATTACCAATCCTAAATCAGACAAATATTTAGAGAGTGCAAGAAGATCAATTATGCGGGGAGATGATTTTCGTAAAAAAATGGCCAAGAACTGACATATATACTATAACGGTATAATTTATGCTATAATGTCTCAGTACCTTGGTTCTATAGCCAATAAGAGGTCCTTAAGTAATGAGTTTTTAGGTAAAGTTTCCAGATCTTTTAAAGATATTAGTTTTAACTTTACTGAACATCCTGTTACTAAGGACCTTGTTGTGTTAAAAAATGAGGAAGCAATAAAACAGTCTGTAAAAAATTTAGTTTTAACTAAAATAAATGAAAGACTTTTTAATCCTGACATTGGTACTGATGTAACTTCATATCTATTTGAGTTAAATACAAGCGTCGCCGCAAATGAATTACTTGAACAAATTGAAAATGTTTTAGGTTTGTATGAATCTAGAATAATTTTAGAAGAAATTAATGTAGATGTTGATAATGCTATGCATGCTTTTGATATTGAGATTGATTATTTAATCGTAGGACTTCCACCAGAAGTTCAAAACTTATCTTTTATCCTAGTTAGAGAAAGTTAATAAATGGAATTACCAGTAGTATCATCATTAGAGTTTGAAGAAATAAGAGATTCTATAAAGAATTTTATAAAAAACAACACAGATTTTCAAGGTTACGACTTTGAAGGATCTAACATGTCAATGTTAATTGATATTTTGTCGTATAACACATTATATACAACATATAATGTAAATATGGCTTCTAATGAATTAAATTTAGATACAGCGGTATTACGTGATAATATTGTTTCTATATCAAAAAGATTAGGTTACACTCCTTCTTCATATACATCATCAAGAATAAAAACAACTATAACTGTTTCTGATAGTGGAACTGGCATTAGTCAGTATGATATTATTAGATTAACAAAAGGTTCTGTTTTAAGTGCATCTTCTAATAACAGAAACTATACATTTGTTGTTACAGAAGATATGGATGTATCTGTAAAAAATAGAACATCTGTACAATTTGTTGATGTTGAGGTACTTGAAGGAACTGAATATGTTATTTCTTATGTTGTAGACGAATCTAATGAACATCAAAGATTTTTCATACCAAACAATTTTGTAGATGCAGAAACTATTAAAGTATCAGTTATTTCTGATCCAGAAAATAGTCAAGAAATAGATTATACTAGAAAAGATACTATTGTTGATGTTTCAAATTCTGATACTGTATTTTTTGTTGAAGAAGTACAAGATCAAAAATATGAAGTTGTTTTTGGTGATGATGTACTAGGTAGAAAGTTAAGAGATGGTGAAATAGTAAAAATTAAATATATTATAACAAATGGTGGAGAAGCAAACGCAATATCCAATTTTAAATTTATTGGTAAACTCAAGGGTATTAATACTGACGTTGGTAATAATACATCTACAACAATACCATATAATTATGTAACTTGGGATATTTCTCCGACTACACCAAAATCCGATGGCGGTTCTTCTTTTGAATCTTCAAGATCTATAAAATATAGAGCCCCAAGAGCTTATGCAGCGCAAGATAGAGCAGTTACTTTATCGGATTATGAGTCACTAATTACTAAAATTTATGGAAATACAGATTTAGTTAAAGTTATTGCTGGAGAATCTTTAAATCCACCTCAATTTGGTAAAGTAGTTATAGTTATAAAACCAACGATTGGCGAAAAAGTTAGTGAAGGTGAAAAAATTAGGATTAAAAAAGAATTAGTTAAATATAAAGTTGGATCAATTGGAGTAGATGTTGAAGATGCTAAAGGTCTTACTTTTGTTATAACACCTAAAATAATATATGACACATCAAAAACTAGAAATAGAGAAAATGATTTAAAAACACTAGTAAATAACTTTATTTCTGATTATTTAAAAAGTTCTGAATTTAATCAATTTGGTGGTTCTTTTTCAGATTTATCATTAAGATGTGGTATAAAATCTCTGGATTCAGCAATTTTATTTGTTGGATCTGAAATATATTTAAAACAAAATGTTGAGTTAGTATCAGGTCAGTTAAAAAATTATATAACAGATTTTCATACAAAATTAAAACCTGATGTTGCTGGTGATTATTATGCATTATCTGAATTTTTCTGTCATAAAGGAGTTGCAAGACCAGTCTTTATTGGTGCAAAGACAAGTGAACTAATTGCTGATTGTTCTACCGATGTAAATTTATATTTAATTACTGATAATGGTGATGTACTTGATGTTATTGGAACTATAGATGTAGAAACAGGAACTTTATCATATACAGTAGAACCATGTGATGGCTCACCACAGGACATAAATATTTTAGTAGTTCCCGAAGTTTTAGATATTGTTGTTGGGGATGATGTCGTACCATCTATTGAAATTGAAGATATAGAAATATATGCTGACATAGATCCAGATAATGTTTCAACTATTTTAGATCCAAACACAGGATCTCTACCAGATACATCTGATACTACTACTATTGGTGATACAGGAATTATTACTGATCCACCGCCATTAATTGCCGACGGTCCAGGTGGAGGAACAGTAACAATACCATCAATACCTGGAATTACCCCCGGAGATCCATCTGGTGGCGATTCTGATGATCCTATCATTAATGATCCTAATGATATTGATGACATCGAAGATTATACTCCAGAAACAAATCCATTCTTGTGCTCATGAGATACTTAGAAGAAAAAAGTTCAATTGTTTCTACATTAATTGAGAATCAATTTCCTCAACATGTTCAGGAAAACAATCCTAAATTTATAAATTTTTTATCTTCTTATTATGAATCGCAAGAAGGTAAATATGGTCCATTTGATATTGCTGCAAATTTATTAGATTACTATAATGTAACTTATTACAGACCTAATAGGTTAGTTGAAAGTGTAGATTTGACTTCTGAAATTAATGATAGTGATACTACAATTAATGTTATAAGTACAATTGGATATCCAAGTAGTGGGTATATTAAAATTGATAGTGAGATAATTTTTTATAATTCAAAAACTAGTACTAGTTTTGTAGATTGTGTTAGGGGTACTAGCGCTTTGGTGTTAAGTAATATTCCTAAATCACTAGTTTCTTTAGAAAAATCTACAAAAACAAATCATCGAGTAAAATCAAAAGTTTATAATATTGCTTTTAATTATTCTAAAGAATTTTTTAGCAGAATTAAATCTGAACTAGGTGTACTGATACCAGAAGTTCTTGATGAATCTTTAGATGTTGGTGAATTTTTAAAAAAAATTAAATCTTTTTATTCTGCTAAAGGCAGTTTAAATTCACATAGAATAGTATTTCGTATTTTATTTAATGATAGAAGATTTGATTTAAAACTAAATCCTAGAGGTTCTGGAGCTAAATTAGACATACCAAACTTTAATGGTGCTATTCCAGATCCAGGAATACACTTTGGAGGTTCTGGTACTGTATTCATTAAAGAAAATGGTGTTGGATATGATAATAGAGTAGTTAATGGTGAGTTAATTAATAGTCCAGTCGTTGAGGTTTATGGCACTGGAACTGGTATTGTAAATCAAACCACATTAATACGAGATAATACAACTGCAATTATTAAAGTATCATCTATTGGTGATTATGTAGAGAATGGTAATACCATTAAAAATGGTATTCTTAATGTCAATATAGATGATATTGGTACAAATTATGTTGGTCCAATTACTACACTGATAAGACCAAGAAAATTTGATGAAGATCAACTTGTAACAAACCTTGATGGTACGGGGGTTGGTAGAGTTGAGTATTATGATCCCAAACAACAAACTGTAATTTTATATGATGTAATTGGTACTTTTAGACAAGGACAGGAAATATATTCTGTAAGTGGAGAAAAACCTAGAGCTTTTATTTCTTCTATCCCAAGCACTACATTTAAATCTAGACAAGGTGTTGAAATTCTTAGTGAGAAACAAGAAATTGAATTTCCTAGAGAATATACGTTTAAAACTTCAAATACACAAGCTTCTACCAGAAAAATTATTAGATCAAAATTATTTGAAGGTCAATTACTTCCAGGAGATACTCTACCCAGTGCTTTTTCATTAAAACAAAATAGTGATAAGTTATTTGGTGTAAAGGGAGTAGATATTGAAATTGATAACAGAATTTCTTTATCAGATAACGTTTTTGAGTTTGAGGTTGGGACAAATAGTGATGTAAATGATATTTACCTACAACCAGCTACGATAATTACAAGAACTGATCCAGGTTCGACTAAAATTACAATTAATCAAACACCATCAGTAATTACAGTTGATGAAACTTCTGGATTTCCTGTAACCAACGGAATTTTGTTAATTTCTGGAAAAGAGGTGTCATATAAAACAAGAACTGCTCAACAATTCTATGGTTGTACAGTTTCTAGTGGCACTGAAGAATTTAAAGTTGGAACAGAAGTTATTTCTTTTGGTAGATATAAATTAACCGATATACAAGATAAATGGACGAGTAATGTAGACATTACCAAAGGTGAATATAAATTTCATAATGATAATCTTTATCTTGCAACTATTAGTGGTAAAACTGGAACAACTGCTCCCGTTCATAATTCTGGAGTAGTTTCTGATGGTGAAGTTCTTTGGAGATATTATGATACTAATAGATATGATCACTCTTTCTATATTGATTTAAATGACCCATCAACTACAAATCCTAAATTTAGATTATTTGGATTAACTGGTGATGTTGTTATTGAACAAAGTGGATCTCTGAATAGTTTAACAAAATATCAATTTGCAAGGTTAGATGGTCCAAATATTGATGTTTATAATTTTAAACTAGATAACGAATTAGCGGCAGATAGATCTGACAGACTTGCATTAGTATTGAGCTCAAATTACAATAGAAATAGAGATATTGTAAATGATGTTAGATTACCATCACACCTATCACTGACTGGATTTAACACTCATTATGATTACGATGAACATGTTTATATTGCTACATCATGTATACCTCCATGGTGGCAAGATATTATTTCATATCCTGCAGCAGGACAGAGTATTCCAGCAAATGATTTAAAGAAAGTAAGTTTTAAGAATCAAAAAAATGTTTGTAGATGGTTGAAGGAAGCTATTCTTTATAGCACACCAAGACATCTATCTTCTACTAGAAAAACTAAAAAAGCTCTTGGATTGCAAGTAGATGCTATTCAATTGAATTCTTACAAAGGTAATACTGTAAATTATGGTTATCTTGATAGATTTTCTATCATTGGTGGTAATTATGGAATTTCTTATGCGGAGACCGGTGGTATTGCAACTTCTATAGATACTTCTAAAAATCCCCTCCTTTCATTGAAGGAAGGTAGTACTACACAACTTATTTCTAATACAAATAATTTAACTAGAATTTCTGGTAGTATAACAAAAATTAATTTTAGTGATTTATTTAATGAATATCAATCAGAATTGAGTGGATTTACTGAACAACCTACAATTGAAGTTGTTAATCAAAATCCACAAATTGTACTTAATTATACAAACATTTCTACAAGTAGTGATGCTTATCCTGGATTTAATATTACAGATAATACCATAACTAAAAATTCTCATGGTTTAAAAACATTAGACAAAATTAAATTTATTAGTGATAATGATTACTTCCAGTCTTTAATATCAAATACTGAATATTTTGTTAGAGTATTTGATGCTAATACATTTGCTTTACATAAAACAAGATCTCAGTCATTGTTGAATGATGGTAGAGTATCATTAAAACCAAATTATACTAATGCATCTTCAGGTGTACCTATAGTCACTTCAAATATTACTTTTAGATTTGAGTCATCAGTTAAAAATCCTTTTACCGGATTTGAACAATCTTTACTAGAGTTAAGTTACGCAGACGGAAATATTGATAATATTATTATTAGAAAATCTGGTGAAGGATATATAAATCTTCCAAAAATTATAATAAAGGGTGGAGGAAAACCAGATTTTGAAGTTCCATTTAGTAAAAATTTAACTAAATTTGTTGAAATGAGTGGACCTCTAGTTTCATACTATGATTATGATAATAAAAATTATAATATTTCATATGTAAATACTGAAAATTATCCTTCAATAACAACAAACATATTTCAAAAATCTCCTGTAGTAGATATAATTGATGGTAGAAATGGCGAAGGTGTAGCTTTCGTGTCTGGCGGAAAAATAACTACTGTTGTAGTAACTAATCCTGGAGAATATTATTATTCTACACCAACTGTAGAAATTATCGGAGATGGTACAGATGCTGTTATTGAAGTATCTACATCATCAGATGGCAAAATACAAAAATTTGATGTCATCAAACCTGGTAGTGGATATACTTCTGCACCAGAAATTAAAATTATTCCAACCGGATCTAAAGGTGTAGTTTCAGCTCTACTGAAAGAATGGACATTCAATTTAGTTCGTCAACTAAAATCACTTGATCGTGTTGATAATTATGGTGGATATGTATTTGATTCGGGGGATGCTATTCCATCAGGATCAAATAATTCGGAGTCTTTTAAATTAATTGATTATAAAAATGATTTTCCAAAAGATTTAGATCAAAAACAATATTTCTTATTAAAGCCATCTAATAAATTAGCAGCTCGTCAAGTTAAAAATGCCGGTCCAGAATATCTATTGCAAACCATTGCAGCTGCAGCTGGAACAACAAAAGCTAATTTAACCGATGCACAATTATTAGGAATTACAGGAACTCCTGCAATTGATGGTATTACACCTCATTCATTAGCATATGCGGTTTCTTATGATGGAATTCCTATCTATGATGGTACTAAAGTATTAACCAAAAGAAATGAACCATTTAACCCAAGTTTAAATCCATTAGTTGAGGCAGTATCACAATATAAGTTAAAGTGGTCTACAACTTCAAATACAGGTATTAATGAAACAACTTACAATGTTAATGGTACAACATACTATGTTAATAGAGTTGGTGGACCATCTATTACAGATTATCCAATTGGATCTTTCATAGAAGATTATGAATATGTTGAGGGTAATGATGACGCCTTAGATATTCATAATGGTAGATTCTGTATTACACCAGAATTTCCAGAGGGAAGATACATTTATATTGCAACTAAAAAATCATTTGATTCAGTTACTAATGGTATAATTGATACAAATCAAAATGTTGATTTTAATGGATTCCCATATTTTATTGGTGATACGTTTGCATCTGAATACGATGATTACATGAATAACAGGTGTAGAACAAATGATATAATTCCAAAGTCATTTGTCAGAGCATTTGAGAAAAAAGTTCCTGAAGTTGTATCCAATGGAGATGCAAAATATTTTGGAGGTATTCCTGCTGGAGAAAAATGGTTTGATGGATTGGATGAAAATTTAAATTATCCAAAAGAAAATACTGATAAAATTATATCTGTAGCAGGAACTTCATCTGTTTCTGGTGGATCAATTGATTCTGTAATCATAGAAAACAAAGGAGATAATTATAGAGTCGGCGATAGATTAGATATTGATAATTCAAAAACTTTTGGATCTGGATTCTCTGGATTTATATCTAAAGTTGGTGGAAAAATTATAGGTCCATCAATCGTAAAATCAAATGATTTTAAAACAGTTACTTTTGAGACAATTGTTCAAAATGATCTAAGTATTGGAGATTTAATTGAATTTAAATATGATACAACTGGTTTAGACTTTAATAGTTCACCAATTTTCTTACATGATAGCGGAAGTGGTCCAAGTTTAAACTTAGAAGAATTAGATAATGTAGAAGTTTCTATTAGAGAAGGTCAATCAGTTGATTCTTTAAAAGATAAATTAATTTATTCAATTACTTTAAATTCAAAATTTAAATATGAATTAAAACTTCCAGCGGGTAGTGTAATTAAATTAACTTATGATATTGAATCTATAAATGAATACTTTACATTAGTTTCTTCACCTACAGATACAGTTAGGTTGGATATGAATGAAGTTCCTAACAGAATTTATTTGCATGTGACAAAGGGATCTGTAGAGAGAATTTACCAAATAGATAAAGTTAATGGTTACAGTGGTTCTTATAATGTAATTGATATAGACAAAACAAAAAAACAATTTACGGTAAAATATCTAGAAAGCACTAGATCATATGAAAATAGAAATTTAAAATATTCTGCTCAATCTTTCGGACCAGCTGGCCCAGTTGAAGAAGTAACTATTACTAACAATGGCAATAATTATAGAAAATTACCTACAATTAAAGGTATTGTTAAAAAAGGAACTACTTCTGATGAAGCTGGAGATGGGACTGCAATAATACAGACTAACTCTAATACTATTGGTAAAATAAAGAGAATCTATTATGATTCAATTGGAACCTCATTTACACCAAATAATAATGTAAATTATTATTTAAATATACCAGCTACTGCTAAAATAATTAATAACTTTGAAATATATGATGTAGAAATTTTAAATGGTGGTAAAAATTATGATAATGTTGTAAAAATATTAGTTGATGGATCTTCTACTAAAGCAACAATAGAAGCAACTGTAAGTGTTGGAAATATAACTTCACTGAAAGTTATTGATGGTGGTATGAATTTTAGTAAATTACCGACTTTAACTGTTTCTTCTTTAAATGGTTCTGGTGCGTTATTTAGAGCAAAAATTAGAAGAAAATCTATATCATCAAATGAAGTATTAACTGGTGTTGTAAATTCTACTCTTTTCCCAATTGGAGTGCAGGGAAATGTACAGTCTTATGATGTTTTTTCATCAGTATTAGAATATGATGAAGTTAGTGGTCAATTTAAAGAAAACGATACTCTTTATTTGAACGGAAAAGAATATGGAAAAATTGTAAGTATTAGAAGAACAAAAGCTTATGCAAAAGTAAGTCCATATACAACAATGAATACAACTAGATCTGATGTTAGTGGTAACACTAGTGAATTTTTACAAAAATTAACTGATAGTAATTATTATCAAGATTGGTCATATTCAATTACATCATCTAGAGATACAAAAGAATGGAAAAAGAATCAGAGTATTCTAACTCATCCAGCTGGATTCAAACAGTTTGGTAAGAAACAGATACAACGAAGAAAATCAGTATTTAAAGATCAACAAAATATTTTTAAAAGTACTGTTAATTTTGGAACTAAATTCTTTAATGAAATTGACTTATCAGTAGGTTTAGCTACTTGTGGAAAACAAAAACTTGCATTCCCAGATACTAGTGGTTTTGTATTAGGGGGATATTATTTTGGAGTTAGTTCTACAGCTATTGGAGAGGTTGTTAAGATAACTGATACTTTTGTCGAAGTAAAATTAAGAAATGACAAAAAATTTGTACTTAATGAACCAGTTGTAGTTGTTTCTCTAGAATATGCTAAAGGTAATAACGAGGGAACATTTAAGTCTTTAGTTACTGTAAATGGTATTTTACAGGAATCAATTGAATCATATGAAATTTCAACTAACTTCAGTGGTACTCAAACTTTCATTCCAAGATTTGACATTTCTGCAAGTGATGAAATTGCTTGGTATAAGTTAAACACACCATTCACTAAATTAAATACACAAAGTCTTTCTGCAACTGGTACAAACTTCTCATTTACGAAAGGTAACCAACTGCCAGTTGGTGTATCATTAACTGATTCCAATTCTGAACAATTTATAATTTCTATTGGTGGTGCAGTTCAAAATCCATCTAGTTATGGTACGATATCAAATAATACTATTACTCTTGATGCCGCAGTTGGTTATGAAGGTAGTATTGTCGCAATACAACATGATAATTTACGTAAACTAACTTTTACCGGACCTGCATCTGGAACAACATATACTTTAAATTACACTCCAACTGGTCATTGTAATTTACTTGTATTTGCAAATACTGTTGGACAAACTCAATTACTAACAGACTTTACTCTTTCTGGTAATACAATAACGTTCTCTGAAACTGTAACACTGTCTGATATATTTGGGTGGGAAATTAATGAAACAGTTACTTGTTCAAAAGTAGATTCATCATCATTAGCTTCTAATAGACCATTTGTGGTCATGGATTGTATAACCAAAAGGTTTGCACAAAACATAGAATCTAATGCAGTCAAAAAACCAGACTATATCTACGAGATACAAAAAAGACAACTTACCGGAACAGTAGTACCGGAAAATAGCACTAGTGTAACAGGTTTTGATACTAAATTTACATCTACAACTCCAAGATATTCAAAGAGTTATGTTGAGATATTAGATCCACTAACATTCAATGGTTCTACTACATCATTTACCTTACAAAGGAATGGGGAAAATTATACTACTCAAAACGGAGAAGAGAGTTTAATTATTCAAACTAATATAGGTGGTACTAAACGTATTTTAGATTATACAGAATATTCTGTAAGTGGTTCAACAATAACCTTTAATACTGCATATGCTGCATCTGTAGAGATAACAATTCTTGATTATGAAAGCACTTACCTAACAAATGTTTCCAATGAAAGTGGTAGTGTATTAGATAGACTTTTTACAACTCAAGACGGGTCTAGGAAAACGTTTAATCTTTCTGATAATGGTGTTCCAATATACACTAAAAATGTTGGTGATGTATTTGCTATTAAAAATGGAAAACTATTAAAACCAAATTCTTCTGAACATAGTTTAACTGATAATAAAATTACTTTTGTAGATCCACCGTCTTCATCTGATACAATAGCTTTAGCACACTTTAACCGACAATTATTACCTGACTTTACAAACAACGTTGTTCTAGACGATTTTGTGTGCGCTGATGGAGTTAGAACAGACTTCCCAATAACTCTTCCTGGTGCCTCAAGAGGGTCTATTATTTGGAATAACTTATATCATGTTTTCATTGTTAGAAATGGTGTATATCAGAAACCAGGAAGAGATTTTACTATCGTAAATCAAAATATTCTTAGATTTACAACACCACCAACTAAAGAAGAATCTGGGTTAATTTTTGGATATGTGTCTCAGGCAGGTATAACTCAGAATGTATTGATGGATGATATCAATTCTCAGTTTGATGGTGTTGAATATGAATTTGATTTAACAAATGATGGAAATCCATTTACTATTCCAGGCATGGGTGGACTGGGATTGGGATTTGATGATACATTTGTTGTTAGAAACGGTGTCATACAGAGACCTGTATTAGATTATACTATTGGAACTAATGTTGGTACTGGTGGAAATACAATACAGCTTCTTCCCAGACCTGTTGCTTCAGATGATATATGGATTCTTTACACACACAATTCTACCATTTACAATCTATTTGGAATACAAGCTACAGCATCTAGTAGTGTATCAAGACTTGTTTTTGCTATATCTACTCCTGCTGCTGATCCAGCTGATATTAATGATTTTGTAGTTTATGCAGACGGTGTTCCTAGATTTGCTCAAAGAGGTGATTGGGTCTTTGACACTAGTACTGCGGGAGGTAATACTCCTTATAAGATGATATTTTTAAATCATACTGATGGTCAACCACCACAGAATGTAATGGTTGTCAAACATGCTAATACAACTCTAATTAATGACTTGGAAGAATGTCAAGATGGGTCTAGAACTTCATTTAGAATTCTTGAAGATGGTAAAGATGCGATAGATGCTTTAATCCAAACCACAGATATATTAGTTGTTAAAAATGGTATTGTACTTCAAAAAGACGTTGATTATACAATCCCAACGTTGGATATAATTTTTACGACTGCGCCATTACACACTGATAATATTTTATTAATTAGATCTGATGGTATGGTACATAGTACACTTACCAATACTTCTGGAAACACATATACTATTAGTAATTCAGAAACCACAGAAAAATCAAATGTAGTTGTCTTCTCTAATAATGAATTTAAATTTGAAGAACATGGAGATTTTACCTGGAATAGTAATTCATCTATTACATTAAGTAGTGCTCATACAACAGGAAATCTATTTGCAATTAAATTTGATGGATTATTTAAATTACTAGATCCAATTAATAATACATTTAATGGTTCTAATACTAAGTTTAATTTAATGGATGGTCAAAAGTTCTTGACCCCCACCACTGCAACTTATACTCCTAGTAGTGGTAATTTAGTTTTAACTATACCAAACCATGGATTATTATCTGGAACTTCCGTTAAAATTGCTGCAAATTCTTTAAATTTCACTTGTACATCTGATAATAACTATAGAATTAAATCATACCCAAGAACAACTGATCCTATCTATAATAATCCGATTACAATTGGTTCTACAACAACAAATACCATAACTTTACCGATTGGAAGTTCTCCAATTGTTAACTACACACCAGGTGCTAATACATCATACAACACAACAACTGGTGATTTAGTATTGGATATTGGAACAAGTGGAGCATCTGCTTTAACAGTTGGAACCACGATTAAATTAGCAACTGGTGCCATTACATTCTCATGTGCTTCTGCACCAGGAAAATATTCTGGTACACAACTTTCTCACCCAAGAGCAATTATTGATAGTCGTACTCCAGAAACTGCATTCTACAATTCATCTACTGGTATTTTAACTATAACTTTATCCGACCATGGTTGGGTTAATAATGATTGGGTTAAATTAGAAGATAATGCATTAACATTTACTTGTACCGGTGGTTCAGGTAACCACTCATATCCTCGCTCTACAGATCCAATAAGTGGTACATTTATTCAAATTACTAACGTAACTACAAATACATTTGATATGAATGTTGGTGCTTCTCCTAGTGGACAACAATATGATCATACTTTTGTAAGTGCAGAAATTAATTCAATGAAGAAAAAACGTGATCGTCATGATACTCCATTAGTTATTACATCAATTGATACTACTGCTGGAACAATAACAGTAAATGTAGGACCATCTCCAGAAAAAGCAGCACATACTTTTATAAGTGGACTTTCAAATTCTATTATTACGGGTGGTAATTATATCCACACATTTGTCTCTGCTAAACCTAGATCGGTTATTATTGGTTCTGTCCAGGAAAATTTTGTTCCTCTGGGAATAACTTCTAATGATAATATTCCACATGAAACTGGAATACTTGTTGTTAAAAATGGAAGTGTATTAGATCCAGGAATTGACTATACACTAACTGGCGATATGAAGAGTCAAATTTCTTTGACCATTGCCCCAACTTCCTCTGATATTATTTCAGTTAGAGCGGTTGGTATGTTTGATAAACTTGATACAATTAATAGTGGTAGTGGAACTACTTTTAGTATAACAAAAGGATCTACACCATATTATGCAAATAATGACATTGATAGACCAAGAAAGTTGGAAAATCAGATTATGGTTATTATGGATGGAAATGTACAAAGTCCTTTATATGATTACATTATTAGACATGATAAAATTATATTTGAAAATAGTGTATCCTTTACAAAATTAGTACTACTAGATTTCCGTGGAACTCCATTTGATATAAAAACAACATCTAGATCAAATGAAATTAATATTGGTGATAAATTGTATATTGATGGTGAACGTTCTCCAAGAACAGTAACCTCAGTTAAGTCTCCAGATGTATTAATTACGAATAGTTATACCGATGATTCTCCAAGTGGTTTTGTTGGTACATCAACTCCATCTAATGGAAGACTTTCTACAGTTACAGTTACATCTAGTGGTTTAAATTATAATGATTCTATTATTTTAAGAACAGTTGGTACTGGAAATACTGCATCATTTAATGCTACAACTAATGTAGTCCAAGGAGGTATTGTTACTCCAGCAGATGTAATATATCCAGGTGAAAATATTCAAAACCAACATGATGTTTATGCAACTGTACAAGCTTCTGTTTACAAAGAATTGCCATTACATAGTACAGAAATTAGACGTGCGACTAAACTAACTGCTGATATAAACGCAACCGTGGAAACAATTTCACTCGATAATGTTTTCGGTTTAACTGCAAATACGCCAACTATCACAATAACTGGAGGTGGATCAGGTGCATCATTAAGACCTTATATTTCTAATGGAAAAATTAGAAAGGTTGAGATTCTTAATGGCGGCACTGGTTATAATGATAAGGACTTTAGTCTTACATTAACCGGAGGTGGTGGATCTGGGTGTGTCTTACGAGGTACATTAAATGGTAGTGGTGTTATCACTGCAGTTGATGTTGTAAATAATGGTATTGGTTATGATACAAATAAAGTGATTTTACATCATACTGTTGGTGGTAATGTAAAGTCTGAAATTATTGAATATACCGAATTATCTAATACAACAGGAACTGCAAATCTTCTTGGTTGTACAAGAGGTGCAGCGGGCACCACTGCAGTTTCTCATAGTGCCCAAATTGAATCTCCAGATGATGTATCGACATATACTCTTGTATATTTCGACAATTATCTCTGATAAATAAAAGTACAAAAACAAAAGCGGAAGAATAATGCCTTCACTAGTCACTGACAATTTTAGGGTTTTTGCTGCGGAACAGTTTATTGAATCTCTTGCAGAACCCTTTGATGGTAGTAATAATCAAGAAGATGATGCAACTGCTGCAGCTCAAGCATATAGAAGTAAAATTTATTTATTTATAGGTAGATCTCAAAGTTGGCCATTAGAAAAATATAGTCAGTCTCCATGGTCTCCCGCTACTACGGATCAAGCACCCCCTGATGTTCAGGATTCGTTTAATGATTCTAATGAAATTTATGATGATATGATTGCTGTTAAAAGAGTTAACAGTACTGATGTTTCAAAAGTAATTAAGAGAATTGCATATAAAAAAGATGTAAAATATGACATGTATAGGAATGACTATACTAGTTCAAATACATCATTAAATGGTCATTCAAATTTATATGATTCTCAATCATATGTTGTGAATAGTAACTTTGAAGTTTTTAAGTGTATTTTTAACGGTAAGAGTCCAGATTTTCCACAGGGTAAAGCATCTACCGTAGAACCTACAGGTTCTTCAACTACCATTCAAACACTTGCTGATGATTATAGATGGAAATACATGTATACCATTAGTATTTCTGATTACATCAAATTTGTTTCCAGTGACTTTATGCCTGTAAAGGTAGACAGTACTGTTTCTGCTGCAGCTGCAGATGGTGCAATTGAACAATATCTACTAGATACGAAAGGATCTTCAAACCCTGCTAATACAGTAAAGTATTGCCCAGTACTTGGAGATGGTACTACAAGTGCTATAGCAAAAGTTACAATCAATGGTTCTGGAGAAATAAGTTCAATAGTATCTGAAGTCATTGGTGCTGGTTACACTAGAGCAAAAGTTATGCTGAACGAAGCATACGCTACATCCGCCGCAGCAACATCTAGAAGTGGAAGTACAGTTTCACTTGCTGGAACTGCTACTGCAATAATTTCACCTCCAGGTGGTCATGGTGCAAACCCACCATTAGAACTTGGTGGATATAGAGTTATGATTAATAAAAGTTTAGAGTTTCTAGATGGCGATGGTGATATTCCAGTGAATTCTCAATTCAGAAGATTTGGATTAATCTCTGATCCAAAAGTTGCTTCTGGTGCATCAGACTTAACTACTGATACAGCTACTGCTTGTTTTGCTGTTAAATTTCCTGCATCAACTAATGTTAACTTTACACTGGGTGAAATTATTACCGAAGCAACTACTGGTGCTAAAGGTAGAGTAATTCATTGGGATTCTGTTACAAAAGTTTTGAGATATTATCAAAATGAATATATTGATGCATTGCAAACATTACCAGCATCTGCTCAATATAAATCAATTTCATTTAGTGGAAATCGTGCAATAAGTCAAGGTGTTGGAGCAAATCAAATTACTGCTACACCTGATGTTAATGCTGATACTGCGGTTTTTGGTGTTACATTTGCCGATGGTTATGCTGTACCAGAAATTAAAAAAAATAGTGGAAACATTATTTACGTTGAAAACAGAAAGCCAGTGAACAGATCTACTGATCAAACAGAAGATATTAAATTAGTCATAGAATTCTAAAATAAATAGCAAAAAGAAATCCCTGAAGGTCTTATAAATGCAAGATACAAATCTCAAAATATCCCCATACTTTGATGATTTTGATCGTTCAAAAAACTATCAAAAAATTCTCTTTAAACCAGGATACTCGGTACAAACGCGAGAACTTAACTCGATGCAGAGTACTCTGCAGAATCAGATAGAAAGGTTTGGGCAACATGTGTTCAAAGAGGGATCTGTTGTAATCCCAGGAAATGTTAGCTATAATTTAAGTTTTAAAGCCGTTCTTGTTCAGGGACTCATTAACGGCATATCTGTAGAGAATTACAGAACCAATTTAAAAGGTAAAGTTCTTACCGGTGCATCTTCAGGAGTTCAAGCAGAAATTTTAGATACTATAAGTGCAGCTGAGTCTGAAAAGGAAACTATTACATTATACGTAAAATATAAAACATCAGGAAATACTGAAAATGGTGTTCAGTTATCTCAATTTAAAAATAATGAGGTTCTTTCTGATGAAACTGGAACTCCTGTTGCAGTAACATCTGTACAAAATGCAACTTCATATACTGGATCTTCTGCTACTATAGCAGCTGGTGTTTACTTTATTCGTGGATTTTTTGTTGAAGTAAATCCACAAAAAATTATTTTAGATCAATATACAAATAGACCATCGTATAAAATTGGTTTACAAATTAATGAAAGTTTAATTACTTCCGATGATGATTCATCATTATTTGATAATGCTTTAGGTAAAAGTAATTTTGCATCTCCGGGTGCTGATAGATTAAAAATAGAACCGACATTAGTAAAACAAAATTTAACTTTTTCAACTGGTTCTGATTTTATTGAATTACTTCGGTTAGACGATGGAAAAGCAACTTTAACCGCTCTCTCTGAAGATTCTATTTACAATGAACTTGAGAAAAATTTAGCAAGAAGAACTTTTGATGAATCTGGAGATTATACAGTAAGACCATATACGTTTAAAGTAAGAGAAGCTTTAGATGATGGTCAAAACAATGGTGTTTATTCGGATGGTGACAAAATATTTGATGGTAGAACTATTATAAAAAATAATACTGCTGATTCCCCATTAAATTCAATTTTAGGTGATGATTATTATGCCGTTGAAGTGTCTCCAGGAAAAGCATATGTTAAAGGATTTGAAATAACAAATCAAAGACCACAGATTAAAATTATACCAAAACCAAGAGCAACGAGCGTAATTAATAATAATGGAACAGTTTTAAATCTAGGAACATATTTTAAAATTGGGACTCCACAGGGTTCTGTTAAATATCCTAATAAAGTAGATTTATATGATGTAAATAATGTAACTCCTATTGGTAGAGCAATTGCAATTGGATTAACTAGTACTAAATTATATGTTACTGAAGTTAATTTATATCAAACTATTATAATAAATCAAGCTGCAAATTTTGCGACTGGATCCTTTATGACCGGAAATACTTCTGGCGCTACCGGATTCGTTAAATCGTTGAATAGTTCTACATCACTTGTCTTAGAACAAGTTAATGGTACTTTTATAACTGGAGAAACTGTATCGAATAGTACTTATACTACTGTAACTCCAACTGTATCTTCTATTTCAAAATCTAAATTAGAAGATGTAAGAAAAATTAAAACCAGTGGTAATTTTGAAGTCGATACTTTATTGGATTCCGTTAAGATAAGCGGTTCTTCATTTAACGTATCTAGTGGTACTAATTTACAAGGTATTTCAACACTATTTGCAGATGAGGTTTCTTCTAATTCAAGACTTAGAATAGGTACTTCCGAAGTTGAAGTAACTAATTCTACTTCAAGCTCTATTACTTTATCATCTAGTATTACTAATGGTACTTATTATGATGTTAAAAAATTAATTACAAAATTATATACATCACCTAGTGGATTTACAAGTAAACTTTCAGATAAACCTGTAAAATCCACTGAAGATTATATTTTGAATAATCTAGTTAGTGCTGTATCATTTAGTACAAATGGCAATGGTCAATTTACTTTACAAGGAGCTCCTGATGAAATTATTGATACAAATTCAATAGTTATTACTACTGCATCTGGGGTTACGATACCTACTAGTGTAGTTTCAACATCACCAAATGTAATTCAAATAACGGTTCCGGTAACTAGTACTACTGTATATGTTTATTATTCAACAAGAGATGGACAAGCAAAACCAAGGATAAAAGAAAAAAAATCTTTTACCTTCTTGAATGTTGATAGAGTAAAAGATGGTACTGCAAATGATAGTGGAGTATATGGAACTAGAATTCAAGATAAGGAAATTTCTTTAAAATTTGCAGATGTAATTAAGGTTCATAGTATTCGTGAAACAACAAAAGTTGAATCTGGAAATTCTGCAGCTCCAGTGTTTGACTCATTAATTTTAAATTCTGTATTAAATTTAAAAGTTGGCGATATTTTAGAAGGATTAAACATTACAGCAACCATAGTATCAATAGATACTGGATTAACTAAAGTTTTTGTGATATACAAAGATGCTAGATTCCAAATTGGTGATAATTTAGCAATTCCTATTAAATGTACAACAAATGCTTCAGTAACAGATTTATTCATAAAACAGTCTTTACATGGTAGATATATTGATGTTACTGATGATTTTATTTTTTCAAGAAATGATAGTAGTGATTTTTACAAACCATCGAA
>CESM01045213.1_pt1 | contig 24975 bp, 34 predicted proteins | sample 361421 | NCBI WGS metagenome assembly CESM01 (sample SAMEA2622219, study PRJEB7988) | marine metagenome | isolation source: saline water (ENVO:00002010), including | reverse complement strand
TTTTAAGAGTTGCTCCTCCATAAAAAATATTAAAACGGAACACCAGTTTTTGCTTCGTTACTATTATTTCCTTGAGATTGATTATCTTGTGTAAAATCTACTTTACCAAAAATATCACTCTTCATAGCACTTTGATAAAAGGCTTGAGTCGTTTCTAAAACTTTCAAATGTTCTTGTGTATTTAAAAATTTATCAAACTCAACAACCCATCCATACCAAGAGTTTTGTGAATTAGACTCTTTGGTTGTGCTTAACTTATAAGCAGTTGACCATGATGGTGGATTGAACATACCACTTTTACCTTGTGCTCTTCTAGACATGATCATAGAATTCCATGTCTTAGATTTTTTCTTTTGAGTAGATTTCATAGTGATCAAAGCTTGTTCTATTGGATTGTAGTTTGCATCCAATATATAAACAAAATGATTACCAGTATCTTCAACATAGTTTCCGTTTTCTAATCGGTCTTTGTTGTCGGCACCTCTAGTTGTTTGGGACATAATAGCTGGATCAGTATGAATACCTACTGGTCTTCCTGGACTATCCCCTTTATCTTTCCACTCATTAAAAGTATTAATGTAAAGACAAGGCACTACTATTAATCCTTGTTTACCTTTCCAAACCGTACCAGATGTTTCACTCCATATGTCTCCTTGCTTAGCAGTCTCAACATATTTACCATCAGTCTCATCTAAGACTGGAGAGTTTGCATATAGTATTTTTAAGATTGGTAGTTTTTGGTCTCGAGCTGTAACATACTCTTGACCTTGACCCGCCATCTGCTCTAAATTAATTGCAGCTGGAAGATTGTCTTTTTTAGTCGTCATCGCTTTTTTTTCGATCATGATTGTTCCTTCGTGGTTATTTTAGTTTTATTTGCAACATAAGTTCCAAACAGTTCAGCAGGTACATCTTTACCAAGATCTTGAATTTGTTCTCTAACAAATCCTCTAAGACTACTTGGATGAACAGAAGTTTTCTGCTTCACTGGTAGACCTTTTGCTTTCAGCTCTTCTATAATTGATTTAGCTTCATTATCTTGCTTCATCCCAAATTCCAAAGACACTTGGTTTTTAATCAAATCTCCATGGCCATTTTCTCTAAGCCAGTTAAAAGCTTCATCACTTTTAGACGCTGGTATTCTAGCTGAATAGAATGGTTTAACCTCAACGGATGAACCATCTGCTAATTTTAGCAGAGATAAACCAGCTTGTTGCATTAAGTTTGGAATTGTTTGCTCAGAAAGAGTAGTTTCGACTTCTTTTAACTTTTTAAGTTCTTCTTCAGCCGTCATTATTTTTTTCTGAGTTTCCAATAACTTATTGCAAGATTTAGCAATGTCTGTCGACATGCCAGTATCTACCGATATGATAGATTCTGCTTCTAAGTCCATAAGAACCTCCTTGTGCGAGAATCAATATATTATTAATTTGATTTATGCAAACAAATAATTTAAATAATTCTGCGTGTATAATTATAAAACAAAACCATTCAAACATCAAAGACAGTCATTAATAGAGGGAGCCAAGCCATACAACTTTGCTTATTTTATGGAGATGGGAACTGGTAAGACTAAAGTTGCTATTGATAATGCAGCTTATTTATACCAAGAACAAAGAATTGATTTTGCTTTTGTTATTGCACCTAATTCAGTTTATCAAAATTGGAAAAAAGAAATAGACTTTCATTGTCCTGAAGAAACTAATATTTATATTTGGAAAGTTACCAAAGATAAAACATTTAAATTAGACCCAAAAAAATTAACGTTTATATTAATGAACGTAGAAGCTTTATCACATGCATCTGGTAAAAAATGGCTAGAATATAAATTACTTAAACATGGTATGAGAAGTATGGTTATATTAGATGAAAGCACATCTATAAAAAATCTTAAAGCCTCGAGAACAAAAGCTATTATTAAATTAGGGCAATTAGCTAGATATAAAAGAATTCTGACTGGTTCACCTATAACTAAATCACCACTTGATTTGTTTTCTCAGTGTGCTTTTTTAGATAAGAAATTATTAGGGTATGAAAATTTTACAGTATTCAAATCAAAATATGCAGTCATGTATAGTATTGAAAGAGGTGGATATAATATACAAATACCAAAGTATTATGTAAACCTTGAAGAGTTAGAGTTCAAACTTAAATCATTTTCTTATAGGGTTAGAAAAAAAGATTGCCTAGACTTACCAGAAAAAATGTATGTACAAAGACATATAGAATTACCTGATGAACAAAGAATTGCTTACGAAAAATTAAAAGCGACTGCTATTATTTTACTGCAGAATGATGAAGTATCATACAACAATAAACTTACTGAATTACTTAAATTACAACAAGTAGCAAATGGTTTTGTAAAAACAAATGATGGAAAAATCGTAGACTTTAAGTCTAATGCTAAATTAAAAGAATTAATGAGTATCTTGGAGGAGAGTGAAGACAAGTGTATTATATGGGCTAATTATGTACACAATATAGAAATGATTAAAAAGAAACTAGGAGAGGTATATGGAAAAGATTCGGTGGTTTCGATATACGGAAAAGATTCAGTGGATGTTCGTAACAAAGCTGTTGAAAGTTTTCAGTCTGATGACAGATGCCGTTTCCTTGTTGGGAACCCTACTGTTGGTGGTTATGGTCTTACCCTTACTGCTGCTAAGTATGTTATATATTTTAGTAATTCTTACAACTTGGAAGTCCGTCAACAAAGCGAAGATCGTGCTCATAGATATGGTCAAACTTCTCAAGTCACATATATAGATCTTATTGCAACAGATACTATTGATGAAATGGTATTACATAATTTAGAAAATAAAATTGAATTATCTGCTAAGACTCTTGGGGAACAAGTTCAAAAGTGGCTTTAGTTTCTAATGTACAAATGGTATCATTGTGTTGAGCCCCATGATTAACTAATAAAATTTTTTGTATTTCAAATCCATTCTTCTTACCCATACCCCCTGAGTTCCAACCAAAAGATATAACCTTTCCATTCGGTTTAATAATTCTTGTTATTTCTTTTTTACAATTAGACCAATATTTAGTTATTCTTCTATTCTGATCATTATCATTTGAGTTATGGAAATATATACCTAAACTTTTGTATTTTTCTTTAAGTTGATATTGTGAATATGGAGGGTCAAAAACTAAAGAATTTATTGAACTAGTTTCGATACTTTTTAAAAAATCAATTGCATCTTGTTTAAAAGGATATGGAAATGGATCAACATAATCTAAACCTAAATTTTCTTTTATAAATTTATTAATAGGTTTTATTTTAAATGTCCGATGGTTAGGCATTGCCCAAACTCTTTTTATTATCATAATTTCTTCTTTAAAATAAAACAAGCTATATGCCTACCAGTTCCTTTACCTTGAGATTTATCCTCTGTTGCTAACCACTTAACGTCTCCTAAATTTCTTATCTCAGCTCCAGCCTTAATCATCATTAATATCCATTTGTCTATTGGATAAACAAGAACAACTTCCTTACCTTTTTCATTTTCTGCTATGGCTTTTCTAACCCAAGCAGTGGGACCTTTCTTTTTTCCTTCATGTATAATAGAACCAAATGGTGGGTTAACATAGTTTGATTTACCCCACTCATTTGTAAGTCCATCAAAATCTTTTGGTTTAGGATAAGGACATGGATCAAAATCGAACTTAAATTCATCATTTAATTCTTTCATTAAATCATCTGGTGTAAGCCAATAGTGTTTTCCATCTTGGCCATTACCCTTATGAAATTTATTATCCTTTGGATGTTTTTTCTTCATGATATCTATTAACTCTTTCTAACCATTTATCTTCATACTCTTTTAATTTTGCCTCATTCATTTTAAATTCTTGATATAAAACATCTTTTGTACAAACACATATAAGGCCTTGTGTTATAGGACCATATTGTTTTTTATGTGCTAGTGAATATGCAGCTATTTGATAATAATAATCTTCAACAAACTCTTCTCTCTTTGGTTTGTTGCTTTGTTTAAAGTCAATAATTGTAGGCTTATCATCATAAAGGCCAACTACATCTGTGGCTCCTGCCCATCTATCTTCATAAGCTAGACTTACTTCATTACCCCATACCTCTTTCAATAGGTCAAGATTGTTTACTATCTCATGAGCCATAAGTCTTGCTTTAGCTCCATCCTCAGAGAGATTTATGTAGCCACGGCCATCTATGTAGTTTTCTAAGACATAGTGCATCTCCGTGCCTCTGAGAGCCGCCTGAGAGGTAATTCTAGCTGCTTCTTGGTATCCTACTCTTTCACGCCACCTATCAAGTCCAGCTTTCTTTTCCTCTGATTGAGTAGCAGACAGTATGGTTGTAACACTTGGTATTTTTTTGTTACCTACATTATAGGTCCGTGAGCCGTCCTCTTCTTGTCTAGTATACTTTTTGTACTTGTATTTACTTATTAACTTGAGATCGGTAATTTGAAATTTGTTATTATCTTTGATTAGTCGCACATGGTCTTTTAGAATACTTTGAATAGAAGAGCAACAATTATTCCAATCATAGAAGTCATTAAAAAAGCAGTAGAAGATATAAGAATTTTTTCAATTCTATGTATATCTGTATGTAAATCTTTTATTTGTTTGTTAGTCTGTTCTTGCATAATTCTGCATAACTTCTCATGATCATCCATTCTTTGATGAGCAAGGGTATCTTTATTAGAAGTTTTTCTTGGCACTTACTATCCCACCTTTATTAAAAAGGTTTAAAGTTTGAGCTAACTCTAAATTAGATTGTCCACCCATTGGTAAGTTAGATGGTGTAACATTTGGTAATGGTATGTTACTAGTATTTTTTACATTAGGAGGAGGTTCATTTACAATTGTTCTTTGTCCTTGATTTTTCACAACTTCAATTGCTGGAGCTTCTTCAGGATTAGGTCTTACTTCTCCCTGTGCTCCCTCTAATATCCCAGTTTCAAAAAATTTATCATATTTTGATTTGTTACCCTCTATTTCATTCATCATGGAAGTAGCTTCCTCAGCTGAAAAAATTCCTTCATCAACACCAGCACTTGCTAATTGTGAAAAGTATCTTGTCATTTTTTGTGTTGAATCAATAGTTAAACCTTTACCACCCAAACCTTTAATTAATAGATTTGTAAATCTAGGAGAAGAAATCATTTTTGCTATACCTGCTGGACCTGCAACAAAGAATGCAGCAGTACCGGGATCAAAGTTTCCTGTGGCTCCCATAAATAAACCTAGTCCTTGAGAGAATGCACCAGCAGCATTTAATTGCATAAACATCATAGGGTTAGAACCAGCTTCACTTGCGTTTCTAATTTTACCTTCATAAATTTTCATGGCATCAGTATAGTCTTCTAAATTTTTAACTTGTTGCCCACTTAAAAAACCATCTTTCTTTAAAAGAAATCTATGTTGATTTAAAAATTTTTGTGCTTGAGTGTTTGTTAATGTTGGATATTGTCCCTTAAGTGAAACAGAATTTTTTAAATAATCAGTAAGAAATTGTCCTCTAACTGCTGCTTTTATTTCAGTTCTATTTGGAAACAAATCATATTGTTTACCATTAATTGTTGTTCTTGATTCATCAAGAGTTTTAAAAAAAACATCATAGTAATCTTCTTTACCACTAGCAACAATTTGTTTATATACAGTTTCAATACCTCTTTCATTATTTAATATTTTTTTAAGTGTTGTATCTCTAAATAAATTTGCTCCAAAAGAAGTAAACTGAGATGCAGTAGTTCTTAGATTATTTAATGTTGGTGGTAATGGAGAGTTAGCCATCATAGCCTCCATTCTTTTCATTATCTCAGCTTGAACTGCACTGGCTCCATTATTAAATCTCATTCTTGAAATTGCACCATAGACTGATCTAAAATCATTAAAATTAGCTCGATCTTTTAAACCACCAACAAGATCAGTCATTTCAAAAATACTTCTTCCTTCATCAGTATTTCTAATAATAGCTTTAGCTGCAATTGTTTCTGTAAGGTAATCATCTAAACTTGAAGTTATTTCTTCTACCTTATTAACACCTTTACCTCTTAAAACTTTTAATTGTTTTGGAGCATTTTGTATAATTACATCATATGCTGGGTTATAAGTCCCATCTGGTAATTTAATTGTTTCATCAATTTGTTTACTTAAATCTTGCCATAAACTATTTTTTATAGCATCATAAGAATTTCTATTTTTTGTAACTCCATCTTGTATAAGTTTTCCAACTGCATTCCCAAACTCATCAAAGCCAGAAAAATCTGCACCCATTTTACCTAAACCTTTTTGAATATCTGTTTTTAAAAGTGATTCAACCATTACATCTATTCCATTAAGTGTAGCCATTTTTCCAGTTTGTTCAGCAGTTCTTACAACACCAGACCCTATTAATGCTGTTCTTCCAACATTAGATATAAAATTTACAGCATTATTCTGAGTTAAAAAACCAGGTGTTATATTTGCTTTTTCTATATCTTTAAAAAACGTAGGAGTTCTTTTATTAATATTAGTAATCATTTCTGCAGTTCTTTTAGGGTCTTTTAAAATTGCAGCTTGTTCTGCAGTTATTCCTTCTATTTCAATATCTCCATATTCTTTTGTTAATTTTTTATTTCCTTTTGTACTTTTACTTTTTGTTAATTCTTCAATAGCATCGTCAGTAAGTTGTTTTCCTGATTGATCTATTTCTCTTAAAACTTTAAAAAATTCTTTATCTCTTGCTAATATTTGAGTAGCTCGTTCAGCACCAGTAATAGTATCTATTGTTCCTTTAGTTATTTTGTTATAAACTTTTGAAAGACCACCAGCTAAACCAAAACCTAAAACTTCTCCAAATGCACCTTGCGCCGCACCTCTTGCTACTTCTTTTACAATGCTTTCTCTTGGGTCAAATGTTTGAGCAATACCAGCTCCAGTTGCACCACCTATACCAGCTCCAGCTGTAGCATAACCAACCTTTTGCATAGTATTTGCAGAAATATTTAATAAAGGTCGTACTAATCTTGCAGTCCTTGCAGCAAGAGCACCAGCAGCAACTAAAGATCCTCCACCAGTAACTGGGGCTAAAGCTGCACCAGCTATTCCTCCTGCTATAGACAGACCTACTTCAGAAACTAATCTAAAAAATGTAGGACTCTTTAAAAAACTTTCTGTATCTTTATTGTATTTACCTTTTTCAGCATCAGTAAGTATATCTTCTGGTGAAACCATTAGTTCTAATTCTTTATCAAAATTAAAAGAAGTATTTTGTTTTTTTCCTGAAAGATAAGTTTCAATAGCCAAAGTTTCTTTTTTAGTTGGCTCTTCACCTTTTATTTTAAATTTTTGTCCTTGTACAATTACTTCTGCCATACATCTCCTAATTAGCACTCACGTCTATTACATCTCCTTGTTTTTTCAAAGAGACTTCTCCTACTAGATCAAGATAATTTTCTGCACCTTGTCCAGAGTTTTCCATAATTTCCATAGCTGTTGTAAAATCTGCATTGTTATTCTCAGCAATTTTAATTGCATCTGCAAAGTAACCATCTAAAGCTTTCATTTTTCCTTCAAACGTAGCTTCAGTATCTCCAAGTTGTGGTATAAGTTTTGTAATTCTTTTTGCTTCTTGTTCAGATACTGCTGCACCTGATATAGCTTGTGTTATAAAAGAAGTGGCTTGTTGAATTTTACCTTTCATTGCAGCGTAGTTTTTTGAATACTCAGACCCACCTGCTTTACCTAGAGTAGCTTTAATTCTATTTAAATCAGCAAAACCAACTGGCTTACCTAAAGCATAATAGTCAGATTGTATTTTTGATAAAATACTTCTTACTCTTTTTCCACCTTGAATTTGTTTTATTTGTTCAGCTGATGGTTTTGACACAACGGTAATTTTTCCTTTACCATCTATTTGTGCGATAGTTCCAACTGGTAAATTAGCAGCTTTAACTTCATCAGTAGTTAATGTTCTACTCAAATCAGAAGCAGTGGCTTTTTGTTTTTCGACAGATAAAATAGTGGCTGGTAGTTTTCCAAGTCCTTCTCCTAAAGCACTAAATACAGGAGCAGTTCCTTCTCCTTTGGCTTGTAATAATGGAGCAGCAAGTGTTGCGGCATAAATAGCTTTTTCTTTAGGAGATAAAGAACTTATACCACCAGTTTGAAAATGTTTTATAGTTGGTTTTAAAGTTTTAAAATATCTATCCTTAAATAATTTTCTAGTTAATACTTTATCCATACTACCTCGGTTGCATTAAGTTGTAAGCAGAGTATGCACCTAGTCCTGCACCTAATGCTTGTCCAACTGGGTTAGCACCGGGAGCCGTGGTTGCTGTAAGTGTACTCTGTGTTGTTGGTAAATTTGTCATAATACCTTTTAAGAATTCTATTCTTTGGTAAGGTTCATATTGTCTTTGTAACGCAGTTTGTCTTTGAGCATCTAATGCAGCTTGGCCTATTCCTCTTTGAACTCCACCTGCCTGCATTTGAGCTTGAATGTCAGCAAGAGACATAGCTTGTTGTTGAGCACCTAATTGACCTAATGTTGCTCCAGCAGCTAATTGTTGTTGTCTTTGAGTTTGAGCTGCACCTAATGCAGTTTGAAAACCTTGTGCTTGAGCTTGTCCAATATTAGCTAGTCTTGCTCTTTCTATTTCAGCTTCAGCAATACCTTGTCTTCCTCCACCAAAAGCACCACTTGCAACTGCTTGTGCACCTAATCTATTTGTAGCCATTTGTGCCTGTCTTGTAATTTCATCAGTAACAAATGATTGATAAGGATTTAAAAAAGAAGATATATTCGGAGCAGTCTGTGCAGTTTGTAATGCAGTTATACCTTGACCAACTGTACCAGCACCTACACCAGTTTGTCCAGCTTGAGTAATAGCCGCTTGTTCTATTCCTGAAAGAGGAGCAACTTGCACTGCTGGTAATGAAACTGGAGAAGAAGCTAATTTAGCCGCTTGATCATATAACGATAATTTTCTTGCTTCAACACCTGGAGCTTCTCTTTGTGTTACAACTGAAGTGCCACTTTGCTGTGCAGGAGCACTACCACCACCACCAAAAATAAAACTCATTATTTAATCTCCTTTGTATATAAATATCTTTTTACTCCCCAACCTTTTGTTTTTAAAAAAGGTTGCCAACCTGGTCTTGCGTGTACAGCTATTCTTTTACAACTAGCTGATTTAGCAAGTCCCTCTAATGTTTCTGCAAGATCGTCTTGCCATAATTCTCTTTTCTCTCCTTTTAATAAAATCACTTCGCATTGATTAAAGTTAGGAAGAGCCGTGATTCGTGTAACACATACACCGAATACTTTGTATTGAATACCATCATCAGAACCAAACATAACAAATAATTGCATTTGGCCTTCTTTAATTAATTTTTTCAAATCACTTATATCCATAGGATCACCATCATATTTTAAACCCTCTCTCAACATAAAGTCTACCAAGTTCCAATACTCATCAAGCATTCTTGGAAAAATCTCAAGTACCTCTACTTGTTTTTTTATTTTAGTTTGGTTTACTTGCATTGACTAAATCGTAAATTCTTTTTAATTTTTTTTGTTGGTCATAGAAAAAATCTGCACCAGCTTTTCTCATGCCTTTAAAACTTTTTGGATCAGCACCAGATAATATACCAGCTCCTAATACAGCGTCAGCACGAGATACAAATTCACCATCAGCTAATTGAGCTAACATTGTATCTTCATCTTTATCACCAGCTCCCGCACCATCCTCTACATAACCCTCTGCTCTTACATAATTGTTAACATCATTTTCATTATGATCAATTTTAGATGGAAGATAATTTATACCACCTTGATTATATTTTGGTATAGCAGTAGCAAGTCCACCTTGATTTGCATAAAACATATCCGATCCGTATATAGCTGATCTTGCTGGCATAGCATTTGCTACTGGTTCAAAACCACCTTCAAGTTTTTGTGATTGTTCTTTATATGCTTGTTTATAATCTTCTTCTGTAAAAGGTGGTTTAGGTTCTTCACCCCCACTGTCTAACAATGGTAAAATGCTTCCACCTATAAGTGCAGTTTCAAGTGGATTTTCTTTGGCTTTAGTGATTAAAGATTTTATACCTGTTTCTGCAGGTGCTGCTTCCATTACATTTAAACCTGAAAGTTCCCCACCTCTTGAAACTATTTCATTACCAAATTTATCTACACCTATAACTTTACCTTGCGGTAAGTTTGCTTTATTTAAAAAACTAGAACCTAAATTTCCTTTAGGTGCCATAGTCGCGGCTTCTTTGCCAAAACCTAAACCTGAAAAAGCTGATCCTTGTCCCACACCCATTCCAGCTCCACCAACTTGTCCTATAGCATAAGAACCACCACCAACTAAGGCTGCATCTCTTAATGCTCTTTTTGTAGATTTACCTCTAAGTTTTTGTACGCCAAATGTGGCTAATGCTAATGTGAATGGATCCATATACTATTTTCCTAATTATAGTATACATTATACCTTTTTAACCTTTGATTATCAACTCATCAGCAAAACGACCTTGATAACAATGCTCACCAACATGGACTATAGGGGCTTCAACATATGCATAACATTTACCACCAATATCTTTCCATAATTTACAAAAACTAAAATCTTCTCCTAAATATGATTTTGTTTCAGGGTCGTGTAAACAATCAAAGAAATTCCATAGATGTGGTCTATCTACATATTGTCCATTTATAACAGTTTTTTGCACTATACCTTTATCTGGATATGCCTTAATCATTTTTTCAAATACAGACCTTTTAATTAACATACAACCAGTTGGACTATGGGTTACTTCCATAACACCGTTATCAACTTTAATGCTTTTAGGGTTTGCAACTTTAATGGGATAAGTATTAAGCATTTTTTTTAAATCTTCAGGTTTTTTTACTTCTCCTTTTTTTATTTTATCAAACAGTTTATCCCACATCATAGTCTTTAATGGATAAGGTATAGATATAAGTTCTTTGTTTTTTTGAATCATTTTAAAAATTGATGGTGTATGAAAATAGATATCTGAATCTATAAATAACATATGAGTGTGTTTACTTTCTAAAAAACTAGATACACATAAATTTCTACCTTGTGTTATTAGAGAAGACTTCATTAAACAAAACTGTGTTTCAACTCCAGCATCTAATGCATGTTTTTGTAATTCTAATAAAGCTTGTGTGTAGTGAATAGAACAATCACTATGAACAGGAGTTGCTATGAATATTGAAAAGTCTGCTTTTGGTTTGGTCTCTTTAGATTTATTTTTCCACAACGGTGTTATAGCTTTTTCATGTGGTTGTGGATCGGTTTTTAATTCAGTCAAAGTTTGATAAGTATCTTCATTTACAAATTGATCATTTTCTTTCATTTAATTTTTTCCTATTGAAATTGATAATGTTATTCTTGGAGACAACCCTACTGATTGATGCCATTCTCCTTGTTCTACATAAAGTAAATCTCCTGGACATACAATGTATTTTTCACCCTCTACTAAATAAAGAGTTTCTCCGTACAAATTAAATAATAAAACACTGCAATTATCGGTGTGTGCAAATCCACTTACTCCACTTACAAAACTCATAAATATAAAAGGATCATAGGCTTTGTCTATAATTTTAAGTTTAATGCAAATTTTATTTATTAATTGTTGAAAAAATTTGTCAACGTGAACATTTTCTACTTTGATTACATTGTGCAAAACGTTTTTTTCTTTCTCAAATATTTTAGATAAGTAATGATCTTTTGAAAGTAATTTAAACAACTCATTAAAGTCTAATAAAGTTTTATCAAAGTCTTTATAAATTTTTGGCACTCAAAGCTCCCTTTAAAAAATTTGTCCATTCTTGTCCTTTTTTATCCCAGTTATAAAATTTTTTATAGTATTTTTGTTGTTCATTTAAATGGTCTTGAACAGATTCTTCATGTAAATAATTAGAAGCAGTATTAATAGCACTCGCAGTATCTAAAGCCATTTGTTCATAGTTTGTAGAATAATTTATGTACACTGGCCACTCAGCACAAGTTTCATACAATGCACCAAAATTATTTGTAATAACATGTACGCCAGAAGCTAGTGCTTCTAAAGCAGACACACAAGATGTTTCTTCAAATATACAAGGGTAAACAAACATATCATAATTTGGCATCATCTCTTTAATAAATTCATTTGGCTTGTAACCAATATAATTTACATTTGATAATTCTTTTGCTTGTTCATAAAGAGGTAAGAATTCTTCATCATGTGATTTACTAAAATCACTTCCATAGACTTGCGAGGATGAATATACATCTAGTATAATATTAGGGTTTTTTATTTCTTGCATTGCTCGAAGTAATACATTTAATCCTCTCCAAGGTGTACAGTGATGCACTAAACGTATAGGCTCTCCTTTTTTATATATTTTTCTTATAGGAAATTCTTCAATACCATTTTTAATAACTATTGATCGTTCAGTTGGTATGTCAAAAAAATATCTAAATTTTTCATAATTCCAATGACTGTTAAAAACATACCAATCATATTCTTTATGTCGTTCTTTATTTCTAAAAAACTCTTGAAGATTTGGTTGATCATAAGAATTTTTTTGCCATAAGATATTCATCTTATTTTTGTCAATGGGAACTTTACCAGGTATAGAAGTACATATTTGAACTTGATCTAGTAATTCTTTAGAAACGTTTCTTTGTAACATTTCCATTTGTAATTCAGTTGCACCTCTTGGCTTCATAAATTATTTTTTTGTATGTGCATCCATAGAAACTCGTGTCACTGTAATTTCTAAATCTTGTCTAAAATCATCTGCAGTAGTATCAGTATTAGGATCAGCAACATCAGAGTCAAACTCAGCTTTATCAGCATAAATTTTTCCAGTTCTCTTATGTTTAATTATTTCTTTTGCCTCTGCTGGAATTTTTGGTAAATCGTTCATTATACTCTCCCTTGTTTATGGTATTTCTTATAACTTCTTTTTTCATTTTTGTTAAGTCTTTTTTTGTGTCGACCTGGCCTTTTTCTAGGTTTTGGTCTTGGTACGTAGTGAATAAACTTTTGTCTAGCCATAGATTACTTTATAATCTTTGTAATAATAGTTTTTTATACAATTAATTTGCGATGGTGTAAACTCTATATCATTTGTAGAATCGTAATCACCTTTTTCATAATCAAGACTAATCTGATCAAATTTAAAGTTAAATTTTTCGTTTAACCACTCAATAAATTTTTTATCTAGCCCATTTTCATATTGCCAAATATGTGTATCATAAGACAAAAAATTTACTTGTGGCACAAACCAATTATGAGAAGTTGAAATTATTTGATTGTTAATAAAAATATTTAAATCATCTATTACTCGTGTAACATTTTGTTCATTTAAATCTACATCGTTAATTTTAAAGGTAGCCTTAAGTAATGATTTAAAACGTGAGACAGGGTCTCTTACTACTGTAAATTTTGTTAAATCTTTTTTACTTGAAAGTTGTAAATAATATGGATACTCAAAATGTGCAACATCAATATCTTTTTGTTTTATTTTATCTTTTTGAAAAAAAGTATAGTCTGTAAAATTACAACTATAATTATTTCGTCTAAATAAATTTTCAACATATCTACCACCCGTTCTTGGAATGTGCACAAAATAAAATTGATTGTTAATTAACATTAACCATTTTCTTGTGATCTATCTATAAGTGCGTAACTTATTGCTCCTTGAATTGCATTACTTCCTGTAGCTGCTTGTACTGTTATTGCATCACCTGCTTCTAAATTTAAACCTTGAGGTGTAGCATTAACTTGTGATTTAGCAGCAACTTCATCTCTAAAAAATTCATACTCAGTGTTTGAATCAGAAGCATCTACTAAATTCATGTTTACTAAAATACCTGAAGAGGCATCGTTGTTAGAACAATAAACACTTTTAACTATTATTGTTGCATCACTAGGGCACGTTAGTGCTGTAGTTTTACCGGTACTAGCTTGTTTGTAACCTTGATTTTTATATCTAATTGTCATGATAAAAAGTAATTAAAAGCATCTTGTTCATTTTTTATTTCTCTTTGATAAGAAGTGTTTAACTTATCTTTTAAAGTTTGTAAAGATTGTGCTACTTGTCTTTGATTGTCTTCAGTATAAATCGGTGTTGGTTCAGGTATTACTACATCAATTCTAGCCATTATCTCATACCATCTGGTTGTACATCTGCCCTAAAAGTTCCATATCTCCAATTTTGATCAGTAGATAAATTTGCAACTTTAATACTTGCAAATCTTGATCTTGCTCTTGTGTCTACTTTTTCTGTTGTACTATTAACAGTAAAAGGTCCGAGAGGCGAGGATGCTGCAGTATTAGACGGAAACTTTCTTAAGTTGATAGTTATTTGTGCATCACCAGTAATTAATTTAAAATCAGGAAAGAATCTTCTAAGACTCATAAAAAATTGACCATCTCCTCCTTGAGATAAATCAAAATCTCCAGATTGGATAAAAGCAGGTATAGCTGTTTTAGTACCAGCTGAGTCAACTTCATTGTTACCTACCTCATGTGCATAATATGTTGAAGCTCCATTTGCATTCGTAACTCCTTGAATTGTTGGAAAAGTAGGAGTTCCTGAAGATGAGAATTCTGTTGCGTAAGGATTATCATATAAAGTTGCATCAAACCAAGTAGTTCTTGATAATGATCCAGTTGTCCAAGTTTGTTCTGTGTAATTATAAGTTACGACTCTGTCAATTAATGTTGAATTAGCTTTAGGGTAAAACCAACTAATTTCTTCATACAAATGATTTAGTCCTGCATAAATTTGTTCACCATTAGAGTAACTTAAACCAAGATTGTCTCCTTTATTCGTAAATACAAAATCTTCAACTAAACATGGTACAGATTTTACAGTACCATCATAAACAAAAAAACCTCCAGCTTGACCCATCCACCAAACTGCACCGTTAACATATTTCACAGCATGTTGTCCTATTAATCCACAATTAGAACCTACTTGCCTAATTGAAAAAGTAAAAGGTGGACCAACGAATTGCATAACATATGCAGATGTATCAGTTAATATTAAAATATAATCTTTACCTTTTGCGGCTCCAACAATTTTTGTTCCTGAGTCAATTCTAAAAGTACCAGCAGTATTTATAGAAGTAGGAGCATAATCAGAAATATCTTCTTGATCTGAAAATCTAATAAACATCTTATCTTGTGTTGAACTTGTACCTATAGTTGTTTCTGTTCCCAAAAGAATTAAATGTCTATCTCTTTCAGAAACAATAGACATGACTGAAGTAGTAGGAGCACCACTTACGACAGTAGCTCTAGTTGATAGTGCAGCAGCTAAAGTTGAAATAGTGTCCCATTCAAAAGTTTTACCATTTTTTATAGTAGCAATTAATTTTGATCCAAAATGATCTAATGACCAAGAAGCTGATTCTAGTGTTACCCCACCTGTTAGTGACGCAGTACCCCATCCTAAATATATTTCAACTGAAGCACCCGTAGAATGTGCAGTTCTTGTTCCCGCTACTCCTCTAGTGATACCAGTTAAATCATTTGAAGAAATACCAGTGTAACTTATAAATTCAGTGCCTACTTTAATTGTGCCTGAAGTTGGAAAACCAACAACTGAAGATAATGTAATAGAAGTACCCGACCCTCCTGTACCAGCAGTATCATCTTGTAATAAACCATTTAAAGTAGATATAACTCCAGATGAGCCTCCCCATCCTGATGTACCATATCCAAAACCAGATGTTTGATTTAAAGGACCAACTTTAACATAAGGGTTAATTACAGCAGAACCACTTGCCGCAACAGTAGTTCCAGCATTGGCAGCCATAGTAATTGTAAAAGTGTCTTGTGATGGTACGGTCACTACTTCAAAAGTATTAGTTGTAAAATCTGCAGCTGAATAACCAGCTCCACTTGGAGGTGTTACAGAGGTAAATGTAAATAAATCTCCAGCAGATAATCCATGAGCAATTTTATTTACTGTTACGGTAGGACTAGTATTAACCGTTGTAAATGTTGCTCCTGAAATTGCAGCATCTAGTGGTGTAATATCGTAAAAAGCATCTTCAAAATATATAAGTAAAACTTTGTTTGTACCAATTGCTGAGTATCTTCTTCCATCTAAATCTGCCCAAACTAATTGATCTCTAGCTGCACCACACAAAGTGTTTGCAGTAATTTGTTCCCAACCACCTATTTTTTCAGGTAAGCCATATCTAAATCTTACAAAATCCCCATCAGTCCATTGTCCCTCAGCACCCGTTGCGGTTACTTGTTTATTAAATCCTGGTCTAATCTGTACATTTGTTAAAGGCATAAGACATTATAACTTATTCTAGAGAGCTTATAAAGACTTCTCATATTCGATGTTAATCCAACAAGTATAATTTTTGTCTGTTGGACTTGTTAAATTATATGAGATATTACTAGGTAAAGTAATAAGTCTGTTTTCAACACATTCTATTTGATCCCCACCTCCAACACAAACACTTGAATTTGTACTGTTTAAACAAAGAATTGATCGTAATAAATTTGTTTTAAAATTAGGTTTGATTGGAATATCAATATTTTTATTTGTACGACTTATTAATAAAACATCTGCACTATTTACCTTCTCGACATTCAAACCTTTTAAAAGACTACTTATGGTAGGGCTCATGAAAGGACTTACTTCTCTTTCTTCGTGTTTATTAATTGAAATTAAACTATGAAAAAATTTTAAATACTTTAAATCTTCTGTTGTTAATATAAATGTCCATGGGAACTTATCTGAAAAGATAATATCTTTTGCCATGTAAAAAGTTTTATTTTCAAGATAATTATTTGTAACATTAATCATCTTTCTTTGGTTCAACACCCTCAGCTACAGAATCGCTTTTAGTCATCAAATCTTTAACCTCAGGACCCAATTTTGTATTGAATGTCCAAACCATATTAACTAAACAGTTACCAAAGTGTTTCAAAACTTCAGGTGTGAAATGTATTTTTTTATGTTTGTTTATAATTTTAACTTCTTCTTCAGAAAAAGTTAAATCGCAAGAACCATCATCGTGTTGTTTAAAAAACATGTTTTTCCCTTTAATTTTTTTTATAATAATAACTTCTTTTATCTAAATGATAATCTTTATTTTTACCATTTTTATCGACATAATGCAAAAAAGTTTGTGCTGCAAAATCCCCATTAAAAAGCTCTCTCCAATGAGTTAATTCACAACCTAAATAAATAACTGCATCACCAGGTTTTTGTAAAATAGAGCTTCCATCCATAAAAATAGGCCACGGTGTTGAATCATTATCTATATTAATAGTTACACTTATTTCACATGCTGGTCTATCTTTGTGTTTTTTAAGATGAGCATATTTTGTGTACATTCTCCAATATGTATATGTTGGTAATAATTCTTTACCAGTGTGTTGTTCCATCAATTTAAGTTTTGTTAGCATTAAAGATTCCATTAAAGGATCTGCATAATAATATGTATCGGCATTAACTTGAGAAACATCAAAATCTGTTGTGTTAAGTGTATGTCGTATATGACAATATTCTTTTAATAATTTTAACTCTTCTTGTGTTAAAAAATTTTCTATTTTTTTATATTTAAAATCTTTTCCTATAATGCCCATGATACTAATGAATACCTTGTTCCTTTTGTTACTGGTTTTACTGCATGTGGATACATAAAATTACTTGGCCAAATTATCATTCTATTTTTAATTTTATCTATGTTTATTTCTGTTTTCCCGTCAGGGTTTCTAAAAACTAACTCGCCACCTTCATAATTATCGTTTATAAAATATATTACACTAAATGTTCTTGGAACTCCAATTCCATGATCGTGATGAAATTTGTAATGTCCCCCCTCTCCATATTTAAGAACTTGTATAACTTCTATATTGTATCTCATTTTTTCAAATGTAACTAAATCAATATAATTATTTAAATTGTGTTTTATCGTAGCCAAAAAAAAATTAGCCCAATGTATATTAGTAACGCTTTCTTCATTAATATTTTTAAGAGTACACATTTTTGTGTCTCTTGTTTTTTTTACAACAACATCACTTGTACTTCCATCTTCACCTAACGCAACAACTCCAGCGTCCTTAAAAATTAAATGTTCATTACAAACCTTTGTAAAATTCTCAAGTGTTTTTGGATGTATTACATTGTCAAAAACTTTTATATAATTAGCTAAATTTGTAGAATCTAATTTTATTTCCATATTTTTTTATTCCAAAATTTATTTTTGTATCGATGAATTACTTCACGACCCCATAAACTATGTCTTAAATTTTTGCTTTTACTTATTGTTTCAATTTTCATTTTCCAACTTTCTCTTTTGAAAGGAATGACTTGCACATAAGGTGTACCCTCTTTTATTACTGTGTCAAGAACTGGGTATTTATCACCATTAACAATAAAAGGGAAATTTATTTCATTAGGAAATACATCAGTATCTACAATTCCTGGAATAATAGAAAAACGATCATCGGTATTATTTAATGGTGGTAAAAACAAACAAGAATACCCCGGTGGTGTTTCAATGATCCATGGATTAAGTATTTTATGCACCTCCATTGTTTTATTTTTTTGAACAAAAGGACATTTCATTCCTAATTGTCCAATAGGATGTGACTCATCATTGTAAGTATTTACATTTGTAAAATGATAAATTTCTGAACCAGCATCTAATTGTGCGAAAGCTTTTGAAATCCTTTCATTGTCAACTTTTATATTATGCTTTATTCTGTATTCAATAGGTATACTAAGAGTATAACCTATAGTTAAAGTATCTAAAAAAGGCATACAACCTTTAACTGTTTTTTCTTTTAAATTATGTGAAATTTCTTTGTACCAATCTGGTATATTTAATTTAGATGGTTTTGGTCTTATATTAAAATTATTAAGATATATCTTGCTTGTCTTAAATTTTATTATATTTTCAAACACAACCCATTGTTATAATAAATAATTATAATTGTAAAGAATGAAAGAATGTAATTGAATTGTCTTCACAGTATTCTTCCCAAGTTTGATTCATAGGAAAAGTAATTGTAGAAGTATCAAAGTCTTGTAATAAATTACAATAATTTTGTACATCATTATATCTAGGATGGTTTTGATTATTCCATGTCCATGGTTTTACTAGTTCTAAAGTCGAATTTAAAACTTGTTTTAAAACATCACTGTTTGGGTAACCATCAAAATCTATATCTTCTGCAACGACTGCATCGTTTTCATATCTAATCCATTTTTTAGATTTGATTATATCTTGAAACAAATTGTCATCAATTGTTGCAACTGTATAATCTTGTTCCTTACAATTTATTAGACTTTTAGCATCCTCGTTTTCAGCTACTCTATAAATTTGTCCTACGTCTTTTGTAAAATATGCAAATGCCATAATTATCCCTCGTTTGTGTAAAATGCTAATCCACCAAAAATACCTGATTGGCCACCTTGTTGAGGTGCACCTCCTGCGTTTCCAGCATCACCTGCTCCATCAGAGTTTGAAGGACCAATAAATAAAATTTGTCTTGACATTACGTTTGATGAACTTGGGTTTCCAGGATTACCAGGGTTTCCTGGACTTTGGTTTTGTCCCGGTCTACCGCCAGTTCCACCGTTTCCACCGTTAGTGGTTAATAAGTTTTCTACGTTTGTGGCTCCTCCAGCACTTCCAGGAGTGTTAGATCTTGTTCCTTGAGGTGCAGGTGCAGCAGCACCTCCAGCACCGACAGTAAAAGGATAATCAGTATCAGCAGATACACTTCCAGTAAAGAAACCAAAACCTCCGTCAGCTCCAGCTCCACCAGGTTTTTGGCCTCCGCCCGATCCACCTCCGCCTCCGCCTGCTACAGCGAATGCTTGAAATTTTGAACCACTTGGTCCAACACTAATAGTTCCTGAAGCAGGTCCTATTTTAAAAACTTTTGCAACCATGTTAGCTGCTCCAGCTCCTGATGAAGCTGCTGTAAGTCTACCTTGTGCATCTACAGTAATTGATGCTGCAGTGTAAGAACCAGCCGATACAGTTGTGTTAGCAAGTTTGTCGGCAGTTACCGCATCATCTGCAATTTTGTCAGTAGTTACATTTGCGTTTAGAATTCCCGCAGTAACAACTGCGTTGTCTGAAATTTGTGCAGCTCTAATTGCATCATCTGCAATTTTGGCATTTGTAACAGCATCATCAGCTATTTGAGCTGTTCCAATAGTACCACCTAAAGTGTCAAGAGATACTTCTTTTAAATTTGTGCCGTCTGAGTAAGCAGCATAAATTTTTGCAGCATCTAAAGTAAAACCAGTTCCACTTGCAGTTTTAATTGTTAGGTTTGTTGGATTAGTTAATCCAGTTGCATCAAAAATATAAAATTTTTCTATACTATCAGGTATAGTACAAATTGTACTTGCAGCTATTGTAGCTGTTGCAAATTTAATTACCATATTTCTAGCATTAGAAAGAGTTTTATCAGTCATTGCTAAAGCTAAAGTACCACCACTTGAAAGTGTTACTTGTTCAAAACCTGCAATTGCTTGTTGAATTAAATTTAAATTATTATTAGTGTTATCTCCCCATGTACCAGCGTTTTCACCAGTGACCATAAGTTCAAGTTTTAAATCTGTAGAATAACTAGATGTCATATAAATTTCTCCTTAAATAATATAATTATACCTTTATCATGCTGCCAAATCAACCTCTGTCCATGTATTAGTTACACCAGGGTCTATTTCTTGCCAAGAAGTTATTATTGGGTTTCCAATAGATGCTGTCATTTGTATACCAGAAACATCAATATTTGCTAATCCAGTGATAGTCACTGAACCAACTGAACCAGATAATTGTAATCCTCCAACACCTATAATTTGACCTGGTATTTCAGCGTGTTGACCAAGTGTTAAAGTTCCTTGTATTCCAGTAGGTTGTTCAACAGTAGTTTGAATTAAATTAATATTACCTTGAGTTGATGTCATCTGTATTCCAGTGACATCTACTGGGGTTTTTAATCCAGCAATAGTTGTACCTACCGATCCAGTTAAAGACCCAGCACTGCTTACAGTAACATTAGCATCAGCTTCAAAATCTAAACTACCGATAGTAAAATCTAGTTGATCTTCTGCCGCAAATACAGTTATATCTTGATCAATTTTTAATGAGAAACTTCCAAAAGTAGAAGTTAACTGTCCAGCACTTGTAACTGAAACGTCTACATCTGTAAAAGCACTTGTAGCGGGAAAATTAACTGTAGAAGTTATTTGTTGTCCCGCAGGTAAAACAGAATAAGCTTCACCCCAAGCAAGATTACCCCAAGCTCTTCTGCCCCAACCAATTCCTGTTAATTGTGATTCATCAACGGTAGCTGCACCAACGCTTGAAGTTAAAACACTTCCAGTTGTGATAGCTCCTATTCCAATTGTAGCACTACCCACACCCATTGAAGAAAGATTACCAACAGCTGTAAATGTAAATGATATTCCAGCTACTTCTTCTCCTAAAGATGATGTTAGTTGAATTCCACTTGGTGATACAGTAGCATCCCCAGTTACTGCTTGAAGACTTCCAATTGAAGAAGTTAATTGTTGTCCAGTAATTGTAGGTTGTGAACCTGAAAGTTCTCCCCACTCGTTTTCACCCCAAGTGTCTCCACCCCAACCTATTTGAACAATACCAGTACCAGACGCACTGCCAATGCTGTAGGTTGCACTTATTCCAGAAACAGAAAGTCCGACATCACCTTGTGCTGCCCAACTACCTTGTCCCCATTGAAGTGCACCCCACGCATTTGACATTCATTATATTCCTTAAGCTAATCTTAAAATCGCAGCAGAAGTAGTAAATGCTGGAAACTGAATAGTAAATGTTCCAGAAGTTGCAGTTTTGTCTCCGCCAAAATCTAAGACAGCAACTGCATCAGTAGTATTTGAACCACCGTCAGTTGTTGTATTATAAATTAATGCACCTCTTGCAGTAAGAGTTACACCAACAAAAGATAAATCAGCAAAATCAGTAATTGAAACAGATGAAGATACTTTAACACCTTGGTTAACCAAAGCTTTTCCACCAGCAGAATATCCTGACGGTGATGAAACTTCATTTGCAGTTGCATAATTTGTTGTTGATTTTCCTAAAGTCGCTGAACTTGTATACATGGCTAATTTGTACGTGTCTCCATTAGGAGCAGTATCAAAATCATGTTGTCCTTGAAGTAATTCTTTTTTAAAAGAATCACAAATTGCATTAGTTGTTATTGCCATAATTTTTCTCCTTTAAATTTATGGACTAGGAGAGTCAACCTTGATTCTTGGAACCCCGTCTTGATATTCTCCTCGTCTTCTTCTACCCATTTGTTGTAGGGCAAAATTTTGTGTTTCTTCATTATACTTCGAATTGTATAGGTTGTATAGGTTATCGGGTCCTTTTAAAAATCTGAAAGCTTCAGATAATACACCATGTAATAACATTGATTCTTGATTCGTAGATAAATATGTATTTGTAGTGCTTGTAAAATTAGGTGGACTTTTTATATAATTTAATTGAACAGTATCAGCAGTTGCTGGTGTAGGAGCAACCAAGATAACTGGTCCTTGTTGAACATTATCTTCCCAATTAGCCCAATATTTCGGAGTCCCAGTTGTTGAATCATTAGGTGAAAACTCTGAAATAAAACTTGTGTCTCTTTTTTCTAAAAAAGTTCTGTTACCACTACTATCAATAACTTGAACAGATCTTACAATAATAGCATCCGAGGGTAATATTACATATCTATTCCCTGCTGTAAAATTTGAAGTAGCATATTTTCTTAAATCATCATAGTCTACTTTTCCTGCTACATCTAATTCAACAGATTTTATAAAATCTTGTATTATAGCATCAGTTAAAACATTGCTATCTACTTCAGTGTAGTTTCTTACTTGTGTTAAAAAATTTGCGTGAGTAACAGCCATTACGTTATACTTACCTCCACAGAACCTACTAATGATGAAAGTTCTCTTCGTCTATTTTGTAAGGATGGGTCTTCAGGTACCATACTATGTATAGTGGTTGTAATACCATTTGATGTAACTTCAAATTCTTGTGTTCTAAATGCAAAATCTCCAGGTAAAGATAGATTTGCTACACCAACAAAAATTCCTCCAGAGTCTGCAATAGTATCATCATTTGGAGCTTGTGGGTTAATAGTAGATATATCAGTTGGTTGTTGAAATTTCATAGTTCTTGGATTTTGTAAAGCCACTGCATCTGCTTTATGATAAGGTGGATCAAGTTGTGGATGCTTTGGTTCAAATTCAGAAATATGTACTAATGCACCGGTCCATTCTTTAACCATTTCTCTATAAGGAAATGCTTGACCTGATCTATCAGAAATAGCTAATGATCTTTTACCACTTGCGTAAGCCATTATACACCATCCCCAAAATAAGTTTGAGGAGAAATGTAAACTGATGTTCTTGAGCCATCTTCGTTAAGTGCTCTTAATAATTCATCCTCATAAAGTTGTTTTAATAATTGAATTCTATCTGGTGCTTTTTTTTGTGATAAATAATATGCAAGGCCTGAACACATGCATGGTAAAAATCTAAAAGGCACATCTGGATTGTTTGTATAAACACCAGCATCTTCAATTCTATCAATTGAATAATATTTTAATGTTGTGTAAGTAGATGCATTTGGAGCTAGATAAACACTTATTGTTGGTTGTGTTTGTCTATCAACATAATATTGAGATGGTTGTCCAGTTGTTAATTTATTTGGTAAAGCAGAATAAGCTGACCTATCAATTTTTGTTAAAGCTACATCTTGTGTACTTGCAGTTCCTGAGCCAGTTATATTTTGCACTGGCACCCCTGCTGCATGAGCCACGGCTAACGAACCACGAGCTCCTCTTGTTGCTCCAGTCAATGTGTGTGTTGATTTACCAGTGTAAGTAATAAATTCTAATCCTATTTGAATTGTGCCACTCGATGCAAATCCAGTACCATCTGTAAGTACAACGCTTGTTGCAGAATCAGTCAAAGCAGTACTTAAAGTTCCATTTACTGCACCACTTGAAGAAATATAAGCTTCTAAAACATCATTGACTTGAGTAGGGACTGAGTAAGTTGCTACTCCAGCTGTAAATTGAATTTGATTTAATTTAACTTTCCAAAGATGAACACCTCTGTTGCCCCACTCTGAAAATAAAAGATTTAAACTTCGTCTAGCACTTCTAATATCATAACCACTATTTGTTCGAATACCACATCTCTCGTATGCTTCTTCAATAATATCATCGATTTGTAAATCGAATGTAGTAGTTCCTGACGTTGCCATAATTCATTACATTATATCTTTATAATAATCTAAACTTTTTCCTGGTGGTAATTGTTCATCTTGTAAACCCATACCTGATGTTCTAGCTGCACCATAACCTTGAACAGATTTACCCATAGATGCTTTAATTGCTTTACTAGCAATTTGACCAGCTTTTTTACCTTTTTCTCTTTTAGAACTTTTAGATGCACCAATCATAGATTCAGTTTTTCTTATGTCTCTTTTATCATCGTCTTTAACTGACATTCCTTTATTGGCTTTTTTCATCATTTTAAAATCCTCTCCAGATATTTTACCATCGTTATTTTTATCTAATTTTTTTTGATTGCCTTTTAACATAATATTTCTCCTTAAATTTCTATCATACCACCATAATACTTCTTGGTAAAGGTACTCACATTTGTTGGTTTACCACCAACTCCTTGGGCTTTACTTCTTTTTCTCGCAACGGCACTCCGCTTCTGGGAGTCTGTCATCTTCGATGCTTTTGCAGCAGGGACGCACTTTGGATACTTTCTCTTGGAGTCGGCTCTTTGTTTTGAACGCCCACAAGGTGCGTAAGAACCATCTTTTCGTTTGCTTCCAATATCTACCCATTTTTCATCAAACCATTTTTTTAGTCCCATTAGAATACTCCTTTGAAACCTTTACCTCTTATAGCAGCTCCACCACCTCTTGCTTC
>CESM01026025.1_pt1 | contig 25139 bp, 26 predicted proteins | sample 361421 | NCBI WGS metagenome assembly CESM01 (sample SAMEA2622219, study PRJEB7988) | marine metagenome | isolation source: saline water (ENVO:00002010), including | reverse complement strand
CTTCTTTAACGCCACCTCTTTTAGAGTATTTAATTTTGTCTAATGCTCTTCTTAAAGAACTATCATACTCATCTAAACTACTACCTGTACCTTCAAGATATTCCATCCATTGTTTTTTCCATTTAACATCTGCTTCTGGTTCTGATTTTAGTCTAGCCTGTTTTAATGTTTCCATTCCTCTAAGCATAAGTTTTGTAAATTCTAAATATTTTTTAGAACTAATTATTGCTTTAGATGTGTCTAGTACAGGATCGCTGGCAACATCTTCATATCTGCCTTTGAGTTCACCAACTTCTTGTTCATCGCCTTGTGCAACATCAGTTGCTTTACGCAATAGTTTGGACAATGCTTTTACATAATCACCTTCATATTGGTCTGTGTGTCCAGCAACCATTGTGGTAGCATATCTTACTGTTGCTTTGAATACTTTGTCAAAGTCTGTTTCGTAATCTTCTCCACCGCCTATTCTAAACTCTATTAAGTTTGTGTTGGTTTCAGAATCTTTTTGACCTTTAAAATGTATAGCACGGAATTTGTCATCACTGATAGCCTTGTCTAAAAATGCTTCTGCTTTTTTAATGCCTTCAGTGCCTGATACTTGTTTTAGTGACCCAACTGCATCTTGTAATTCTTTGTATTGACTTTTGGTGTAAGTGTTACTGCTTCTTAAAAATTCATTTAATAAGTATTGGTCTCCTAGCAACACAGCCATTTTTACTCTGTTTGCTTTTATTTTTCCACCTTCATGGTTTACAGTTTCACCATCTTGTGGATTGTAACTCATTGTGATGTGTAATCCAGTACTGTTGTTTGTTGATGCTCCTTCGCTTTTTAAGAACTCAAAAAACTTTTTCATTTCTGCTAACATTCTTCTTGGAGTACTAAACACTGGTGATATAATTTCTGCACCTGTTCCATATCCGTCAATACTGCTGTCTGACTCTACTGCATAATTTACTGTACTACCACTGGTGTTACCATAGTCACCACTTTCTACTTCATCACTTGAAAAAGCACTACTATCTCTAACAAATTTTGATACAAGGCTAGCAACTTCATCTAAGTTGTTTCCATAACTGTAATCTATACCCATGTCATCACAAAAAGAACTCATACTGTACCATTGGTCACTGATCCAGTCGTCATAATCATAGTTCTCACTGGCTTCTTCGTATGCCGCTTGTTTTATATCGTCGTCTTCTTCTGCAAGTTCTCTTAGATAATCTCTAAGGTCCTGACCTCGTTCTGCTTCAACATACTCTCTTGCCCAATTTTCATCTTCGTATCCATATATTTCCGACAGTTCATCAACACCTTCTTCTTCAAATCTATCGTCACCATATTCTGTTCTTAAAACATCTTCTCTGTAACTATCCCAATCTGTTTCTTCTATTCCTTCATTTTCTATAAATTCGTTGATGTAATCTTCGTCATCTTCACGTTCGTTGACAAAGTCTGAAATCATGTCGTCCATAAATTCTTCTACTTTGTATTCATATAGCCAATCTGTATAACTTTCACTAATACTATCCCAATCTACTCCACCGTACGTGTCATCTATTTCACTTAATGATAGATTGTCTATATCATCACTATCGCCTTCTATGTCTGCCCAAAGAGTTTCTGCCTCCCAGCCACAACGTATTTGTGCATCAAGTGAACTGTTTACAATTTCTTTCCTATTAAAGTTTATCTCAAATAATTTTTCTTCTGATTCTTTTAAACCCAGTTTAGCAAGCCTTTTAATTTTTTTCTTGCTGTCTTTGATGTGTGCTTTAACTTTGTTTGTTGACTTTTGAGACAATTTTTTAACTTTTTCATTTTCTTCTAAATCAACAAATACATCATCTTTAGGATCCACAATTTTGTAATCTCCTTTAGGATCTTGCACAACTACTTTGTCTGGTTGTGGTCTGTCACCTAATTTGCTTACTACGGTGCCTGCAACTTCGCCTTTGTCATCTTTGAACTCTGCATCTACTTCTAGTTCACCTGCTTTTTTGGCAACTGGTTGAGGTGTTTCAGGTTGTTCTGGTTCTACTTTAAGTCCTGGACTTGTTGTTGGACTGCCTAAATCTTTTTTGGGTGGTGTTGTTTTTTGAGTTGTTGGACTAGTCTTTTTGTTTGCTTTTGCACTAGCACCTGTTTGTTGTGCAGATGTAGGCGTACTAGCACCTGACGACATGCCATATTCTAATAGTACACTTTCTAACGTTCTAACATCTTTTGCTTTCATGCGTTTATCTTCTGTTAAGTTGTTTTAATCTTCTAGCCGCTGGATTCATTCTTTTAGTTCTTTGACTAATTCTACTAAGACGTTTGCCCATTCTGGCTTTTGTTCTTTTAAGCACCATACGTTTTTTCATATTGATAGGTGCTGTACATTGTGAAGGTTTACTCACAACTCTACCTTTACGCCTACCACTTGTACAACGAACAGCACGTTTAATTGTTTTACCCATTCTACGCCAGACCATTCTGGCTTCGGTAATTTGTTCTTCTGTTAAATCACTAATTAACATATTATCCTACCATATTGATTAATAAACCAACAACTAATGCAATTAGAGTTGTAAAACTTGTACCCACAATAGCAATTAGCCAATTTTCAATTTTGTCTAAACGACTTTTAGTATCATTTTTAAATTCACGTAATTCAGTAGTAATACTTTCAATACGCAACATGTCAGCAATTATATGTGCTTCTAAATTACTAGAATCAGCATACACCTGTTTTTCAACTGGCTTTGTTTCTGGTTCAGGTTTTTTCATCTTATAATAAATCCTGTTTAGTAAATTCCATATTTACGGAACTTTTAGTATCTATGGTGCCTGCATTTAGCACTACACCATTTAATTCATCTTTAAGTGTGTCTACTGTATGAGCATTTGGTACTTCTGTAGCAAATTTAAAAATATAACCTGCTCCAGTTAATGTAGGTGCACCAAAATTTTCCAATTGGTTTGTACCTACTCCATTAAGTTGAACTGGATTATTCATCACAGTTGGCATTGCTCTCATTCCTATAACTTGTACAACACTTTCAAAATCTTTTTGACTATTGTCTGCAAAATTTCCTGATGCTGTTATGTCTAAAGAAGTGAACAAAGTAAAAAACTCAATGTTACCTGTTAATACTTCTACGGATGCCATTGCTCCCGTTCTAGTTTGTGCCATACTGTCTCCTGTGTATGTAATAACTGTATTTATCACATTACATAGATTAACAAGTCAAAAAAAATCCCCACACAAGGCGGGGATTTTAAAAGTTCTAAACTTTTTAGGTTACACTACTCTATATTCTCCTGCAGTTACCGTTGCGTTTGCACCGTTACCTGTAAGCATTGGTTGAATAGCCGCTAGTAATCTAGCCGCGGTAGGGGAACCTTCAACAGCAACATGCATTACTGTTGCAGAAATGCTGTTGATTAGTACTGGAGTACAAATTGTTGATATACCTTGAACTACTAATTCACCTTTTTGGGCCGCTCCTGCTGAGTAACCAAATTGGCTAATATTGTCAGTACCATCTACTTCATCAATAATGAAGTGACTTAAAGTACCAACCATAAGTTGACTGTTATCAAGAACTGCACCATTTACTCTAGTTTGTGCCATGATAGTCTCCTACTGTTTGTATGTTCGTGGTCTCTAAACCACCACCGTTTTTAAGAACATACTTTGGATAAAAGTATTTATCGAATATATAAGGAATTTAAAGTATAGTAATAATGGAATATTATTAGTAGTTTTTCTTGAAATTAACGCCTTTTTGAGTTTGTGGTGCTAGTGCTCTTACTTTTGAAACACTTCTTTCTAAATCTCTTAATGTTCCAGCCGCCGCTTTTGCAAATTTTGTAGGACTTTTAGTTTTTCTAATTGAATCTACATCTTTAAACCGTTTAGCAATACCAACTCTTTTACCTAGGTCTTCTGGTTCATCGGTGCCATAATATCTATCGTGTTTTAAGTTTCTGCCAATAGCATCTTGTCTGTTTCTTGAATCATCACTGCTATTGCCACCATCAAAACTTGTTTTTAATCTATCATTGTCTACGCCTGGTTTATCACGTTTATAACCAAACTTTGCTTTCATTTTGTCTTTAAATTCAGGATGAACTTCTTCAATAGCCAAGTCTACAGCCAATCCTGGAGTCATACTAGGTCCACCTGTTGTAGCATAACCTTTTGCTGTTGATAAAATTAATGGTGTGTTTACGTTTTCCCAACCAGGTCTTCTTTTATTTATAGGACCAATTTTATCTTCAAGTTCTTGCCTAACTAATTCGTTTACATCTTCAACAATGATTACTTCTGATATTTTCATACTACTATTTATCTATAACTGTTATATATGTCATTTGATTTCTTTTGTACTGCATCTATGAAATCCATATTTAATTTTAAATTATGAAATTTTTCTTTTGTATCTAAAAAGTTTTTCATTTCATTATTTCTTTTTGCATAAAAATCAGAAGTTTGTATTTGTTCTACACTATCGAATAAATTAAATTTACTATGCAACTGTGTTGCATCATTTAAATCGTCCATATTGTATATTATAGTGTCAATGCCTTTAAAAGTTATTACACTTTCTAATTGTTCATACATTGTGAATTTAGTTAAAAATTTAAACCATTCTGCAAAAAATATATAATCTTCAAAATTCGGATACAGTTGTTCCATTACTGCCACGTAAGAAGGTGCAGTATCTTTATGTTCCTCTAAATCAAAGACTCCGTTAGTAATTTGTTTGTTTATTACATCATCTAATACTAGTCTTTCTTCCATAATATTTAAAAGTGTTTCGTATTGTTTATCATCATTTCTTATATTAGGAGAGAATGTATAGTTTGGGTTCTTTTTACTAATTGAAAAAAGTTTTTTAAAATCTCTGGCTTTTAAAAGTTGTAGATATCTTTTGTACATATTGGTTTTTAATTCAATATTTTTTTCAAAAGTTACAAAAGGTTCACGCATACCAATTAAAATTTTTGTATCACACACTTGCATAAAGTCTAATGTTAATTTTAAAAATACATCTTTTTTAATATCAGTGTATTCTTGTAAGCATTCAACAGTTTGCTCTGCGGTATTTGAAAAGTCTTTAATTACTTTTTTTAATTTTTTTTCTGTAAGATTATTATCTATCTCTACAGAATTATCGTGTATTGCAGGGTTTATAGATAAACATGTTTGATTATCTTTTGCATTGAACATTCTACAATAGTTTTCAACATTTACTGTAAGTCCATTAGTAAAATTACTTGAAGGTATATATGTAGGGCTCACAACACCCTTTCTCATTACATGATGAATAGCAACATTTTCTTTAGCATGTGTTCTTCTAGGTACATCAAATATAGGTTTGTTCCTTATATCGTCTGCTGACATTACATTATATGCTTCATCCATCAGTCTATCCCAGCCACCTAATACTGCTGTCTTTTCTCTTACTTGTGGAATAGAAGCAAACAAATCAAAAAGATAGGTAGTCCCTGTTCTAGGAGGAGATAAACTTAATAAATGTTTAAAGTTTTTTTCTGCCACTTGCCCAATAACCTGCTATTGCACCTATACCAGCACCAGTCTTTGAGCCAAGTTTACCCTTGGTTAGTTTTGGAATGACTTTACTTCCAACGTATGCACCGCCAACAGTAGCGGCTGTTCTTTTTAGTGTGTCTGATTTTTTCTTAGGCTCTTTGTATGCCCTAGTTGTTTTCATAGCAACTAAGTGTTGAAATACTTCACTAGGTCTGGCTTTTATTCTCATTTTTTGCATGATTCTAGCCACTACCATTTGTTTCTGTGAGTATTTTAAATCACTCCAGTCAACTATCAAACGTCTATACAATTTGTACTGTGAGTCTTTGATGTCTAATTGTCTTTCTAATCTTATTAGGAAAGAACTTACTTCACTTCTTGTAGGTGCAGTCTGCCCTAACTTTCTTAGGAAGTTGTAATATTGTCTATTGTTAAATTGTAGTCCGTCTAAGAATCTTCTGTCTTTACCGCTTATTTTTAAACTACTATTATCTGATTGTTTAATCGCATAAGACAACATGTAGATATCTGTTGCATGTGTTCTAAACAATGCAAAAGGTCCGTATGCAGTACTTTTTCTTGCATAAGCAACTGCGTAATCCTGTTGTTCACTATCTTTAGAAAACATTATTACACTCAATGTTTGCAAGTATAATAAATCTGCAATATCTCTACCAGTAAGACGTGAGAAAGAACCTGTAAATCTAAACAGTTTACTTTCACTTATTTCTTGGTTTACAAATTCTAATTCCATTATTTTCCTGGCATTCCTGTTTGAAAATTCTGCCTACTAAATTCTAATCTATCTACTAGTTTTAATGCATTACCCATTCTGTCTACTGCAACAAAACCTTCTTCTCCTGTTACTTCATAACCTTTTTCACTTTTAATAAATGTAGGTATTTGTTGTAACGTTCCTAGTTTATTTAACAATTTTACTTTTGCTTCTATGATTTTAAGATACAAATCATAAACTGCAACTATACCTTCAACATGTTCTTTAATAAATTTTACACCTTGAACCATAAGGTCTGTTTTCTTATCTTTAGTTGCTTGAGTTTTTACTTTGTCTATTTCTTTGGTCATAAAGTCTATGTATTTTTGTACAAAACTTTGTGCAAACTTTGTAGGATTTTGTTCAAATCCACCTGCTCTAATGGCATTGTTTACATGTGCTTTTAACTGTTGTAAAAAATCTTTACCTATTAAATCATTCCCTTTTTCAAGCCAACTAAATGTTTCATTGTCTATACTTTTTAAATATGTATCTGCTTCTTTAATTGCTTGTAATACATCTGCACTTTCTTCACTTGTAAGTGTAACTGTACCACTTAAATCTTTTATTGTGGCGTCTCTATGCCACACACCATTTGCTTGTCCTAATACACTACTGTCAAATCCAAACTTGGCAGTTGTGTCTGCTAATGTAGGCCCGCCTACATATTCTGTATGCCATACAATACCAAATCCTGAACCTGTTATTTGTTTTGCTAAATCACTGTCTTTAGGTATTGCATAGGTAATTGTGTTGGGTTTGAATGCAATATATTCTTCCCCGTCTATTGTAGCAGATTCGATATCCTCAGGTCCTGCAAACAACATGTCTCCTTGTGCAACTGTGTCCCAATTTAATCTGTTTAAATATTGTAATGCAAGTTTAAGTTTTTTTCTTAAACCACTTCCGTCTTTATCGCCTACATCTGCATGATTAATATCTATGTCTTTATCAGTAAAATTAATTTTTGCTTTTTTGGCAAATACACCTTTAGTACCTACAAAAAATTTACCTGTTTCAGGATCTTTGCCTGCCACAATGGCTGGTGCACCGTCCCACTTAGTTGTCATGCTTACTGCTTCTTTTGAATTGCCTTCTAGCATTTGATGTAAACTGTATAGATAATTTACTGCTTCTTTGGCTCCTGCAAAACCTTTATTGAAGATATTATCTTCTAGATGTTCTAGATGAGTATTTTTACCTTCTGCTTCAAGTATTAAACTTTCAGAAAGTAGTTGTGTTACTAAAGGTTTTGATATTTCTACAAATTTCATTATACACCGGCTAACTCTCTAATCCTTTGTAATCCTGCAGGGACTAGATATACATATTCTGTTTGTTCTTCTAACATTATAACATCATAACCTATATCTTGCCAAGTTAAATTTACAGATTCTAGTATGCTGTTCATAAACTGATATGCTTCAGAACGTAATGCTCTAGCACTTTTTGCCGCTGTTCCTTTAATACCTGCTTTCTTTTGTACAGCATTTAAGGAATTTGCATAATCTGATACATCTGTTCCTTGGTCTTTGTATGCACTTAATTTGTCTGCAATTTTTCTTGCAATTTTTGGATCTTTAGTCTGCGCCAGTGCGGCTAAATCATTTCTTATTAATTGATGGTCTTGTGGAGTAATTGCACCTTTTTGTGCTTTACTCTGTGCAACTGCATCTTTTCTTGCGGCAATATCACCTGCTTGTGCATCTGCTTGAGCGGCACCTTTACCACCTACATTAGGTTGCCCTGCTGTTGCTGGTTGTTGCTGAATAGGTTCTCCAGTTGCATCATCTTTACCATCTTTGTTTGCATCTGCCTGTGCTTTTGCTTTTGCGTCTGCTCTTGCTTGACGTTTTTTAATAGCACCGGGTGTTTGACTTAACTCACCTTTTTGTCTACCGCCACCTTGTGGTCTGTTTCCTGGTTTAACTGGTTTCTTTGTAACATCATTTTTACCGTCACCGTCTGCATCTACTTCTGCACCAGTTTTATCATCAACACCATCTTTGTTTGTATCAACTGGAGGTGTAGTAGGTTTTGGTGCTGTACCTGGTGGAGGTGTGCCTGGTCCTGGGTTGATAAGTGGAGTTACAGGTTTACCTGTTTTATCATCTTTACCATCATTGTTTGTATCGTTTGGATTAGGTTGTGCTGGTGTATTACTGCCACCTGCTAATTTGCCTAAGCCTTTAGCAACGGCACCCATTGCTCTACCAACGCCTGCACCAACTACTCCGCCTGCTTTTTGCAAGCCACCTGCATCTTTGTCGCCTCTTGTGGCTTTTGCTAAAGGTCCGCCTAATGCTTTACCAACGGCTTGCATACCTTTTCTAATTAACCCAACTGGCTTTCCTGTTACTGGATCTAGTTCAGGTTCTGTTCCTTTTGGATTGCCAACTTGACCACCACCACGTGGTTTCTCTTCACCTGTTTTAGGATCTATTTCCATACCTGGAGTGAATATACCTTGAATTCTTTTTGCTTGTAAACTATCATTATTAAGTGGTTTTCTGTCTGTTACTTTACCACTTTTATCTGCTGGATATAAGTTCCCGTCTGTACCATATACATAATATGTTTCATTTTGAGGATCAAAAATCAGTCCACCAGTTCTTTTGCCTTGTGCATCTACTTGAGGTGCTTTCCTAATATTTGGATTGTCTGGTTTGTTTGGATCAAATGCATTGCCATCTGTTCCACCTGTTGCTCCTTTAGGTGTTTCTTTTCCGCCTGTAGCACCACCGGCACCACCGCCTGTAGCACCACCTTTAGGTTCTTCGCCTGGTTTAGGTTCTTCGCCTGGTTTAGGTTCTTCGCCTGGTTTAGGTTCTTCTCCACCACCTGGAGGTGTATCGCCACCTGGAGGAGTATCTCCGCCTTCTGGAGGAGTTGGATCATCATCTGGTGTTTCTTCTGGTGCTTGTGCGTCTACACCTGCACCTTTAAATGCGGCATCAACTTCGCCTTTTGTTGCACCTGCATTTTTAATTAAGAATTTACCAACTTCATCTGAATCTGTTGGTGAACCTGCGCCTTCATAATCTGTTTGTAGTTTAGCAGGATCTATTGCACCCTGCATACCAACTGCTTGTTGTATTTTGTTTAAGAAACCTTTTACTGGAGCACTATTTAAGATTGGTTTTACTAGTACGTTTATTGCACCGCCAACTGCTCCTGCAACACCTTTACCAATGGCACCTGTTGCCTTTCTGAATGCTTTACCTATTCCTCTAACAACGCCGCCTTTTTCTTTGCCTGTATCTTGAACACCTGCTCCTGCTGGTGTGGCTGGTGCTTGTGTTGATCCTGCGGGTGGAATAAGACTTGCCTGCTCTTCGTCACCTGGTGCTTCTTTTAACAATGATTCTATATTTTCAACAAGTTTATATTCTTGTAAATGTTCAAAGCCTTCTAATACTATTGTATGTTCTTTAATCCATTTGTTGTACCATTCAAACATGGCATATACTGCCACTTCATCACCATATTCTTTTGCAAATGCATCAAACTCTGGTCCAATTTCTTCTGATAATAATTCTTTCCACTGTGGGTGTACAAAAGATTCTTTTGTTTCTTTTGTTCTTTTTTGTAATTCTTGTACTGCTTCGTCTGAACTTTTTACGGCAACAACCGCGGCTGGTACTGCCACTGCTTTTAATAAATTTTGTGCCGTGCTGTCAACAGCAGTATTAATGTCTGATAATCCAGACGGTAAATCTTTAAGTCCAAATATTGCATCTGCTTGTTCTGGTGTTAAACTGTCTGCCCAATCTCCCATTGGATTAGCAGTTAGTTGTACATCTGTACTGAAAACTGCACCATTATTTTGTATATCATAACTAGCAATACCTTCTAATGGAGAATCCATGCCAGGTAAAGTAATTTTAATTGTTGATTGTAATGTAGAAGCATCTTTCATTGCAAATGAATCAACTGTTGCACCTGAATCATCTAGAGCCTGTTGTGCAACTGGTCCATATTCAGTACTTAAAATATTTTCAGCACTGATTTCTTGCCCCATAAATTTTTCAACATCTAATGTTTTTTCAATCTCTATCCATTGTTTTACACTTTCTAATGTTTCAGGATCTAAATCTAATCCATTTAATACTTCCATTGACTCTGGGCCAAGTTCTTGTATAGTGTCTAGATTCATTCCTGCTTGTTTTAATTCTGCGGCACTTACACTACCTTGACTAGAGACTGTTTTATCTATTGCATCAATTTTTCCATCGCCATCATAATCACTTGTGTCAAAATCTCCTTCTGGAGCATCTAAATCTATACTTGGATCTACAGGACCTGCAAATTCTCTAGCCTGTGCTACTGTTGATTCAATATTTGCTGGACTGGCTCCTGCTTTAGTAAGAATTTCTGTTGCTTGTTCATCGGTCAATCCACTTCTTTGCATTAGTTCACCTAATGCAGGACCGTTATTGTCTAAACTAGCAGGGTCAACTTTAAATGTTGATAATACTTTTTCTGCTTCTGGTGATAATTCTAAACCTGTTAAATCAACTTCTCCACCTGCACCAGCGGCTCCTAAGGCACTATCAGGATCAATATTAGTATCCACTGCATTCATTCCAAATTGGTCTTGTGCTTTGCCTATTGCGGCTTGGTCAACTGCATCGTCGCCTGCTCCAACTCCACCTCGATATGTATCCTGAGGATCAGTTAATGCATCTAAATCAGATATATCATCAGGATTTAATGCACCTGATCCTAAGTTAGGTGGTATTTTGATTGTTTGTCCAGGTTGTATATTGTTAAGGTCTTCTATATCTGGATTAGCCTGTACTAAATCGTCAACAGCAACATTGTTATTGTAAGCAATCATGCTTAGGTTGTCACCATCTTGAACTTCGTAATCAGCAAAAGTTATATTTGCTCTTGCAGTTGTTACTTGTTCTAAGTCAGAACCTGTAAGTCCTGAAAGTTCTTCTAACTGGTCTTGTCCACCTAATCCTGTAATTTTATCTGCTAAATCTTGATTTGCTTGTTTAATAATTTCAATTTGTTCATCTGTAAAGTCGGCACCATCCATAGCAGATGATTTAATCATCTGTTCAAAGGCTCCTTGTGCCTTTAATAATTCTCCTGCTGATTCAGGTGTAAGTTCTGATACATCAGCAACATTGTATGCTTCTAATTGATTGAAGTCAATTTCAGTTCCGTCTGCTGACATAAATGATTGTGAAACTTCTGGTGGAAATAATTCGTTTGCAAGTTCTCCAATTGCCATACCAACTGCACCTGCAATAGCACCTTTGGCTAATCCAGCCGCCGCTGTCTTACCAACATCTGCAACTGTACCACCTGCCGCGGCTTTAATGGCACTATCTACTACAGTTCTAAATACTGCCGCAGTTCCAATAACACCCAACATCGCTGGACCACCAACTCCTGCCGCACCCATACCAATTGTGATTACCAACATCATCATTCCTTTGAATGCCGCAACGTCTTCATCATTTTCAATTGTTTGAGCACCACGTTGTATTTGTGCTACAACATTAGTGGCGGCTTTACCAGCCGGGTCAGGTAGTTTTGCAACCATTTTCTTAATACCATCGATAGGTACTGCATTACCAACTTTGCTTAGTACTGCTTTTAGTTTAGGGTTGCCTGTGATTTTAGCAAATAATGGTGTTAATTGTGCTTGGACTTTTTTTGCTAACTGTTGTGTATTTCCACCTTCACCTCTATTGGTGACCATTTGTGAAAATACTGTTTGAATTTGGTCTGGTTGTAAAGGAGCCTCATCGAGTCTTTTTAATTCTTGAACTAATGTTTTAAGGTCTTCCCTTACTTCTAATGGTAGTTCTTGCCATGCTTCATTTATAGCAATACTTTCTGTTATTAGATTTATGTCATTACGAATTTGGATTGTCATCGTGGCTCTCTTTAATTACTTTTTTAATGCCACGTGAGAATTTTTTAGAATCACCACTTTTTAAACTGTTTATCATTCTACGTTCTAAGTCTAATGCAGTGGATTCATCATATGCTTCTCTTAGAATTTTCTTAACATTTTCAACACCACTAACTAAATGTTCTACTCTATTTTCAAGTACATGGTGCTTATTTCTATCAACACTGATAGAGTTAAGTTCTTCTAAAATTGTTCGTGTTTTACCTTGTGACATATATTTTATTTCCTATTAAGCATATTTATCATTTATATGTCATTTTTCTTCATAAACTCACGCATGTTCAAAGCAGTATTAATTGTACTCTTACTATCTTCGTCTTCTGCTTTAATGCTATTGCCTCTTTTTAGTTGGTCAATCAATGTGGAAGATTGCATTGTCATTGCTTCATCTTCCTCTTCATCTAAATCTTCTACTCTCAATGTATCAGGGTTAAACTTCAAATCTACTTTACTGCCTACACCACTACTAGAACGTGTTTTCATAAACTGTATTTGATATCTACCACGTTCCCTCATAGCATTACTTGTGAATATACCCACAACATTGTCAGCCGTTTGTATTTTACTAATACCACCTGCAATATGGTGGTGGTCAAATTCTATTTCTTCTACTGCACCTCTGTTCAACTGCGATGCTGTAACAAACAATGTACCTGTTTCCATTGCTAAATTACGCAATTCCTCAGACACATACTTGTCCTTGATAAACAAATCACCTGGACTTACTCTTGCACTAATAGGACTCATTAAGTCTAAGTAGTCTACAAGTATTGCATCTACTTTAACATCTTTATTAATTTCATATTCTCTAACGTATGCTCTAATATCGTTAGCATTTACACCACTAATCATTTGTTTTACTCTAAATTTACCAGCACCTTTACCTTTCATACGAACTTTTAAGTCTACATCGTCCATGTTTTTCATTATTTCTTTTGTGCTATACTCACTAACCATAGCATCTAGACGCATACTGATAAGTTGTTCACTTAATTCTAAACTGATATAAACTACATTAAGACCTGCTAATGCCCAATTGACACCTAAGTTTTGTAAGAACAAACTCTTACCTGCACCACTACCACCAGCAAAGATTGTAATCTCTCCTCGGTTTAGTCCGCCATAAAGTTTTTGGTCAAACTTCTTCCAACCTGTGCTAATTGCACCTGCTTGACTTTTAATATATTGTAATCTTTCTTTGGGATTTTCAAAATACTCTAGTCCCAAGTCTTTTACTAAACTTACTTGACTTGCATCTTTAATTTTAGTTTCTACTGCACCATAATCTGCTTTTTCTAATAAGTCTGTGCTGTCGAGTATTGCTTTTTCTAATGCTTTATGTCTACAAAATTGTTCAAAACTATCTAAAAACCATTCTGTGTGGTTTTCAGTTATACCATCAATACGTTCTAACTCAACACCTGTTGTTGCACTTATTTGGTCAATAGTAGGAATACTACTATACTCAGTACTGTGTTGTTTTAAAAACTTAATTGTGTCTTGATACTTTCTGTTAAACATATAAGGTTCAACAATATTGTTTACTCTAACAAACAATTCAGGATCAGACACAAGAAACTTTAAAAACATTTCTTGTATTTCTTCTGTGTATTCAGTAATATTATCCATGCTTACTAATTATCCTTTAATAAATCTCTTCTAACAATTTCTTTGTGTAACTCCCTAGCAATTAACTCGTGTCCTAAATTGTTTGGGTGTGGATCATATGGTTCTTTTGAAACAATGTTATCTGCCATCATCCTACTAAATGCATAATGTGTCCATTTCTCAGGGTTTATTTCTTTACGCAACTGTATAATGTAATCTATTGGTTTTTCATTGGCCCAATCTAATATGCTCCAAATATCTGGTCCATCTTTTCTTCCTAGCATACAGGAATTCGACATACCAGAAAATAGATATGGTATTTTTTTCTTATCTAAATAACTTTGCAACACTAATACGTCTTTGCAAAAATCAATAATAGCATTAGTGTGATTTTCCATATATGCCTGATAATGCTGTGATGCTGTTGTTACCTTTTCAAAATATTCTGTGTGTGGGCCATAGTTTTTTAATTTAGGAACAGGTATAAAAACACATGGTTCACCAAACATTTTTAATGCTTGAATGTTTCTTTGCATTTCATCTGTTACGTTACCTGGAACTAATGTATAAAAAGTTTCCCAAAATTCGTCATACCACTCACTTCTAAAAGGACTAGTCCATTGAACAATTACTGCATCAGGTGTTTCTTTTTCTATGCTGTCAATTGTTGTTCTAAGAATTCTATTATTACTGGCACCGCCTATAGAAATATTATTACATTTAATGTTCGGATCTCTCCTTTCTAAGGCAAAGGGCCAAACCCAAGTTCTAGGTGGCATAGTTTCTCCTGTATCAGGATATTGTATGGAGCCATGTCCAAATGTAAAACTACATCCGTTTGCTAAAATATTTGTTGTCATAACATTTTTGCCTGTACTTGGTTTTTTATTTTATTATCACTTGCAAATTTTACTATGCTGGCAAGTGTCAATAGTTTACCATATTTATTCACTGCATCAGCGGCGTCTTTACAATCATTGCTCCAAGGCGGAAAACTAACTTCCCAGCCCAACTCAATTGCTTTGTCAATTAAGTCTTTACCAGCATTATCTCTATCAGGACAAAGTATAACACGTTTGTTTAATTTGTCAATTAGATGTGCTTGTTCAGGTGTAACGCCATTTCCCAATACACTAATACCATCTATTAGTATTGCATCAAATACACCTTCAACAACAACTACAAAGTCTCTGTCAGTGTCTACAAATTTGTCTATGTTGAACACATAACCACTTTGTTGATTTTTTAAATACTTAGCAGTTTCTTTGTTAGGTGGATTTATATGTCTACCTGTCCAACCAACAAGTTCATTATTATATAAAAACGGAACAACTAATCTAGCATTATACATACTATCATTAAAATGCAACAATGGATACTGTCCTAACAATCCACGTTCAATTGCATACTTTTTAACTTTGTGGTCATCAGGTAAATTATCTACAAATTGTGTATCTTCTGGCAAATCAACTTTTTTAAAATTTGCCGCACTATAAACATAATCATCTGTTTCACTTCTGTCTAATTCATCACCATGCTTCATTAGATTCAAAACAACTTTGTGTATATCACTAGTTGATACACCTAATGCTTCACATAGTTTTTTGTATTTGCCGCCTAGTTTGGGAGACGGTGCCCAGCCTGTAGTGTATCCGCAATTAAAACAATGATAACTTATTTTAGAATTGCTTTGTATTACACCACCACGTTTTCTTTTATCATTGCATACTGGACAATTGAATGTAGTCCAACCACTAGGAGTTTTGCCTGCATTAATAGGCAAATTGTCCATTAGTAATCTGTGTACTTCGTCAACTAGTTCATGATGATGCATAACAACACATTATAACACCCAAATGAAATAAAGTCAACTAGTTTCTTAATAAAACTTTGTCTAAAGTACCGGCACTATTATCTTCATATTTTACTCGTATCCAATTAGTGTTTACAGTAAAATTAAAAGGATCTATGCCTGAAAAAGTTGTGAAAGGTAATTTAGATTCGTTACCATCTCCAGAAGGGTTAATGTCATACCAATCGCTTGGTTGTGTTGGAGTGCTTTCTAATGCACTACCTTGTAATGTGACATTACCTGTAAAGCCTGTCATGTATAATGCAATAGTGTGTCTACTGTGTCTGAAATTTTTATCTTGATTTCCGTACATAGCACTACTAACATAAACATTAGAACTTTCTTCTGAGAATGAAGTTAGACTTTGTGAAGCAACTGGTTCATGTTCCAAACTGCTTTTTACTTCGAGGTCTGTTATAATTTTGTCGTCTTGGTTTGCATACAACGGGAACTGAGTTACACCGCTATCAGTACTTTCTGTTACTGCTAATTGATAAATTCCAGGTTCTAAATCGCTTAGGTCACCAGGTACAAAACTTAATTTTGCTTCACCTGTTGTACCACTACTAACTAATGTTAGTGGTTTGTACATAACCCTTCTTCTAGTATTCGGATTTAATACACTAGCATATAATGTTTTATTACTAATATTCTGTAATGCTCTATCTCTATTTCGTACAAAAAAGTTCAATTGATTATCAAAACCTTTGTGTACTACTAATCTTTGTTGGTTCATAGGTCTGTTATCCACTTTTATTCCGTCCGTAGTCAATACTAAGTCTACAGACTGATAATTTAATATATATAATGTTTTACTACTTGCATACGACATAAATTAATACCATCTTTGTGTAGTATTTATCATATGTGGTTATAAATATCTACGATGACTAAACATGAAGAACTACAAGAGAAATTTCCCTTTCTCACAGGTATTGAGTTTGCACAGGAAGAATTCGTAGGAATAGTACAAAATAAAGATGCCCAAATAATGAGTTTTTACGATATAGAAAAATGTAAAAACGATGAAGAAAAGAAAATTTTACTAGAATTAGGAGACTTGTGGTGGTGGGAAAGTAATAGACTATTACCCATAGATGTATTTTTATTTAAAGAAATGCAAGAATTTAGACATTGTTTAAGAACATTTGTACTAAAAGAGACTGAAGTTTTATTTGGTCCTGTAACAAGTATGCAGAATATTCTTAAAAAGAGAATCAAAAGAAGAACAGTACAATTGGTTAAAAAGGTAGACTAACCTAATTGCTCAACTATCAAATTTAATTGAACACATATAGCAGTTGCATATCCGATAGCATGACTGCGTTTAAAGAAATAGTCATCTGTTTTTGTCCAAACGTCTTTTTCTACTTCCTCCCAACTCTTTCCAACCAAATATCTTTTACCTGGTCTAATCATTGCTAGTATCATTGCAAGTTGTTCTATACTTGTAGGTTTATGTTGTTGTACAATATCATAATGATTATTAATATGAAATAGTTGTTCAACTACTTCTTTGTGTCCAAACAATTCCCACAAAGGTTCTATTTCTAATAGTTTATCAAGATGTGTTTCGTTCTTAATGCCTTCATATATGTGATTGTTTAAAAAGTCAACCTTAAAATATCCCATCTCTTCTGCTTCTTTATGGTCTATTGTGCTATATCCTTCTATTGGAAAACTTGGAATTGGTTGAAAGTAAACACCAGTATTGTGTTTATCAAACACATCGTCCTTTTTAATACTTGCAGGTATATGTTCAACAAGTTCTAAAAACTTGTTTCTATCTGCCATGTCTATGTCTACATCAAAATTTATTTTCATCTATAAGTTCCAACTACCTTTGGTCCGTTTGTAACAAACTCCATACCAGCCATACTGCCCACATAAACTTTATGTGCCGGCTGATATTGTAATGTTACTTTAACTGTATTCATAAACACTTGTAAAAACTCTTCTGGTTTAAAGTTACCAACTTCTGCTTCTACAGTTTTGCCATTATCTGTGCATTCTACTATGCACTCTTTTGCGTATGCTTCATTCATAATTTTATCTTCATTTTTTTAATAGTATTTGAATACAGGTTATTATTATACCTCCAAATACAAACCAAGTCAAGAAGTTATACCACCATTCACTCAAATGTCTTTTCCTTTAAATTCTTCTGCTAACGGAAATATCTTAGCAATAACATCTGCTACTGCATGTGCAATATCAATATGTTCTTGTTGTGTACCATTAGCACCACGTAATTCTATATAATGTATCCAACTTCGTAATGTTCCATTCACATACATTCTACTTAATGTATTGCCTTCTGGCAATACTGCTCTTGCTTGTTCTTTAGCAATACCATTTTCTACTGCCCAAAAGTATGCCGCTCGTGAAGTCCTAATTACATCTTCTTGTGTTTTTCTCCAAGTATCAATAATCTCATAATCTGTATCGCCGTCTACTGGAATACTATTTTGTCTATTTTTAGGATCTTGGAATCTTGCTTCTCTAACTTCAAAATCTAAATTGTTTGTAGGATCAGCATATCTTTGGCTAAACTCTTGGAAACTAAAACTTCTATGTCTTAGTATTTGCCTAGCAATATCTCTAGTGGTTTCAATTTCCAAACATGCTGAAACCATTTCTAATGGCGACCAATGTTTGTGTTTCATCAAATACTTTACAAGTTTCTCACTTGTTTCTTTATTGTTTTGGTTAGTAGGATTACTTACCCTGGCACAATATGCCACTAAGTCTAATGCTGACTCGTTAAAGTCTGGTGCTTGTGAATGACTTATTAGTTTAACTTTCACTTATCCAATCTCCTTGTGTTTTTATAAATGTTTCTGCAATTTTTTCATGCAGTTCTTTTGTGTAATGCGACTTTATCATATTAAGATTTTGCTCATGCCTTATTTTTAATAACGCATCATGTGAACCAAAGACATCTTTGCTCATGTCCCAAGTATCAAACATTTTTAAATTTTTTGCAAGTGTGTTCAAAGACGTTAATTCAGGCATGTGATGTACTAGTTTTAATTTAACATTTTTTTCATCACATACTTTCTGTATTAATGCTAGTGTTCCAAAGAATCTCATAGCATGACTGTATGCAGGTACTTTAAATACTTCTTCTAAATCGTTAGGTCCTGCAGTATAATTACCCCAAGAGTCATATTGGTCAAATTTATATATACGGTCTTTTTGGTATGCACGTGGTTTTGCTTTATCATCTGCACCTAACATGGATACCCAAACTAAATTACCTTCTCTTGCTCTTTTTTTAGAAGGATTAGGTAACCATTTTAAAAACCAATCATCAAATTCTTGTTCTGCAGTAGGTTTGGCAAATATAGCCTCCATGCCAGGTATATTATCGTACTCTGCTTGGTAATGACTTTTAAACCATTCCTGCGTATATTTGATTTTTTGATTACCATTTTTAATATCTTCTGGTAAAGGTGGTAATAAATTTTCATCTATATTGTTATCATGTAAATGTAAATGTGTTGCTCTAGTTACATAATATAAACAATGTGTAATGCTAGGGTCTTCTATAATTCTACCTATAGTAACATAGCCATTTGCTTGTACATCACTAAAAGGAATGCCTTCTAATTTACATTTAAGACCAAAATGCTCTGCAATTATTTCGCCGTGATGTTTGTGTTCAGGATCTGCAACTGCATAACTGTCACCTGCAAACAATATTGTACTCATATGTTTGCCTCCTCACATGCTGATTTAATTTCTTTTACTTCTTCCTTATTATTTGCAAACAATTTCATCCAAAACGGAGGATCAATAAAGTCTTTTATCATTGCTACTTGTTCATCATTGAATTTCTTCAACAGTTCATCTCCTGTTTTACTTAGATAAATTACCCAAGGACTAATTTTTGCACTTCTAATATCATGTACTGCTCTACTAGGCGATACTATTTCAAAATAGGACTGCCAATCTTTATCAGTTTCTTCACTCCATTTAGAAAGATATATAACTGTTCTTTCTAATGCTCTTAGTCCTGTTTCTTTTCTCACAAAGTCTTGAATATAAGTATTGTAAGATTTATCTGATGTCCACTGTTTTAACTTTACACCTTTTGTAATTAACCATTCTGTGTACTTCTCTGGTTCTAACCATTCATTAACCTGACATGCTCTACCATACTTTACAAATGCTTCATAGTAAGGACTCATTATAAAGTCTTCCATGCTTTTTGGTTGTTTAGCACTAGTGTTTATTTCATAAAACATTTGAAATGCTCTGTGGCTCAAACGTATATGACTCATATCTCTATCAGTCCAACGTCTTTTCTTTACGCACATATGAACTGCAAGTGTGCTTTCACTTCTAAACTCTTTGCCACACCATTTGCATTTCATTTCTTAAATATTTCCTTTATTGTTTTATCATCTAAACCAAAGTCTCTTGCCATTTGTTTTAAGTCATCATCATTGTTTATACTTAACAATAAATCAATTTCATCTTGTTTTAAATGTGGCAATATATCATTAATAAAATCTACCCTTTTACTTTTCTTCTTTCTTGCATTAGGTGGTTTTATATATGGATGATGTTGTACTTTACCACTACCAGCCGCAGTCATCAATAACCATTGTAGTTCAGGGTGCTTACTAACATCACTAAACTTGTGATTTATTAATTCATTTACCATCCACACATAGTCAGGTGCTTGTTTGCCTTGCACACTACTAGCATATCTCATCATCATCCAAGGACTAAATGCTTTCTTTTGTTCAGGTGTTAGTTTGTTATACCAGCCTCTGTCTTTTTTATCTATGGCTCGCATAACTTCTGCTAAAGGTATCTGTGGTTTCTTTGCCATTAACTTCCGCCTATAATTTGTTCAAAGAGTTTTATATAATATTTTTCACCATCTGCAACTGTTTCTTGCCAATCTGTGTTTGCGTTTTTATCTGCTTGGTCACTTATATACTTAAAACATCTAAAATTTACATTTGCTTGTTTACATGCTTTTGCTATTGCATAGGCTTCCATGTCTACCACATCTGTGATAGCCCAATCATCTGAATAACCACTAACAAAATTATCACCAGTACTACAACACATGTCACTTATAACATCTCCAAAACTAATAACACTTTCTTCTTCAAAAGGAGTTTGTCCTTCTTCGAATCCTAATTCACAACACATCATATCACGTTGTATAAAACTTTGTATTTCATGTATGCCACTGGATACACTAACACCACCTGCAGTACCAAAGTTAAAAACTGTTTCAGGTTGATACTTTTCTATTAATCTAGCCGCAGTAATACCTGCATTTACTTTTCCAACACCTGTAAAAAATACGTTTTCCCATTCTGCCATATTAGGTGCTTCTTGTTCTAAGGCTATTAAAATTATATTACGCATCATATTCAACCACACTAAATGTATCTACATTACAGTAATCTTTTAGTTTAGCAGTACCTTGTAAAAAAGTCAAGTCTATTACACATGCATATTTAATTTCTGATACTCTAAAGTTCTGTAAGAGCTCGTATATAGCACTTGCAGTACCACCCGTAGCACTTACATCATCTATGATACAAACGTTGCTGTCTGGCCCTAATTTTGCGTCTTGCTTTATGTTTAAGTTAGTTTCTGCATACTCATATGTAAAATGATGTGTATGTAACGGTCCTGGCAGTTTACCTGGCTTACGAACAATGTGTAATGGTATTTCCATATCTAATGCTATCGGACTTCCCCAAAGAAATCCTCTGGCATCAGGAGCCACAATATCCGTTATTTTATTCCTCAAACAATAGTCTGTTAGTTTAGTAACAGTATATTGGAATGCTTGTGGATTTTCTAAAATACTAGTAACATCTTTGTACATGATTCCTTTTACAGGAAAATCAGGTACAGTTTTTATTACATCTTTAAGATCCATTCTCTAATTCCCATTCTATGTCTGAATCATATTCTTCCCATGCTTCTGTTAGGTCTGCATCTTCAGGATCAACATAAGGGTCTCTCCATTTGTTTGTGATCCACCCAACTGCGGCTTCATAACTTTTACCTGTTGTATCGTTATAGTCAAAGTTTGCTTCTAGTAGTTCTTTATCATACCAAACATCTTCTACAAATTCACCTAAATGTGTTTCTACAATACTGAACACTAGTTTGTTAGGTTCAAAAGGTTCGTCTGTTTCCACAAACCAACTTGCAAAGCCACCTTTTTCAGAACTATGAAATAGCATTACTGGAGTGTAATCTTCTGGCTCATACTCTCCTGCAGGGTCATCAGTGCTGATATAAGCACCTTCCCTACCTTTTAGACAATGACCTTCGACTTCTATTTCATTTTCATTGTATGCCCACTCGTCATCTTCATCAGTGATGTTAGTAACTGTAAAGCCGCCATCTGCATAAGCATTGTTAATGTGTTCAATGTCGTCTACTTCATACCAACCTGGAATTTCATTACTGTCTTCCATTATGCTAGGAGATTTAGAATCGATATCTTCATCATCATCCCATTCACTTAAACAAAGTACATGCGGTATAAAGGATTCATATGCTCCTTCTTCTTCAATTTTAGGTGCCCAATATTCAACGAACTCATCTGTTACAGTACCTACTGCAAGTTCTCCTCCGTATCTTCCACCATCTATTCTATATTTGTATTTCATATATCCTCCTAGTCTAACAAATAACCAATATCAATCTCAGCCGGAATTTTGTTTGCTTCTTTCACAAACATAGCACATCTAGGATCTGCTTTATCTTCCAACGGAGCAATTAACATGTGTCCGTTTTTTAATTTTGGAAAAAACCATTTTACATCTTGAAAGATGTTTGTGATTCTTATTTCATGGCATTCCAAAATCTTACCACTCAAAGGATTTAATGTTGCAGTTAAAAATCCTCTATTGTTTAAACTAGTCAAAGGTATTACTTCTATACCTGTTAAATCTTCATCTGTAATTGCTATACTCCAATCCATAGGCATTTGAATATTGTGTTCGCCTATTTGTAAACATATTGCAGGTGCGTAAAAACTCTCTAAAAATATTAGAGGTAAAAAATAGTAATCCATCCACTCAGGATCGCTTGTATCGAAAACTCCAAATCTAATATCATCTACTTCGTCAGGTACCTGGTCTATTTCATAGACCTCATTTTCTACTGTTAAAATTTTCATTTATACTCCACTTTTGTTACTGTAAACGGAAATCCTTGCTCTTTATAAAATGCTTTTCTTTTTGTTAAATGCCTTTTACTGTATTTCAGATTACTGGTAATATCTACGACATGTAGATAATCTTTATCTTCTGCTTTACGAATACCTCTTCCTATACTTTGTATTACCCTAACAAAACTTTTGCCAGGTTCTAAAAGTACTAAATTAAATATTCTAGGTATGTTAATACCAACTGCCGCCACACCATATGTAGCAACAATGACTTTATTATCTGCTTCTGATATTTCAGCATACTCAGACTGTCTGTCCTTTACTTTCATATCTCCACTGATAAACACCCAGTCTGGGTTCTTTTCAATTAGTAATTCACCTGTTGCTAATCTATCTATTAACACCAGTGTATTACCACTCCCGCTCAAACCTCTAATGATTTCGCTAATATGATTAACTCTACCATCGTCTGTTACAAGCCATTTTAGTTCTTGTGCATAGTTATTGAAACCTAATACACCGTCTTGTAATTGGAAAATGTTTATGTCTAGTTCTGCTAGTACACCTCTGTCTTGCAATTCTTTACTACTAAGATTTCCTATAACAGGACCTATACTACATACACAACCAACTGCTTCATGTTCTTCTTTTGGAATTGTTCCAGTTAAACCCCAACGTATTGGTACATGTTTAAAAGGTCCACTTAAAAGATTTCTTAACACATCTGCTTTTGCTTTGTGAACTTCGTCAACCATAATACATACAACACCGTCAATGAAATCATCTAACGGAAAGTCTGCTTCATAGTTTTTACTTTTCTTTTCTAATATACTCAAACTTTGCCAAGTACATATTGTGTGGGTTTTGTCATATTCTTTTCTATCACCAAACAACACACCAACATCAAGACCCAAATTCTTATAGTCTCTTTCAGTTTGTACTACCAAGTCTTTGTTGGGAACAATAACAATACTTCTACCATACTGTTCACACATATCGCTTAAGGCGGCGGTTATGAGCGTCTTACCGGCACCTGTAGCCACCTCCTGTAAACTTTGTGGGTTCTTTAAAAATTCATTAATAACCTGAACTTGATAGTCTCTTAAAATTACAGGCTCTCCTTCAGCAGGATGACCTTTGGGCCACATTGTGTTTTCATACCTAGTATCGGTTATAGCAGGAAAGTTAAAATTGTAAGGGTGACGTTTGTCATCTATTTCAATCTCATATCCTGCTTTTTGCACAATGGGTAACAGTTTGTCTAATATGTTCATGTAAGTTCTGCCGCCAATATCACAATACCTTACACAACCATCCCATCTGCCTAGTTTATAAGCAGGCATATGATATGCATAAGGTAAAAAATATTTGGCTTCGTCAGATATTGCACGTCTTGTTTTGACGTCTAATCCAACGAATTTCACATTTACTTCATCTCTTATTTCAAGAACACATTTAGCCATACTGTTATTATACTACCATTTCCTTTGAATTGTCAACATAATTTGTCTTCCACGATTGTTATATCCTGGAAGTACTTCTACTTCTTCATCTAAGATGTTGTCTATTGTTAATGCTAAATCAACTTTGTTAGCAAAAGTTTTAATATATCTAAAAGACAAGTTTTGCAAGTCCTCTAATTCTGTTCCATCATATAGACCAGGTATTCTTTCAAAGTTACCTCTATAAGTAATATCAAATTCATGACTGCCAAATGATTGGTTCCATTTAACTACGCCAATATACTTAGGCACTCTTGCTTGTTCTGTGTCTGTATATTTTAATGTAATCATAAAATTACCAAACCATTGCGAGTATCTAATACCTTGTGTGTCGTATGCACCTGTGTTGTAATACTTTGGATTGTAGTATTCTGTTGTAGTGGTTGTACTAGCATTACCTTCTGCATCATAAGTTACACTAATAACATCATTACTTCCACCTGGTGTATATTCTATTGCTTGTTCAAACTCATATTTAAAAATACTTAATACACCAAATCCAATTTCGTAACCAACACCTTCTTCAGGCAGTAAGTCTAAGTTAGCATCAACCCAACCGTCACCATGTAATTCATAAAGTGTAGGTCTTCTATAACTGTTACCAACATTAAAAAAGAATGGTCCGCTTTCTAAACCAAATCTTAATGCGTTCTGGTCTTCATTGCCAACTCTAAAACCAAAGTTGTATTTCATGGCAAAGTCGGCATTGATATTTAAGTATGCTCCATAATTGTCTCTGCTATGTTCTTCGTTGTTTAGA
>CESM01050340.1_pt1 | contig 25140 bp, 52 predicted proteins | sample 361421 | NCBI WGS metagenome assembly CESM01 (sample SAMEA2622219, study PRJEB7988) | marine metagenome | isolation source: saline water (ENVO:00002010), including | reverse complement strand
ATTATCAAAGAGCTAAAGATAGACGAAAACGCGCTAGAAGATAAGCAAGAACAGCAGGTACATCACTATAAGAGTGATGCAGATAGCACCTACAAAATCATAATCAGGTTTATACTTCATCAGTTACAGACTCCCCAACATTACGAAGTTTTTTAGTTAAATTATTTACCTCACCTCTAAGTGTGGTATATTCTTTATCCATTAAGTGTTCGTATATGTTGTTTAGTGAAGTGTGAAGCTCGCCCATGACAAAATTTATGTTCTGTATTCGTCTATTTTCTATCGGAGTTAAGTCATTCATGCTCACTAAATTATAAAAAATATATTTATCCTCTGTATATTTCACATATAAATCCTAGATCCTCTAGTTCCTTGAGCCTATACTCTTGAAGTTTTGACACCCTACCTTTTTTTGTTTTGCACTCCACAAATAAGGCAGGCCTACCCACATGCAGTGCTACTAGATCAGGTATTCCATTCTTGTTGGTCTTAATTAGCTTTAGGACGTAGTACCCCTGAGCTTCTAGTTGCTTAATTTTTTTGGCTTGTATCTGCTGTTCCGTCATGTCGTTTTACAAAAACTTATTATAGTATTCTCTCCAGTCACAAGTAATTAGGTTGTACTTAGTCTTATCCGAGTGATATGTTATATCCAAAATCTTCTCTTCACTACCTATGTATCCACTATTTAAACATTGGTTTACAGTTCGATTAAATTGAACGTGCAGATCATCAATGCAATCAGGTGGGCAGAAGATGCTCCCCCCCTGTATATATCTTATCTGAGACAAAGCATGGTACTCACTATCAGTTATACTAAAATCAGGTTGATGAGAAAAAAAGGTAACCTTATTTGTTGACGCCAACAAATTTAGCTTTTCAAGGTTGGGCCATGACTTACTTTTATAATTTTGAAGATCATCTCTAAGGCCACCAGCGTCAGCCCAAATATAAAAGTCACCAGGGAAATATTTATTATCTTTTGCATCTTTAATAAATCCAAGTTTATTAAATATAATAGTATTGTACAAAGGCTTGGTCATCTCAGGGACTTGATGAACAATCTTCTTCTTAAAGTCTTCAGAGTACATTAGCATTTCAAGCCTCTTATTATACATTTTAAAGCTCGGTATGTTCCTCAAACTACACTTGATTATTTTAGTGCTAATCATAGTTGGATCAAACTCTTTACGAATTGCTATAATTTTGTCATACAATAGTTCATCAGTGTATATAACAAACTCGGCATCTAATGACAATGTATTTTTCATCCACCATAAGTAGGTGTGATAGGATACGGTATAGGTATCCCAAGCATCTCTACCTATATTAAATAACGAGGTCACTATTATGGGTCTTGATATCATAAGCTAAGTAAGTCTTTTTTAAAATGATTTAGCGTATAATCTTTCTTGCCGATTACAGCTTTATATATCTGATCTTCAATCCCGCCCTTGGAGAATATCCAGTACACATTGTTGTTAATCCTATCTTTGGTGGTCATGCGATCACGTGACTGCCAATAGCTGGTTGCACTAAAATCAATATTGTAGTATACCAAACAGTCAGCTTGTCTCAGACTTATACCTTCCCTGCCGCTTACAATCTGCAGGGCTATACTTTTATTGCCATTTACAAAATCATCTAACTCGGTGGTAATGCTATCTTGGAATACCTTCTTCAATGCTAGGAGCTCCTGCTTAAACTTATAAAATATTCCGATCTTTTTATTCTTAAAACTTTTATGGATAAACTTAGCCTTACTTAGGTCTAGTATCTGTGATGATCCGCTCTCAAACTTTACAGTACCTGAGTATATCTGGTGTAGTTTCATCATTAGTTTTACAGGGGTATCAGCCAATATCACCTCATCTTTTCCTTGAACGACAAGGTCACTCTTGAGTTTATTAGCAAGGTTATACGTAAAGGGATTCATCTTAACGTGCATTACTTTCTCATTTGTCCGAACTTTGAACCCCGCCTCCTTCTGACTATAAGACAAAAAGAAAGGTTGCATGGCGTCCATAATACTTTTCTGACCCTTGGAGTAGTCACGGATACTAAGGCCGTTAATCATCCTCTGAGTTACATTAACGTGGTCATCACAAAAACGATAGAAGCTTTTATACCTTCTAAAGGGATTGCTAGGTATACCATAGACCTGGTGATACATCTGACTGTATGATTCAGGGGTAGGTGTGCCAGATAAAAGAATAACCTTGGCATCGCTGTTCCATATGTGGTATTTAACATCCTTCGCGCGTTTGCTGGGCTTAGGAAATGCACCAATGCAATGAGCCTCATCTACAATTACTATATCGTATGTTCCTACGCCAGTCGTTTGCAGTTTATGTAGGCTTTCATAATTAATTATTGTTATATCAAAGTCAGGCACCAAGGTGTCGTAATCTTCTTGGATGGAGGAGATGGCTTTCTTTTTGGTAATAAACAACACGTTTTTCGCAGCTGTATTTGCACATATACCTAGACTAGTAAAGGTTTTCCCTGTTCTCACTTCCATTGCTAAGTATACAAACCCATATTTTTTAAGTATGTATGTGCCTTTTTGTATTATTTTAATTTGATAATCTCTAAACTTCATATCAACTTTGTTTGAATTTGTGCTTCGCTCCTTGGTTTTATTCTTATCCATTTACCAGTCATATCTCTACCTACCTCAGCTTCTATTCCTTGTGTATATTTAGAATAAGATAACATCCAATTTTTAAATTTAAAATGAGATACAGAAAACTTGGAACCGCGAGCATAGTCAGGATATGAATTAGTAAAATCATAATAGATTTCATTTAAATGAATCTTTTTGTTTACCTCTAACAAGGGATTGGGTTGACTAGTATCGGTTAATCCACACCACTCGCAGAAATCTCCGTTGGTTTGCATTATCAATCTCTTCATTTCTCCGTTTACAGACTCACTTAATATCAATCCTTCTTTTAAATATAGCTGTAGATTTTTAATCATATAGTTATCAAACTTACACCAGTCCTTATCGTCCCACTCTTCACCAAATATAAACCTACCAAAGTCATCCATTGGAGTGTGCTTATCATTGTAATGAGATGCTAGTTCAAGCTCCCACCTTCGTCTTGCAAATGATGTGCCCGCACCCTTAATTGTATAATTAGTAGTGATCACCACTTTAGGAGATTTTGAGAATGGTATTTTAATTGCGTCCTTGTTTTTCTTTTCTAGGGTCAACCCTTCGGTAACTACACTAAACAACCTCTCGAAATCAAAATATTTTTTTACATCATCAAAGACTAGCACTTGGGTGTCAGCTGATACTAACTGATAAGGAAAAGACTTTTCAAATGTAAAAGATTTACCATCAATCATTACTATCTTTTTCATATGACCCACTGCTTGAAGCCATATACCTTTACCAGTTCCTCCGTTGGCCGTATCAGAAATATTCTCATCGTTTAGAATAACCGCGGGGCAATAGGACATATTTTTATGAGCGTGCATTAAATATCCAAGAGTTGACTCAAGCGTTACAATGCGATTATCATCTTTGTTTGCTATTTGTTTTATAAATAGTTTAAAATCATTATCAGATTGGTCACATGATTCATACATCCTATTTATCACATGATCCTTCCAAACATAACCATCTAACTCTAAATAGTCAATGGCCTCAATAGAGTCCTTGGTGATTTTAACTGCACAATTTTCATAGTATAGATAAGAAGTGTCTAAGGTATCTTCAATAAAGTATATGTCAATAGTACTAAGTAAGGTCAAAAAATCTTCTTTAAATAGCCTAGTCTGGTCAGCAAAGTAGTTATATATAGCCATATCCTCAAGGTCATGCAGATGATTGAGAATAAAATCTTTAATATCCTTTTCAGTAGTATGGTCAATAAGGTTGTTTGTTACCTTGACAAAAACATAACTCTTTTGTCCTTCTGGACAGAATTTAAAATATCCATTAGACTCTAAAAACCTTTTAAATATCAGTGGTATAGCTTTGACAACTCCTTTTTTACTAAGAGTCCAAAACTTCACAGAATTATTTTCTTCAGCTACTTGGATAACGGAGTCTATGACATCTGACGCCAAGCTTGACTCCTCTAAGTGTTGGCGAATTACTTTTTTTGACTCTCCTCTTCTTAATCTCTGTTGTATATCATCCAACTTATCTTCATCCTCATAGTATTTAGTGTTGAAGTTTTTTGTGTTTGCATAGGCTGATGTTATTGTCTTAGATATTTCAGTAGCATTAAAGTCTCGGCTTTGATACTGAGTAATAACTAGGGTTGCCGTTGTAGAAGAGATACCAAAGTCATTAAATGCCATCGCTAATATAAATGCATTTTGATTGCGCTGACCCTCAGACATGGGATATTTTTTCTGCCACCACTTTACCAAGATATCAACTATCTTATTTTCATCGGTAATAGGTATTGTGTTGATGCCACTCGTTGAGTTAACTTCTTTATATTGTTTGTCCTCAAACTCCTCCCAGAGTAATGAGTTAACATTAATTTCAATCAATGGATCGTAAGACTCATAACAAACCCTGCTTAGGTTTTTCGATGTCTTATCAAAATAATTGGATTTAAAATGTTTTTCTAATGCAATAAAGTATCCTGTATGGTTCTCAGGAATCGCAGGTATCTTTACTAAAACCTTCAGCCCTTTTCCTGATGGTGAAATAAATACGGAATAGACATACTTGTTCTTCGCAAATTTAGTTTTGTCCGAGAGTAACTCTTGCTTTTTTAAGTAGCCATCAAAGTCCAAACAGATAAGGCCACTATGTTCAAGTAGCGACACGTCCGACCTCTTGTTAAATTTTCCGCTAAAGCATATTGATGGGAGTTGTTTTTTTAGCTCATTGCGTTTTGACTTATTATTCTCAGAACGAATAGATTTTATTAAATCTTTTGACGCTCCTTCTTTGATTCTTTTCAATATAACGTCAACATCTCTGAAGAAAGGAGAGGTCGTTGAGTTTATATCTTTAAAAATAGTGACGATTTTTGACATTGTGATGTTGGTTTTATGTTGGTTTTAGATTGCTTACCCTTTGACTACATTGCAAAGTGTTGAAAATGTTGGTTTTGAATATGATTCTGTATTTGAAAAAAGTAAATATAAATAAATATATATATATATAAGTATAGAAAAATAAAATTAACATTTGACACAAAAAAAAGGGGGAGCATAACTCCCCCTAGTTTAGTTGGGGTTACCTAAAATGGTAAATCAGGGTCAGCCTTCTCCACTTTGGGAGCTGGTGCAGGGGCAGGAGCATTGTCCTCTAGTGGCTTTACATAAGGTTCTTTTATGTTAAGAGATAACTTCTCGGCACCAGCTTGGGTTTTACCTTTCCAAGCCGAGATATCCACTTCCTTACCATCCATTGTGGTTGCAGTTCCTCTGTAATCAGGTTGGTTGCTTCCATCCTTTTTGTTGGTATTAACAAATAAACTTCCTTTCCCGTTAGGGTGTACATACTTTTCACTCATAGTTTAAAATTTAAGATTATATATTACGTTTCTTATGTCTTCTTTTTTGTCCTTACCATGGTAGTGTTCATAAATTTGGACTGCAGATTCTACCTTCTTTTTTCCCTCTAGTGCACTTTCTTCACTAACTGGGCAGACATAAATTTCATGGTAGATTTCTCCATTGTCACCATACTCTCTTGGGTTTTTGTCTATAGCTATAAACCACATCGGCTTATCAAATAAGGTTTGATAGATGTAGGCTTGGGTGTCATAGAAATACTTGTTCTTTCCTAGCCACACAAATTCCTGGTCGTTCTTTGCCGTTGTAGTTTTTAGGTCTATAATAATTCCTTGAGAGATAATGTCAGCCTTAGCTTTAAATGGATGACCAAATATCTCACCCACTATTGGAACCTCATACTCAGCATCCTTGTCTGTTATAAGATCAGCCACTTGTTGCTTTGCTCCCTTGTATCCTTTAACGTTTAAGAGTTCGTCACGGAGTTGTTCCATCAACACTGCCTCATGCTCTAACAACGCACCAGAAATGTTATTCTCCTCTATAAATGTATTGTACTTTACCCCCCTTGTTTTGGTGTCACTAAAGATTGGAAACTCTTTTGCCTTGTTTGGCTCAAGAATTAACTGGTGGAAGTACCTGCCCTTTATAAAGTTCTCGTTGTCCTCCTGAACCTTACCAAACTGCTTGAATGTTTTTGGCTGGAGATCTTGGATGTTTGAGTTGGAAAGCCATTGCCTACCAAACTCTCCGTAATAATCCTCGTCATTACGGAGTCTGTCTATTATTTGCTTATCACTAAGCTTCTTTTTGCTCATTCGTTTTTTGTTTATATTCTTCAATTGTTAAGTCATCATACGTTAATCTTAGCCAAGACTCGATATCTTTCCATTCTTTATTAGCTTTTAGTAATCTTTGGATGGTAGGAATGTCATCTATGGGATCGCCAGTTGGAGGAGACCCTTTCTTCTTTTTAGGCATATCCAATTTATTTACTGCCACAGGTTTTACTTCTTCACCATATGCATCAAGGTCTTTATCACTTACAATACCCAGTTGTGATGCCAATGAATATCTTTTTAAATAACTAATCCCCGATCCAAAAGATTGGTAAAGATTTTGACCCTTCATCTCCACTAAAGGAATATCTACCGAACCTGAGTCACTCTCCCCAGATTCAGCATGGAATATTGTAGTAGTCAAACACGCTTGTCCAGTATCCTTATTGGATCCTAACTTTTGCGTGAACCCCAGGCCATGCTTTTGCATCAAAGGATTGATGGAGTGAATAATTTTAGTAAGGGCTACATACTTGTATCCATACCCATCGGTGTCCTTTAATAAGACAGGGCATTCCTGTTGAAATCCTGCCAACGCTTTGTAATAATTTTTCATAGTTACGATATTCTATTTTTACCAGTTAATCTTCTATTGTAAGTGTCGACAAGTCCGTTGCGAGTATCTGTTACATTTGGATATACGCTAACCTTATACCTCTGCAATGACCCGATCATTCTATTTAATTGAAAGTTGTCATTGTTCAAAACGATTCCAATTAGAGGTAAAATAAACCTCCTTGTAAAGCCATACATAGGAACATAAGGTTCTATCGCCAATACAATCTCAGTTAATCTTTCACCTTTTTCTATGTCAATTTTATAGGACCCATTTCTCATACGAGATGGCTTATAGGCTCCTTTACCATACATTTCTACTAAAGTGTTGGTGCCAATTCTGGTGTCGTTCTCTTGAAGTATTTGATCAAGCTTTACATAGTCAGCATTACCCTTGGATGAGTAGTGAGATATGTAGTCTGTCAATGACCATCCCTTTCTCACAACATTGGAAGTAATAACAGAATCCTCGTTTGTCCCTGGTTTAACTATAGCCTCGATGTCTAAGCCTAACTCTTTTAAAGCTACAAATCTGTTCTGCCCATCAACGATTTGATAACTCTCGTTGACAATTATCTCCTGAAGTAGACCATGCTCTTGAATGGACTCTTTAAGGTTGTTGACGTGAGAGTTGTTAACTTCACGATTGCTATGAAAAAATGAAAATAGATCATAGTTCTTGGTTCTAATAAATTTTGGATTACTCATAATAGTTGGTTTAACTTTTGTGTTAATTTAAAATACTTTTTAAGAATCCCTGTGCGTCTTTCTTTTAATGCAGTCAGGGTCTTCTTGTTGTTTAAAATCTCAGGTATTCTTTTCTCTATTAGATCCAATCGATTCCTATACGACTGGAGTACTAAAGTGTAAACACCTTTTCGCCATCCTCCCTCAAATAATAAATACTCTTGGGCAGTAAGCTCTTCGTAATATTCCTTGCCTCGTGGGTTGAATATTTTAATCTCGCTTGTCCCATCATAACACATGATTTGAACACCATGCATCATCTGTGACTGATAACCCCTCCCATCTAAGTTGACAGAACTTGGGTCGTTCTTTGCTTGATCAAATATCTCCACAAGATTAGGCATCTACGATAGATAATTTCTGTAAGATAACAGTGTAGTCAGGATCATTGGCTATCTCTTTCTCAAAGGTAGACAACGCTTGAGGTACAGTATTAGAATAGCATACATAACCATTCTCTTCCATGTACGTTTCAATTGCCTTGGTTGATAGTCCTCGATCCTTGCACAATTTATACAAAAACTTCCTTGCATCAGAACCATCTCTCTTACGATTATTAGCAAAGAGTTGTTCCTTAGTAAACCCAGTATGCTTGAGAATGTTCTCCACAAACTGATCAAAAATGTACTGCTTCATTTGAATAAAATTTTAAATAAAGGGTTAATGTTAGGGTCAGTGCTGATTGCACGACCTAAAGAGATAAAATCATCAGAGGTAGCGATAGGCTTTTGCTTTCGCTCTCTCTCTGGTTTATTGATAAACTCTTGGGATTGATACTCGTCATCAGCGAACGCATCAATGCTTGGGTTGTTGGTTAAACGCATTTGATTAAGATTAAATTAAATTTTCATAAAGATAATATATTTTATTGATATAAGTTTAATAAAAGATGGGAAAATTGGGTGTAGTGAAAAACAATTGGAATACGAACGTGGTTTTATTGATGCATCTAAATAAAAAAAGGAGAAACATCTCTGCCTCTCCTCTTACTAACAAACAACAAAAAAACTATTTCCTTGTGAACATATACTCCTGATGGAGTTGATTCTTGGCTAACTGCAATTCTTGGTTTAGCCTTTTTAATTCTTTTCTTAGAACAACGTTACTCTGCTTGAGAAAGTCAACGTTCATTGGGTCGTTTACTACGGGGTCTATTACTTTAATCATATTTAAGTTGGTTTTGGATTTTAATTTGTTGTAGACTAAGATAAATAATTTGTCTTACTTTCTGATCATTAATCTTGTAGTCTTTTCTTGAAGATGCATTTTTATTTGCCCGTGCCATCTGTAATCTTAACTGCCTACATTTATTGTCGTTCTTTATTAATTCATCCCATAACTTATCGTGTCTGCTTTTTCTAAATTTGCGTTGTTTAAATTTTAGTTTGAAAAACCTGAATATTTTTTTCATAAATCTTTATTTACTTCCCTTATTATAAATTCATACAGATCATAACTATTCACGTGTTCGATACTTAGCATCTCATTCGTGCCATTCTCTCGAAGAGTTACATTCTGAATACCTTTATCATTTACTATTGCTTCTACAAATATATCCAATTTTACTCCACCTCTTCGTTTGTACATCGTATGTACTACAAAAGCCACGTGGGTGATGTTGCCATACCCTTGTCGCTTCCCAAAGTTCTGTGTTATTCTCATATTAAAATTTGCTTTTCTACCAATTTTTTGAATTGTATGGCAGTAGGTTTCCCATGATTACGTTCTACAATTCGTTGCATTTTACGATAATTTCTCATAAAATCATCTGCATATACCCATGCTTTTACTTCGAGTTCTGCTTTCATAATATTAAATTTTAATCTCTGACAAAATTGTCATTGTGGATAGGAGGGAAATCGAATCCCTCCATGCACCATGCTATCCTTTAAAGTTCAGCAGTAAAATTACAATAATCATCTTCTGGGTTATCATCAAAGAAGTCCTTAACTTGTTTCCCTAAACGATAGTCAGCGTACTCAGATAAATCTTCTTTTGTAACATTGTATTGTTTCTGAATCTCATCATTGTAACCATTGTTTTCTTCAAACATTTTGTTTACCCTTTCAATTGAACCCTTATCAATTGAATCTAGTTCCTTGACTATATCATCATACTTATCTCTACTGATCTCATAATCAATATAGCTTGGTTCCACTTCTTCTGCACCAAATCTTGTGTGTGCATCGCTTGATTGTACTGCGAACATAAACTTTCCGTCTACATCGCCATTATAATATCTTCCCATTTTATTGGTTTTTAAGTTCGGTTTCTTTTTCAAATTGAGCGTGTTGTTTCCAATAGGAAAAAAACATTTCAATCTGTTCTATATCTTCTGCAAAGGTTTCTTGTTGTGCTTGTGCATATATATTCTCTATAATTTCGTTTACATGATGCTCTACTTTCTTCAAGTCATCAATTAAAAATCCTTGTAGTGTTGGTTTCATTTCATTTTATTTAAATGTCATAAATTTTTGATTAATATATTCTTCAGGATCAGGAGATAGAATATGTACCTCCGTTTCCACATCGCCATCCTCGATGACTTCTGTCATTAGACTTACATCATATCCTGTCGGATCCATGATCGCTATCTCTTTGTTCTTGTTGTCATTGGTATACTCCCATACCATATAGCTATCCCCATTGTAGGAGATAGCTTTTTCAATGACTTTTGTGTTAACTATTATTTTCATTTTATTGTTGGTTTAAATTAATTTTCCTCGTTGGTGTGCGTGATAAGTTGACATCTTGGTAAAAGTCATAACCATAGCTTTCTTTATGCTCATCATCTTCGTTAAATCTATCGTATACAATTCCTTCTTCATCAAATTTGATTTGTAAATAATCTCCGTTTGGTAGATATATATACTTATAAATTGGTTTTTGTGCCATAATCTATTTATTTAGTTCTTTGTTGTTTTTTGTTATTGTTTTCATTTTATTGTTGGTTTAAATTAATAATATACTCCGAATACTGAGTCGCAATCGCTTTCGCCAGGCCTGGAAATGTCTTACTTCTGAGTTTTGCTCGGTCTTTACTTCCTCTTGCCTGATCATACCACTTAGCCATTTTCTTTACTCTTCCATTTTTGTCTGTCCACTCCACAAATTCCCCCTGTGAAACAATTTTTGTTGGCTCCAGAAGAGGTAGGTTTTTTGTCCAAAGGCAAGTTGTTTTCTTTGCCTGATCGCCAAACATATATGGCTGAACAATCTGATTTGGCTTTCTTATCTGCGATGAGATCACGCTTATCGGATTCTCTATCGCTATATGCTCAATCGGTGCATCCATCAATTGCTTGACAAAGAATAAAGCCTTTCGCCTATTCTCCCATCTCTCTTCATTCTTTGTGCCATCTTTATTGTATAGCCACCTATTGCCACTTACTGACAAATAGGTGCATGGAGGATGGGCAACCATCAAATCATATTTCCGACTGTTCGCCTCCTCTAAAGCATCGCCTTGAATGTGCCATTCAGAATGACCACCACTACAAGGAATTAGATCACAAGAGAATGCCTCGTGACCTAATTTTCTAAATTCCTTTGTTATGGCTTGGCTTTCCTCACAAGCTACAAGTATCTTCATAATTTGTCCTTTAATCTACTCAAAACTTTCATAGCTTGAGTAGGGTTAGCAGTCCTATCTTGAATCGTGTCATAAATATCATCGATTATATTCTCGACAATTTTATCTACTATATTTTTTTTCATATTATATAATCTTTTAGGTTTTTACGTTCTCGTTTAAATGAATCCTCTGCTTGACTTAAATATTCAAATTCATTTTCAATAAGAAAATTTCTATCTTCAATATCTTCAAAATCATAGCCGTTAACAAAAATGTCTTCTTCAGACATACAATCTTTAAGGTCACCATCATCTGTGCGTTTAAAGACCATTGCTTCTGCACCGATAATATCATTGTTTTTATTTAGTAATTGGTGTACTTCTAATGTGTAAATCATAATTATACTTTTAAATTCCATGTTTTTAAATAGTCAACATTAAGGATGGTTTGGCCTTTCTTGACTGCATCGTTTATAATCTTCTGATAGTCGTTCATAACTTCATCCTTTGACCATTTTTTAAATGTATTGGGAATGCTAGTCTTAAATCCTACAATATTATATGATTCGGGTTTGCCTATCATTACACCTTTTTTCTCATCCTTTTTCATTTGTGATATTGTACTTACTTCATACATTAACAATGCAAGACTTGTTGTCCATTTATATTCCTTGTCATAAAGAGAATCCTTATTAATGGAATTGTAAATTTCCTCAATACTTTGGTTGCTGTAATTAGTAATCTTTAATTCGCCACCATAGGAGTCATCCCAACAGTTGCAAATTTTCTTACCATCATAGTAAATATCCCATTCTAAAGATGGGCCATCGTGTCCACGCATTTGCTTTACGTTTTTAGCAGTTGCACGTTCTAAAAATTCTTGTTTTAACATAATATTATTTTTGTTGATTATGACCATTCTTTCGAATGGTTTCGGATATTGAATCCTCATCAGATAATCTCTCCCTCAGCAGTAAATTCACTTTGATTGATATCAAAAAATTCAAAGACATGTTCATCACTTGTCATATATTCAAATTCTCTTCTGAGCATTGATAAGACTTCCTCTGAAAATTCCTTTTGATATTCCTCATCTAAATCTTCTAAATCGTTATCTAATTGCATTAGCTCATCACTATATTCATTCTCATAACATTCAAGGTTGTCCATTTTATCCTTGATGGAATTATATTCTTCGATATACCTTTCAGCAATTTTATATTTCTCACAATTTCCTCCATGCGATTCAATTATTTTTTCGCACGATATATACATATCATCAATGTGAATTTCGGCAAAACTTCCTCTATCTATATCAAAACCTATTAATTCAATACCGATAGAATTTAAATCCTCTTTGATAAATTCATGCCAAAAACCATCATCAACACTTATATATCTACAATTGTCAATAGCTTTCTCTTTTGTTTGCTCATCTAATTCCTCGAATTGATAAGCCTTTGTTTCAATTATTCTCATATTATTTAATTTTAAAAATGTTCCCGAAATGGTTTATTATCTCAGCGTTTGTTTCTATTTGAAAAGTGTTATAATCTCTTAGAATATCTTCAATACTATCTTTAGTATATCGCATTACATAAGATGTATAAAAGTTTTCTATTTCCTCCTCCGTAGGATTTTGGTCCATAAAGGATTTTACCACATTAGGCAATTCCTTTAGTTTAGCATTTAACCAATCTTTGGTTTTTCGCTCTCTCTTTTTTTGCTGAATTCCTTTAAATTTGTTCATAGGTTTATAGTTTTTGTAAAATCAGGTTTTTCATTAAGATCAATACCCGTAATCCTTAAACGATCATAGCCATTTTTTATGGCCCATTGTTGGCCTTTTTGCATTAATGTTTTAGGGTTTACATAACCCCTACACTCGTACAAAATCTCCTCCATATAATTTGGTTGATCAATTTTGCACCCATAAAGCAATGTTACTTTTTCCATAATATTTGATTAAATTAAATTAGTACTTTCTTTTACCACCAAAACCCCGCCATTGGGCGGGGTGTTTGTCTGTGGGGGTGAGGTTATCTGTCGTTTATTGATTTATATAAATTGTCTAAATCCTCTTTATCAATATTGATAAATCTATTAACATAGGTTTGATAATGGCTGATTACTTTTGATATTTGCCATTTTTGAATGTCATGAAGAATTCTCAAATTTTTAGAGTCTTGTTCAATTATTTCTTTTAAAATTGTTTCTTTTGTCCTCATTTGATTTGATTTAAATTAATTCTTTAATGTAATCTTCTTGATATATCAATTCTTCTCCAATTATATAAACAATCATGTTTACCAATTTTTCCGCATTGTCATAGTTTCTGACCCCATCTTCACCGAAATTTTCTCGCTCATAATCTTGCACAAATTCAATGCCCGCAAAGACTGATATATTATGTTTTTTTAGCCATTGTTCGGCCTTATAATATCCAATGATATAATAATCTTCATTAAATAAACGGAAGTTTAAATCTTCCAAATATTGATCGCAAATGTTGTTTTTTTGTTTATCGGTTAACAAGATGTTATCTTGAATATATTGTGTTAATTCTGTTTTAATTGTGTTAGTGTTCATAATTTCTATTCGTTAATTTTAATATTATTGTTTTTTAATTCGGGCAGTCTTTCCAATTGATCGCACACATTAAATACTACTGCATGAATTAATTTAAAAGTTTTTGGATCAAGTGACCCCGTGTTTAATTTTCCCAAGGCGTTTCCCGTTAGGATTTCGCAATTGCTGAAAGGTTTGATTTTAATAGTTTTCATAAGATTTAAATAATATTTATATTAATAATTAATATTAAAGATACAAAAAAATATATTAAAAGATATCTTAATATATTAAATTTCGTGTTTTGGGTTGGCCTAGAATTTATAGAATATGTAACTGCCTGGTAATCAAATACTTAAATCCTAGAATTTCCCTGGATTTTACCTAATAAAATTTAGATTTATTTTTGTTTCGGGGGGTATAAAAGGGAAACCCTAAACCCGTGAACACTTGAAAGGGTAAACGGGCCACAAAAAACGGGGCCAAATACGGGGCGATCATAGGCCAAAAAAAATGATCATGGCAACCAATGGCCACCAAAAAAAACGCCAAAAAATCCGAAAAAAAAAACATAAACTTAGGCCCACACCCCTAAAAAAATCTTGATTTTCGACACGGCCTGGCGCGCGTGCGGGGTAGTATTATCCACAACCCCTATGTATCTAATAATTTTGTATCTTTGATAATGTCTTATAGGCTAGAGTTATACAACAGGTTACGGGTAGGGTTTGCATTAGGTTGGTCCTATTACTCTAGAGATATGAAACATGACTGGTCAGAGTTAAATATATATTTAGGTTTAATAGGTATAACAATAAAAGGATATGAAAAAAATGAGTAGAGACAACACTATCAGCGATATGGTTGACGGGTTGTATGTAAAGAACGGCAGGTTAATAAATGGAAGACCTGATAGTATGACGGGTATACAGCAGGCAGCAAATATGAAAAGGATAATTGATAATGATCGTAAGATTAAGATGATTGCTGATGGCATAGGTCGAGCTGAAATGATGAAGGGTTTGTTTGGATAATTTGTTGGTTAATTATCTTCATTGTGGAAAGGCTACTTTTAATAGGGTAGCCTTTTTTACGTTTAAAAACCAACATATTTATGTTAAAAAACCTAAAAATAGACAAGAATAAAAAATAAATAATTTTTCTTATATATATTTTATAGTAATTTTATGAGTCATCATTTTGTTTTTAGGAATGACAAACCGTTAATTATGTTAATTTTCAACATAAAGTATGTTAAATACATGTCGGTTATAGACCCTTAACTATTTGATAATCATTACTTATGTTGATTATGTTAATTCTTCTCGCATGAGAAAAGTTAAAAAAATAATAAAAAGAAATAAATATATATATAAGTAAAGGGGAAAAAAAACTAACATTCAACATTTTTTATATATTTGTATAAATCAAATCAAATAAAATCAAATGGATAATTCGGGAGGATATTCGCCAAAGGATTTACATTTTGGCAAAGACGCACAATCAAAACTTATTTCGGGTATTACAAAACTATCAGATGCTGTTAAGAGCACCTTGGGTCCGATGGGTAATACGGTACTGATTGAAAGCCCGCATCACACCCACGGGATAACTGTAACAAAAGACGGCGTTACTGTAGCTAAGAGCATACAACTTTTGGATGCGGTAGAGAACCTATCGGTTCAAATGATGAAAGAGGCGGCAGATCGAACAGCCTCAGAAGCTGGTGATGGGACTACTACGGCAATTGTATTAACAGAGGCGCTTGTAAAAAAGGGCCTTGAGCTTATTGGGCCAAAGGACAATAAAACCACGATCTTGCGTGAGGTCGCGGTGATCAGTGAAGAGGTAATTAAAAAATTAAAAGAGCGTTCGATCCCCGTCACCAAGGAGCTCCTGCTTGATGTTGCAACGATATCCTCCAACAATGACCCTGAGATCGGCCAGATTATATCACAGACCTATAACCAGGTTGGTAACAATGGCATCGTAACGGTAGAGAAAAGTCAAACCTCTGATACCACCTTTGAGACCACGCAGGGTATAAAGGTTGACCGAGGTTACTCAAGCCACCTGTTCATAAACAACCACAAAAAGGATGAGTGTATACTTGAGGATGTGTTTGTCTTGGTATCTGACTCTGAGATAAACAACATACTATCGATTGAGAATGTTCTAAAGCCAATTATTGCCGAGAACAAGAAATTATTAATAGTAGCACCATGTTCTCAAAACGTAACAAATACGTTGGCGGCCAACGTCATGAAGAACAATCTGAAACTTTGTACCATTATTCCTCCCAATTTTGGTTACAAACGCCACGAGCTGATGCATGACATTGCTCTTTCGGTAGGTGCTACTTATTTTTCAGAGAGCACAGGTGATGACCTGAGCCTTATGACCTTCAAAGATTTAGGCAGAGCCAAGAAGGTGATCGTAGGGAAAGACAGCACGATCATACTCAAGGATGACGACAAGGTCAGCAAGGAGGACATTGACAAAAGGGTTGAAGAGCTGATGGACGCTCATAAAATAACCAAGAAAAAAGCCGACAAGGATTTCATTATGTCTCGCATCGCGTCCCTCACAGGCGGTGTAGGGGTTATCTATGTCGGCGGGAATACCGACCTAGAGCAGAAAGAACTCTATGATCGGGTGGACGATGCTGTATGTGCAGTACGATCCGCGCTAGTTGAAGGAGTCCTTCCTGGAGGAGGCCTTGCCTTGTGGGAGGCAGGTGAGGATATTATATTTTCAAAATCGATCGCTCACGCGATTTTAGGTGAGTCGCTTCTAGCTCCTTTAATACAAATAATTAAGAACGCTGGAGTTGACTGGGCACCTCATGGCGCTGATGTAGGCCACGGACTAGATGTAAAAACAGGAAAAGAAGGAAATATGATCGAGATGGGGATCATAGATCCTCTGAAGGTTACGCGAACGGCATTGCAAAATGCTGTGTCAGTTGCTACTACGATACTATCAACAAACGCCATAGTTACTATGGCTAGGAGTTATGAAACTAAAGAAAAATGATTCTCTTTTATCTGAAGAAGACGCAAACATATTAGCTGAGATAATAGCAAGTAAATTAATAATTGAGAAGCTTAGTAAATCAATAAAAGGCAAGACAGTTTTTGGAGTAGTGCTTGAGATATTATCTGAATATAAAAGTTTATGAAACCAATTGGGAAATACGTTGTGATTAAAACCATTGAGGAAGAACTCAAAACCTCATCGGGATTATTACTTTCTGCGGAGGATGCGAACCAGCTTCGGTATAAGAAGGGGAGGATTGTTGAGGTAGGTACTGATGTTGTAGCTATTGATAAAGATAGCCTGATATACTACGATAAGCGAGCGGGATATACTATGCTTATTCATGATGAGCCTTTTACGATTATTCGTGAGAATGACATTGTTCTTGTCGAATAGCTTCGTTCATTTTTAAAATTTGTTTTCTATAAACCTTATCGCTATAGCCGATCTCCGCCATAAAAATCGGGTTGTTTGACTTGGCTGTTGGGATCATACCTCCATCCAATTTATCGTATATTGACCCTAGCATTCTGTTGGCTTTGAATGACAAACCATAAAGGGCTTTCTTTCTTTCTCTTCTGTTGTATGGTTTTATAACTTCAATCCAACCCTCTTGACGAAGTTTGTTAAATCTATTTTTATTCCAGCCTAGTACTGAATTAAACTCTTGGAATTTATCCACGTTAAAATATTCTTCGCTATATAAAAATAACAGCATGTCCAGCTCTTGAGTGTTAACTTTATACTTTCTCATCACGAAGTATCGGATGACTCTCCAGTATTTCAAGTAGTCTCTGTTTCTTGAATTTTTCATTAGATTTAATTTTATAACTTTGTATAAAGATATTTATTATTATACGCATGCAAAAAGATATTGCCAAAGAAATTAGGAACTACGCTGGGGCCCTAGGAATATTTATAGTGGTAATTGGATTATTATTTTTCTTATCCTTTAACCAAATACCAACAGAAAACAAAGATTTATTTGTTTCGATAGTTGGTGTAATCTCAGGTTCGTTGTCTGTAATTCTTTTTACGATCATAGGAAGAAATCCAAATGAAGTTCAGGAACTAAAAAACACAAACGAAAAGTTAGCTGGACAGGTACACCAGTTAATAAAGCAAAAAGATGAGCTTGAAGGTATGCTTATAGAGATGCAAAAAGAAATTGTGGATAAGCTTTCAATCGCAGGCGTCTACTTTGAATTAAAAAATAAAAAGAAAGAATAATAATTTAACTTAATGAAAATTAGAAATTATGGCTAGTAAAAAAACAGAAACAAAAAAACCTGCAGCACCAAAAAAACCTGCAGCACCAAAAACCAGACAACTTTGGAATGGTGAGCAGTATGTAACAGTTAAAATTTAAGTTATGCCCGATCCAAGGAAAAAACTTTACGATTCTATTCCAATGCGGAATAAGCAGATCGATACACTTAAAACAAAATTTAAGATTGGGCCATCAGGTATGGCTTATAACCCAGCTTACGAAGCTGGTAGAAACCCACAGGTAAACGATTCAGTTCCTGTAACACAAAAAAACAAACCTAAAAGAAAATAATTATGCCTACAGTAAAACTACCTAACGGAACAAGCAGAACCTTTCCTTACAACGCAGTCGGAAAAGCACAAGCAGACACCTTTGCTAAAATGATGAAAGGTAAAAAGAAAAACAACCCTGGTTATGGGATGGAGAAAAAAACTAAGTCTGGTTACTAATGGCCGGAAGAACAAAATCAAAGGGCAACAAAATCTGCCCCGCAGGCATTGCATGGGCCAAGCGTACTTTTGATAAGTACCCTTCGGCTTATGCGAATATGGCGGCAAGCAAATATTGCAAAGACCCTAACTATGCAAAAAAAAGTAAAAGATAATGGACGGAAAAAAATTAAAAGAGATCGCATCTCAACTGAGAAAAGCATCAGCCATGCATAAAGGTCAAGCGGCCAAGATTGACAAGATGATCAAGGGAATGAATAAAAGCAAAAAGAAATGAAACATCAACCAATGTGCCAGTGTGGTAATACATCAAATACTGATGGCCACTGTGACGGTTCACACTTAAATAAGTAGAGATGAGCAAAATGAACAAAAAAAAGCGGATGAAAAAACGTCCTGCATTTGGAATGCTTAGTGTAAAAGCAGGCATTGATAATAACCCCAACCCCACTCAAGCAGATAGAATTGCTGGAGCTCAAATGAAAAGCTAGTGAGCGAGCTTAAAAAATGGCGTGATCAGAAGTGGGTACGTATTGGAACCGACGGAAAAATAAAAGGTCCATGCGGGACAAGCAAGAACAAAAAAAATCCTGACCGTTGTTTACCTCTAGCTAAAGCTCGGCGCTTGAGCAAAAAAGCATTAGCCGCAACCGCTAAAAAGAAAAAAGCTTCAGGTGGAAAAAAACAATTTGTGAGAAACACATCAACTGTAAGAAACGCATAATGGCAGATAAATCTAAAATGAAATGCAATGTCGTTATGAAAAGCGATAGGGCAGGAAAAAAGAAAATGGTTAAGGGATGCGAGGGAGGAAAAGAAAAGCTTATTCATTTTGGCGCTAGCGGTTATGGACATAACTATTCTGCTGCAGCAAGAAAATCATTTAAGGCTAGACACAAGTGTAGCACTGCAAAATCTAAACTTACCGCTAGATATTGGTCATGTAAAAAATTATGGGCAGGATCGGGAGGATCTACCAAAAGTTCACCGAAAAATAGACAAGGAAAATATTAGTATCTTTGTCTGTATAATTTAAAATATTTCAATTATGGATCAAGGTTATAACGCTCGTTTAGACGAATCTTTAGGAGCAAAAAACGGAAAGAAAACTCAAAGTTTTAAAGCTAGGAGAGACGAAAGCAAAGCCATGTCAAAAAAATTATATGGTCATGCTTACGGTGGAGATCACTCGATGGTTTATGAATCTCATGGTGAGAAGGGTAGTGTTAAAGGTCATATATCATCTTTGATTAAAAAGTAATGGCAGTTAGAGGCAGAACAAAAGCAGGTGCATTTCCTGAGATAAAGGAAAAAAACCAAGGTAAATTTACCCGATGGGCGAAGAATAATATGCCTGGTAAAAGCACTTGCAGTGCTGCGTCAGCTGTAATGAAAAGTAAAAACAAATATTCAAAGAGTGTAGTCGCTATGGCCAACTATGCTAATAATTTTGGATGTAAAAAATAATTATGAAATCCAAAGGGTTCGGAGATAGCGTTGCAAAATTCACACAGGCCACTGGCATAAAGTATGTCGTTGATAAAGTTGCTGAAGCAACAAACTCTGAATGCGGATGCGATGAACGGCGCGACACGTTAAACCGCGTATTTCCATATAAAAGATAATAACTATGGCATATCAAAAATTACAAGCTGGTAGAGCTTGGTCAGTAAATCCAAGTGACAACACCGACATCCCAAACACTGGCTTAAATAGTCCTACCGGTACAACAACAACGGGAAGTGCTACACAATTAATAGATGCGAACAGAGTAGGCACGGATCCTAGTAATATGGCGACTCTAAGTTTTTTATTAGCTGGAATAAAGCCTGGGATGATAATTGTTAACACAACGGACTCAACACAGACAACAGTATTGTCGGTGGTCAATGCTACTACCTTGTTAGTAAAAGATAATGTCTTTGCAGTCACATCAAAAAATTATGCTATATACGGGGGAGCACAAGACGGTGCTGTTTTGTATGTAGGTGCTTCAGGAAACATTAGAGTAACAACCGCAGGAGGCGATGATGTAACATTTGTTGGTGTACAGACAGGTACATTTTTTCCTGTTCAAGTAGTCAAGGTTTGGAGTACAAGCACAACCGCTACCGATATTATGGCATTGTGGTAAAAAGAATTAAAATTTTCATATAATGATTGCTATAAGTAATTCTATTGGAAGTTTAAATGCAGGTAGTGCAGCCCCAAGCCCTTATACAGTTAATTTTTTAGTTGTAGCTGGAGGAGGAGGGACAAGTAACGATAGCCCTGGTGGTGGAGGCGCAGGAGGACTTAGAACTTCACACGCAGGAGGTTCAGGGGGCGGAGGCTCGTCTGAAAGTTCCATGACGCTCGACCCAGGTACAGCATACACCGTAACAATAGGCGCTGGAGGCGGCTCTAATGCATTTGGAGTTGATTCTACATTTAATGGCGTTACATCCGCAGGAGGTGGCCGAGGTAGTGGAGGCGGAACAGGTTATACAGCTGGTGCTGGTGGATCAGGTGGCGGAGGTGCTGGTGGAGATTATAGTGATCCTGGCGGTGCAGGAACGGCCAATCAGGGTTTTGCAGGAGGCACATCGGGAAGTAATAACGGCTCCACGACTTATCCTGGAGGTGGCGGTGGAGGCGCCAGTGCTGTTGGTGCTAGTGCCACTAATGGAGGGCCTGGAGGAAATGGGGGCTCTGGATTAGAAGTCAACATAATAGGTGGCAGTGGAAATTATTACGCTGGAGGTGGAGGTGGAACATCTGCCATAATACAAGGCACAGGCGGCGCTGGAGGCGGCGGCGCTGGAGGTGGCGGTGCAAATAATGGAACGGCTAACACAGGCGGCGGCGCTGGTGGAACTAACGCAACAGGTGGTTCGGGTGTGGTGATTTTAAGAATGGCAACATCAGATTATTCGGGATCCACTTCGGGTTCACCTACAGTTACAACAAGCGGGTCAGATACAATATTAAAATTTACAGGCTCGGGCTCTTATACAGGTTAATATGGCACACTTTGCACAAATAAATGAAAATAATATTGTAGTACAGGTGTTGGTTGTTGATAATAGTGTTTTAAAGCATGGTAAAAAAGAAGTAGAACAAAAAGGAATTGATTTTTTACATTCGTTATATGGATCAGATAAGACGTGGGTTCAAACGTCTTACAATAATAATATAAGAAAACAGTATGCTGGTGTGGGCGATACGTATGATTTAGCAAAAGACAAATTTATTTTACCTCAACCATTTCCATCATGGGCTTTAGATTCCAATGATGATTGGCAACCTCCAGTACCAAAACCAGAAGATGATCCCTTGGCGCAATGGAACGAAGAATCACAATCTTGGGAAAGTAGAGAATAGCAGGGGATAAAAATTACAACGAAGGTCAGATTTTTCTGGTCAAAACCTAATAAGAGAAGAATAAAATGGCAGTAAAATTTTCAGAGTTCACCCAAGAAACAGTAGCCGCTAATGTAACGAGATTGGTAGGATATACAGCTACTGGTGATTTAAACATACAAATTCCTCCCGCTAATTTAGACACGACTTATACTTTTGCCACTTCACAAGATGGCGATAATGTAGATTTAACTCTAACAGGTGCAAAAACAGGGACGGCTAACACTACGGAAGTTTTACAATTTACAGCTGGATCAGGGGTAACTCTCACTGCAGGCACTGATGCTATAACTATTGCGGCTACTGGGGCTGTAAGTTCAGTTGACGAAACAACACCGGGGACCTCAAGTGGAGTCCCTATAGTTGTTAATCCAACAACGGGAGCTGTCTTGGTCCAATCAATGGCATATGCTGGTACAACAAATATCGGTCATGTCCCCGCTGGTGGAACGGCTTCTACTTTTTTGAGAGGGGATGGAACTTGGGTTACACCATCAGGAGGTTTTTCAAATTTTAATATTGCTGGAGACACGGGAAGCGAAACAGTAAATAGTGGTGATACTGTAACATTTACAGGTGGCACTAATATTACCACCGCAGTCACTGCAACCGATACGGTAACTATTAATTTAGATACTGCCGCAACGCTTTGGACTTTAGCTGGAGGAGATGGCGCAGGCACAAGTCAACTAATTACCCCCGGCAATACTGCAACAATTAAAGAAAACACATCTACCACTGTAAACAGCGTACAAGTTGGAGGAGGTATACAGACAAAAGCAAACGCTACAGATGAATTATTACTTGATCAAACGGCGGAGCTTGTTGTAACGATGATAAATCCAGGCAGTGGAAATCTTTTGTATATAGACGGAGACTACCAGCCAATAATAAATTTAACTCAAGGTTTCACTTACGAGTTTAATCAAGATGCAGCTACAAACAGTGGGCATCCAATAGAAATTGGAGAAGTTTTAGATGGAACAACTCCTTATGCAACAGGTATACAGTATTACGGAAGTGCGTCGGCAAATACTTTAACAGCAGTAACTCAAGCCGATTATGTTACAAACAGTGCAACATATTCAGGGGGTTCAGGGACAGCGAGAGTAAGATTAAGAATTACTCAAAATACACCTGCACTTTATTATTATTGTTCAAACCACTCTGGAATGGGTGGATCATTAGTTGCATTAAACGATAGATATACAGGCTTGTCAGCCCTAGGGACAGGAGCAACTTTTGCTCTAAATTTTGCAACTGCGACTACATTTACTGCTACCGCTAATGCTAATGCAACATTTAATTTTAGCAATGCTGTTCAGGGGCAAGTAGTAGATTTAATTGTTAGTGGGAATTATACACTTGAATTTGCAGAAACAGGCAGCACATTTAACAGAGTGGGCTCAGTGGAATATGATTCTACTACAAATAATATAATTCAAATTATTTGCACGGATGATGCTCCCGGTGCAAAAGTATATCACTACTCAGTAGCAACATTCCAAAGCGACACAACACCAGGTTAATATGAAAGCAAAAATTATAGACGAAAATATTATAACGTACAAGCAATTACCCAATACATATACCAAATCAAATGGTAGTGTTGTACTTAACTTTAGTAAATCTGATACAGCAGAGCTCGAGGCCGAAGGGTTTTATGATTTAGTAAAACCTGCTTACAATCAGCTTACACAGGATAGAGGAGGGTTGCAATGGGATGAAGAAAATAAAATATTTACTTTTCCTATCACCGACAAAGATTTCGATGCTACATATGATGAGCGCGATGAGTCTGGTGAGCTAACGGGAAACACCTTGCCTGTCTATGATGTGGTTGCTTTAAAGGCTAGGACAATAGGAGAACTTAAAGGTAAAGCAGGGATTTTTTTACAGCCTACAGACTGGGAGGTAATAAGAAAAGCTGAACGAGGAACAGAAATAAGCACAGCTACTGCAACAGAGCGAGCTAAAATATTAACCGAGTGTGATAGAAAAGAAGCTGAAGTAAATGCTTTAACTACTTACAAAGAAGTGCTTGAGTATAATAAAAACTTCTTTCCACCCTCTGAATCCCCAGAATAAATATGAGTTTTAATGGACAATTACTTGCAACAGGAGGAGTAGCTCAATGCTTGACAGACTCAGTACAAGTATTTGGCGCTGACGGCACATATAGTAGTAATGTCCTCGTATATGAATTAAACAGCGATGGTGGCACAACCAATAATGTACCTGACGCTACAAGCAACTATAATGGCACATCAGCTGGGATAACTTATAGCGCTGGTAAATTTGGTAATGCAGCAGTTTTTAACCGAGCTAGTGCGGATGTTTATATAGATACGGGATATAAAGTCCCTGCTTCATCTACTTTTTCTTTTTCTTGGTGGATGAATGCAAATACTGTTCCAGGTGGTTTCAATTACTATATTTGTGGGGATTATACCGCAGAAAGCTTCAATATATATCACAATTCATCTGGGCTTGGCGGTTATGGTGGAACGGATTGGAATACTGGTGGTGCTGTGGTTAGCAGTGTTACAGGTTCTTGGATGCATTTTGTGTTGGTTTTGGATGGCACAACTATGTATATATACAAAAATGGCGTTCAAGCATACACCGCCTCTATTACTGCAAGGTCGGCAGCAAGTGCGCAAAATTTATTTCTGGGGAGATATGGGAGTTTTAACTCCAATACCAATTTTAATTTTGGTGGTTCAATAGACCAAGTTAGAATTTTCACACGCGCAATTTCAGCTTCAGAGGCGGTAGTCCTTTATAACGAAACGGTTTCTACAACCTCAAACACAAACCTTTTTAGTGAGGGGGCGGCCACCGCTCTTTATACTATGGATTATGATGCTAGTGATGCGGGAGGGCTGTATGATGGGGCCCCTACCGATGTAGACTTCGGAGTAGAAGGCAAGATAAACTATGGTGCAAGGCTTAATGGGAGCAGTAGTCTTATGACTATAACAGATGGCGGAATAGGTGCTAATGGGACAGCAAGAGTTTCATTTAGCGTGTCTTTATGGATTAAGACCACAGCCTCAAACCAATCAGCTATAATAAGTGATTTTGGGACTAATTATGGTTTTTATCTCCAAATGGAATCTTCAGGATCCGGCGGGGCTGGTAAACTTTCCATAGCTAACTTTTATACAGGCGGCCTTGTTTACACTACGGCTGGCACAGC
>CESM01230145.1_pt1 | contig 25233 bp, 24 predicted proteins | sample 361421 | NCBI WGS metagenome assembly CESM01 (sample SAMEA2622219, study PRJEB7988) | marine metagenome | isolation source: saline water (ENVO:00002010), including | reverse complement strand
CTTTCAAAATATAAATATGGCATAGGTAATAAAATAAATTTATCTTTACCATATTTTGTATTTTTAATTCACCCTGTCACAACAAGTTATTCAAAAAATCTCAATTTAATTAACTCTGTATTAAAATTAATACCAAAATTACAAAACCAAATTGTTTGGATTTGGCCAAATAATGATGCTGGCGCCAACTTAATAACTAAAAAAATCAGATCATTTAGAGAAAATAATGATAATTTGAAAATTAGTTTTTTGACCAATCTAGAAACTGATGATTATCTTAAACTTATTAAAAATTCGATATGTTTAATTGGTAATTCTTCTAGTGGTATCAGAGAAGGTTCGTATTTGGGTATTCCAACTGTAAATATAGGCAATAGACAAAACCTAAGAGAAAGAGGTGATAATGTAATCGATGTTGAAGTAAATTCAAACAAAATTTTGAAAGCTATTAATAAAATTTTACAAAAAAAAATAAAGAAAAGTAAATTATACGGTGACGGAAATTCAGTTAAAAAGATAATTAAAATTCTTTCCACAAAAAAATTAGACACTAGTAAAATTTTTTTTTTTAAATGAAAACTCTTTTATTTGAAAAGTTTGAAAATAAAGAAAATTTTATCAGATTAAAAAAAAAATATAATTTAATAAACATAGGTTCTGAGAAAAATTACAATAAAAAAAATGTAATTGCTATATATGTAAGATTTATAAAAAATTTATCAAATGGCTATCTTAATAAGTTTCAAAACCTTAAAGTTATAATTTCACCAACAACTGGACTCAACCATATTGATACAGAATATTGTAAAAAAAAAAAAATTCAAATTATAAATTTGTCAAAAAACAATCCTAACTTAAAAAAAATAACATCTACATCAGAAATGAGCCTATCAATGATACTGGCTGGAGTAAAAAAAATATCTCATTTCTATAACAATAGCTTCAAGTTAGCTGATAGATACAAATATCAAATTCATCAATTCAAAAATTATAAAGTTGGAATTATTGGATATGGAAGAATAGGAAAAAAACTCTTTAAAGATTTAAAATTTCTTAAATTTAATGTTTTTTTTTATGATAATGATAAAAAACTTAAAAAAGAAAAAGGATATTTAAATTTAAAAAGATTACTAGATGTTTCTGATATAATATCTTTAAATTTGAGTTATACTAAAAAAAATTTCAATTTTTTTGATAAAGATAAATTTAAAAGATGTAAAAAAAATCTTATTTTTGTTAATACTGCTAGGGGAGAGTTAGTTAACGAATTGGATTTGTTATCTTTTTTGAAACAAAACAAGTTATCATGTGCTTTTTTAGATGTAATTAAGAATGAAACAGAAAATTATCAAAAAAATATTCTTTATAAGTATTCTCAAAAAAAAAATAATTTATTTATTACACCACATTTAGGAGGATCATCAATTGACGCACTAAAAATTACTGAAAATATTGTAATTAAAGAATTTATTAATATTTACAGAATTTAATAATTTAGAATTTTAAAGCTTTGTAATATTATACTGATTACATTTCACAAATATTCTAGTTTAAAATAAACAAATAATTTTGTGTTTGAGATCAAACATGTTAATCGAAAAAAGATTTTTGAATAATTAATTTATATACAAAAATTTATAATTATAAAAAATATAATTTTGCTACTTAAGATTATTGATTTTTTCACTTCTGTTTGACTTTACGCTTATTACGAAATAAAAGATATTTTTGAACATTTATTAATGATAAAAAAATCATTTTTTATTGGTGGTGACTATAATTCCAATGGGCTAAGTTGGTGGTTACCTATTTTTTTTGAATATTGCAAACAAAAAAAAATTAATAGAATTATATTCGAACAAAAGAATATTTCTAAAATTTTATTATCAAATCAGTATTTTGTTGAAAAATTCAATGAATTTGAAATTGTTTATCTTGAAGAATTGTTACCTTGGTGGACAAAAAATATTATTCTAAGAATACTTGTATCGCCCGTACAATCTATAATTTTTTTTATATTATCTTTTTTTAATTATCATCAATTTTCAAATCAATATTTAAAGAAAAATATTGTTGCTATTATGGATGGTGCATCAAGAGAGTCAGAAAATAGTTTTATAAAAATTAATTATTTTTATGTTATAAAATATTGTTTACTATCTGGATACTACATTTGGTTAGGAAATTTTTTACACACAAAAATTCATTCATGTATCATGGTTCATAATGTTTATAGATATAGATTAGTGAATTTAGTTTTAAAAAAAAAAAAAATACCAATATTTCATATTTCTAAATTTTGTATTTATAGGCAATCAAATAGAAATATAGACTTTCATTCTAAAGTTTTAGATATTAAAACTTTTAAGAAATTAAAAAAGTTGATCGTTCAAAAAGCATATAAAAAATATTGGTTTAAAAGAATTTCAGGAAATTCCGCATATAATGAAGCTAATGTAGCAAATTTTTACGGTAACAAAATTAAAACTAATCCAACTATTGATTTAAATGCAAATTTTGTTTTTTTACACGTTTTCAGAGACTCTCCATATCAATGGTTTAAATCTTATAAAAATCATTTATTTAAAGATTATATACACTGGATTAGTGAAACTATTGATATTTTAAAATTTTCAGATGAAAAATGGTTTATAAAACCTCACCCTTCTAGCACACTATATGTAGATAATATGGATAAATTAAATTTTGAGATTAATAAAAAAATTAAAAACTACAAACATATAAAGCTTGTGAACGAAAAAGTTCCAAACATAAAAATATTTCAAAAATGTAAAAAACTAGTGACTTTTTCAGGAACCGCATCAGTCGAGTATGCTGCATTTGGAAAAAAACCTATTATTGTCTATCCAAATGTTTTAACAGAAACCATAAAAGATGGTGCCTTTTTTCCAAAAACTTATAATCAATACTCAGATTTATTATTAAAAAAAATAGACAATAAACTTTCTTTAGAAAAAATTAGAGAGGTTCAAAAATATTTATATTTATTTGAATGCATTGTAACATCAGAAAAAGATATAGCCGCAAAAAAAATTTTTACCTCTACTTCAAAGGCTCAAATAAATGATGATATACGTAACATTCTTTCAACATTAAGTGAAAACATTGAATATTATAAAATGTATGGAAAAATGTTGGCAAGTGGCAAAGTAAAAATGGGTGTTGCGAAACCTTTTTTAAAAAAATATTTAGATCTTTAAATTTTCAAGATAATATTTTTTTGCATTCATCATCTCTTCATAAGTGTTTATATTAAACCAAAATTTATTTTTCAAACCAGCGGCATAAAATTTTTCATTATTTTTATTTATAAATAGGTTAAATGGAACTTCCCAAGTTTGCCTGTTGTCATTATCTTTAAAATACTTTTTTAAATATTCTCTCAACTTTTTTAATTTAATGTTAGTAAATTTATTTATACAAATAATTTCATTATTAGTTTTTTTCTTAAAATTCTTTTTTAAATCTAATTTTTGAATTTCTTTAGTTTTATCAAATTTTATAATAAATCCTTTCTCAGAAATATTAATATGTTTTTTTTTAACGTAACCAATTACATTTTTTTTTTTACAATCAATAACTTTTTTTAAAAGTAAATTATCAAAAAAAATATCTGCATGTGTCATTAAAATATTTTTATAATTTAAGCAATATTTTGATGCCTTAAAAAGACTATACGATGAACCTCTAGTTTTAAAGTTTTTTATATTTACAAGTTTAAAATTAAGATTTTTATATTTTTTTAAGATTTTTTTAATTGAATTTTCTTTATATCCAGTTGCAATTACGTGATCTTTAATTCCAAACTGAGACAAGTTAAATAAAATATTTTCTAATAAAGTTTTTTCATTTATCTTAATTAAAGATTTGTGCTTTGTTCTTCCAATAGATTTCATTCTTGACCCATATCCGGCACATAAAATAAGAGAGCAATATTTCTTTTTTAATTTATCCAAATTCTTAAAAGTTTTCTTGGTTTATTTTTTGATAGAGTGAAGCCTGTTCTGCCGTGTGCAACTAATTTATTATTTATTAAAATTACGTCTCCAGAATTAAGTTTTAATTTAGTCTGTAATTCTTTCTTTTTAAGAAACTTATCTAATAGTTCTAAAGCTTTTATTTTGTGATTAGGGATTTTTTTATTTTTTAATTTATAAGCAGAATCAATGTATTCTCTGAGATATCTAAATTCAAATTTTTTTTTCTTTATATCAAATATTCTTTTATTTAAAACTTTTTGAGTTCCACCAAATCCTCTTCGTTCAAAAAAAAATTTCTGTTTTAATATCTCTGCTGTTTTTTGATCATATTTTTTTATTTTTTTAAATAATTTTTTTGAGTCCACAAGTATTGTTTTCCCTCCACTAACAGCATTTTTAATACATCCCATTATAAGAATATTAGGACTTTTTACTAATTGCGGACCATCTGTATGTATTGATCCTCCTTTATTTGTTTGATGATATCTAATCTTATTATTAGAAATATTAGAATATTTTTTGATCAATTTAAAATTTGGTTCAATAACTACTTTTTTTTCACCTTGAATATTTTGCGAAACACTTTTCCCAATCAGATTTGCTAATAAAACTATTTTTTTTGAAAGTCTTTCTTCTGAGCCATTTAATTTTATTATTTTAAAGTTGTTTTTAATAACTAATTTTTTTAATTTGTTTGCTTCTCTAAAACCTTCTTTGTAAATTTTTTTTGTATTTTTTTTTGTTAATTTATTATCATGAGACATAACATTAATAATATCAAAAAATTTTTTTTCGTCGAAATTATTTTTAATTCTCATCATTGAAATACTTATATAACATAAGCTTTAGATGAATCAAAATTTTATCACAATTAACCTCATAAATTTAAAATGTTTTCTATATTTCTTGTATTTTGGAATTTTGTTATTAAAACAAAATTATGAAAGATTTCAAATTAGAAAATTTTCAAATTAAAATATTTTTAAAAAAGTTGTCTAAAATTACTCTACTTAAAATTTTTTTAAAGATTTCAAGAATTTTATATAAAAATAATTTTTTTGATATTTCTATTTTTATACTTAAAATTGTAAAAAAAATATTTCCAAAAAATTTTCTTATTCAAAAAGAATTTGCTCAAGTTTATAAAATTCTAAGAGATAAAAAAAATTTAATTAAAACATATGATAAAGGAATATCTTTTACCAAAGGAGACCAAAAAAACGAATTAATATTTATGGCTTTATCTGATTCATTTAATTTTTTAAAAAAAAAAAGATTGTACGATAAATACTTTAATCTTCTGTACCCAAAAATTATAAAGAAAAATAAAGGTTTGTTTCCAATTGTCATTAAGTTTTCTATTAATGAAATTTTAAATATTGATAAAGAAATATATAATTATATGGAAAATAATCCTTACAATTCTTATTCTAATCATGGACATTATAATGTTTATCAATCTGAACATGATCTTTATAAAATAAAAAAATTTAAAAATTATTCAATTGATCTTAAAACAAAATATATTGAAAAAATTTTTCTAAAAATTTTAAAGTACAAATGTAAAGTTGAATTTAAAAAGATGTGGTTTGTGGTTACCAAACAATCTGGCTCCATGAAAAAGCATAATCACCCGGATGGACATTTTTCTGGAGTTTTATATTACCAGGTACCTAAAGTAAAAGCTTCAGGTTTCTTAAAAATTTATAATTCAATGAAAAATATTAATTTATTTGAAATTAATAATAAGCAAATATTGAAAAAAAAATTTACTCATTCAGAGTTAGTTTTAAAACCAAAAAAAAATGATGTATTTTTATTTAGTTCTTTTTTAATGCATTCAGTTGATAATGGAGAAGATATTAATAAAGATAGAATATCTTTGCCATTTGATTTTATTTTGAAGTAATATTATGAACTTACAAAATTATAATTTTTCTAAAAATAAAAAATTAGATGAAGATCTTTCATTCAAAAATCTAAATTTGTTTTTAGAAATTTCAAAAGAAAAAAAAATAAATTGTTTTTTATTATTTGGAACACTTTTAGGTTTTTATAGAGATAAAAAATTTATTAACGAGGATAACGATACAGATATCGGATGTACTTGGGAGGAATTTAAAATAGTAGAAAGGGATTTTTTTTCAAAATTAACTTCATCGGGATTTAAAATATATCGTGAGAGCAATTCTCTTATACAAATAGTCAAAAATAATAATCATATAGATTTGTATATATTTAGGAAATTGCCATTTTTTAATGGAAGGTTTTCAGGAAAGTTTTTTATTTCAAATTTACATTTTAAGACCATTTCATCAATTAAATTAGTGTTTAATGGCTATGATTATCCAATTTTGTCAGAAGTAGAAAAACTTTTAACTAAATTTTATGGAAAAAATTGGAAAACACCCTTAAAGGGAAAAACTGCAAATGAAAATATCTTATTAAAAATTATGGTTAAAATTTTGCCAACAAGAATTATAAAATTTATTCAGAAAATGTTAAAATAAATGCCTAACAATAATATAAATAAAGTTTTATCAATAGTTGATAAAAAAAATCATAAAAGACTATTTTTAATCACAATTTTATTATTCATATCTGGTATACTAGAAGCATTATCAATAGGAGCGATATTCCCTTTAATTGAATTAATTGTAGGTAAAGAAAAATCACAAATAGTTGAAATCTTTACAAATTTGTTTGGTTTTGAAAATATATCATTTCAAAACTTTATTAATGTTCTAATTTATATTTTGATAACTATTTTTTCATTAAAAATATTATTTCAAATTTTTGTTGCTAAAATTTGGAGTAAATATTTATATAATTTACAGTCAAATATTTCGCTAGCTTTACTTAAAAAATATTTAGATATGGATTATACATTTCACATAAAAAACAATTCAAGCTCATTAATCAAAAATGTTCAAATAGAAACAAATAATTTTACACAGTTTATTCTTGTTCCTTTTTTTCAACTTATAGCAGACTTGTTTAATGTAATTTTCATTTTAAGTGTATTATTTATGCTTAATTTTAAAACAGCATTTTTTATATTAGTTTTTTTGGTTATAGCGTATTATTTATTAAGAATTGTTACGACAAAATCATTAAAAAAAGCAGGAGACATTAGGTATAGTTTAGAAGGAATTAGATTAAAAGAAATTCAACAAGGTTTAAATGGTATTAAAGAAATTAAATTAGGAAGTATTGAGAATATATTTTTAGAAAATTATAAAATCATAAATAGAAATTATACTAATACATTAGCAAAATTTAACTTTTTAAAACAATTGCCTAAATTATGGTATGAAATTTCTGGGCTTTTGATAGTTTTATTTTTTCTTTTATTTTTAAATAATACTCAAACACGAATAGGTTTTTTAGATTTTATTCCTTTATTGGGTGTATATGGGTTTGCAGCTTTTAAACTATTACCAAGTGTGAATCGAATTACCTCTTCAATTCAATCTTTAAATTTTCAAAAAAAAATAATTTCAAAAATATATGATGATCTAAATTTAAAAAATAATTCTAAATTTATAAAAAATAGTATTAAAAAAAATATCGTATTTTCTCATGGAATAAAAATTGAAAACATTAAATTTTCATACAATGATAATAAAGAATGGGTATTAAATGATTTAAGTTTACAAATTAATAAAGGGGAGTGTATAGGTATTATTGGAGTAAGTGGAAGTGGTAAAACAACATTATTAGATATTTTATCAGGTTTACTTACTCCAAAATATGGAAATATACTAATTGATAATAAGAGTATTTATGAAAATATTATTTCATATAGGTCAATTATTGGTTATGTGTCACAGTTTATATACCTTCAAGATGATACTTTAGATAACAATATAATCTTTTCTAAACCAGAAAATTTTAATAGAGAAAAATTGATTGAAGCAAAAAAATTATCATTAATTAATGAGTTTTCTGAAAAATTACTCTTAAAAGGTGAGTCTATTGTTGGAGAAAATGGTATTTCACTTTCAGGCGGTCAAAGACAAAGAGTGGGTATCGCAAGAGCACTTTATAGAGATCCAGAAATTCTAATTTTTGATGAAGCAACTAGTGCTCTTGATACTACTTCAGAAGAAAATATTATAAAAAATATTGAAAAGTTAAAAAGAAGAAAAACTATGATTATTATTACCCATCGAAAATCAACTCTTAGGGATTGTGATAAAATTTACACTTTAAAGGAAGGTAAATTATATTTAGAAAAATGAACTTGTTAAAATTTATTTTAAAGTTAATAAGAATTTTTTTTTTCAAATTTGGTTATGATGTAAAAAAATCAGATTTTGTCTTTTTAAATAATATTTTGATCAATAAAAACATTGATTGTTTTTTAGATATTGGAGCTTTCCAGGGTGATTTTGCAAAAAATTTAATTTTGTCAGGCTACAAAGGTAAAATAATTTCTTTTGAGCCTGTAAGTGAAAATCATAACAAACTTAAATCTAAAGCACAAAAATTTAAAAACTGGGAAGTTTATAAAAGAATAGGTTTGGGAGATAAACGAGAATTTTTAAAAATAAATGTTTCAGAAAATTTACAATCTTCCTCTTTTTTAAGAAATAATTTAGCACATGTAAAACTCCTTAATGAAAGCAAGTACAAATATTCAGAAGATTGTGAAATTATTTTACTAGATGACCTTTATGATAAATTGACCTTAAGTTATAAAAATATTTTTTTAAAAATAGATGCACAGGGTTTTGAAAAAAAAATAATTAATGGTGGCTCAAAAATCATAAATATTTGTAAAGGAATTATTTGCGAGGTGAATAATGAAATTTTATATGAAAATGATACTCATTGGAAAGAAATGATCAAAACATTTGAAGATCAAAATTTTAAACTTCACAGTATTAGAGATGCTTATACTGATACTAAATCTGGAAAAACAATTCAATTTGATGTCATATTTGTCAGATAATAAAATTAAAATTTTAGCTTTAGCCACTTCTCATAACAGAAGAAAAATTACTATAAAGTCTATAAATTCTCTAAAAAAATTTGGTTTTAAAAAAAATATAGATCTAAGAATTTATATCGTAGATGATGGTTCAACTGACGGAACATCAAAAGAAATAAAAAAAAGATTTAAAGATGTAAAATTAATTCCAGGAAATGGAAAACTTTTCTGGTGTAAAGGAATGGTATTTGGTTATAAAAAAATGATCAAAAAAGAAAAAAATTTTGACTTTATTCTAGTTTTTAATGATGATGTTTGTTTTTATAAAAATTTTTTAAATAATTTATTAACCACATATTATAAAAATACAAATAAAAATTCTTCTCTGATTGTAGTTGGTTCCACTTGTGATAATATTACTAAAAAGTTGAATCAAGGTGGATTAAAAAAAAGAAGTTTTATAAACCCACTCTCTTTAAAGTTAATTAAGAATATAAAATTTAATAAAAGCTGTGATACTTTTAATATGAACTGTGTCTTAATTAATCAATCTGTAATTAAAAAAATTGGCTTTTTATCAAAAAACTACAGACATATCTGGGGTGATTGGGATTATGGATTGAGAAATACCAAATTTAATGGATTAAATATTGTTGCCCCCAAAATAGTTGGGGAATGCCCAACTCCCAATAATAAAATATATATTAATAAAATGAATGACAAAGATTTGACTAAGTCTGAGTTATGGGAGAGATATATTCATTTTGGTCAACAAAATCCTTTAGAAAGATACAAATTTTATAAAGATCACGGTGGTTTATTATGGTTATTTTTTTATTTTGGAACGTATATAAAATTTTGGATTGTAAATATTTTTAAAATTAAAAAAAATGAAATTAAAAAAAAAAATTATTTGTTTTGATTTAGATAACACTTTGTGCACAACTCAGAGTAATTTTTATAAAAACTCAAAACCTAAAAAAAAAAATATTAAAGTAGTAAATGAACTTTATGATAATGGTTATTATATTAAAATATTTACAGCTAGATATATGAGTAGGAGTAAAGAAAATCCAAAGAGTGCAAAAAAAAAAGGTTATAATCAAGCAAAAAAACAATTGGATAGTTGGAATTTAAAATATCATGAGTTGATATTTGGTAAACCATCTTTTGATTTATATATAGACGACAAGTCATTATTTTATCTAAAAAGTTGGCCAATCAAGTTAAAAAAACTTTTTTTAAAATATGAGTAAAAAAATATATCTCTGTTTATTTGGAGGTTTGGGAAATCAGCTTTTTCAATATGCTTATGCAAGGAACCTTCAAATTAAGTATAAATGTGATTTAGTTTTAGATCATAAAACTGGTTTTTTCATAGATTTAAGAGATAAAAGAAGGTTTGAGTTAATTAATTATACAACAAAAGTAACCAAAAAAATTATTTTTTTTTTTACAGTTTTTAAAATTTATAAAAAAATTTTTGGATTTAATAAAAAAGTTTTCTCATTTTTAAACAAAAAATTATTTGATGAAACAAATAGTAAATCGTTTAAAAAATTATTTTTACAAATAAATGCCCAAAGTTTTGAATTATATCTTCATGGTTTTTTTCAATCAGACAAATATTTTTTAGAAAACAAATCTTTAATTTTAAAAGATATAATGCCAGATAAACCAAAAAATAAAACATTCCTAAATTTAGCAAAAAAAATTAAAAATAAAAAAAGTATAGCTATTTGTATCAGGCGTTTTAATGAGGTTAAATCCGATGATATTAAAAAAGTCGGAGGTAAATTAAACGAAAATTTTTATAATAAAAATTTACATTTTTTTAAAGATAAAGTTACAAAACCTCATTTTTATATTTTTTCTAATGAAGACAATTATGAACTTTTTAATTTTTTAAAAAAATTACATTTAAAAAAAAAAGATTATACACTAGTTACTCCTAGTAAAGGGTTTAAAAACCCTCATGATACATTATGGCTTTTATCATTATTTAAATATCAATTAATTTCCAATAGTACTTTGTATTGGTGGGGAGCTTATTTTGCAAAACATAGATTTAAAAAAGTTTTTGTAAAATATCCAAGAAATTTTCCAAATAAAGATACAGTTTACCGAGGTATATTTTAAAGGTTTTTATGCTTTACTTAAAAATGATTTTATTAATTAATATTTTAATTAATTTTTTTTTTATATCAGGAAAATTATTTTTAAATCAGATATTTAAAAATCATCAAACTGATAATTCATTAACATTATTAATTGGATTATCTATTTCTTTAATTTTATTAAATCTATTTTATTTTATAATTGGTCTCTCTTTAAATAATTCCTTTTATCTGATGATTTTTTTAACATTTCTTAGTACTTTTCTCTGGAAATTTAATTTTAAAGAAATAATCAAGTTTTCTATAATCTTTAGATTTTTTATCATTTCATTGCTAATTGCTACAATTGCTAATTTTGTACCAGAACAAGTATTCATTTTTAGGGGAAATTACTGGGATAAAATTAATTATGTAAATGCCGCTTATTCAATTTATCATTATGATTTTAATGAAATAATTAATTTTTCAGATAAATCCTATAATCTTCAATTTTTATCAAGAATTGAAAACATCACGCATAGGCCGCTGGTATCTTTAATACTGGCTATAGCTTATTATTTAAATGATCCAGATATTTTTAGGATTTTTTTCTTAATTCAGTTATTATTTTTTCTTTTTATATTCCTTTCATTAAAAATTTTTTTTTCAAAATTTGTTAGTAATCCTTCAGTTTCTGCTTTAATTTTTTTGATTTCTTTTTGGACAATTTATATTTTTGAAATTGATTCTTATTCACATTTTTTTTCTTTGCCTTTTTTTTATTTAGGATTATTTTTTATATTAGACTTGAAAAAAAATTTAGCTAAAGAGAACTCTTCTAAAATCTTAATTTTTTCTATTACAGCATTAACTTTATTATATATTTATCCAGAATTATTTTTAGTTTTTGCTTCTTTTTTAGTTTTATATTTTTTTAAAACATTCAAATTATTAGAAATTAAAATATTTTTAAAGAATAATTTTATAATAATTATTTTATTCTTGATCGCAGCAGCTTTATCTATTGAAAATAATATAATAACAACTCTTAATCAAATTAAAATAGCCTATTTATCAAATGTAGATTGGTGGGGATATTATGGAGGATTTTTGTTTGGTAAAAATAATGAAATATTTCAAGTTTTAAATATTGAAAATGTGAGGCAGATATTTAATGGATCTGAAAATTTTTTAATTTTTGTAAAATCATTTATAAAATTATTGTATGAAAAAGAATTAATTTATTTATTTCTAAATTTTATACCATCTTTATTTGGTTTTTATTATCTTTCTATAAATGAAATAAGTTTTTACAATTTGTTATATATTGTAGTTGTTAATTTATTTTTATTTAATATTTTTTATAGAAATTTAAAAGTAATTTTAAAGACAAATTCAAATAATTCTTCATTTTTTAAGATTTTTTTATTTCTATTTATTTTATTAATAATTAGTTTTACCACGGGTAGTAATTTTTGGTCTATAATTAAACTTTATTCGTATTTTGGAATTTTTATATTCATGCTTTTATTCTTTGATTATAGTAAAAAAAATATTATAAAAATAAATAAAGTTATAGTCATTCTTGTATTGGTTTTTCCTTTTTATAAATTTACCCAATATAATTCTGGAATTTTTAAGATAGATACATTCCCCTCTATAATTGATGAAAAAATGAAGACAGAGATTAATTGGTCTTTTCCAAAAAAATCTAAAATTAATTGTAAAAATATTTTTGTAGATATTGAGAAAGAACTGGTTATAGATTATGTTAGAATTAAGCTTTTAAGTTATAATTATGACAATGTTAGTAGATATGTATTCTTAAATTATGAAAATGGCTCAAAATTTAATTGTAAATTAACTTTATCTAGTGGAAAATTTAAATTTGAAAAAAGAAGTTGAAAGCAATATTGATATTTCAGTAATTTCAGCTGTTTATAACGAAGAGGCTAATTTAAACAAGTTTATAGAAAAGCTCACAACAAGTCTTCAAACTTTTACAAATAATTATGAGATAATTTTTGTCTTAGATCCGTCTAAAGATAAAAGTGAAGAAATTATAATTGAAGAGTCAAAAAAAAATTCAAAAATAAAACTAATCAAGTTATCAAGACGGTTTGGCCAGCCAGCATCAACAATTTGTGGAATTCAAAATTCCAGAGGTAAATGTTGTGTAACAATAGACTCGGATCTTCAAGATCCACCTGAGCTGATAGAAAAACTTTATAAAAAATATAAAGAAGAAGACCTTGATGTAGTTTTTACAAGAAGAATTAATAGAGAAGGAGAGTCTTTTGTAAAAAAAATAATTTCAAAAATAGGTTATAAAGCAATAAAAAAATTATCAGATTTAGATATTCCTGAAGATGTAGGTGATTTTAGATTGATATCTGAAAAAATAATTACAAAACTTAAGGTTATTGATGAGCCTCAAGTTTACCTTAGAGGTTTGATAGCTTACATTGGTTTTAAGCAAGGACTTGTGGACTATGAGAGACAAAAAAGATTTGCTGGTCATGGTAAATACAATAGGTTTTTTGGATCTATAAGAATTGGTTTGGATGGATTGCTTGGTTTTAGTTCTAAACCAATTTATATAATGTCCTCTTTTGGTTTCTTGCTCGCTATGTTTAGCTTTCTCCTTGGTATTTGGTATTTTATACAAAAAATAATTGGAATTGATCTAACTCCTGGGCTACCTACAAACGTTCTATTAATAACTTTTTTTGCCGGTATTCAACTTTTAGCATTAGGTTTGATTGGTGAGTATATAGGAAGAATTTATGACCAGGTAAAAAAGAGACCAGTTTATATTATTGATAAAAAAATAAATTTTGATGATTAAAAAAAAAATTTTGATAACTGGTTGTGCAGGATTTATAGGAAGTAATTTATTAAATAATCTTTTAAAAAGAAATTTTGACGTAATAGGGATAGATAATTTATCAACAGGTAAAAAAAAATTTATAAGCAAAAATTTAACAAACAAAAAATTTAAGTTTTATAATTTTGATTTATTAAATAAAAAAAAACTTATAACTATTTCAAAAAAAGTTGATGTTGTTTTCCACTTGGCTGCAAATGCAGATGTTAGAAATGGATTTAAAAATCCAAATATCGATGTGAAACAAAACATAATAGTTACTCATAATATTTTAGAATGCATGAGAATTAATAAAATAAAAAAAATTATCTTTACTTCTACAGCTTCAGTTTATGGTAATGCTAAAGAATTTCCTACTAAAGAGAATATATCAATTTTCAGACAAACCTCTCTTTATGCTGCATCAAAGTTATCATGCGAGTCCCTAATTACTGCTTACAGCGAAGGTTATGGTATTGATTGTTGGATTTTTAGGCTAGTTTCTAATTTAGGAGAAAATTATACGCATGGCCACATATACGATTTCACAAAAGCTTATTTGCAAGGAAAGAAAAAACTTGGAATTTTGGGTAATGGTTATCAAAATAAATCATATTTATATGTAGGAGATTGTGTGAATGCTCTTATAATGGCACTATTTAAAAAAAGATCAAAGGTTAATATATTAAATTTAGGCAATCCTAGAACTTTAACTGTCAAACAATCACTAAAAATTATACTTAAAAAGCTAAATTGGCGTCCTAAGTTAAGCTTTGAAAAGAAGAAACAAGGATGGATAGGAGATAATCCTAAAATTATCTTAAATGTTAATGAAATAAAAAAAATCGGCTGGAAACCATACACCACAGTGGAAGAAGCGGTTAAATTAACTGTAAATTTCTTAATCAATAATAAATGGGTTTTTAAAAAATAAAATTGAAAAAAAATATATTGATCATTGGTGGTTCTGGCCATTTAGGTAGTTTTCTAGTTAATAATCTAATTTCTTCAAATAATTTAATTGTTTTATCTAAAAGAAAAAAAATAAATTTAAAAAAAAAAGAAAAAAATTTAAAATTTTATTATTGTGATTTATTAAAGGAAAAAAGTGTAATAAATGTAACCAAAAAAATTAAATCAAGATATAAAAAAATAGATGTTTTGATATTTGTATCAGCAATTCATGGAAAAATAGCTACATTTGATAAAATTTCACTTAAAGAATACAAAAAAATTTTTCAAATAAATTTTTTTTCTTTTTTAGAAATTATTAAAATTTTTTTAAACCATTTGAAGAAAAGTAAAAATGCATCAATTATCGTTTTTTCAGGTGGAGGAGTGACTTTTCAAAGGCCTTTATTTTCTGGCTATTCATGTAGCAAAATTTCACTTATTAAATTTATTGAAGTTATTTCTTATGAAATAAAAAAATTTAAAATAAATATTAATGCTATTGCGCCAGGCATAATGGATTCAAAATTATTTAGAGAAACTCGAAAATACGAAAACAAAAAAAATATTAAATTTGTTGAAAAAATAAAAATATTAAATTTAATCAATTTTTTAATTGAAAAAAAAAATAAAAACATAACAGGAAAACTTTTAAGTGCTCAATGGGATAATATTAATAATTTAAAAAAAAATAATAGATTTACCGATATTTATACGCTTAAACGAGTAACAAAAAAATTAAAAAAATAAAAAATTATGAAAAAAAAAGTTGGTATAATAGGACTTGGTCTAATGGGTCAAAGAAGAGCAAACGCAATTAAAAACAAGTCTGATCTAATTGCTTGTTGCGATGTATCATTAAAAAAGTTTAATAATTTTCTAAACAAAATAAATCTAAATAACAGAGATAAAAAAAAAATTAATTTTTGTTTAAATTGGAAAAGTTTAATCGATGATTTTAATTTAGATATAATAATCATATCTACATTTCATAAAGATCTTGTGAAAATTATGGATTATGCTTATAGAAGAAAAAAACATATACTTGTAGAAAAACCTGCTTCAAATAGTTTTATAAAGCTAAAAAAATTTATTTCTTCACATAAAAAAAACTCATCTGTAGTTCATGTCGGATATGATCATAGATTTTTAGATTCAGTTCAACTTGCTCAAAAACTTATTTTGAAGAAAAAAATCGGAAAATTAATGTTTATGAAGGTAAATTATGGTCACGGCGCAAGAATAGGCTATGCAAAAGAATGGAGATTTAACCCCTCAATATCTGGTGGAGGACAGCTAATAGACCAGGGATCTCACGCTATTGATTTATCCCTGTTTTTTTTAGGTAATTTAAAAAATATTAAGTCTACAATTAAGAGCTATTTTTGGAAAAAAAAAGTCGATGATAATAATTTTTTAATTTTAGAATTTGAAAAGCAATTAGTTTCTTTAGTTCACACTTCATGCACTGAATGGAAAAATACATTTAATTTAGAGTTGTATGGTAAATCTGGAAAAATAAAGATTTTTGGAAAAGGTGGCAGTTATGGTCCAGAAAAACTTGTTCTATATAAAATGAATACAAAGAAGTTAGGATTACCAAATATAAGACAGTGGACTTTTGATGATAAAAATAAAAATAAATCTTTTCAAAAAGAATATTCATTTTTTTTAAATTTAATTAAAAGTAAAAACTATCAAAAAGCTTCTTTATTAGCTGCTCTTAAAGTATTAAGTGTAGTTAGAATTATATATAAACAGAATAATTATGATTATTGCTCGTAGCCCATTAAGAATTAGTCTTGGAGGAGGTGGCACAGATCTTCCTTCATACTATCAAAAAAATGAGGGAATGGTTTTGTCAGCAGCAATTGATAAATACGTCTATGTTACTTTAACAAAGCCTTTTAGTGAGGGTATTTATTTAAAATATTCTAAGATAGAGAAAGTTAAAACAATTAATCAAATTCAGCATAATTTAATAAAAAATACGTTTAAAGAATTAAAATATAAAAATATATCAATTGAATTAACTACATTGGCGGATATACCCGCAGGAACAGGTCTTGGATCTTCAAGTAGTTTTACAACAGCTTTATTAAAAGCTCTATATCACAAAGACAGAAAATTGATTACGCAAAATGAACTAGCAGAAAGAGCATGCGAAATTGAAATTAATAAATGTAAGTCACCTATAGGAAAGCAAGATCAATATATATCTGCATTTGGAGGTATAACTAAATTTAACTTTAGAAAAAATGGCAAGGTAAGAGTTAGTCCATTAAGTATAAGTCAAAAGGCACTATATGATTTAGAAGATAACCTTTTGATGTTTTTTACTGGTTATATTCGTAGTGCTAACAAAATATTGTTAACTCAAAATCAAAAATCACTTAAAAGTAATAACAAAATGCTAAAAGCGCTAGATAATACTAAAAAATTTGGATATGAAATTTTAAAATTAATTGAAAAAGGAGAACTTGAGAGCTTTGGTGAGTTGATGAATATTCATTGGCAAGAAAAGAAAAAAAGATCAACAATTATGTCAAATCCTAAAATAGATAGCTGGTATAATGGTGCTTTAAAAAATGGAGCAATAGGTGGAAAACTAGTAGGAGCTGGTGGTGGTGGCTTTTTACTTTTTTATACATCTGACAAAGAAAAATTGAGAGCATATTTTAAAAAAAAAAAATTAAGGGAAGTAAGATTCAAATTTGATTTTGAAGGTTCCAAGCTAATAATATAAATTAATGCAAGCAGTAATTTTAGCTGGAGGATATGGAAAGAGATTAGGAAAAATTTCTAAAAAATTTCCTAAATCATTAATTAGGATAAATAAAATACCTTTTCTAAAATATCAGATAGACTATTTACGTCAGAACAATGTAAAAAGTATATTAATGTGTTTGGGCTATAAAAATCAGATGATAAAAGATTATATAAAAAAAAATAAATTTAAGAACATGAAAATAGATTTTTCTGTTGAAAAAAAACCTTTAGGAACTGGTGGGAGTTTGATTTTAGCAGAAAAAAAACTTCAAAACTTTTTTCTATTGATCTATGGCGATAGTTTATTAGATATAAATTTAAAAAAATTTATATCTAAATTTAAAAAATCAAATAAAAAATCGTTAATTTTAATAAAAAAAAATAATGAAAAACTAATAAAATCAAATATAAAAATAAAAGGAAAAAATTTTTTTTATGAAAAAAAGAATCCTGATAAATCGTTTTTGTATGTTGATTATGGCATGATGATCATTAATAAATTAGCACTAAAAGGTTTTGCTAAGAATAAATTTATGGACTTTTCAGAAATTTTAAATTTAATGATAAAAAATAGAGATATTCAATATAATATAACTAATAAAAGTTTTTATGAAATTGGAACTAAATTGGGAATAGCAAGAACAGCAAAATATATAAAAGGTTTGAAAAAATGAAATTTATTAAAAAATATTTTTCAGATACTAAAAATATACTTGATGAAATTAATTTTCAAAAATTAGATAAAGTTATAAAATTAATTGCAAAAATAAAAAGAAATAAGGGAAGAATTTTTTTTTTGGGAGTAGGGGGAAGTGCCGCTAATTGCTCACATGCAGTTAACGATTTTAGAAAGTTGGCAAATATAGAATGTTATACACCAGTTGATAATATTTCTGAACTTACAGCAAGAACTAATGATGAAGGTTTTGACACAATTTTTAAAAACTGGTTAAAAATCAGTAAATTAAGTAATAAAGATTTGATATTTATTTTAAGTGTGGGAGGCGGAAATAAGAAAAAAAATGTTAGCACAAATTTAATAAAAGCTATTGATTATTCTAAATCAGTAGGTGCCAAATCTTGCTCAATAACAGCAGATTTAAATGGATATGCTGTAAAAAGATGTGATATCCCAATAATAATACCAACCATAGATAAAAAATATATAACTCCTCAAGCTGAGGGGTTTCAAGCTGTTATATGGCATATGATTGTTTCTCACCCTAAAATATGTACAAATAAAACTAAATGGTAAAAACTAAAATATTCGCAGACGAAGCTAATTTAAAAAATATATTTAAGTTAAAGAATAATAATTTGATAAAAGGTATTACGACAAATCCAAGTTTAATGAGAAAAGCTGGGGTAAAATCTTATAAAGATTATGTAAAAAAAATATTATCTGTAGAAAAAAAAAGACCGATTTCTTTCGAAATTTTTGCTGACGATACAAATGGCATAATTAAACAAGCAATAACCCTTAAAAACTTTGGAAAAAATGTTTATGTTAAAGTACCATTTTATAACTCTAGAGGTAAAAATAACTTAAAAGCAATTAGAAAGTTATCCGAAAATAAAGTAAAATTGAATATAACTGCAATTTATACGATAAAACAATTAGATCAGTTGCTCAGAATATTAAATCCAAAAAGTAAATCAATTTTATCTATTTTTGCAGGAAGAATAGCTGATACTGGTCGAGATCCAAAAAAAATAATTAAATATGCAATTAAAAAAATAAAAAAAAATAAAAACCAAGAAATCTTATGGGCTAGCTGTAGAGAAGTTTATAATATTATAGAAGCAAAAAAATTAAAATGTCATATAATAACTGTTCCAACTTCAATTCTAAATAAATTAAAATTACAAAATAAAAGTTTAGATCTTTATTCAAAAGAAACTTCAAAAGAATTTTTTTTGGATGCAAAAAAATCAAAATTAAAAATCTAAATGTCAAAATACCCAGTTTTAAGTTTGGTTATTCCAACATGGAATAGAAAGCCTGTTTTAAATAAAATACTTAATTCTTTAACAAAACAAAATTTTAAAAGACCTTTTGAAATTATTATTTGTGACAGTAATAGCAAAGATGGAACAAAAGAACTTATGTTAAGATATAATAATTATCCAAATTTGATAATTAAATATTTTAATTTAGCAAATAATATATCAATAAAAAGAAATTTTGGATTAAAATATGCAAAAAGTAATAACATTGTTTTTTTAGATGACGATTGTGTGCCTGAAAAAAATTATATTGATAAATATTTTAAACTATTAAATAATTCTGATGATAAATCTATTTATTGTGGAATAGTAAAATTTCCTAAACAAAAGTTATTTCAAAATTATTATAAATATAGACAATCAAGACATTTTTTAAAATATGATCAAAATTATTTAGATGAAAATACGATAGTTACAATGAATATGGGTATCAAAAGAAGTTTAATTTCAAAAAAAAATTTATATTTTAAGAAAAGTCTTGGTATTTTGGGTAAGAATTTGAATGGATTTGAGGATTATGAATTTGCTTTTAGATTAAAAAAACAAAATATAAAAATAAAAAAATGTGATTGCACTATCTTTCATCTAGATGAAAGAGATTTAAAACAACATGCTAAAAAATATTTTGTTTTTGGCAAAGATACTATTCATAAACTTGAACAAGTTAATTATGAAGCATGTAAAAATAATATATTTTTCAAATTAAAAAATTCTTTTTTAATTAGGTTAATAATAAAAAATACTTTTTTACTTAAAATTATGTTATTTATATCTAATCGTATAATTGATTATAATGAGAAGTCTAATAATTTAGGATTTATTTATTTTAAATTTGTTTTATTATCATACTTTGTATATGGGTTATCTATAAAAAATAATGTTAAATAAAAAAATTATTTTAATCACTGGTGGAACTGGAAGTTTCGGGAGGGCATTTACATCAAAAGTTTTAAAATCTTTTCCTAAGGTAAAAGAAATAAGAATTTTTAGTAGAGATGAAAAAAAACAATACGATATGCGAAAAGAATTTTCGCATAATAAAATTAAATTTTTTATTGGAGATGTTAGAGATGTACAAAGTTTAGAATTTGCATTTGTAAATGTAGACTTTGTATTTCATGCAGCTGCATTAAAACAAGTTCCTTCATGTGAATTTTATCCATTAGATGCAGTGAAAACAAATGTTCTTGGTACACAAAATATTCTTAGTGTTAGTGAAAAATATGGAATAAAAAAAGTTGTATGTTTAAGTACCGACAAAGCTGTTAATCCAATTAATGCAATGGGTATGAGTAAAGCAATAATGGAAAAAGTAGTTGTGTCACATTCCTTGCATAAAAAAAAAACAATTTCATGTGTAACCAGATATGGGAATGTAATGGGTTCAAGAGGATCAGTTATTCCTCATTTTATAGATCAAATAAAAAATAATAAACCTGTAACAATAACAGATCCTTTAATGACCAGATTTATGATGGACATGGATGATGCTCTTGATTTAGTATTGTATGCCTTTAAAAATTCATCAGGAGGTGAAATATTTATCAAAAAAGCAAAAGCAGCTAATTTAAACGTTTTGGTTAAAGCATTAGAGTTAATTTTTAAAAAGAAAATCAAAAAAACATATTTAGGCTTTAGACACGGTGAAAAAAAACATGAAACTCTTGTAGGGATTGAAGAAATGTCAAAATCCATAGAAAGAAAAAATTTTTATATAATTAAGCCGGATATACGATCTCTTAATTATGATAAGTTTTTTGAAAAAGGTGGAATTAAAAAGAGCAATTTAAAAGAATATACTTCAGAAAATACGGAGCAATTATCAGCCGAGTATTTATCCAAAAAAATTAAAGTTTAATATTTGTAGTTTTGAAAATTTTATTATTAGGATCTGATGGGTTTTTAGGAAAAAATTTAAAATATTTTTTTGAAGAAAAAGGTATTCAATGCTTAGAATTTAGTAAAAAAAATAATAAGGATTTAAAAAATAAAATTAAAAGATCATCATTTATAATTCATTTAGCTGATAAAATTAAATCAAATAAAAGATCTCATTTTGATGAATCTTTAGAATTTACAAAAAAAATTATTTCTGAAATTAAAAAATCAAATAAAAAAAAATACTTGATATATGCATCATCTATAAACACAAATAAAAAAAATAATCTACATTATAATCTGAAAAGAAATACAGAAAAATTACTTAAAAAGGAAAAATATTTTGTTGTTTATATTTTAAAATTACCAAATATTTTTGGTATTTGGTGCAAGCCAAATTACAATTCATTTTTTGCGACTTGCTGTCATAATATATCGGTAAATAAGAAAATTAAAATTTTATCTAAAAAAAAATTTGCTTTAGTGCATGTAAGTGATTTTTGTGACTATATATTTAACATAATTAAAACTAAAAAAATTGATGAAAGATCTTTTAAAAGAAACTTCATAAATCTAGCACCAAAAGATATAAAGGATATTCTGCTGAGCTTTAAAAATAAAACAAATCTTAATCTAAATAAAAAATATAATTTAGATAAAGATAAAATTGATAAAATTTATTCAACATTCTTGTATCATAATAGAAAAAATAATTTTGTTGAAAACTATAAAAAGATTAAAGATTTTAGAGGCAATTTTGCAGAATTAATAAAAAATGAAAAATTTGGACAAATTTCTTTGCTCACAGTAAACCCAAAAAAAGAAAGAGGAAATCATTTTCATAAAAATAAAATCGAAAAATTTATTGTTTTAAGTGGAAAAGGGAGGTTAATACATCAAAATGTAATAAATAATAAAGTTAAAGCTTTTAATATTTCAGAAAGTAAAAATAAAATATATTCAACAATACCTGGTTGGTCACATAAAATTGTAAATCAAGCAAAGAAAAAACTTATAATTTTGATTTGGGCAAATGAAGTATATAATATAAAAAAACCAGATACGATAAAATGGAAAATTAAATGAAAGTAATTACTGTTGTAGGTACACGTCCTGAAATAATAAGGTTAAGTGAGATAATAAAAAAGCTAGATAATACTTTTAATCATATTTTAGTTCACACAAATCAAAATTTTGATGACGAGTTAAAAACTATATTTTTTAATCAATTAAAACTTAAAAAACCCAAGTATGATTTAAAAATAAAGGAAAATACAGCTATTAAAACCATTTCAAAAATTTTAATTAAAATTGAAGAAGTTATATTAAAGGAAAAACCCGACGCATTTTTTGTTTTAGGAGACACCAACAGCGCCTTATCCGCATTGGTTGCAAAAAAATATAAGATACCAATTTTTCATTATGAAGCTGGAAACAGATGTTATGATCAAAGAGTACCAGAGGAAATAAATAGAAAAATAGTAGATCATATTTCTGATATTAATTTAACTTATAGTAATTTTGCAAAAGATAACTTGATACAAGAGGGATTAAATAAAAATAATATTATTAAAATTGGCAGTCCTTTGAGAGAAGTGATAAATACAAACTTAAATGAAATTTTATCAAACAAGATTTTAAAAAAATTGAAATTAGAAAAAGAAAAATATTTTCTTTTTAGTTTTCATAGAGAAGAAAACGTTGATGATGAAAATCAGCTTAAAAATTTTGTGAATGTAATTAATAAATTGGCAAAAAAAAATAAAGAAAAAATTGTTCTAACATTACATCCAAGAACAAAAAAAAATTTAAAAATTCATAAATTTAAGATGGATAAAAAAATAATAATAAATAAGCCCTTTGGATATTTTGAATATATTAACTTGCAATTAAATGCAAAGGTAACTCTTTCTGATAGTGGAAGTATACCAGAAGAAGCTTCTATTTTGGGTCTAAAGGCAATTTGTCTTAGAGACACTCATGAGAGACAAGAGTCATCTTCCGAACCAAGTGTTGTTATGAGTGAATTGGATTATAATCAATTAAATACTGCAATTAAAACTTTAGTGAAATTTAAGAAAAATTCTAAAATTATAAGTGATTATGCTGAGGAAAATATTTCACAAAAAATTCCAAAAATAATTATAAGCTATACTTCTATAATTAATAAGAAAGTATGGAAAAAAAACATCTAAAAATTCTTGTAATTAGCCAGTATTTTTGGCCAGAAAATTTTAGGGTTAACGATTTAGTTAAATTTTTATCAAAAAAAAAACATAAGGTAGAAATTTTATCAGGTATACCAAACTATCCTAATGGAAAAATTTTTAAGGAATTTCAACAAAGTAGAAAAAAATTTTCCATTTATGAAGGATGCAAGGTTCATAGAGTGAACCATTATCTTAGAAACAAAGGAACAACTCTAGATTTATTTTTTAATTTTGTAACTTTTTTTTTATCAGCTTTTTATTATTCTTTGAAAAATTTAAGTAATAAAGAATATGACTATATAATCGTTTTCGGTACATCTCCAATAACAACAGCCATAATTGGAATAATTTTATCAGGTTTTACAAATAGCAAAGTAGTATTGTGGGTTTTAGATCTATGGCCAGAAGTTTTAACTGATCTAAATTTATTAAAAAATAATTTTTTCAAATATTCTCTAAGTAAAATAGTTAAGTTTATTTATAAAAATTCAGATGTAGTTCTTTGTCAATCTGAAGCATTTGTAAAAAAAATTAAAACTAAATCAAAAAAGATTATTTTTTACACTTGGCCAGAAGAAATTAAATATAAAAAAATTAAAAAAGATAGATTTTCAGAAACATTAAACATAGTTTTTGCTGGAAATATTGGTCAAGCCCAAAATTTACATACTGTTATAAAAGCAGCCAGGTCACTTAAAAATGCCGATGTAAATTGGCATTTTGTAGGAGGAGGTAGATTTAAAGAAAATATAGTGAAATACACTAAAGAATTTAATCTTGATAAAGTAAAGTTTTATGATCATCAAAGATTAGATAATATGAGAAATTTTTTTGATATTGCGGATGTATTATTATTATCTTTAATAAAGGGAGAAGCTACATCAAACACAATTCCAGGAAAATTTCAAACTTATCTAATATTTAAAAAACCAATTTTATGTCATGCTGATGGAATTGTTAAAAAATATGTAAAACAATTTCAACTTGGATTATGTTCTAATCCTAATAGTAGTAAGCAATTAGTAAATAATATTAACAAATTACTGGAAGCAAAAAAAAGAAAAAAATTAAAAAAATTTATTAATGTAAAAAATACAAATTATCTACTTTCAAAATTTTCAAAGAAAAATATTTTAAATAAATTTAATCATGAATTAAAGAATAATAGACCAATTAAAGAACTTAGACTTATTTCGAAATTAACTATAAATAAATATAATGATAAGAATTTTATATTGTCAGCATTAAATTTAGCTTTTTTAGGATCATTAATTGAAAAAAGGTTTTCTCTTAGTAAAAATTTAATTTGTTGGCCAGATGGAATAATGACAAAGTTAATATTTGATAAAAATATAAACAAAATACCTGGTCGTGAAATTATACAGAAAGTTAGATTTAGGAAAAATGAGAAAGCTATTCAAATTGTAGGAAATTTAACAATTAAAAATAGATATTACTTGAAAAAAAGATTTCCTGGAAAAAAAATTATTAATATTAATTTACCATATGATACTGATGA
>CESM01045073.1_pt1 | contig 25606 bp, 25 predicted proteins | sample 361421 | NCBI WGS metagenome assembly CESM01 (sample SAMEA2622219, study PRJEB7988) | marine metagenome | isolation source: saline water (ENVO:00002010), including | reverse complement strand
TAGTCGTAGGTAATTTTACAGCTCCTTATTTAAGAATGACTAAAATTGACAGGAATGGTAATAATATTGATACAGCAGATGGGACAACATCAAGGACAGATCGAATTGCGGGTACTTCGACTGGCTTCACCGGCAGTGGACAAGGGAGCTCCTCTCCAACGATTAATCATGGGGAAGATCTAATAACTTACTGGGAGAATGGAGGGAACGCTGGACACTGGTCGGTTTATGGAAATTCTGGATACTTAGTTTTTCAGAAAAGTGCTAATTTTTATGAAGCAACCGCCTCGAATCCCTTGGATGACGTACTCGTCAATGGTTCTCCTTATCCGACATGGGGACTATTTGCAATACCGAATTGTCCTAACAGAACCCAGCTTCGTTCAAGTTTTAATAATTATACTTCTAACCCAGCTCGTGTCTTAAATTATAATTACTCCCCTATATTAACACACAATTATGCAGGAGGAACTTTTAATGGAAGCGGTACTTTATTAGGTCTTGATATGAATTGGCATCAGCTTATGGGAGATTCAGATCGAACATTTATAGCTACTATAAAAACAACTCATACCGGTTCTCAGAGTAGTCAGAGTATTTTCGGTTATGGTTCAACTGGACACAATGGAGAGTGCTTCGCTTTACAACTTACTAATAAAAGCGAATCGGACGACGGACACGTGTTAGGAGGTAATGATGACGATGAATATATATTGACGTTAAAAGCTTCGGGGTCTTTTAACCCGGGAGCCGCTAACGGGGGTTTTTCTTTTGCAAGCAAGTTGAAAGTATATGCGAATGTTGAAACAACTGTTGGAGTTAGTTTTGGTACCTGGAAGCAGAGCTCGATGTATGGAGATCGTGGACAAGGGTGGATACATATTTTTAAGAGAGACCCATTAACAGGGATATGTGAAATGGAGAGTCAAAAAAGCAACCTATATACAATGCCAGGTAGCCATCATGAACGTTATGCTGATAGGGGTTTAGCGATTGGTTGTATGCCATTTTTGGGTGGCACGGGCACGGGCTACGAGGCATTTCATGGGACAATTCATAATTTATCCATTTCCAATTATATGATTTATACAACACAACAGTTCTGTTCTCCAGACTGTACACTTAATTGGAATACAATTCTCAGTAACAGTGTTACTTGGTTAAGTAATACTGCCAGTAATTCACTTTGGGGTAAGCCCGAAAGAGCGCATTTTGGCAGTCCCGATATCACGAATACAGGAAGTAGCACCGCGTTTCCTCCTGTGAATCGCTGCCAAAATGGCAAAGCATATTATTACACTTGGATTGCATTAACTTTGACTGATTCTCATAACGAAGCGCTAAAGCAATTTATGGAAATCAAGGTTTGCGCACCAGAAGATTATGAGGATTGGGATTGGATGAAAAACGAGTGGTACTCTGTTGCGACTAGGTATCTTGACGCTGATTACCATTATTTTGAATCAGAGCGGGCGGAGGCGGTGTCCGGAAACCCGAAAGGGACGCTCGTATTGAATACGAATCAATTGAATAATATTATTCAGAATACCTCGAATAGATTCAAGTATGGAACAATTGCGGCAATTATGTATAATGTTGATATAACAACTTTTTATAGTTTTTCAGGTACAAATACTAATTCCACATACGGACGTATATTATGGTATATTGGAACAACGGCAAGTAATAGGAGTATCAATGGTGATGATAATATGCACCTGAGTTTTACATGGCACAGAGCTAACAATAACAACTCTCGCGAATGGATGAGACCAAAATTTTTCTATGAAACTGATCCGGCGGCGGCGGATTTTCGCATAGCACGAGAAGATGTGTCCTACTCTCAAGGCTATGACTGGCTGTACACATTTAGTTGGCGCCCCGATACCGATAACCTCCCACGCCACGTACATTCGTGCGCCTTCAGACCACATAACCCAAATGGACTCATCGGCAGGATAACCAAAAGGGATTATACATTCGTTAATATGGCGGGGAAATCATACATAAGTATGCCTCTTATTACGGGACAGGATTTTTCAATTGAATTTTTTGTTAATATGCGTTCGATAGCAACAACAGCTGTGGACGGCTCGACAAATTATTATGGTTTAGTTAGGCTTTATAATGAGAATAATGATTTTTTGCTTTGGTTTCAATATGATGTTAATTACCAAGGTGGTGCGGGTTGGAAAGTTCAAAAACCATCTGCAACACAGTGGCACGGTAATACGGGAGTAACTACGTCAGCTGGAACTTGGAACCATATTGTGATAACATGCGATAAAACGAATTCAAAAATTAGATATTTTATAAACGGAACGGAAAGATTGGCAAATACAGATTATTCATATTTAGCAAGTTATGACTGGACTGAACTTCAATTAGATGCCCATAGAAGGGGTGGTAAACGGGATAGCAACAACGAAAATTTTGCGTATCTTTATAAATTTCATGACTGGGTTCTAACACCAAGTTTTATAGCATCGCGACAAAAAACTCAAACACAAATAAATGATATGGCTAACGAAAGCGGATGGAGAAGATGGGGGGCGACGAAATGGGATGGGTCGTACCAGGGTAACAATTGGAGAACTGATTCTGGTGTGCCTTTCTGGGAAGATAAAGTCGCTACAAGCCATGCAGGATTGCACATTGGAGGAAACCATCGAACTAACAAAGACCAGCATCAATTTCCATATGATTGTCGTGTTTTAGTTCTCAGAGATTGTTTTTATGGAAGATCCGACGCTTTATGGCGAGGAGGGGACGCGGGCAGGCAAAATCGGGAAGACGTTGCAGTGAACCCAAAGCAGAGTTAGGCAAAGTAATTACAGTATAAGAATTATAAATAATATATTGCATTAAATATGTCAAATATAAGTTCAGAAAAACTAATAAAAAATCCAGATCTAATCAAACACTCATATAAGGTAAGACCTCATTCTTTAATACAATATTCCCAAGATGTAAAAAATCCACATAAAAAACAACTTCGTAATTTGAATGCTCAGTTAAAATATAGCATCAATTATTTAGGGTCAGGAGTTGATATGAAAGGAAAAGATATAGCTCTAGGTTCAAATTATTTTATTGAATCTGGAAAATGTGATGAAACTTCATCGAATAATTGTAAAGACAAAACAAAATATACGTATGTTCGAAATATTCCAACTGGCACAATTCCTCCATTAAATTTAAGTTTTTACAACGCGACAGGTTGCAACCTTACAGGATTGACTGAGGGAAGAGGGTTGCTACCGGGTTTATTCGAGCAATTATACGATATAAATCCGATTGAGCTTGGACGAGCTATTACAGAGACTGGTAATTTGGGAAGTAATTCGTGTAAAGAAATGACACTTCCCGTTGGATATAAAATTTATGATTCAAAAAGAGAGGATGACACATGGGTTTGGGAGAAAAAATGTACTGCAGGTCATCATACAATGACAGAAACAACCGATCGAAATTTAAATAGAGAAATAAGAATGAAAAATAGACATATTGTTAATGCCCGATTACCAGGTCCTCTACAATTACGTGAGAATTTTCAAGAAAGTAAACAGATGCCATATAGTACTTTTACTTTAATACTATCATTGGTATTATTAGCATCTTTACTGGGTATATGTTTACTTAGAATTAGTTAAATTATCAAATTCAAAATCTTCTTCGAGTGAGAATAATCCATCAGTTGAATTTACTGCCTTAATATTAGATGGATTTCCAGTATCTACCCAGCTTTCTTTCTGGGATATATTCTCGAATGATAAATCTCCCGATAAGCCATTTGAATAAACACCTTCAAGACGGCGCATAAAAGAATATAATTCTTTTAATTTTTTGTTATTTAATTCAATTTGAGAACGAAATAACTGTTTAATATCTTTGATTTCATCTTTAATACTATTTATATCGGTCTTGATTCCATTTACAACCTTATTAAGGTGATCTATTCTTCCATTAACTTCGATTTGTGTTTTAATTTGGTTAAGTCTCTCAGTCGATTGCATAATTTATCTTTAGATGTTATTTTTTCATACAGTACGCTTATTCTCTATATCTTCTGAGTCCTTGAAATCAGTAGCTGTATAGTTGTCTATTTTTGGAAATGTACGGTAAGCATGAAAAATGCCTAAATTAAAAGATAAGAGTATGAAAAGACCATAAATAAATTTTGTAGATGTCATAATCCAAAGAAAGGAAGGGATGGTAGTTAATATAACTTTTGAGCGGATATATTCATAATATATTTTCAATAGTTCTTCTTTATCTTTAATATAATGATTTGAATCATTTGTCTCGTTGATTAAGCTAACGATACTAATGGTTATTCCTTTTGTAAAGTACCAGAATGTTGAATAGAGGAAATATCCGCATGGGTAAAATGAAATTAATCCGAAAAAACTATTTGATTTGTGATATAAGTAGTGATTAGACAATAAAAACATTGAGAAAGTTACGATAGCATTAATATTTCCACAATACGAAATGAGTTTATACATGTGTGTTTTTCCGTGAACTATATTTGGTTTATATACCTCGTCTTTATTATTCAATATTTTGGAGAATCCAGCCATTGCAAAATCACAATCACTCCACGTAAAGTCTGTCATTATAATGATATATACCGTTCATCTTATTAAAAAAATTTACCAAGGTTTTTGTTCGAGTTGTCTACTACCACGAATCGAAGTATTTATACTATGATTCATAATTTGACGTGGAGCTGAGATTTCTTTGTTGTAAGAAACGAATTGTTTTATTTCGGTAAGTATAATCTTTACAGCGTAACTAATTACCAGTGCATTTAAGTCTCTTACTTGACCAATAATATCATTTTCTTGATTTAAAGAATTTTGTAGAAAAATAGATCTCATTATAACTTTTAATTCTTCTTCACTCTGATTACCAATAACATGTGTTTTATTAGAGTGTAACCATACCTGATATCGAAGATTAGTTTGTATATATTTAATATTATTAGCAGAGAAAAAGGTGTAAGATAGGGGTGTATTATACTGAATACCTTTTAGTTCATCCATGATATAAATATAGCTTTTTATTTTCAGAATTCATCATCAATAAGACAGATATCCAATTTAATTGGTTCTGGTTTAGGTTTTTTTTGAGGAAACATATTACTCTTAATTTCTCCTGTAACATCATTTTCTAATGTTTTACGCTTTAGTTCTACGTCATTCCAAAACGAATCAATTTTTGGTCGAACATATTTGAACCATTCTCTATTTCTTTTTATAAGCCTATTTGAATATTGTGATAATTCCCAATAATAAGAGCGAGAATACCAAACATTCGGATCATTATTCCCAAATTTTTGTAATTCATTATTAGTCCATTCTTTAAATTCTGACTGATTTAAATTAATAGAAGAGTAGATCCATTTTGTCTTATGTTCTTTTGTCTCACCGTTAAGTTCTTTATATTCAATAACAATTCCATAAAATTCTTTATGAGATCCATCATTTATTTTTGCGTAGAATTCTTCTTCAGTCAAATTTTCATTTAATTTACATTCAAAGAAGTCACAATATTCAAGTTTACATACTTCCAGCTGTGTTTGACACTGAACCCAATACTTATATAATGGAATGCCTGTTAATGGACGACTAAATAAACATTTTATTTCTAACATATGTCCAAGTTTTTTATCACATTTAGAATTTGTAACAATTCCGTCTGGTGAAGCTCCAATATATGGTATAGAAGGGTGTTTAATACAACCATATTCTGAAACTTTTGTATCAGTCAACATTTCATATATAGATTGAGCAATAGGTTCGTTTCGAATACCATGTCTAAGTGCTGGGGTACTTGGAAAACTCCCCTTATCTGCAGGTAATACTTTTTCTTTAAGAATTGTATTATATTTCGATTTACCTTCAAAAACCTGGCTCATACTACTTGCTGTAATTACTGTATGTCTATATGAATACCATTCGGGTGTTCTTTGCTCTGGTTGGGGTAAACTATCAAGCCATTCTATTTTGGACTTAACATTTGGTATAATTTGTACACTATCTCGTTTTATCATACTTTCTGACATAAATTTCAGTTCATTTTCATCATTACAATGTGAATATTTTAATATCTCATAATCCTTCCATTGGCTATAGATTTCTGGTTGGTTTAGATTAAATGTATGAATAATAGGTTTCATTAACTCAAAAATCTCATCTGACAGAAAGTTCCTTTCATTTTTTTGAGATAATTCTCTTAAAGCTATGAAAATAGATTCATCCATTTATTTATATTCTATTCTCTTTGTTATTTCATATTTTTATTGGTTGCTCTATCAATTTAATGATAGAGCGCTTTCCTTATCTATAATATATGGTTCTTTATTCTCCCAAGGATATAAAGTAATTCGGATCTTTCCGATTTTCTTAGGTAATAAACAAAAATTGATTATTTCTTCTAAACTTACATTTTCATTCTTATATGTATTTTTACAAATGCCAAAATTTATAAGATTATGAAAGTTTGTATCTGATATCTCAATGACTTCTCCACTTTTAGACCAACAGATTATATTACATCCTTTTAGAAAAGGAAATATTACCTGTTCACTTGTGTTTGAATATATACGTTTATCTATGAATGCGATTTCGCCAGAATAATATTTACGAAATCTACATTTTCCATGTAGAATCACCTTTCTTGTGTTTCTGGAAAAGAATGAGAGTGTATATAAACATTTCATTCCAATATCAAACAACTTCTTATATAAAGAATTCAAAAAATTAAAATTCATAATTATATGTTGGTTATCGAAACCTTAATAATTATAATTAGTGTATTCGTATTATGGACACAAATATACATACAAGATTGGAAATCAGCTATATTATTCCTTTTTGTTCTTAGCCTGTGCCATTATGTCCTTAAAACTCCAGTATATGCCGCTTTTGGAATAGCTGGTATTATATCGTGTTTACTTAATCTATCATATTCTAAAATTGAAAGTTATTCGAATAAAGGGGATAAAGAAGAAGTAGAGGAACAAGTAGCTGAAGAGTCTGAGTCTGAATCGAATGATGATTCAAATGATGATGAAGAAGAGGATAAGGATTCGAAACCAGTTAATAACAATCCAATCGATATGGAAGAAACTATAAAGGGAGCTCTCCAAAACTTTGATCCTAAAACTCTTAAAAATATGACAAAAGATACTACTTCTTTAATAAAGTCTCAATCGGAACTTATGAATATGATTCAACAGATGCAACCTGTCATATCAAAGGGGTTATCGCTTGTAGACAAATTCCACGGTGAAGGGAAAACAGAAAAATTATTCAAACAGTATGACAATTTAAGAAAACTACAAAAATCAATTAAAGTTGATAGTTAATTTTTTTGCGTTCATATAATTCCAAACAGATTAGGAATAATATTATATGGCTAGTGAGACAACATCTTTATCCAATTTGCCTAATAATACCGCATCCGATTCTGATCTTGTAAATAAAATTCTCGATCAACTTGATACTACAAATGAATCAGAAACACCACCATCATTTGAAATAGAAAAACCTCCAGAAAAAAATGTATCAATTCCAATTGAAAATATACCATCAGTTGATATAGAGCATTCTGATCCAGTTACAAGACCAATTGTATCTGAATACAAACAAGCACCGATACAAAGTCCTCAAAACATACAAAACATATTAAAAGTAATGGATGTAAATTATATTTACAAAATTGCAAAAATTTCTCTTGCAATTTCTATACTTTTCTTTCTGTTTATCCAATTTACAGACTCATTCGCCAAAATATTTAGAAAAATTCCATATATAAAACCAACATTTGGAGATGAATTTAATGTTGGTGGTCTTAATAATACCGGTAAAATACTTCAATCTATATGTTTTGGGATTGTTTATTTCTTTTTAAAATTATTTTTTCCCTAACTAATCAAAATTAATCAAGTATGATGATTCATTTTCTATTTGAACTGGTTGATATTGCTTAAAATCTTTTGGTATTATTTGATAGACTACAAATTTAGAAGTACGAACATACTTCTCTTTAGATGATACAGTACGATTTACGCATCTTAATATCTGGCGTAATATTGTTATCGAATTTTTGGGCGTTATATCATTTAAATATGTTCTTGCTTTACAGGGTATGTAGTATTCTTCGAGTCTTGGTTTTAGTTCATATAATCTTTTTACTGTTCCTATTATCTCTAAATCTTTTTTTGAAAAATTAGTTACGTCATCAAAATCCTTTAATCCGAAAGCTTTTACGACATCCAGACACAAATCCTCAGGGGGATTTGTTTTAAATAACTGATTCTTTACCATTAATATAACACATTATTTTTCTTTTTTTAGTAAGTTGTTATAATTTATATCAACTTTAGAATATATCCGCATTTGTCTAATGAGGTTTTGGTGCCGCAGCCATTTCTCTATATTCTCTGCCAGATTCAGTCAAAACTGAATCTACATCTTCTGTCCACCATCTATTAGATAAATATGGTAAACTTGCTTCTTTGTGAACCGATGTCTCTGAAGCTCCCCCAGATGTCATAACCTTATTATCTTTAAGAGCTGGTCCAGCCTTGGTCAAATCATATATTTCCGCAGGTGATATTACATTATTGAAATATTGGAAACTTGATAAATATCCATCAAAACCACCATTTTGGGTCATATGAAGATTGTAATAATTTTGTCTTGGTAACGTTAATAATGTATTTGTAGTCTTAAGACGTCCGTTTATATAAATATTTGATACAAAATTAGCTTGAGTATAAACAAGATGAATCCACTTACGCACAGGTAAATTGCTTATTTCAACATATTCATTCGCCTTATCATAACTATTTACATATAAACGCATCACATTATTATTTGGATGTAACCATAATCCAGGGGATTGAATAAAGCTTAGATCTTCAGGAGTATTTGCCGTGAAATCATTAATTTTTGGACCTTTGTGGAATACATGCTTCCACTGAGACTCTGGTGATGCTGTAGCACCAAAACTAGACCAAGTATCGCCATCTATATATAGCCAGAGTGAATATGTATATTCAATTCCACTCTCATTAGAAGAACGACCAAGCGTTATGGCATATTCATCATTCGGATCTTGTCTAATTTCACGACCATATTTTGCATTTACAATGCCATCTAATACTACAGGGGAGTCTTCGCTGCCTGTTGACATTTTATTGAATGTCATTCTCATTATGTACAATAATACGTATATTAGCATACAAATGGCAATTCCTAGGAATATTTCAAGCGCTACACTTTGATCACTATTATTTATGTAATCAAGTATCCTATCCATTTATATTATCTAAATTTTTTTATATAGCCTATTATCATTATGGAAGGTAGATCATTATTTGGTTTTTTATTGCTTCTTGTTTTGACATGTGCTGTGGTATATTTGATATACAAAACATATGGGTGGTTAAATGGGAAAAATACCACAGATGTCACAATACTTGACAAACCTGTTGAAATGGAAGCAGATATGCAAACATGTAGTGGTGTATTACCCCCCTCTGGTAACGAACATACATACAGTTTCTGGATGTACATTACTCAATGGGAAGTCACAACTGGTTCTCCTAAATACATATTTAGAAGAGAACATTCAAGATACATATTGAATGTTGCTCTTGGTGATATTCAGAATGAACTACAAGTCTTCATTACTTGGAAATCCTCTGAGGGTGCATTCGGTGCTGGAGAAAAAGTATCCAGACTTGGTGAACTTGCTCTTGACGATGATCATACTCATCGTTTAACGAATCTTCCATTACAGGCATGGAATCATATTACTCTCACCATATGGGGTAAAACACTTGACCTGTACTTAAATGGTAAACTCGCAAGAACATTCGTTTTAGCCGCTCCTTTAGAAGCCTATGATAGAGGGGAATTCGCACTTGGAAGCTCTTCAGAAGCTAACGAATCTACATTTAATGGATTCTTATCAAGATTCAATTATTTTGGACGTGTTGTTTCTCCAAGGGATATTTATTCATTATATATGAAAGGTCCTGCAAACGCAAGTGATTTAGCTGATAAACCAAATACATCTCAAGTTAGTATGAATCTCTCACTTGGTTCTTCACCAGAATGCGCAACAGCAAACTAAAAATATAGTATAAATAATAATGGCTGATTTAGAAAATCCTAAGTTTCTTGCCGGAACTAAATACCTTTATCAATACTCTGATGCAGATGCTCTTCCTATTGATGAATATGATAAACTCACATACTTTGTTGAATTAATCAAAAATGATGCCAATAGTAACAGGGACGGATTAAAAAATCTATACATGGGTCTTGAAATCATATCTCAAGCACCAGGTGGTCCAGACTCATGGTCCTCAGATGCAAATGATATGATACTACATAACTCTGAATACTATTACAAAGTTTATGCCTCTTTATTTTCAGAAGCATTTCACGATCAGCTTTTAACAGACTCTCCATTTTTTAAAGCTCTCCATGAAAAAGCTGCGAGAGCAAAATCAGTACGTCGCATACATCTTAACGATGTACAAAATTCTGCGGAAAATGCTACTGAAAATTGGCAAACGGATGCCAATCAACTACACATGTTATATGAAAGACTTCGTGCTAATCGTAATCATGAATATATTAACCTTATTGATGATAACTCAACACTCATCAGACAAGGACAATTAAATCATGATATGTTACTTCGTAGACAATTTATTAATAAATTATTACGTGATTTACTTATCCTAATATGCTTATTAACCTTAACTGGATTCTTGAATACTCTTGGTTACGATATGACTACTATTTTCACATATAATGTTATTATATTAACTGTTTTTGGCTTGAGCTTCTTATACGCATTATATTCAAGACAACGTCGTCATTCACTTAACTACAAGAGAATGAATCTAAACAAATACCCTATCCGTAATGAAGATTTACAACAGAAATATACTTCTGGTAATTGTGAAGATGATCCAAATCAATATACCACGGGTAGATGTAAAGGATTGCAATAATTAATAAACAAAAGATATAACTCATATTGATATGGGAGGAGGTGAAATACAACTTCATCGATACGGTGCTCAAAATATCTATCTAAATGGAAATCCTCAAATTACATATTTTAAATCTGTATACAAACGCCACAGTAATTTTGCAATGGAAACTATTCGACTTGATTTTGATAGCAACAATAGTCTTAGTTTTACTCAAAATGCTGTTGATAATACACTCGTCTGTACTATTCCAAGAAATGCTGATTTAATTGACAAAATATATCTTTCCCTTAGTCTTCCAGATATATACTCTGGTTATGTTCACGAATCTGGAATACCGGGAGACGGCACCGCCATCGCTTATGAATTCCAATGGATTCCTAATATCGGATGTCAAATAATCAAAAAATGCTCTCTTACAATTGGAGGTAATGTTATCAGCGAATTATATGGTCAATGGATTGAAATATGGCATGAAATGTGGCAAGACACTGCTGCCAAAAATAACTTTGATTTAATGACTGGTCATCAACCTGACTTGTTCTTACCAGCCCATAATGGCAGAAATCGTGGTTTCTATCCAACTTCAACACTTGAGAAATATCTTAATACTAACCCCGATTCCAATAATTATACTTTCACAAATTTCAAAAAAAACTCTTTTTTACAACCACCTTCTATACTTGGAAGACAACTATATATACCTTTACCATTTTGGTTCACTTCTAACCCAGGTCTAGCTCTTCCACTTGTTGCACTTCAATATCATGATGTCAAACTCCAATTTGAATTAAGACCTATACAAGAACTATATACAATCATCGAAACTCAAGGACCTTTCAAAAAAACTAGAGTTAAACCAGATCCTACAAAAGCACATCATCATATCGGTAACTTCATTACATCCATTCCTCCCAATACATTCTCTGAAGATATAGATTCTCTTTCTGATGGACAATCTAATATTCAAGGATGGAATATGGATCTACATATTCTTGCTAATTACATATTTTTAGATCAAGATGAAAGAAGACGATTCTCTTTGAATAATCATGAATATCTTATTGAACAAACATATCGACAAGATTTTTATGGTATATCTGGTCGAAAAGCACTTAAATTAAACTTTAATCACCCTGTCAAATATATTGTATGGTGCGGACAAAGAAGCGATGTTGATGAAACAATCGGAGGATCTTTAGGTAGTGGCTTCAACAATTACACCAATTTTAAAAGTGAATATATTCATCCATCCTCACCCGCATATGTTACAGATCTAGGTAAGACTAAAGATGATCTACTATATTATTATACTTTTACTGATCCCACTTCCGGAAATGAAACTATTGGTATACAATCTTCACGTATAAACGATTGGAATACAACTGGAGAATTATTATCTAAAGAAAAAGCATCCAAAGAAAAAATTCAATACTATGCAAATCAATTAGCAGCAAGTGATTCTAATAACATGGAGACTGCTGAAGCAAACTATCAACAAGCTATAAATGAATCCGAAATTTCACTTATACCAAATAAATTCAATTTTCGATTCTATGATGAAAATATTATTCAAAATAGTCGCCTCATCTTTGATGGAGTAGAACGTTATAGTACCAGAGACTCTATATTCTTTCAAAATGTTCAATCATATCAACATAAATTTAGATGTAATAAACCTGGCATTTATTTTTACTCATTCGCACTTGACCCAAATTCGAATCAACCTTCTGGTGCATGTAATATGTCCAGAATTGATAATGTAGAACTTGAAGTTGAAACTACTGATTTACGAAATAAAAGTTATAATTTTACACCATATACATACAATATTTTTGTATATGCCATTAATTACAATATCCTTAAAATTACGGGGGGTATGGCTGGTACCGCCTATTCTAATTAATTTATATTCATATATTATATGACAAAACGAGATATTACAATGTTATGTAAAATTATATTATTTGTTGTTCTTTCTATTGCAGTTGTTCAATTCTTCTACCAACGCGAATCCTTTAATCCTTGGAATAAATACGGAGCTATTGCTATCGTTAATATGCCTTCCAAATCAACAAAAACTACCAGAATGGAGTATGATTATGTAGCTAAAAAATTCCCTTATAAAGGTGCCCCAAAATCAAATCCTATTCCAATATCACCAATCACTGCCAGACAAATCGCCTTAAGAAATCCTTAAATCTTTTGTACTTTTGCAAAAACACCTGTTGCTTCTAATTCACAACTCTTTGGAATATACTCTTTCTCTAATACTCTTTTACATTCATGACTCTCGGGACAATAGTGTTCAAGACATAATACCTTACCACATGTACATGTCATCGTTACCAATTTCTTCTTTTTACAATATTCACACTTAGTTTTAGTCATTTGTATCTTATCTCACTATTTTACTTTATACACCTCTATTTTACTTTATAGTTCCTTACAATTAATCATTTTTTTACCCATCGCAATAATTTCCTCTTACCACCCGCTCTATTTATACGCGAAGAACGAACATTACACGTTCTAGACACCTGCTTTTTCAAAACATTTATTCCTTCCAGAATCTCTGGTAAATCTTCTTCTATACGATCCATATTCAATCCATTTATTGCAAAAAACATTGGACCTTGGATACCTCCAACTGAGTTTGAACCAGTTCGTGATTTATGAATATTTATATTATATCCTTCCAGTTCGTGTCCCTGTACCTCAACATCCCAATCCCCAAAAATATCATTCGCTCCATATGAGGAGAAAGTTTCAGTAGGTCCAACTATAATCTCCTCAAAAATAATTCGTGGTTCTCCTGCAAGTATTTGATTATTGTTTTGAGGAGCAAAAATACCTCCACCTACTCTTACAACCCCTGTAGCTATATTTTTCAAAAACCGTTTTATATTCGCTTCCGCAGCTATTGATGGAGTAGTATTTCCTAATATTGTTCCAATCGTTCTTGACAAAGTCTCATAATTAAATATTTTTTGAGGAATATTCGGAAAAAAACCTCTAATTTCAAGATGTATATTCGGATTATTTGGTTGAAACATATTTATTACCTTTCTCATCCATCCCTCTAAAAACCCTACCTTATCATATATATTTGCACAAACAAATTGTGGATCACTTCTATTTAAAGGCATCTCGTCTATCCTATCTTCTTCCATTTGAACAAAGTTCCAAGACCCCGGCATATATCTATCCAATTTTTCAAGCTCTTTTTTACTATACGGCTTTAAGTTGTTCATACCACCATTATAATAATACTTTAATCTTCTTTTTCCACCAGATTGATTCTCAATCTTTTTTCTTTCAAAACTATCTTTTGCGTCTAAATATCCTTGACCTGGATTTGGTGAATAATGATATTTCATAAATTCTTGTCTTAACATATTCATGATCCTGAGAGCAAAACTCACTTCGAGCATGTGGATTTTGAGCGCGAGGTTTGCGGCGCTAAACTTCGCCCGGGTGCTATTGGTGCCGCGACTGGCATTTGTAGCTAATGCTCGTTGCATGCGGCCTTCGTATTCAGCACCTAGCATTCCCGTTTTATTTTCATAATCTGATATTATTTGGTCAAATTTCTCCAAACTCATACTATATGTAATTTTTAAATTAACTATTATTAATGACATTTGCACAAAATTATACAAGTGTAACTAATCAATTATCTCAACAAATTAATCCGGTTGATATACGTATATGGGTTTTCATACCAGTTCTTTTTGGTATCGCTTTAACTATTATTATTCTGAGCATTTGGCAACCAAAATTTGAAGGAACTTATGAATATGATGATTGTTCTGATGCAAGAAAAATTAATGGTAAAGTTGTTGATACCAATGAATGTGTTAAAAAAGAGGGCAATCTCGCTAAAAGAAACGCAATTATCATATTAATTTTATTTCTATTAATACCAGTAATATTTGGTGGACTTGGTTATAAACTTGGATTTTACATTGCTAATCCTAAAATTGGTGCAGGTATATACGCATCTGGACTTTTCTTTCAAGGTGTCAGAGGGAAATAATATTAAGAGTTTTTTAAGAATTAGTAGTAATGTCTTGGTACCATATATATAGACCAAAAACCCTTGATGAAATATCTTCTAATAAAAATGTAGTTGGTTATCTTAAAAATATGATTAAACTTAATAAATTTTCTCATTTTGTATTATCCGGTGATGCTAGTAGCGGAAAAAGAACCCTTATCAAAATTTTTTTAAACACAGTTACCCCAAATGAAAATACATTATGGTTAAATCATTTGTCATTAAAAACTATTGATTCTAAAGAAAAACTCAATAGTTTCATAAACTCTAAAACAAATAGTGCTCATAAATGGCTTATTATAGAAAATTTACATAAAATGTCAAGTCAATTCTTATATGTTTTATATAATATTCTTTCCAGTACATCAATTGTTGTATGTGTTCTTGAATCTACTCATCATATTGATTTATCTTCCTGGGCAATAACTTTTGATATGAAAACACCATCTGAATCAAATTTACAAGATATTGCTAAAAGAATACTTAAAAAAGAAAACCATAGATATAATAAAAAACTTGTTAACAAATGTATTGAATACTCTGAAGGAAAACTATGTACATTCTTATTTTTCTTACAAGTTAAATATCAAAAAAATACAGATATTATGGCTTTCTCACATTTACCATTCTCTTATGAGAAAATTCTTTATCATGAACAGCTTAAAACACGTATTAGTGAACTTTTTAGACTTGAATCGGTTGGTTATTCTCATATGGATATCGCAAGACAATTATTTAAACATGTTTGTTGTGACTCATCCAAAATTGATTATTCAATTATACTTGGAGATGCAATAGAACATCTTAATCATTTTGAACATGATCCTTACTACTTATATGCATCTATTTGTAAAATCTGGAAAATTGATAAGAAACTTAAGCAGAACTGTTCAAAGACTGAGTGTATGGATTGTTAATATATGCCTCTAAATTAGTTACATCTAATCTTGAACCAGTATCTAATTGACATTTATCAGTTGTCATATTCATCTTTTCTGAATCAAAAACTGTATTTTGCATCGGAGTTGCTCCTCCAAAATTTTTCCTATTCTCTAAAGATTCTTTTGAATCAAAATCACCTAAATGTGTTGCCTCTGAAACTTGTTTTATACTTGATCTTGTTGGTTCACGACCTTTTGATATACCCTCTTTTAAGTCATTTAATGTTGCATTATATATATCTGAATATGAAGTCGGTTTTATTTCACCTTCAGCATTTCCAGTATACTCATTATTTGATAGATTCTGTTTATTTGTTTCTGGGGCAACAGTATCAGTTACCGAATATGCACCATAAGTTCTTTGATTCGCTTGCCCAGAATATTCCGTTGTAGATACATATTGTCTTGCTGTATCTGGTGCATTCTTTGGATTTGTTATATATCCAGAAGGACCCATTGAATTTGTAGCTACTCCTCTATGATTCGTTTCATTTATTGTTTCTTTTACAGTTCTCTTGGCCAAATCCATATTTTGTACTGTATTCATTGTAGCTGGACCAGTCGGATTTCCATAATCCAACCATTGTTTTAATGTTTCACGAGCTGTTTTCTTCGTTGGATCTGGATTCTCAGAACGACCCGCAGCAGATACCATTCTTAAAGCTCCTGCACGATTATCATGAATCGCTGTCTCCTTTATTGTTGTTCTTGTTGTATCATTCGTATTATATGCCGTTGAACGTTTTTCAACACTATTAAAATTACGCTCTGGTGCCGAATCATGAATATTTGTTTCTTTTATTGTAGGACGTAATATATCCTGAACAGGGGCTACAATCTTATTAACAAGACTTGTTGCTTGTCCCATATAAGATCTGTCCTTAGACTCTTCTTTTCGAACCTCTGAACAATACTGGATCTTTAGTTTCGATTCATTCTTTTGACTTTGAGCATTACGTAAACCAAAATTACCTAATCCTTGTTTGTGTGTTGTTTGATTCGCATAAGACTCGTGAGACTCTTGCGCTTTAACCACAGATGGACCCGCTGGTGCTGCATAAGAATAAAGCGTATCTTGACGATTCGTCTTTTTATCCGAAAATACTTCACGTGATGCCTCACCCGATGTTACAACAGTCGTATTCATACGAGGTGCACCATCATATGAGTGAAAACGAATTACCCTATTCTTACTTACTACTGGCTCCATTCCACGCCGAGTCCCCTTGAAACCACGTACCATACGACCCTCATAACTTATTTTTGGATTCGTTTTTACACGTAAATCATCTATTGATGGTTGACCCGCATATTTTATTGCGTCCGCTTGATGAAAACCACCCGATGGTTCCGCGTTATATCCCTTGTTTAAACCGGGTCCTACTCTCACAGGCTCAGTTAAAGGTGTTCCTTGATGATATCGTGATGCAGAATAACGATCCATCATTCTATCGTTCGAATTCTGAGTTCCATATATATTTTCTTGACTCAAATCAAACATCGGCTTCACCTCCTCTTTACTCTGCTCAAGATGGGACACCCCTGTAAATCTCTCAACCAAACCATTTGAAGAATTCAAATTCGTATTTTGTTTCACATTACTACCATAAAATGGCACCATGTTGTTATGTGTAAAATCATCATTCCTTTTCATATTCCCTGTTAAAGAAAGACTCTCCCCTACAATATTTTCATTCGGATCACGTCCTGATCTTGGACGATCCAAATATAATCCACCTACCGTATTTCTTTTAGATAGATGAGTATCCATTGTTTGTCTCTCATACATCCTTGAATCTTGTATACGATTATCAAAAACATCTGGAGATTTACTTGCGCTACCCTTATTTTTTACATTTTCTTGTTTCGCATTTAAAAGCCAACCTCCTGCGGCTAATCCTCCGCCAACTAATAATGCATCCATATTATTTGCGAACTTTTTTATATAAATAAAGTCTTACACATTTTCATTTCAAGAGCTTATTACATTTCTTTGTTATTTCTAAAAATAACAATATCGTATCATATAATGATGGAATTACTATCGCAGCGTACTTCTGTAATTCTACTACAAATTTCTCCATACCATCCATCCTAATACATATATCTAAAATTGGTAATTCACTATAGTGATACTTCTCAGCCAAAGAATGGATTATTGAAACGTTTGTAGCTTCCTTTAACTTATTTATTATCGCATCGGCTATCTCTTTATGAATATCACTGTACGTAGTATATCCCTCCCTATTTGATATCTTCTTATGTAACATAGCCAAATGCTTTAAACTATTTAAATTCCCATCAGATTCATCTACCATCTTTTTTATTAATTCAATACTAACATCCGGTAATCTTTCTCGAGTAAAACATATCATCCTCTCCACTGACGGTTTCTGTACACGAATCAAAAAACATCTACTATTTAAAGCAGGATCTACACTATCGATATTACGACACGTAAACACATATCTACATGTTAAATATGTATCCTCAACTAACTGTCTAAATGCCTCTTGTTGTGCACCAAGATAATTCAAATAACGTATATAAATTATCTTACTACAATCCGCAGATATATCCCTTGTTCTACCTATCTCCTCTATTATTTTCGGCAAATTCGCCTTCTTTCGTACACACTCTTTTGCATCAAATCTAATATATGTTGATGTTGAATAAAATCTAACACCAGTATCTTCCCAAAATCGTATCTTTTCCTTCTCATATTTACCTGAATTTAACATCTTTAATACCAAACTATGCTTACCAACACCCCTACCACCATAAAATATCGTATTTAACATACCTTGTGAAAAATACTTTGTTATTCGGTCCTCAATCTCAGGATGAATCTGCATTATCCTTTATACTTTTCCAGTCTTTATTCTACTTTTATAAACAATATAATATTTCATACATATTAGCCATATAATGGACCAATTCTATACTAATGAAGATGTATCTATTAAATGTTTTGAAATACTTAAAAAAGAGGTAAATATAGAATCATACGACATACAACTTGAACCATCTGCTGGATCTGGCTCATTTTATAAACTTATGAACCCACAAAAAAGAATCGGACTTGATATTGACCCAAAATATAAGGGCATCATTCAGCAAGATTTCCTTTCATATACTCCTACTAATCAATCATATATTTGTATTGGTAACCCCCCATTCGGGAGAGTCTCATCGCTTGCAATCAAATTTTTCAATAAATGTGCACAGTTTTCTGATTGTATTGCCTTTATAATACCAAGAACATTCAATAAAGTTAGTGTACAAAATAAACTTAATCTTAACTTTATATTACAATATTCTGAAGATTTGCCACTTAATCCTTGCTGTTTTACTCCAAAAATGAGTGCTAAATGTTGCTTCCAAATATGGATTCGCTCATCTACTCCAAGACAAATGGTTGTATATAACAAAACACATCCTGATTTTGATTTCATACCATATGGTAAAAAAGACAATAATAATCAACCTACACCCCCACAAGGAGCGGACTTTGCAATTAGAGCATATGGTGGAGAATGCGGACAAATTGTTGACCAAGGTTTACAAAATCTTAGACCTAAAAGTTGGCATTTCATTAAAGCTAATATTGATATCGATTTATTGAAAGAACGCTTTAACAGTTTAGATTATTCTATGTCTACTTGTACGGTTCGTCAAAACTCTTTAGGAAAATCTGAACTTATACATATTTACTCCAATCTTATTACCCAATAAAAAACTATTATAAGTCTAATCAGCTTACTACTATAGTAATATGAATCTCTACAAATATATTCTTTTTTCTCTTATAATCATTGCTTTACCTAAATTTATTAAATATTTCCATTATTACGCCGCCGCATCTGGTCATGTATTTCTATATAAATCTGAACATAAATCTTAATCATCCACATTAAATTCAACTTCACTTATTCTGACATTTTCCTCACTATCAGTTATTTCCGATTCTGAAGAACTACTACTATCCATTTCCTCTTTTATATTCCTTTCTGTTTCTACATCAATCACTGTTTTATATCCACAATCATAAAACTTTTGTATAACACTCCCATTCAAATCAAATGATGCATCAAAATTATAATCACATAATACCGAATAGCTTCTACCCTTATAATTCTTTAAAGTAACATCCTGAATCTTTCTTAATGGTGATTGCACAAGTATTCTCAAATATGTCATTATGTCTATTCTTTCATAATATCTTTTAGAACATGTTAAACAAAAACTAATAGACTCTTCTCCAGAACAACTACACATATCTACAGGATGATTACTCACTATAAATCCATCAACATATAATCGGTTCTGATATGATACCGGTAAAAACAAAAATGGTACTGCTATCGCCATACACAATCCATCCAAGATCTTTAATGATGGCGTATTCTTATAATTTAATAATACCAATGATTCTGTATTCAAACAAAATGTCGTAAATACCAATTCTATACCCATTGTCTTATAAATCTCCAAAAATGTTATCTTCTCATCATAACCTTTATGTAACAATACTATTTCAAATAATTTTCTAAAACATTTTGTATCATGTAAACCATACTCATCAAAAAAACTCAACCACTTATCAGAACTTAACGGACTTATTTTTGATATCGGTATCTCTTTTAACACTTTTAATATTGAACTTGGATTATATCCTATTGCTAAAAAAAATGCTACCACTGCTCCTCCAGATGTACCTACCCATCTCTTTACACTCTTTAAATCAAACTTTTCTGAATCAATTAATCCCTGAATACATCCTACAAATGATATCGTCCCAAAATTACCACCACTAAATATTACTTCCTTTGGGCATCTTACCATGACTTAATTTTATTAATATTCAATCATCACTTAACGCAATAATCTTTCATTTTTGAGTCATACTTTACATTTATAATATCTTCTTACCATTATGACTAATTCTAATAAAGGGCGATTAATTGGAAGAGTTAAATGGTTTAACAGTAAATTAGGATACGGATTTATAACACACACTAATAAGACAAATCTTGATGAATGTGATATCTTTGTTCATTGGTCTAATCTTGTCTTATCCGAAAAAGAGTTTCATACTCTTTATAAAGGTGAATATGTTGAATTCGAACTAGAATCTTGTACATGTAATTCAAATACTATCGGCGTTCAAGCTTGTAAAGTATCCGGACCAAATAACTCTCCACTTCTTACCACTACACATGCAGATTGCTCTACATATCCGCAAAATATTAATCGATTCTCACACGTTTTTAATGTACGACAATTACCTATTTCAGAATTCTCTAATCAAGATAACTTTTCCAGGAAAACCGTTGAATATTACAAACAAAATATATAAACTTAATTCTTACCAACTATTTCATCTACAAATCCTAATTCTAAACACCTTTCTGCTGAAAGCCATAACTCTGACCTTAATAGACCATCTAATTCATCTTCTTCCACATTGCTGTTTTCTAAATATATATTTCTCAAATTATCCATAAAATGATTGAAATTATCTATCTCCTGAGTCATTTCACTTAATTTTCCAGATGTTTGTGCTCTCAATTGATGAACCAATACACACGAATTTTTTGTTATAAATCTTTTCTCACCACATATAGCCATCAAAGACGCCGCTGATGCTACAAAACCATCTATATAAATATGTACTGGAGTATCTAACTCCTTTATTAAATCACATACATAAAATGTTGGTAATAACTCACCACCCATACTCTGTAAATGAAGCTTTATTGGTATCCTTTTTCCGAATAATGCCTCCGTTTGTTTTGAATGTATATCTAATTGAACTAAAGCCTCAACTAATTTACTACAAGAATCACTTGTTACAGGTGTATGAAATCTTATTGTTAAAGGCTTCGCTGCTGGACGAGAATTTACCTCAGTTTGTTGAGGAGCACCCTCCATCTTTTGCGGACGCGGCGGCTGACCAGTAACACCCCCAATATTTATCAATCCATTCGTTGAACTTAATACAGTAAATATACTAAAAATGAAACCAACGAGTCTCATTATATTGCCACATGTTTTAAAACACACGCACCATATTTAAGTATTTTTGTATATATCAGTTATATGAGTCATCAAGATTGGAAACCAGTTGATATTGGAAGAAAAAGTGGCGGCGCTCTCACAAACTCAGAAATTCTTATGAAACAACAACAAGCCAAAAGAAATGGTAATACTATTTCTAAACACAAAACAGTCTTTAAAAATGCTCCCGATAATGCTAAAAAACTTGATGATGCCACAGAATCTTCCAAAATAGATAAACTTCGCCACGGTAAAGACATTATGCAAGCAAGATCTGCTAAAAAGATGACACGAAAACAACTCGCGTCTAGACTTAGTCTTAAAGAGGAAGTTATCGCAGGTTTTGAAAACAATTCAGTTCTTGCTACACCCGCTAACAAGCAAATCTTAAACAAAATTAAACGATGCTTATCTATCAAATAAATAGAGATTTATTGTTTACGTCTCGTTATTTTTCCATTACTCTTTATTTTATCCCCTCTACGTCTTGTTTTTCCTGAACCACCAGCAGTAAAACTGAGTTGGTTTGACATCGACGCCACTCTCTGTCGACGGCTATTATCATCATTTTGTTGTTCATTTTGCAATCTTTTCCATTCTTTGTGTCTAATTGTAAATGGCTGTATTCTATGACCTTGACTTGGACAACTATTTTCGATTAAACTTAATATTTGGTCTGTAAAAAATCCACATAAATACCCACAATTCAAATCAAAAGTAGACATTATTGGCAATACCTTTTTGCCAATAGTTACACTATTGTTATTATCAACTTGTAATTTATTCTCTAATAAGTTAATATAATGGAATGAATCCATAACCATTTTTAAAATCACTGGTTTTACTAAACGGTCATATGAATGGGTCATCTTACTCCTTTTTGGTCCACTCTCTGTATAATTATTAAACATCCAATCACATAACTTTCTAACCCCAAAAGTACCCAAATCATCATCATCACTTACTTTTCTGTTCCTTGCTTTATTTTTTATAGAGCCTATCATATCTAAAAACCAATTTTTATTGGGAGCTGTGTCATAATTATCATTGAATATTTTATTAATTTTAAAATCTATACTTATCTCGGACTTATTATCACGGACAATTGAAAAATTCTCGTCGATATGTTGATTAATTCTATCACAATATTTATTATAATGTCCATCAAATTGGAAACTTGTATCTTTCATAACTTTTAGCATTCTACTCAGATGTTCAACGGCTTCTGTTTTTTTTCCTTCAATAAAATCATTATTTATATCAATACGGTTTATCGCATTAATCAGCCTCGAAGCTATGTTTGGCAATCGTCCCTCATCAATATTTTCATTGTCATGTGTGAAATCTTCATTCCAGCCTGTTATATAATGCGTTATTTTATCTACTAGATCACGTCTCCATCTAACAAAGTGGACAGAATTACCACTACTATAAATTAACTTAATTATTGAAATTATAAAGATACTGGGCCTAAAGGGATCTTCGTCGGCGGCGCCGGTGGAGGCGATAGCATCCATCCTCATTTTAGAAAATAGCATACATTCTACAACAAATGCGCAGATAGACTTATTGGCTTTTTTTGTTGTAGATTTATCAACGTAAAGATTACTAGTAGAAATTCGGTGACTCCACCAATTCTGAAAACAATGATGCGACTTGTTTTCAGAATTGCGAGTACTACTCCGTGAGCTCGGAGGATAAGTAGTAAGAACTGTATGCCTAAGTCGAATATTGAATATATTCTGGGAATAAGTATGTAATAAACCAAATAAAAATTGACATTTTTCTTTATGTGTTAAATCTACATTCTGATCTGTTTCCTTAAAAGTTCTATTAATTTGATAGTCTAAAAATGTTACATCTTGTCCTTGTTTTCGCTTAATCATCTGAACTTGAATTCCGTGTAAAGCGTTATCATCATCATCGTCGTCGACCGCGTTTTGTGCGGGGGCTGGAGCGGCGCCGAGATTTTCAAACTCAGGCTGCGGCATGCGTCCGGGCGGCGTCAATTCATCTTTCATATTTGTACAATCAGCACTTTTTTTCAGCTTTAAAGAAGATAAATGAGTAATAGTACCTTCATTGAAATAATCTTCCGCGACTGATCTTAAAACTTTTTCTATTTTTGGAGTTGTAGCCTGATCCAGTTCATGTGATAATGTCTTCAAATATATAATTGGTGCCGGCGCTTTAGAATTCTGTTGTTCTTTTTTTCTTTTCTCTTGATTGTAATAATCATGTATTAACTTAAAATGTTGAAGAGAACTCTTATCTGCATCAACAATTAATGTTTTAGCATAATATCCTCCTTGTTTATTCTTTTCTCTTTCAAGTGTGTTAAGTACATCTCCGAAATTATGTAAATCTGCTTCTTCTTTTTCAAGATCTGTCATTAAATTTTTATGATAAGCAAGTTCTAAAATCATATTTAAATAAGACTCTAAAAATTCGAAGTTCACATCTTTCTTCAAAAGGTCGCTGAGTGTTTCGTGTTGGTCTTTAACGTTCACGTCATAATACTTACTATCTACAAGATCATACCGGAGTATTTCTGGGAATATATTTGAGAATTTTCCCAAATATTCCTGATAGAATTTCATAAAAGCGGTTTTATTAGTTTTATCATCTAACGCAGATAATCTTCCTTCTTTTTCGATATTTTCTTTATCAAAGAAATCATGTAAAGTGTCTATTATAAATAATCTGTATAAATATGTTTTTAAAGTAATCCACTCAGTGAGAGGATTCGTGTGGTCAAATATTACTTTGATTACTTTCCTTTTTTTATAACTTTCCCCATCATGGTATTTCTCAATTTCAGAGGACATCTTAGTCTCGTTCCCGTTCTTATCTTTTTTAATTGTTGTCTCCTCTATAGTTACTGGACACTGTTCTACTATTTTAATAAGTTTCGTAGCTTCTCCAACTTTTCTCCCTTCACTTAATATTATCCCCGCACGCGCTTTATCAGCAGGCGATAGGCCACTTGGTAATACTGCGCTCAAAGTTGTATTAGCAAGTGGACTATCGTCTGATATAGTAAAATGTTTTCTTAATCGTTTTAAGTCATCTAGAGTAGCAGGTGAGTTCATCACATCATCATTTACTCTATCTCTCTCTTCTGGCGCTGCTGGCGCTGCTGGTATTGCTGGCGCTGCTGGTGTTGCTGGCGCTGCTGGTGTTGCTGGCGCTGGTGGATCCGATGTCTGATCGCTGTGTTGTGATAACCCCAAACTATCAATTTGGGGTTCGGCGAATATGAGCGAGGCTTGCGGTTGTATTTCCCGCTGAATTAAAAAAGGATGTAATCTTTGTGTTTCAGTCTGAGATACACTACCCCCCAAAAACATAAGCGTTTCACCAGCTTGTTGATGTCCAATTATTATAAATTGAACCGGAAAAAGTATACTTATTTGGACCCGATGATCGACGAACAACGTCGCGGTGGCCGTCGCGGTGGCCGGCGCGGCGACCGCGTATCGCATTAGGTCTGCCGTTGTTGTGGGAGGCTGGGCCGGC
>CESM01121759.1_pt1 | contig 25866 bp, 24 predicted proteins | sample 361421 | NCBI WGS metagenome assembly CESM01 (sample SAMEA2622219, study PRJEB7988) | marine metagenome | isolation source: saline water (ENVO:00002010), including | reverse complement strand
TTTGTGCCATTCTTCTCGTGCCACAACTCCGTCATAAATTGTTGGAGCCGAGCGTGCTTACGCCAGTAATATGGAGCCTCCATTCTGTCGCCAATATTGTCTTTAATATCAACAACGTTATCTGGTTGCTCCGGTTTTGGGTGTAAATACCCTGCATATACGTCTAATCCCATAGTTACCTCCTCGTTTGTAATGGGTCGTGGGCTTTTCATCCCAGCATGGTCGTTCCGGTGACACCGCCACGCACTTTAGTACGACTGCGTGATGTCGTTTGTCGGAAGTGATCCACATCCAACACAAAACTATATGGAAGCACCAGCTTGTCTGGTGCCCCGTTCTGGTTCCACGTGGTTCCACATGGTTCCATTACTCGTGGAACACAATCGGGGCTGTAACAACAACGATTCTAGGTCGTGGTTCCATGGTTCCATGTAAAAATAACATTCATTCATAGTTCTTTATCCTTGGTCGATGGTCGACCGTAATTAAGCACGTTCTGATTTACGCGGAACCGTGGAACCGCAGGCAGGTATCCCCCGCCCGTTCGTTGCAACGGCAGGCATTTCGCTGGTTCCATGAAACGGTTCCACATCGGGGCAGGTCCGTGGAACACGTGGAACCAATCGTCAAGCGTGGCATATGCATGCAGGCACACTCGTATGCACTCGTGATGATAGTAGGGTGATAGTATGATAGTAGTCTCCTCGGGTGGATTCCGGGCGCGAAGCGGGCGGATAAGTTGGTTAAAAAAAAGATAGGACGCCCGAAGGCGCCCCAGATGGCTAACTGTTTAGTTAGAATTGAAATGGTCAGAACTGACCGGAGAAGTAGATTTGATAAACCTAATGAATTGATAACCGCCCCAAATGAAGCTGGTTATTAGTAGGAATATCCAGATGGATAATAGAGCTAAGAATATGTCTAACATTGCGCTCTCCAATGTTCAACCAGAGCCCATATGGACTCTGGTATGTAATGGCTACTCATGCTTGCCTCGCTGGTTGTTCAGGATTCATGCCTGGTAGCTCTGGTTGGACAGGTTCTTCCTCGTGGAGTTCCCGTCTGATTTCTTCGTCGACACGATCTAGCTCTTGTTCGAAGTCAGATGTGTCTTCGCGATGTTCATCATAGTTGTTGCTGATGATAGTAGGTTGTTCGACCATACCGCGACCGAAGTCGGATGCAAATGTGGTTGCTTGTTGTGCCGCCCACTTTGTAACTGGAAGGACAGCTTTCGCCGTCCCTCTTGCTACGCGACCAAGATAATATCCTAGTTGCATTATTTGCTCTCCGTTGACCATTCTCTAGCGAAAGCTGTAACTGCTGTTCCGCCAGATAGAGTGATATGGTCTTGGAGTTTGAACGCTACTGAGCCGTCCTCTTTAAGAATAAAGAAGTCAAAACATTCGCGGATGCTTTTCATCGCGTACATGTCAGGTCCTTCCTTTGCTTTCTTATCGTAGGTAGGGTTCGCTACTTTAGCGTCCAGATTGAGGTTGCCAGCTTTAGACACTGATAACGCTCTATCTTTTTTAGTATTAGCCGTGATGGTGTCAACATCGAAGCTAGTGATATATTTTTGTTTAGCCATAATAATCTCCTATTTAGCTAGTTATGCGAGTAAACCTATTACTCACTTCATAAACCTATATGGAAGAGACAGCTTGTCTGTCCTTTGCCTTGAGCCACTGCTATAAAACTGAAACAAGGTTCCAAACGCTGAAAACAGAAAGGTAGTTACAGAAACGAATCGGGGTCGGGGGTGGGTCGCTGGCACGGGGAGTGGGGAATGTGAACGCGGTATAGAAAACATTTTTCAAAAAAAATTTTCACGCAAAAATTTACAAGTCATCTACAAATAAGATATGCTTACGATATGAGCCTTGTAGCAAATCAAGAAATGCAAGTAACTGAAGAAGACAGAATTGAACTTCAGTCACATTACCCATATGCCGGAGTTAAATTGTCCGAGCTTTCTGTACAAGAAGAGAGGCTAGTTTTGTTTCATTTGAGAGGACTAAGTAAAGCTGCAGCTGGACGGGCGGCAGGCTACCGCAACATGGATCATGTGTACGAGGTTTTTAAAAAACCAAAAATAGAACAAGCGATTGGGTATCTAAGAGAAGAGATGCGCGAAGAGGTCAGGTTCGATCGAAACACGGCCACCACCATGTATCTTGAGGCCCACCGAAAATCGGCCACCGCCACAGAAGAAAAAAACGTGGTCGACTCCTTATGTAAACTACATGGGTTATTCGCTCCTGAACAAGCGACCCAGGTCAATATAAATGTAGACAAGATCCAACAACTAGAACGGTTGCCGGATGCCGAGCTTTTAAAACTAGCTGGCGTAGACACTTCATACTTAGAACCAAAAGGAGATAACAATGACTAAATATGCACAACAAGCGAAAGTTACTAAAAAGAAAATGAAGAAAAGTAAACTAACGTCTGCTCAAAAGACTTTGCCAAAATTTCTTCAGAAAAAAATACTAGCTAAGAAAGGCAAAAAATAATGGGAACCCGTGAACCCAAAGGCAAAGGCAAACCTGGAAAAATAAAAGTACAAACCGTAGACGAAGTTTATGATGTTATTGACCATCAATTAAAACCTTACCCACCAAAACTAATAGATGCGGCAGGGATATCTGATAAGATTATTAGAAAGATGATGGGAGTAAACCCAAAGACACCATCGCCTGAACAGGGTAAAACTTACATTAAAAAGAAAAAGGGGAAAAACTAATGCATTGTATAAATCAAAAGCCAAAGAAAATGAAGATGGCTAATAAAAAGAAATCTAAAGGCACAACTAAGAGAGGTTATCGTGGCGGTAAAAAGAAAAGCTACTAAGCGAAAAAGCACAAAGAAAAAAGGCGCAACACCTACTAACCCTAGTTTATATTCTAGGGTAAAAGCAGAAGCTAAACGAAAGTTTAAAGTTTATCCTTCAGCCTATGCCAATGGTTGGTTAGTAAGAACATATAAAAAGCGTGGCGGTGGATATAGATAATGGCTAAGCCTACTGGTGGCCTAACCGCGTGGTTCGGTAAAGGACCAAAAGGCGATTGGGTAGATATCGGTGCTCCAAAGAAGAAAGGCAAATACCAAGCTTGCGGTAGAAAATCCGCTAAAGGTAAAGGTAAACGCAAATACCCAAAATGCGTTCCAAGATCAAAAGCTAATTCAATGACTGCGGCTCAGAGAAAAAGCGCAGTTAAAAGAAAACGTGCAGCGGGCAACCCAGGGGGAAAACCACGCAACGTAAAAACTATAGTTAGGAAAAGAAAACCTGCAGTAAAAAGGAGGACCCGTGCCAAGAAAAAGAGATAACATGCCTAAACGGAATAAAAAGAACTTCCGTTCTACAAAGTCTGGCGCCGGTATGACTAGAGCAGGCGTAGCAGCCTACCGAAGAAAGAATCCTGGGTCAAAATTAAAGACAGCAGTAACAGGAAAAGTTAAAAAAGGATCAAAAGCAGCTAAAAGACGTAAATCTTACTGCGCTAGAAGCGCAGGACAGATGAAAAAGTTCCCAAAAGCAGCTAAAAACCCAAATTCTAGGCTAAGACAGGCCAGAAGACGTTGGAAATGTTAAAAAAAGGAGAAAACTATGGGCTACGGTAAAGGATACCCTAAAAAGTCGGTAAAAAAAGCTAAAAAACCGGCTATGAAGAAGAAAAAAACGACTAAAAAGAAAAGAGTTTATAGCTATTAAGCGTGACAAACCTTCCAAAGCTAGAATGCTATAAGTGTAAGAAGCTTTTAGCAGAAAATCTCGTATTACCTAAAGGTTTATGCGTGTATTGTGCTGCCGACGAAGCAGAACAGCTTCCTCAACCAAAAAAACAGAACAAAGAACAAAAAGCAGCGCAAACAGCACAATTACGGGCCGAGCAAGAGCTCGCGAAGAGAATACTAGCGCGAAAACGCATGTTGCCTTTTGTAGAAAAGTTTAATGCCGATTACCAAGCAGGTTGGGTACATAAAGATATCTGTAAAAGGCTAGAGAAGTTTAGTCAAGATGTAGCTAATAAAGAATCCCCCCGACTGATGTTGTTTATGCCCCCGCGGCATGGCAAATCTACTTTAGCTAGTATCGCTTTTCCTGCTTGGCATCTTGGACGCAACCCAGACCATGAGTTTATAAGTTGTTCCTACTCTGGATCTTTGGCTATGAGCTTCTCAAGAAAAGTTAGACAAGTTCTAAGAGAGCCGGGCTATAAAAAAGTTTTCGAAGAAACAAGATTGGACAAAGATTCTCAGTCAGTAGAGTCCTGGCAAACAACCCAGGCCGGTGGGTATGTTGCAGCTGGTGTCGGTGGTGGTATCACCGGTAAAGGTGCGCACATATTATTAATTGATGACCCGATAAAAAACAGAGAGGATGCAGAATCTGAAAACAACCGCGAAGCGACCTGGGACTGGTATACCTCAACAGCTTATACTCGTCTAGCGCCAGGTGGGGGTATCTTAGTTATTTTAACTAGATGGCACGATGATGATTTAGCGGGCAGACTATTAATGGCCAGTGAGAACGGCGCCGATGATTGGGAAGTAGTTAAGTACCCTGCGCTAGCTGAAGAAGACGAAGAGTTTAGAAAAGAAGGCGAGCCGCTGCATCCCGAACGTTACACGATAGAATCTTTAGAAAAAATACAAAAAGCAATCGGGCCCAGAGACTGGACGGCTCTGTATCAACAAAACCCAGTGTCAGATGAAGGGGATTATTTTACCCGCGACATGATTCAATATTATGACCCACCCGACTTAGACTATGATAGACTTCGATATTATACCGCTTGGGATTTGGCGATTGGACAAAGGGATCGGAATGACTACTCAGTGGGTATGACTGTTGGGATCGACGAGTACGATAATATGTTCGTGGTCGATGTTATCCGCGGCAGGTATGACGGTTTTGAGTTAGTAGAAAAAATTCTAGATTTTTATGAGCAATGGCGTCCTGGAGTTATAGGTATAGAGAAGGGACATATAGAAATGGCTATTGGGCCTTTCTTACAGAAACGGGTTTCAGAGCGTGGATTACATTCCGCGTATTTTAAAGATTTAAAAGTAGGTAGGCGTGACAAAGAAGCAAGGGCTAGAGCTATCCAAGGTCGGATGCAACAGGGAAGAGTATTTTTTCCAGAGAACGCAGTTTGGACGGGCCCACTCGTGGCTGAGCTTTTACGTTTTCCTAACGGCGTGCACGACGACCAAGTTGATGCCTTGGCTTGGGTTGGTTTAATGATGAGTGAGTACGCAACTTTTTATGAAGCGCCAGAGCATGTACCTTCGTGGCGCGATAGGTTAAGATATATAGCAAAAGGACCGAAGAAAAAGTCCGCAATGAGCGCATAGTATGGCATACAGAAAAAAGATAAAGAAAAACCTGAACAAAGGGGAAGAACTTACCTTAGCAAAAAACCAATGGAATGCTTATTCGCGTGCACGTGACAATGGCCACGAAGACTATATACAGATGGCTAAAAAATGCGATATGTATTATCGCGGCGATCAATGGGATGAGTTTGATATGCAAGAACTCGATGATCAGGGCAGACCTGCTCTAACTATAAACACTATTCTTCCTACAATTAATGCTGTGCTTGGAGAACAAAGCACGAAAAAAGCAGACATACAATTTAAACCTAGGGGCGGGGGCAACCAAGATGTTGCTGACGTTCTAACAAAAGTTTACCAACAGATAGCAGACAACAATAAGTTAGATTGGATAGAGAACCAAGTGTTCTCTGATGGGTTGATCCAAGACAGAGGTTACTTTGATGTGCGAATAGATTTTTCTGATCACGTTATGGGCGAAGTAAGAATCGAAGCTAAAGACCCATTGGATATTCTTATAGATCCAGATGCAAAACATTACGACCCAAGAACTTGGAATGAGATATTTGAAACTAAGTGGATGAGCATTGATGAGATAGAAGAAATATATGGGCAAGAACAAGCTGATAAATTAAGAATGCTAGCAGAGACAGGTACAACTTTGGGCGCAGACTCTATGGAGTTTGAAGAAGAAAGGTATGGAGACACCGAAGAGTATAATTACGGACAACAATATCCAACAGATCCTGAAAACGCACGTATGCTTAGGTCGATAAGGGTTATAGAAAGACAATATTACAGACTTAAAGATTGCATGTTTTATTTAGATCCTGTTACAGGTGACATGCGGGAAGTTCCTTATAATTGGTCAAAGAAGAAAAGGGAAAATTTTGCTGATACTTTCGGTTTAGATATTTTAAATAAAACAGTTAGAAAAGTACGTTGGACTGTAACAGCTGACACAGTTGTACTATTTGACGACTGGTCCCCCTACAGAAATTTTACTATTGTCCCTTACTTTCCGTACTTTAGACGCGGTAAACCATTCGGTATGGTACGAAACTTATTATCCCCACAAGAACAACTCAACAAGATCACTTCTCAAGAACTACATATAGTAAACACAACTGCAAACAGTGGTTGGATCGTAGAGAATGGTTCTCTTGCAGGTATGACTGCAGACGACTTAGAAGAACATGGAGCAGAAACTGGGTTAGTACTAGAGTTTAATCGTGGTTCTACACCCCCAGCAAAAATACCACCTAATCAAATACCTACTGGCTTAGATAGATTGGGCCAAAAAGCTGCGGCAAACATTAAACAAATAAGTGGTATTACCGATGCTATGTTAGGTCAAGATAGCGCAGAAGTATCTGGAGTAGCTATACAAGCTAAACAAAACAGAGGATCTATGCTATTGCAAGTGCCTTTGACTAATTTATCTAAGACTAGACAATACTTAGCTGAGTCAATTTTACATTTAGTGCAAGGTTTTTATACAGAAGAACGGGTTATACAAATAACAGATGAAGAGGATCCGTATAAACCTAGAGTACCGTTACGTGTAAATCAAATGACACCCGAAGGTTTAGTTATTAATGACTTACAACTCGGTGAGTATGATGTGGTAGTATCAAGCGCACCCGCTAGAGATAACTTCGATGAGATGCAGTTTGCTGAAGCCATATCTTTACGTCAAGTTGGAGTGCCAATACCCGACGATATGATTGTTGAGTACTCACACTTGTCACGTAAGGCAGATATAGCCGATAGAATTAGAAAAATACAAGGCACTGGTCCTCCATCAGAACAACAAGTGCAAATGCAGAAGTTCCAAATGGAAGCACAGATCAGAAGCACGCAGCTTGAGATTGCTAAGCTAGAAGCAGAGGTTGCTAACTTACAAACCCAGGCAGCTGTAAATGTTGCTAAAGTAGATCAAATAGAAAGCGAGCCACAGTTGAAGATTGTAGAGTTACAGAGTAAACTGCAAACTAAACGTGAGGAACTTAATTTACGTGAAAGATTGTCAGCGTTGACAAACGATATGCGTAAGGAACAAAGTGACACAGCCGCGGCGTCCAAGATGGCCGTCGAAGCCCTTAAAAACTTAGACAAAACAGGAGGTACTGAATAATGGCTAAGAATCCAGAAACAGAAACTAATGACGATGTCGTGTTAAGCACGATGCCCGGATCAGATCCAAAGACCGAAGAAGAAGTAAAACCATTCGAAGTGGATTTAAATTTCGACGACCCCGTTCAAGATGAGGAAGACGAAGAAGAAACCGAAGAAACTCAAGAGGAGGAGACCAATGAAGTCGAGGTTGAAGAAGAATCATCTGAAGAGCCTGAAGAGGAAACAGAGGAGGAAGAACCTGAACCTGAAACTGAAGTCGCAGAAGACACAGGAGAAGAAACAGTATTGGCAGAAGATGAGGGAGATACACAACAACCTGAGACAACAGATGAGGGAGGACTTGCTCAAAAAGAACCGATGATTCCTAAGTCTAGGTTTGATGAAGTTTTAGCTAAACAGAAAGCCCTCCAGAAAAAACTAGATGATGCTTTAGCTCCTAAAATAGAGGATGTAAAAGAAGCACCCGAGTTTGATTTTGATGCTAAAGAAATTGAATACCAAAATCTTTTGATGGAAGGTGAAACAGAAAAAGCCACTCAACTTAGAAAAGAAATAAGAGACGCTGAAAAACAACAAATGATGTTTGAAGTGCAAACTAAGATGGGCCAAACAGTTAACCAAAATCAAGAAATGGTTGATTTACAAACTAAAGCTAATGCATTAGAAGCTCTTCACCCCACCCTTAATCAAGCAGACCCAAGTTTTGACCAAGACAAAACTAATGAAGTGTTAGAGTTGAGAGATGCTTATATGACACAGGGGTATTTAGGCGCAGACGCTTTACAAAAAGCAGTGGATCTATTGATGGGACAACCGCAAACCCAAGAAAACAAAGCTGACCCAGTCCAAAAAGAAATAGTGCAAAAGAAAAAAATTGCAAACACCAACAAGAAGATAGAAGCTGCAGAAAAACAACCGCCTGCTATGAAAGGCAAAAACAAAACTGATAAAAAAGTTGATGTTAATGCTTTATCTACAGAGGAATTTGCTGCATTGCCAGAAGAAACTTTAAGAAGAATGCGTGGTGATTTCGGATAAAGTGTGGTATAAATTAAATAAGTTCGCACGTAAGAGCGATATCTTACTAGGATCGATCCTATAAAAAATCGTTACTCGCCGGCACAAGGCGTAAAATTGGCCGGGTTCGCAACCCGTATCAAAACGATAACGTAACCCCAACGACAAAGGGTATACGGACAAATAGTCGCTCCAATAAGTCGACTGGTTAATTTTAATTAATGGAGACATTATCATGGCAAATACAAACTTTGCTTCGTTGACCAGTGAACAATTAACGATCTGGTCTCGTGACTTTTGGCGTGTTGCAAGAAATATGTCCTTTATTAACCAATTCGCGGGTAGCGGATCCAATGCTATGGTTCAGAGAATATCTGAACTTACTCAATCAGAAAAAGGAGCTAGAGCTGTATTAACACTTTTAGCCGATATGACTGGTGACGGTATTGTTGGAGACAACACCTTAGAAGGTAATGAAGAGGCACTAAGAGCTTTCGACATCGTCGTAACAATTGATCAATTAAGATTTGCAAACAGACTTTCGGGTCGTCTTGCTGATCAAAAATCAGTTGTAAACTTCAGGGAACATTCTAGAGATGCACTTGCTTATGCAATGGCTGACAGAATGGACCAATTAGCGTTCCTTACTTTAAGTGGTATTGGATATAACCTCAAGAACAATGGTGGTCTAAGAGCATCATTAACTTCAGGTCAAAATCTAAATGACTTAGAGTTTTCAAGTAATGTAACTGCTCCAACTTCTAATAGACATAGAAGATTTGATGCTACAAACGGTATCGTAGCCGGTGATGTTACTGCAACTGTTGCAGCTGACAAACTAAGCTATAGCGCTATCGTTGATCTAAAAGCTTATGCTAAAGATCAGTACATCAGAGGGCTAAGGGGTGCGGGTAATGACGAGATGTTCCATCTCTTCGTAACTCCACAAGTAATGGCTGACCTTAAACTTGATTCAGATTTTCTTGCTAACGTAAGACAAGCTGGAATCAGAGGACCTCAGTCAAGCTTGTTCTCAGGCTCTTCAAGTCTAATGGTTGACGGTGTTATGATTCACGAGTTTAGACACGTGTTTAACACTACGGGCGCTACAACTGGCACATCATCAAATGCTGGTGCTGCTGGGTACAAATGGGGTGCTAACGCTGATGTTAACGGTTCTGCATGTTTATTCTGCGGTGCTCAAGCATTAGCTATGGCCGACATTGGTATTCCTGAAATAGTAGAAGACACCTTCGACTATGGCAACCAAAACGGTATATCAATTGGTAAGATATTTGGTCTACAGAAACCTAAGTATCATTCAGATGTCACAGGACAGTCTGAAGACTTCGGTGTTATTAGATTAGATGTAGCATACTAATTGTGTTATTCTTTATGGGTGGCTAATTAGTAGTCACCCATATTTAGGAGAAAATTATGTGGATAGTATCAAACGAAGATAAGTCAATAGCCTCTACCTGGGGCGCAGTAATACATTTAAAAGCAAACGAACCTAGACAAGTCGGTGATGACTTAGGTTTACTATGCTTACAAGAGGGATGTACAGAAGTTAAAGGCGGAGTTCCTGATGTAAACGTAGAAGAAGTTCCAGAGCCCGTCGTTGAAGAAGAAGTTTCAATAGAAGAAACGGCCGTAGTAGAAGAGCCTAAGCCAAATCTTAAAGGCATGAGTAAAATCGAGCTTGAGGAATACGGCCGTACTATTGGCATTGAGTTAGATAGACGTAAGAAAAAAGCAGACCTTATTGCAGAAATAGAAGACTGCCTACACTAATATCAAGGTAAACCGTGGGCACGCTAACAGAGACTAACTTATTAGCTAGAATAAGAGACACCCTACAAGATACCACTAGTGTTCGTTGGTCAGATGCTGAATTGCGTCGTTACATTAACGACGCTCAACGAGAAATTGTTAACTTTAGGCCTTCAGCGTCTGCAGATCATGCTAATGTCCAATTAGCTGCCGGAACTGAACAAACCATACCAACATCTGGTTTACGTTTAATAAAAGTAGTTCGTAATATGTCAGCAGCTGGCTCAAGTGCGACAGGGAAAAGAGCAATTAGGTTGGTAAATAGCGACATTTTAAATGCACAAGATCCCGACTGGCACGATCCTACCGCAACAGGGTCTTCTGCGCATGGGACTGTTGTTAAAAATTATATTTTTGATGACGATGATCCACGAAAGTTTTACGTGTACCCGGGTGTTTCTGGTAATGCGTACGTAGAGATAGTTTACTCTGCATCCCCTACAGATTTAACCACAGGTAGCAGTACTATTGATATAGATGATACGTATGGCAATGCCATCGTAGATTTCGTGTTATATAGGGCCTATCTGAAAGACGCAGAGTACGCAGGCAACGCACAAAGAGCCAACAACCACTACCAGTTATTTTTAAGTAGCATTGGTGCAGGCGGACAAGCCCAATTATTACTAGACCCTAATAATGATGCAGTATCTAATAAAGGGTTAACACCATCTTTAATGCAGCGAGGAGGATAGGATGGCAACTTATACTTCCTTAGTAAAAGAAATTCTACCTTACGTACCTTTATGCCCAGATGCTTTGGTTGAACAGCACATCAGAGCTGCGACTATAGAATTCTGCGAGAGATCAAAGGCTTACATACTAGATATGGACCCATTCAACACTACTGCGGGTGTTTATGAATATGATTTTGATATTCCAGTTGCTACAGAAGTACATCAAGTTTTATATATGACTCACGATGGCAATGATATGGACCCTATTAGTCCGCGTAGCCTAGAGTTAAACTATCCAGACTGGAGAAATAGAACAGGCAGTCCGCATGTTTACTTACAAAAGTCTTCTAGTTTATTTTGGATAGTGCCCGTGCCAAGCGGGTCTAAAGAAGTTATTGCTAGTGTGGCTTTAAAACCAACTAGAACCAGCAATAACATTGACAGCACAGTTTCTAACCAATACAGAGACGCAATTCTTTATGGTGCTTTATATAGGCTACTTCGTATGCCCGGCCGAGAATGGACAGATGTGGGTGCAGCTAGAGAGTATTTAGCACAGTTTAATAATGAAATAATGCAAGCAGAACTTCGTGCAAGAGGCGGAGACCTGGGCGTAAAACGAACCGTAAAATACAAAGGAGTAGGTAAGCCAAGGAGGCGCTATGGAAGATACGGAAGGGAGATCGACTACTAATGACTTTATTGAACCAGTACTTACTGACATACGTTCCACGTGGAACATTGTTAAACCTGGCATAGAAAGTATATTAGCAGACAACCCAAGTCTAACCTTTATTCCCGAAGATGTTTATAGTGATTGCGTAAATGAAAAAGCGTTTTTATTTACCTCACCAATAGGGTTTTTAGTACTTACCATAGAGATGGATAGGTACACAAAAGACAAGACATTGTATATGTGGATAGCGTATACTTATGAAAAAGGCGGGCATGAGTGGTTAGCTCACCAAGATTGGATTGAAAGTTTAGCTAGGAAATCCGATTGTAAGTATATAGAAGCACAATCTCATGTACCTGAATTGGAACCGTATGCGATAGCAAAAGGCTGGCATACTGATACAAGGATATATAGGAGAACAGTAAAAAGTGAGTAAGCCTAAACAGTCAGACTATAAAGCGAGCCCATCTGAGAAAGCAAACGCTTCCGTTGCTTTAGCGCAAAAAAATTATTTTGATGATGTCTATCTGCCTAGACAGATACAAATGACTGAAAACGCATTTCAAGATGAAGACACCTTAATAGAAACCGCAGAGGGCAGAGCGAATGCAGACACAATGCAAACTCTTACTTCAAACCCAAACAGGAATGCAGTGGCCTCTGTTAATACAGAAGCTGATTTAGCCTCCGCTCTTAGTGGTATGGTAGCTCAAGGCACAGACCAAGGTTATATTGGTGCAAGGGGCGACCAAGTCGGGTCTATAAAAGCTGCTAATAAAATGATGTCAGATACTCAAACTGGTTTGTCTAGGATAGCTAAAATAGAAGGCACTAGAGAGTTAAGCATCGCCCAAGCTAATTTAAATAAGAGTTTAGGTTTTATGAAAGGCGCGACTAATTTAGGTAAGGGAGCAGCTTATGGTTTAGGTTACTATAAAGGCTCAAATCAAGCACCTGAAGGCGAGGATGAAGGAATAGGATAATATGGCAGTTTTAAGCACAGAAGATTATTACATGGGCATGACTTCAGCCCCTATAGCTTTGGGGTCAGATGTAACTCAACCTACTAGAAGAGGCTCTGCTAGCTTTGACCAATTAAATTTACCTACTGTAGAAAACCCCGATCAAGTTTTTGCGGATATAACGCGTGAAGATTACGCAAGTTACATTAACAATTTTAGGGGATTTGAAAATAGACTGTTAAGTAAAACTAATGATACTACCTTAATTGATAGGGGTAGAAAAACTGCAGCTACGCAAGCTAAAACAGCGGCGGAGATACAAGCTAGAAATTTAGAACGTTATGGCGGTGGGGGTTTATCCCAAGCACAGATCCAACAACAACAAAGGTCTGCGCAAAGAGGCGGGCAGTTATCTATGGCTAATACAGTAAACAATGCGCGTATTCGGCAAAGAGACGTAAACCAAGCGCTCTTACGAGATTTGATTGGAATAGGGCAAGGGGTTAATTCTTCTGCATTGGGTGGTCTAGCTACAGCGGCACAAGGTAAAGCTTCTCGTGATGCTGCATTTAAAAATGCAAAGTCCTCGTATAGAAGTGGGTTAGTAAACATGGGTACCAGCATTTTAGCTGCATTTGCATTATAGAAACATGAGTCAATATTTATCAGGATTAGCGGCAGGACAAAGGTTTAGAGAAGACCAAGAAGAGCGTAGAGATACACAAGCTACTAAATTAGTAAATCTATTAACGCCCTATACTAAAAATTATAAGTTTGGAGACGATGGGTCTGAACAAGAAGATTTTAAAGATGTAAGCTCCGATAACTTTTTGAAGCTAACAGGCATAAAACGAACAGAATCTGGGGAGTTAGATTACAGCGGTTTAAAAAGTATAGATGAAAACTTTTATCAAGTTAATAACAATGACTTAATTACTAGGACCATAAATAGTTTGAGCACCGCTAGGTCTTATACAGATATAAATGATCAAAAAACTAAAGAAGGAACAGTTGTTAATGTTCGTGTAAATAAAAGTAATGGCGCTATCCATTACGATCTTAAAACTGACCAAGGCATAGTGCCAAAAACACTTGGTTTTAGTAACGACCCTAAAGATGTAGTTATGTCTTCTGACTTAGAAGGTTTTAGGACATTGTTTAACACTGCAGTAAATGCAACTTATTTTAATTCAAAACAAGCTTCGTATGAAGGGCAGTATCAAGTAGCCGCTGATAACTTTAAAAAATTTGGGGGTAAACCACTTCCTGGATCAGAAGGACCTGGGGGAAATGCCCTCGAGTCTATAGCTTACTTCGACAGGCAAGTATCTTTAGGCAACATGAAACCCGCAGAGGCTTTTCAAGCTATAGGAATGATAGGTACAGAAATTTCAGATACTATTGATGCTTTTAATGTAGCTCAATCTGAAAAGACCGATGCTGCTAGCGAAGAGTTTGATAGAGCAGGCCAAACTCTTACAAAAGAACAAGCAGAGAACATACTTAGGGATGGGCAGTTCTTTGACCAACCGGGCGATATACAAAGACAGATGTTAAGTCTTTTACCGAATAACCTAATTGGTCTTAGAACCGGCTTAAATAAAGAAGAGATAAGTCAATTACGTGATAGTACTGGCGACCAAAAAATGGAGAGGAAAACAGGTCCTGAAGGCCCAACAAAAGGACTGTTTGGCCAGCCTGTACAATCAGAAAGGCCTACGACTACCACAGCTTTAACTGAACCCCAGCCAGATACCATTACTCAAGGCGGAGTAGAATATCAAAGAACAACTCCAAATCCAGACGTATTCCAAGGCACTGACTTAAAGTTCCCTACTGAAGGAACGATCGCAGAACAAGAACAGTTTATTACAGAGAATCAAGATGAGTTATTAAAAATAGGTGTTAATGAAGAGTTCTTAAAACAAGCGGAAACAGTATTTAATCGACTTGAAATAAATACTCCTCAAGACATGGTTAAATTAAATGACCCTAGTGTAGGGTTTGGTAGAGTAAATGCAGCTTTAGCATATGCTATGGCGGCAGGTGGCACCGATAGTCCTGCAAACTTCCTTCAAAACTATCAAGCTGGTTTAAACATGATTACAAACCCTGCTGGCGACGTTAATATAAGTGCTACAGATAGAGCGGATAGGCTATTAGACATACAACAAACTAACCAAGCTAGAATTGATAGCCAAAACGCCATATTACTTGAACTTAGGCAACAAGGCAGAGAGGATGAAGCTGATTTTGTTAGCGGAATTATTAAAGATGCACAAGAGCTTGATTACTTTGTAGACTATGAAGGAGATGTGTCTAAATACTTAAAGACAAGCCCTAAAGTAAAAAGAGATTTTAGAGCGCTTTTAAACAATGTTAGAAACTTTGGCGGGCCAGGTAAGAGTAGAATACGTTTTGATAAAAACGGGCTCGTTGACCCAAACAGTATAACGGCAGGGACTAAAGAAATACTAAGCCAAGAAATAGGTAGATACATTGGTGCTTTTGCAGTTGCTGAAGGAACTGCACAAGAAGGTGGCTTGTTTGGTACTGGTCTTTTTTCTGATAGAGAAAATTTACCTAACATTGTAGGGGATATTGCAGCCAAAACAGAGATTAGAACTGAAGTTGTAAATGGCAGAGAACAAATAAAAGAAATAGTTATAAAAGACCCTAGAAATAATCAATATGTACCTATAATGACTGGCAATCAATTTAGAGAACAGTTCCCAGATGCACAATTTTCTGGTATGGCTTTATCTGTTTTAACAAGAGCAGAGGACTAATGTGGCTGTTAACGAACAAGATATTATACAAAGAATTAAAGCTGGTTCTTTAGCCCCCAAAACTTCTGATAGAAATTTAGAAAACAGACAACTCCAAGCCGACCCCACCCTACCTACTTACTCAGGCGCTCCCGACAGGGTAGAGCCCATCGAAGGGCCTATACAAGCACTTCGTGCAGGCGCAGTTTCTGGTGCAGCTAACATATCCGCACAAAATAGGAACTTTAGAGCTGCTATTGCTACTCTGCGTGGCAACACTGAAGACGCTGAAAACATATTGCGAGAAGCAAATCGACTAGAGACTGAAGCGGGCATACCTTTAGCGGGTATGGAAAGTTTTGGAGAGTTCCTAGACGAACCCACTGCAGGAGGTTTTTTTAATCAAGTAGCTTCGGCTACTGGGCAGTTCGTGCCTTCTTTAGCAGCCAGTCTTGCTGAGGCTGCAGTCGTTGGGGCTGCTGTAGCGGGGGGCACAATCTTAACGGGTGGTACTGCAACTCCGGCTTTGTTAGCAGGGGCGGGAGCAGCCATAACACGAAAACAAGCTTTAAAAACTGTGCCTAGTGCTTTAAGAAATAGAAAACCCAATATATTAAAAGAAGATGCAGAAGACCTCTTAAATAAACAATACAAAAATGTTTTAGCAGAAAAACAAGGCAGGCCCTTACCTTTTCCTAAATTACCAACCGACAAAAAAGCACAACAAGATCTAGCAGATATCTATGGACAACTGCGTAGTCAAAAACTAGGACGTAGGTTTACCCAAGGCGCACTTGCAGGAGCATATAGTCAAGAACAACGTATGGGTACAGGTATAGCATTTAGTGATTACGCAGATCAAGGTATGAAGTCACCGCAAGATGCAATTGCTGCGATTGGCCAGGGGCAAGTGTTTGGTGCCATCGGGCTTGGTTCAGAAGCTGCAACTGCAGCAGTTATTGCTAGACAACTCAAACGAGGCGGTAAGCTTAAAGTACGTACGGGTGACAGCCCCCTACAACCTAACCTCGCTCCCAGCTCTACGTTTTTTGGAGATTTAACTAAAGCTATGGCGGTTACTTCTATCTCAGAAGGAGTAGCAGAGGGCTTGCAAGAAGAACTATCCGTGCAACAGAAATTTAGGATAGATGACGATTACACGAAGGCTAATGCAAAGCTAGACAGGTTAAATGCTATATTTGCAGGTTTCTTTGGTGGTTTAGGTGTTGGTTCTGCTTTGGGTGCTGGTACTGGCGTTTTAAATAAAGCACGAGAACTTACAAACTACAGCCTAGCAGAAGGCGATGCTCAAAAAATGTTCTTAAAACGGTATAAAGAGAACGAGCTTGGTAGGATCATGCGTGAAAGACAAACTGCTTTAAAAGCACAATTTGAGTTTACGGCTAATCCCCAGTCCAATAAAGATAGTAATTTTATAGATATTGATAGCTCAAAGGATGTAAATTTTTCTGAACTAGAAAATGTATTGCCTAACGCAATACGAGTAGCTAGCCCACAGGGAGCCTACTTTACAACCAACGAAAGAAAAGCAAGAGAGTTCCAAAACCTTGTTACTTTGTACCCTTTTAACACAGAAGTGCAAGATGCATGGCTAGCAGAAAACGGTTTAGGATATAGCAGGACTAGAAAGACAGGTGACGACATAGTAGTTGGGATTTTTGATAAACAAGCTAACGAATTAGTGCACTACCAATCTGCCTCTAGTACATATCAAAATGATTTTGAAAAAGCAAAAAATAAAATGCAAGAAATACTTGGGAACGCAGACCCTGCTAGGTATGAAATAATAACTCAAACCCTCAAAGAGCACGCAGATTATAGAACTGAAGGTTTAGATAGCACTGCAACTACACCATTTACTAGTGTTCGTGACCTATTCCAAGAGATGGATGATCAATCAGAGATGAATACCTCTGAGGATGACACGGGCGAAGAAGGAGTTGGTAATGTAGATACATCTGTTTCTGCAACAGCTCAAGATATAAGAAAAGGCCGAGTATCTAAACAGGAAGAATCGGGGTACACCACCTATATACAAGATGTTTATAAACTTCCTATTAATTTTTCAGACCTTGCTTTCTTTGTAAATCTAACGTCTGCAGCTACTAAGGGGGCTCAAACTGTTAAAGATATAACCTCTGTCATATCAAAAGCTGCTCCGCAAATTAAACAAAGGCTTGCCAGGATCTACAACGCTATAACTAATGCAGGCACGACTATAGGATCTGCTCTTACTAATGAAGATGCTAGGTATTTAACAAGGGTAAAAGAAAAACCATTAGAAGAAATGGGTCTTTTATTAGATGAGATAGCAGAGTTAGGCAGTGGGGTAGAGACCCGTGACCCCATAACTAGCTCGATGTCTAGAATGGCGGAAGAAGGAGCAGATGTTAGAAATATCCCATTAGTAGGTGTAACTGAAATATTAAAAAGAACAAACGTACAGGTTGAAAATCAGGAGGACGTAAGCAGCACGAAAGTAGACATAGGGTCAGAGTCGCCTTTAATTACTAAAAGAGGAGGGTCAGGCACGGTAGAAAACCCTTACATAAATATAAAAACAAAAGAACCTTGGTCAATACAAGGCACAATTACTTTACCTGATGTCCCTATAGAACTTAGAGATTCTAAAAACAAAGGAGATAAAACTAAGGGTGGGTGGGCTGCTTATAATAGAAAAGACAATGTTATTTATTTAGATGAATCAGAATTAAAACGTACGTTTGACGAAAAAGCTTGGACTAAACCAAAAGTAAAGGGTGTTAATGCTTTACCTAGAAACTTATTTACTACTCTACCTGAGTGGAGAAAGTTTATTATTGCACATGAATCAGCCCACGCTAAGTTCCCACAAAAAGCTAAAGAGTCTACTCCTGATTACGAAAACAGAATGAATGAAGTAGCTCTTAAGAGTACTAAAGTCGGAGACCCGAAAGCAACTGCATCAAATATTGCAGGCGTTAGGCAATATATACACCCAAGTCTAAGACAAGAGTTTGAAAATAATAAGCAGTATTATTCTAGAGATTTATTACAAGCCTTTGAACTTAAATCAAAAGATGAAGCAGTTCGTACCGAGGGTATAGGTTACATGCGAATAGTAGATACCCAAGACTTGCCTGCCCTAAAAACAGCTTCTAAAAAGGGTGAAGTGTTCCAAGCATCAACAAAAACTAAACCAGACGCACGAACTTACAAGGCTAAAAAAGTAGATAAAAAGTATATTGCTGATATGAAAGCATTTAACGACCGTAAGTATGTTTTAGTTAGGATGCAACCCGAAGAAAAACAATTTATACAAGCAACTGGTAGAAATCCCAATGAAGTAAGGAATATAAAACAAGATTTAATTACTAGGGTAGAACAGGCAAAAGCTAGAGTAAAAGGAAAAGGTTATAAGTCTCCAATTTATTTTACAGCTAAAGACTTAGAGGCAGGGCTTTCCGAAGGCGTTCCAGGAGGCAGGGTTGATATAGCTGTTTTGTTAGAAGGTATAACCAGTATTACTAAAAGAACCCGTAGACGAGATCAAGATGAGTTAAAAACTTCAGAAGCTCAAAGGGTAGCAGCTTTGTTAGATGCGGTTGTTTTGATGGAAGAACAAGGTTTTGCTTTAGAGTACTATCCAGATACGGTTAGAGGGACAGCCGCTCCTGTTACGATTACAAGTAAAATTAAAAGAAAAGCAGGCCCGGGAGAAAGACGCGGTCCAACGGTGGGCCCCCCGCAAGAGACCGTGTCCGTAAATGTTTTATTAGATAACATTATAACTAGCCCCGCTGGAGCCCAAGTTCTAAAAGTAGTTTTAGAGACTAAAGATCCCGAAAAGCTATCTGCTCAACTTGCTGAATTAAAGAATAGATTTGCGTTAACTGAGTTAAGTTTTGACATGTTTAGTAAAGATGATTTTGCTTTGCTTAATACACCTTTCCTAAACTTCCCTCAACTAGATAGCAAGCTACAAGACGCCCAAGCTCGCCAAGAACAAATTACATTCAATAGAGCTTTAGTTGCGCCTTTTTTAAAAGACTTTGAACAAAACACTATGGCTGAAATGAGTTTAGACCAACTAGTAGAGTTAAAAGAAAACGTAGAAGATTTTATAAGTATATCTTGGCCTATGCCTTTTGAAGGCGAAGGCAAGTATATAAATACTTTAAAAGGCCCATTTTTTGTTTCGCGTGACAAAAAAGACCCAAAAATGGAAGGTGGTTCAGAAGCAGAAGCCGCTAGACTCTACGCTGAAACTTTGCAAACCCAAGACAAAGTCTTATTAAATTTTTTAAAACCTATTGCCAGTGTTATAGCAGCAATAGAATCTCAAGATATAAGAAACGAGCCAGGAAAATTGCAAGAAATATCCGCTCCACTAGGACAGCCTGTCACAAGAGATGTAGCGTTTGGTAGCCCTACAGGTGAAGTAGAGATAAGACAACAACAAGTAAATATACCTGCTAATAGGCCCAATTTAGCTTTTAGAGGAGCTGGGGGCAGTATTAATAGAGAAGTACCAATAGAAACTTATATTGATGATATAGCAGCCATTGCTTCGGAAAAAGAAAGTTCTTGGATAGAAGATACTGGATTGTTTAATACTGATGACCCAACAATGGGAGCTCCTGCAGATAATAGTGCTGTAAAAATGGATATCCAAGATAGGAATTTATTTGAAAGTTACCAAGAACAAGAAGGCAAAGAGTACAGAGGCAGAAATAAGTATTATGAACTATCTAGAACCCCTAACGTAAAACCTAGTTTTAAAGATAATCGTAAGTACATTCCTGGAACTTTGTTTTTGTTACAAGAAACCGGTTTAAAAAGAAGACGTGCTCTGTCTTCTTCTTTATCTCCATCTGATACTTCTCAAAGAGCTAAGTTACCTTTTAGACAACAAATATTAAAAGGTTTAACTACCGCAGCTAGACAACTTGGCCTTTCAACAAATTTAAAAGTATTATCTGCTGAGACGAATTTAAAGGATTCACAACTACCAAATTCAATCAAAGAAACTTTGGATATGAAAGACTTTGAACAAAGAAGACAAGAACTTTTAGATAACGAAAACGCTTTAGCTATGACCCTTCAGTATAGACATTTTGATGTAATTCTCATGAAGACTAATGCTAAAGTAAATGAAGGAGCCTATTATGCTGCTTACTTAAAAGAACTAGGCAATTCTTTTGTTTTTCAAGAATTAGAAAAAAGTTTAAAAGTCCCTGCTACTAGAAAAGCCCTTCTAAAAGCGTTTGAAGAAATTAAAAAAGGTGATACTGTCCCTGCTAACTATTCAGATCCTAAGAAAGGGTTTTATAATTTTGTAGCAGACCAATACTCTCTATCTATAAGAGAAAAGTTAGGTTTAAATGTTGATGGCACCACTTATAGTAATATCCAAGGGCCTGCTAAATCCTGGTTTAAACGACTAGCAAACTCTCAACAAAAACTATTTAATGCATTAGGTCCAGCACAACGAAAGAGACTAGAGGTTAATGACACTTTCCAAGACTATGCAGATCAAATAAAAGATTCTATACAAAACCCCACCTTAGAACAGGTGCCCTATGAGGTAAAGGCAAAAATAGAAACACAAATAGAAAGCCTCTTAGGCCCACAAACGTATACTGATAAACAGATAAGAAAAGTGCTAGACAATGCTGGGAAACTTTTAACTACCAAAAACTTACCTACTTGGTTACGAAATCTTTTAATCACTACTGATACTAGGTTTAGACAAATGGGTCCAGCAGGGGTTGCTATTGCAGATTTCTTTAACTTAGATCCTAGAACTACTTCTAAGGCAGGCAGAGCTGGAATAATAACTTTAAAAACTCGAAGAGCTAATTCTATGTTAAATGATGTAGCCAAGATATTGGGAGTAGAAGACGGTTGGTTTTATTCTACTTTTAATGAAGAACAAAAAGCTATACTGAATGAAGCAGCAAATGATGAGATAGATACAAAAGACCTTACAAATCCGCAAGCGGTAAAAGTTAGAGAATATTTACAAGCGTTATATTTTGAGTTAGGTCTAGAAAGCATGGGCGTAGCAGAACGAAAGAACTATTTTCCTCGTGTTATTGCAGTGGCTGAGATTGCATCTGATCCAGCTAAACAAGCACAACTTAAAAAATTATTAAAAGGATATAACCCGAAAGCAACAGACTCGCAAATACAAGACGCAGTTCAGTCTTTAATAAACAAAAACAATGGTGATATTGAGTTTACTGCTAAAGATGAAATAGAGATAGGAACTTTGCAAGCTAGGAAAGAACTCTATAAAAATGTGCCTAACAAAGCCCTTATGGACTTAGGTCTTGCTGATGCTCCAGAAATAAGTTTAAAAAAATATTTTGATAAATTAGCTCTTAGATATGAGTTTGAACAATCCGGCGGTACTCAAGAACTTGATAGGCTACTAAGTAAACTAACTCCAGCCCAACAAGAAGAAGCTAGAGACATGATTGACTCTATGTTTGGTAAGATTAAACCGATCCAAAGCGGGTTACTTAAGAAAGCAAATGATATAGGCCTGACTTTAAATATAGTTACTTTACTCGGTCTTACTGTAATAGCTTCTTTGCAAGACACAGCGGGTCCAGTTTTAAGAGCTAGAGGAACAGCAAAAGTAAGCGATGTGTTTGGTGTCATAAAAGATATGATAAAAAGTCCACAAGAGGCTGCAGATATAGCTAGAGAGATAGGCGTTATAGGCGTAGATGCTATGTCTAGTTTTTTTGTTTTAGCTGGTGAACAAGATTTTATGAGCCAATCAGCTAAAAATGTATCTGATGCTTGGTTTAGGGTTACTGGATTAGAAGCGTATACTAGGTTTACTAGAGTATTTGCTACGGGCATGGGCACAAGATTCTTGCAGAACCACGCACGAAAGGCCCAAGCTGGCGATACTACATCTCAACTTTATTTAAAAGAGTTAAATGTAACAGCCGAAGAAGTCTTAGCTTGGGAAAAAGGCAAAGCGGATAAAGCTACAAGAGAAAAAGTAAATGAGTCTTTAGCGCAATTTGTTGATGAATCTATCGTCAGACCTAACCCAGCACAAAGACCTCAGTATGCAAACGACCCCAGGTATGCTCTTGTCTGGCAACTTAAGTCATTCTTCTATGCTTATGGCAAAACCATTGTATTTCCAACACTAAAAGAATCGCATAGAGGATTTGTAAATAACGGAGCAGGAGCTGGCGTTATGCCTATTTTATTAATGGCAGGTATGTTGTTACCTATAACTATGTTAGGTTTAGAAATACGAGAAGCTTTTAAAGCATTTTTAGCTTGGGTGTTACCTGGAGTAAGTCCAGATGACCCAGGAGTAAATTACTTTAAAACAGATGACATGAGCACTGGCCAATACATGACCGAAATAATAGACAGAAGTGGTATGCTAGGCCCAGCAAGTTTAGCTTTGCCTGTATTTTTAGAAAGTCACAGATACGGAAATCCTTTTTGGGTACCGCCACTAGGGCCTACAGCAGAAAGAGTCTGGGACGGAGTAACTTTAGATTGGAGACCCTCGGATTTTATACCAGTATATAGTCAACTCGACACTAGAGCATTAGGAAGGTAAAATTAATTATGGCATATTCAGATACAATAAAGTTAGTAGTTGGAGACACTCTACCAGAACTTACTTTTAACTTAAAAGACAGTAATACCGCAGCTTCTGGAGCTACGTTAGATGTAGAAGATAGTTCAACATGGGCCCCTATAAATTTAACAGGTGGGGCTGTCAAATTAAGAATTAGAGAAGTAGGCTCTACTACAGTCTTAAAAACAATAACTGCTACTATATCTGCTCCTTCTTCTGGTACGTGTACGTTAATATTCCCATCAGGGACTTGGACAACGGCAGGCACGTTTGAAGGAGAACTAGAGTTTACTAAATCAGATGGCAATATTCAGACTGTACAAGACCTAGTTAAGTTTAAAGTCCGTGACGACTTTGATTAATGGCATTCAAGTTTACCGTAGACTACCAACAGCTACGGCTGATAATTCAGACAGACTCTACTGAGTCTGTAAATTTATTCCAACACCTAAAAGCTACTGTAGCTTCTATAGATCTTAAACAGGTCGTAGCTTTTCAACAACTTGTAGCCGCAGAACTAAACGTAGATGCTGACACTCTAAACAGGTACTTTACAGCACAATATAACTCACCGAACGCAGAAACTGTTAGCTTAGCAGACGCGCCAGCTTTAACTTTTGTAACTACTAAAACAGAAACTGTTTCTATAGCAGAAGAAACAGCACTTGCTTTTGCTAGTGGTAAATCAGACACAGTTGGTATTTCTGAGTCTTTAACTAAGGTAGTTCAGTACGTAAGGGCCTTTAGTGATACTCCTACTCTCAGCGATTCACCAGCAATTGCTTTTAGTACAGCGTTTGCTGACACTAGTACGTTAGCAGAAGCCTCTGTATTAAGTATAGAACCTGCAAAAAGCGACACGTTATCTTTTAGTGACGCACAAATCTTAGGGATAAACCCCGTTAAAAGCGATACCCTATCGGTATCTGATGCGCCAGCCTTTAGGCTTAGTGTGCCGCACTCTGATACAACAACGATATCCGAGGCAAAGGCATTAGCTGTAGCTAAACCAATACCTGCTGAAAGTGGTACGGTTACGTATACGGTCACGGTAGCATCTGGTACTAGTTCGTATGGCACGGGAAATAAATACCACATAGACGGTATAGTAAGCGCCGGTTTGATTTTAAATGAAGGATTTACATACACATTTGATCAATCTGATGCTAGTAATTCAGGCCATCCCTTTAGGTTCTCTACAACAGCAAATGGAACCCATAATTCTGGATCTGAATATACTACGAACATTACAACAAGCGGAACTCCTGGAAGTTCTGGAGCATTTACAAAAATAGTTGTAACTTCTTCTACGCCAGATTTACATTATTACTGTACGAACCATAGCGGAATGGGGGCGGAAACCTCAATACAAACAACGGGGGACACAACTTTTGCAGTAACAGTTGCTAGTGCAGTTAATTCTTATGGGTCAGGTAATAAGTACCACCTCGATGGAGTCATTACCCCCCTTGTACATTTAATTGCTGGGAATACATATACATTTGACCAATCGGACTCTAGTAATTCAGGCCACCCCTTTAGATTTTCAGAAACAGGCAATGGCACGCATGCTAGTGGGTCTGCTTATAGTACAGGTGTAACCGTTAATGGTACTCCTGGATCTTCTGGTGCCTACACACAAATTGCAACTACGGGCGAAACTCCATCTACGCTACATTACTATTGCACGAATCATAGTGGCATGGGAGATAGTGTTAAAGTGCAAACACTTGAAAATGTAGTTATGTCCGAATCGTTTAGTCGTGTAGCTACGTTTGTACGGGCTTTTTCAGATAGTTATGCACTTGATGACGTAGCAAGCCCTTCAGATGATTTAAGAACAGACGTACTTATTAACAAAGGGAATGTTGTAGGAGTAGGCGATAGCGATCCTACAATTGCTTTCTCAACTACTGCTGCAGATACCCCTACAATAACAGAAAGTCTCGCTTATTCTTTCTCAACATCCTTTAGTGAGACTATAAGTTTAGCTGATGTTTTTGTTTCTGGGGCTGGAAATCTTATTTTAGACAGTGCTTCTATCTCAGAAAGTTTAGCACATAGTCTTGGCAAATCATTATCAGATAGTGCTACAATAACAGAGTCGATAAATGTCGTGTTGATTTCCGGATCAAGTAGTGTTCTTAACACCTCTGCATTTAACACTAGTGTATTAAACTAAAATTGGAGAAATTTTATGATAAACGACGGTTTAAAACTTACAGGTAAGTTAAAAATTGCTCTTAACGGAGAAACTGTTCAAGAAGTCAATAACCTTGTGGTTACTGATGGAAAAGAATATGTTGCCTCTAGGATGAAAGATGCTACCGCAACTGCTATGTCTCACATGGCTATTGGTAGTGGTTCTACTGCAGCCGCAGCTGGTAATTCCGCTTTAGGAAGTGAACTAGGTCGGGTTGCATTAACAAGTACTGCTGTATCAGGCGCTGTTGTGACTTACACAGCTACCTTTGCTGCTGGTACTGGTACAGGTGCTGTGACTGAAGCAGGTATTTTAAATGCCTCTTCTTCTGGTGACTTACTTTGTAGAACTGTTTTTTCAGTCGTAAATAAGGGTGCGTCTGACTCAATGACAATTACTTGGACTGTAACAGTTAGTTAATTTTTAAGGAGTTAGCTAATGGCTGTTAAGTTTACCAACAACGCAGCAACAACACTTGCCGCAGGAATCAATAGCAGCGTCACAAGCATTGCTGTAACAGATGGTTCTGTCTTTCCTACCATAACCGGTAGTGATCACTTTTATGTAACTTTTGACGATACTACCAACAAGGAGATTGTAAAGGTAACAGCAAGAAGTGGT
>CESM01005515.1_pt1 | contig 26095 bp, 17 predicted proteins | sample 361421 | NCBI WGS metagenome assembly CESM01 (sample SAMEA2622219, study PRJEB7988) | marine metagenome | isolation source: saline water (ENVO:00002010), including | reverse complement strand
AAAAGCTTGTTTTTAGTATGAATATCAATGAACATTATTTCAAAACAAGTCCAGAAGATAGGAGTTTAAATACTGTAGAAAATGATTCGATAACATCACATTATGTAGTTATAAACACGGTTAATCGTTCTTATGAAAAGGAGAGTATGTGGAGATTAAGAATAAAATTTGGCATAGAGGGGAATAAATTAATGACATTACCAATTTATGCGAATGATCCAACTTTTCCTTCTGGTCATACTGTAAATGGGATTTCATATTATCCATGGTCATTAAATGAAGATGCGAAAAGTGGGAGAGATATGATAGTTGGTTTTAAAAGTATGATGTATTCTGGAGAGTCAGGTTGTATTATATCTCAACGTATGCGAGATATAGTCAAGATCGATTATATACGTATAGAGTTACCACGAGTTTTAATAGAGTCTATTCCAAATTTCAACCATATATTGAATATTAGTATTGATGAGTTATCTGGATTTAGTAATACATATATACCAAACAATGATGATATTAGTTTTGTAACAACTTTAACGGAGACTACACCAAGTTCATTGGTATATACATCATATGCGAATATGTATTTCAAATCTTCAATAAATTTACAGTCCTTAAGTTTAAATGTAACAAATGCACTATGTAATCTTGGAGATTTTGATAGTTTATCGATATGTCATATTAGAATAAATAATATGGGGCGATTAGAAATTATAACAGATGATATTCCAGAATCTTTCAATAAAACACATAGAGTATTATTACCGAATATAAATCTTACATCTGAAACGGCGAATTCGAATATGGAGTATGAACATACGTGTACAGTAATTGATGGATATATACGTGATGCAACTGTAGTAGTACGCGAATTAAATGGGAACATTATATGTAAGTTAAAATCAGATTCTGGCGGGATATGTATACCGAAATTCAAAAATGGTTCGAAGGTGCTTATATTTAGTGCGAATGGTGGTATCGATATTTCGTACAATAAACAGAATGTTATAGAGTTTAGGTCTATATATCTACCATCTTCTTCAATAAATGAACCATTAAATATAACGCCATTAACAACGCTTGTAACAGATTATGTGGTGTATATAGAAAGAAATAATAGAGAGATTTCTCAAAAGTTTGTATTAGATGTTTATAGAAATTTCAAGAATATTTTATCTGTAGAGGGAATAAACAGTGATTATATTGCAACAAATAATATTAGGGCGGCTGTGATATCTTATAGAATAGTATCAATAATAAAGGTAGCAAATACATTATTGAAAAGTTTTACAGATTATATGCCAAATAGTTCATATGTAACAACAAAATTAGCTTTAAAAATTTTGGACAAAAGTTTTGATATGCTTAACTCAGATATATTAGAGGAATTTCTTGATATGCTTATAAATGAACAAAAAGGGCACCATAACTTGAAAGATTATAGAAAGATAAAGAAGAGTGTGACAGATTCTCTGATAAATCATATGTGTTTTGATAAAGAGGAGTTATCTTTTGAGTTATTGGGAAAGGCATCTTTGGTATTACATAATGATTTAGAGAAAAAGAGTGGTAAGATTGTATTATTTGATGAAAAAATTAAAAGTTATGATGAGATTGTAGATATAAGAAGACAGATAGATCCTGAAAGTGGAGATATAATTCCTGATTTGCCGGTAATGGAGGTAAGATTGGAATTATCAGATAATATGTCAGATGTTTTAAAATATAATATTGAACGTGTAAGGACGATATTGAGTTCTATAATAACAAGTTATTTGCCAATGATAGAGGAAAAAGCGCAATCAACTATAAAGATAGAGGAAAAAGAGTTTGATAAAATGTATGGTATAAGTAGATCGTATTGGAATGATAGAAGGATTGAAATCAATTCATTATTTATGAATAACAAGATAGATGGTAGGTTTAGTTTAAATGGAGTAGAATGTCATTTGTATACAATAATATTATTACGCGAAATATTGAATATACTAGGTTATAATAAATTAGAGTGTAAATTTGAGAATGAAATAATGGGTTTTAGTCTAAATCAGTATTCAAGATTAAGTTTTGATACTTTAGAGTGTTTAGAAAATATGGGTTATATTGTGAATTATGATTCGGTGTTTTTGAAGGATACTGATATTATTGATGATATAAAATTAAAGGGGTTAAGTCTAAGATTTTTGAATGAGAGATATGAGAATGAAATAAGAGTTTCTCGAGGTGATAAAAGGATTTATGTGGGTGATAGTGATTCTGTTTTAGATTTTGGTAAAAATAAGCCTATAGAGTGTGTAGAAGTAGTAAAAAATACACCTATATATGATTTGCGCGATAAATGTTCAATAAATAGTTTGGATCTTTTATGTGAAAAAGAGAGTATAACTATAAAATTGTTGATTGAGTCAAGTATAGGTGGAACAGTATATTTACAGCCTCGGTTAACATTAGACAATATATTTCAGGAGTCGAAAGAGCCTATAAGAAAGAAGGTAAGGAATGGTTTAAAGAATATTGTGAGTTTAGAATTTAGGAATAATATAGATTTGATAAAAAATGGGACTCATAAATTGAAGGTAGAAATTGAGTTTTACTTTGGATCTTTTAGTACACATAAGGTAACTTTGGTGAATACATATTTGATAAAGAATGCAATAGAATGGATGAATCTTCCTATATTAGAATTTAGAAATTCAATAAGTGGTTTAGAAGAGTTAGAGAGATTAGAAGAGTCCACCTTATATAATGAGAATAGAGCTTATTCAGAGCCAGTATTAATTGAAGAGCAAACAGAAGCAATAGATGGAAATGGGGATATAGTGGCGAATGATAGTAATAATTTGCCAGAAAGTTTTTCAAAAAATATATTAAAGGTGGTTTATAGTGGAGCGAATGCCTATTTATTAAAACACAATGGGTTTATCATAGTGGATAATGGAGGAGTGGAGATAAGTAGTGTTACAAATTTGGCCCGGTCTTATGATCTGATTGTCGGCGGAACAAGTGTATTTGTTCTATCTGATAATGGCGTTCATGCGTATAATATAGCTGATGGAACTTTAAGGGTAAGCTATACAAGTAATATTGGCAAATGTTGGTGTGGAACATATTCCGATGTTAGTAATACATTAATTATATTCATGGATTATTATCAATATGAGGCTGGAGAGATACGTGTATTAGATATAGATATTGATAATAGTGGAAGTATGACTATAATGGAAGTAAGTAGAATGAATATAGATAGAATAGATTTACCATATAGAGCAATTTGTAATACTGAGACAAAATTAGAGAAGGTATATCTGATAAATCGTCAAAAGAATTATCTAATGCAAATAGACTTTAAAGATCCAAATTTACCAGTAATTGAAGATAGTTATTCTTCTGATTTAATGAAAGAACCTCGTTCGCTTGTTTATATTGAGTCGAAGAATCTACTAATAGTTGGATGCTATATATCAAAAATGGTGTTAGTGTTCAAAACTGATTTATCGTATTCGGTACCATTATTAATAAGAGCGATTGGTATGATAAATAAGCCAAGTGATATGACATATTACGAGGATGGTTTATCTTTAGATCTTTATGTTTGTACGAATGAAAAGAGTAATAAATCAATAGATAAGATAAGGTTGTATGATAACGAGGGTGATTTACAGGTATTTAATCAACCGATAATGTATAGATTGAATAAAGAGATAGGATATAATAGCATATATTATGATGGGAATGATAATATAATATGTATTTCTTATGGGAGTGGGGATGTAAGTGGGGTGATTGATAAGTATGATAGTGATGATTTTGATTCATCAAATGTGGGTTTTCCATATATATCGGAGATAGATTGTAGCGGAAAAGAATATGAGATATATTCTATAAATAGGGATATAAGTGGATATCACATATTGGAGTTGGATAAAATGTACGATGATAGTAATATAAATTTAGAGATAGATGGTAAGAATCGTAGGGTATTGAATAAAGATTTACAGATAACATATACAATAAATATGACAAGTCAAATTTTGCTTGATAAAAAAATATAAATAAGAGTATGCTTGAGAGTAAGTGGTTTGGTGCTCTATTTACATTAATAATAAATATGGGTTCAGGATATGTACTTGGTGATGTTCAGAGACTAGTAAGTGGTGTGTTTTCATTAAAGTTGATGAAATGGTTTGTTGTATTTGCGATATTGTTTGCTTCAACACAGGATTTTGTAGTAGCACTCTGTACATCAATATTATTTGCGGTAATAGTGTGGGGTTTATGTGATGTAAAGAGTGAAGTATCTTTATTACGTGTTAGAAAGATTCTAAGAAAAAAATTATTAGATATAGATGAAAGTTAAAAAAAAGTCAAATAGATAGGTATAAAATTTTTAAAGTTACCATAAAAGTGTAATGTAGCAGAGTTATCAAAGAAGAAGGGTATATTAGGGTTATTTAATATATTCCATGGTACTTTTGTGATTTGATATTTGGGGAGTATGTGTTTAATAAATGCTGGTTGTTCATAACAGGGGTGTATTGCGAAAGGCATATTAGATTTCCATTGGTTTGTGTTATGATCTAACCACCAAAATGAATGATATTTATTATAGTAGAGTTGTAACCATTCTTCAGTAATTTTGCGACCATTATGATTATTTCGAACAAACCATACTCCAGCACAGAAGTGTGAGAAGGGATTATCGCCACTCATAAGAAATGTATCTGTGGATTGAATAAGAGAAATAAGTTTTTTGGGGTTATGTATAACAGCATCAGAGTCAAGCCATAAAATTCCGTCAAATTGTTCTAATAGTTGATTTGTAATTTTAACTTTTACCCAATATTGTGAGATAGTGTTATCATCCTTAGCTCTAATATATTTAAAATCCTGTATATTTTTACAGATCGATTTATTTTTATCCATTAAGTTTTCAAGAAATAGGTGATGTCTATTGTCATATTGTAAAACACAAATAACCATTGATTTCTTTTATTTGAATGCGCTTTATATTAAGTAAGAATTACAATAATAAGATAATGAGATTGTATATATTTGTAACGTTAATGGGATTATGTTCTTCTCTTATGGCTCCGACCAGAATGAAAAGGGATCCTTTATCAAACAAAATAATTATGAATGATACGCCCTCAAATTTGATTTTGTTGAGTAGTAAAAGTGTGCCAGAAGGTTTAAGTGATAGTGAGAGTGATAGTGCGGAAAAGAGGATGGAAAGAAATAGCAGACGGGGTCGGATTTGGACAATATCAGATTTGTATAAAAATGTAGAGGATAAGAAGGTGTCATTAGCTGTATTTTCTGAAGATAATGATAGTAATAAGGTAAATGTATTGGATATTAATGGGGAAGAGCATTCTGTGAATTTATTAAAAGCAGATTTACCAACATTAGTAGATTTATTTCGTAAGAATGATGTACGTTTTGCGGTAAGATCAAATGGTTCTAATGGACTATCTGGTTTTTTGTCAGGTGTAGGAAATATTTTTATTCCGGCTCTGTTATTATCTTTTATCTTTTTTAGTTTTAGAAATAATGGCATAAATGGGATGGGTGGTTCAGGTGGGGGACCTTTTGGAAATATGCAGAATGTGGGTAATCTAAATGTAGAGACAAATACTGGAGTGTCTTTTACAGATGTTGCTGGTTGTGATGAATCAAAGCTTGAGTTAATGGAGATTGTAGATTTTTTGAAATATCCTAAGAATTTTACGGATATTGGAGCGGTATCTCCACGTGGTGTATTATTAGAGGGTCCACCAGGAACTGGTAAGACGTTGCTTGCAAGAGCTGTTGCTGGGGAGGCAGGAGTATCATTTCTTTCTACAACTGGTTCAGAATTTGTGGAGGTGTATGTGGGTGTTGGTGCAAGTCGTGTAAGAAAGATGTTTAAAGATGCGAAAAAGAATGCGCCATGTATAATATTCATAGATGAGATTGATTCGATTGGTAGAAGTCGTTCAGGTGGAGGTCCTGGTGCGAATGATGAGCGTGACCAGACATTAAACCAGATATTATCGGAGATGGATGGATTTTCGGGGAACACAGGAATAATCGTATTAGCTGCTACAAATAGACCGGATATTTTGGATTCAGCGTTACTTCGTCCAGGAAGATTTGATAGGCGTGTGCCAGTTGGGTTACCTTCAAAAGCGGGTAGATATGAGATTTTGAAGGTTCATTCTCGGGACAAACCTTTAGCTGACAATGTTCATTTGGATGAGATAGCGGCAAGAACGATTGGTTTTTCGGGAGCGTCTTTAAAAAATTTGATGAATGAAGCGGCAATTGTAGCAGTAAGAAATGGTAAGAAAATGATAGGTTATGATGAGATAGATTATGCGATAGATAGGATAACCGTAGGAATACAGAAGCCGATTGGTCCAAATGTACGAAAGGAGTTAGTAGCGTATCATGAGGCAGGACATGCGGTTATGGCGGCATTAACTCCTGGTTATGATAGTGTAACGAAAGTAACAATAGTACCACGTACTAATGGAGCGGGTGGATTTACACTATTTACTCCATCCGAAGAAAGAATGGAGAGTGGTTTGTATAGTCAAAATTACTTAAAATCGCAATTAGCGGTTGCACTTGGTGGGCGTGTAGCTGAAGAATTAATTTATGGAGAAGAAGAGATAACAACAGGAGCATCAGGGGATTTACAGAATGTACGTGATTTAGCAAGACGCATGGTAACTCAATGGGGTTTTAGAAATAATACAGGTTTGGATGATTTTCCAATAGCATGGGATCCAAGTGAGCCTTTGGGTTATGGTGTGCCATCTCTTTTATCTTCAGAAACAGAAAATGAAATAGATTATGAGATACAGATGATTGTAAAACAAGCATATGATATTTGTAAAGATACTTTGATAAAAAATATCAAACTATTGGAAGATGTTAAGGAGGCTTTAATTGAACATGAAACAATAACTGGAAAAGATGTAGACGATATTATAAAAAAATATAGAGAGACTAAGTAATGGACACAAGTTTAAAAGAAGTTATTGGTATAATAATAAAATGTATAGTACTTGTGTTAGTTATATCTATATTAATTATATTGTTCAAAAGAATATATCATGAGAGTTATATGAATAAAGAGGATAAAAAGCAAAAGGTTAAAAAGGGAAATGAATATGGTGATGAAACTTTTAAACTGGGTGAAGAGTTTAAAAAACCAGTATTATTGGGAGATATAGTAAAGATGTTTAGTATGAATTATAAAATAAGAGGGGAGATGGATAGATGATTAGGTTTTTATGTGTGTTGTAGGGTATGAATTATAAATTAATTTGTTGTTTCCATTTTTGTGAAATATCCTGCCAATTAATTTCTTTACCATACATATCATTCCTGATTGATTGTATTTTATTGTCATCTTTTAAAATTTCAATAATTTTAATACCGACATTTTTCATATCTTCTGGCTTATCTGGGTCACCAGGAAGATGTATTCCGTTACGTTCAGAGAAGACGTTATAGTCGCTCAATATTGGTATACATCCTGCACAAGTACTTTCCCGAATAGAAATACAATCAGTTTCTGCAGAGGTTTTTGAAAAGTATAGATGAAATGAAGATGTATGTTTTTCTTTAATAATGGTGTCAAGATTTTGCCTTCCGTGGTCATAAACACCTGGCTGATTTAAAAGTGGTTTCATATGTTCTTTAAATTGTTTATCACGTACGTCTTTCATTCCATAATAAATATGAAATGAAGCCTTTGGTTCATGATACTTTATAAATGGCCATAAAAATGTAAGTATCTGAGCAAGCCCTCTTGTATAACAAGATGTCCAACAAAAACGGAATTGGTCTCTTTCAATATTGGTATTTGGTAGGTAAAAGTCTGAGACTCTAACTCCATTTGGTATAACGATTAATTTTTGTAAAATTTGGTCAGAATGAGTGTTATTATTATGTTTGATGGCATCTTTATGAAAATTACTTCTTGCTATAAATTTGGTAACTTTGTCAATATTGTTGAGACAAGTTGGATGTAATGGGACGATATCATGAATATCAACAATAATTTGTTTAGCTTTAACTGGCCAAGATAATAATGGGTGAGTTCCATAATTTCTCCAGAGGATGAGGGTATTATACTCTGTTGAACATTTAAAATTCATATAGTGAACATAATTACCGTTAGAAGTATCTCGATTTGTTAGTTCAATAGTGATTGGGTTAAAATCTCCATATACACAAACAGATAGACCAAGACTGGTCCAGTATTCTACAAGATATTTGACTGCTTGTTCTGAACCTCCTAGATTAGTGTCGTAAGGGGACCATTGATTGCCATTTGTGCCTAAATAATAAACAACATCGTATTCTGATTGTGTTGTATTACTGATTTGTAATATAGTGTTATATTTATCGATAAATTTTTGAGGAATAAAATGAGTATTATTATTACTAATTTTTCGAATGTTTTGATTATCTGTCTTAGACCATTCGGAATGAACGATTAGTTGTCTTTTATTGTATGTATTGTTTGAATGAATAAGTTGTACAACTGTTTTTTTGGGATCTAATTGGATTAAGTCTACTTTGTAATCATTAAGAAATGATCTTTCTTCAGCGTGTTTTTTGGTCGAATCATATTTAGCACCAGAATCTAGAAATTGTCTTTTGTATGCAAGAGAGTTATTAACAGTATGATTGTTGGCGAATTTTCGGAATTGATATATAGCCTTAATATCAGTTTCATAAGCGATATGGTTTGAACATCCGGCGGCAAAATAACGATTATTCCTAAGAGATATAACAGCAGTTTCAACGCGTGTTGGAGGATAGTAATCATCATCATCCATACAAACAAGATAATCAGAAGTAGCGATATGATTAGTAATATTTCGCAAATATCCAATATTTTCATAGTTATCTTGATTTGTTTGAATTTCCCAGCCTTTTTCAATTACTAATGAGTGTGTAATATGTACAGCATCAATAGTAATATTTTGTAATTGTGTGTATTCATGAATGATAGTTTGAATAGTATTGTTCATATCATTTTGGGACCATGATTTATCAGCTGAAACAATAACCCATTGTTTTATTCTGGATAAGTATGTTTGTTCTATAATACAATTGGCTAATACAGATAAAAATTTGTTTCTGGAAAGTACAGTTGGAGTTAATATACTAACGGTTTCCTTTTCTATCATCATAGAATCTCGTTTTCTTTTTTCATCTCTTTTACCTTTCTTACCCATAATTCATTATTGAGTGTTTGTTTTATATAGATACAAAATAAATCTAAACAAATATATGGAGGCAACAGTATCTACTGCATTTATTTACGCAATATTAGGCGGTGTATTATCAGTATTTAGTTTGATTTATTACCAAAAGACGAAAGATCCAGAATTTAAAAGGAAACCGATATATTATGCTGGAATATTTTTCATTGTGGCGAATATAATATATTATATGTATTTACCAAATGATATAACTGGACAACTAAAAGTAAAGAATGTATTTTCTCCGAATGTGTTAGAAATGAAAACAGGACAACCAACTTTCTAAGGATTTTTTCACCCTGTACGGTAACTTATAATCTTCATTAAAGCTAATGATTGCAGTCTTATTATTATTAGTAATAGTTGTACTGTTATGTTTAGGTTTTTACGGATATATATATTATATTAAAGAATTAAAAGGGCGATTAGAATCAAATAAGGGATGTCCTGCATGTCCTGCTTGTCCTGATTGTCCTGCATGTAATGTAAAATGTCCGGTATGCCCATCATATCCTGCTTGTCCAGATGCATCTGTAAGTAAATCATCTATAGCGGGAGCATCGAAGGAAAATGAGAAATATGAACGAGTGAATAGAGTAACAGAGGCACCGGTAGGTATTCGTGAAAATGATTTTGATGGAGGTTTTAACTTATGGTTAAAAAACTGTAATGATGTGTGTAAAATATGTAAGGGGAGAGGTTATGATAACTGTGATGATGGGGTTTGTTCAAATTGTAACAAAGAATATTATGATAGATTAAGTTAAAAATCTAAATAAATTGTATTTAAGTAGAATAAGATGAAAGTACGGAATGTAATACTACTTAGTGTATTAGTATATATAATATTGTTCGTAAGATATCTGTTTCAGTTTCCTTCAAATGAAACAATATATATAGAGGATCAAAAAGTGAAAGTAATCAGAAATGATGATAGGATGACAATATATGAGTATCCACCTACAATAAAATATAAGGGGTCTATATTATCTGAGTTAAGATTACATCGTTGTTTTTATTCAAGACAATTTCATTGTACTGCTCCATCAAATATGCAAATACAAATTGTAGTATTTTCTCCTGAACAAACTAAGAATCTTTATCCGAATACGCACTTATTACGTTTATCGCAAACGAGTCCAATAAATGTAAATAGTCCTCAGTTGGATAAGTATCCAAGGTTTAAATTCGCAGAATATGCGGAAGTACCTATAATAGGTGGGCAATCGTTTGTATTGCCTCGAGGATGGTGGATATTGATAAATAGTCCATCTCATATAAAAGTTAAAAGTTTCTGATATTTTAAACTTTCTTAGAGGAAAATCTGTATATGTATTACGGAATGGTAACTTTTAGTTTCAATTCATTTGGAAAAGTTAAATTATTAATATCAAGATTATCAAAATTAACAACGAATGCTCAATTATGTTTATTTCAGGACAAGTGTGAATTAATATACGGAAGTTCTCGAATAAAAACAGATGTGAGTATAGTAGATGGTGTTTTACCCGATGAGGGTGAATATTTTATGATAAATTTGGTGAATTTGCATCATATTATAAAGAATATTCCAGCAACAAGTAAGTTTATTTGTAAATGGGATCATAAAGATGTCTTAGAGATTTGTACAAAAGTTCCAATAAGGAACAATAAATGTAATAAGTCAATAAGATTACAGGTAAAACCATTAGAAATAAGAGATGAAGGGATATATTTCACAAATAAGTGTTATTATTCTTCTTCAAAAACAAGTGCTAATATACATCATTTAATTTGGATAATGGAGAAAGTATGTTCAAATTTTGAGGAAGTGTTATTATTATTTAATGATGATAAATTAAGGATAAAGGGTTATGAAAGCGAATATGAGTTTGAATCGGAGATAGTTTTAGACAATAAAATAGGTAATTTTTCTGTAAAAATAGATTCTGTTAAATTTCTACAAGAACTATGGTTATTAGAATGGAATAATTCATGTGTGTGTTTTTTTATAGAACCAAAAACTCTTGAGTTATATGCTATTTCAAAATCAGATAATGAAGAGGTTTTATTAATGCTCAGATAATAAGATTATATAATATATTGTATAATGAAGATTAAAGATCCGAAGATATGGGGTCCTCCTCTATGGGATATATTACATTATATAACATTCAATTACAATCCGAAAGATGCTAATAAGGTAGAGCGTATATTTACGTTTCATTTGCCAAATTTAATGCCATGTATTCATTGTAAGAATCATTATAAGGCTTATATAAGGGAAAATCCGATAAGGCTCCGAACTCGAGAGGAATTAAGTCGTTGGTTAGTAAAAATACATAATTTAACAAATAAACAGTTAGGAAAGAAACATATGAATTATCCGAATGTAGTATTAAAATATAGTAAACCTTACGCAAAGGAAAGAGTAAAAAATTCGTTTATAAAATGGACGAATATAATGCGTGACAATGTATTATATGGTACACAAACATGTCAAAAAAGCTATAGTATATTTGTATCATATATATTCCGGTTAAGTTAAAGCATTTTCTTTTCAACAACATTTAAAAGAATTTCATAAAGTTTTTTGAAGATTTTGCCTTCTTTTTTTTCACCGATCATTGGAATATCAACTGCATCATTGAGTTCTTCAAGAAATGCATCTTTAAAACCTTCAGTACCTAACATAGTAAGTAATTGTTTAACCATTTCTCTTCTTTCAGGGTCATCAACTTTGACATCAAGTTTAACCATTTTTAATAAATATAAGAACTAATATTAAATTGATATTTTAACGCAGTTAAGATTTTTGGAAGTATAAAATATTTTGTTCACGGTAACCTTTTCCATCAAGTGAGGTAGCTTTTTTTAATTCAAGTCCTTGACGACCCATATCATCAATGAATTTTTGAACATCTATTCTTTTAAGAGTATGTGTTTGAGTTCTTATTTTAGGTTTGTCTTTGAATTCAAATATTTCGTCAAAGAGTGCTTTATGTTTTTTAAGTTTAAAGTTTGCTTTGTAGATAAATTTTTTGAAATGCACAGTAGATTCTGTTATTCTATTTTTAACATATTTTTGTGGATCAATACCTCTAAATGGACTAGCAGCATCTAAAATGGGATCAAATTTTTCCATGTCAACAACATGAACTACAAACCATCCTTTTGGTTTTAGCCATTTACGTATATTTTTCATTAATTGTTTGCTATTAAGATAGTATATTGTAAAATAGTAACAAGTAATATGGCTAAATGAAGAACGTTCGAAGAGATCATCATTATCGACATTTTTTTGAATAAAACGGGGTTGATTATCAACATTACCGATACGTTTTTTGGTTTGTTCAAGCATAGCGGAAGACTTATCAATTCCGGTTAATTCTAATGAATCAATATTTTCATTTGTTAACCATCTCATATGATCACCGCCACCGCATCCAATATCTAATAGTTTTGGATTTGAATAATCAAATAGTTCTGTTTTTTCGATAAGATCTTTCACTTCAAATTTACTTCTATCGACAATCATATCAGAGATTAAGTTAGAATATACCGGAGCATAAAAATTGTCATATGCTTCCTTAGCTCTAACTCTTTGAATAGGATTTTGAAAACTGTCAGTATAATATGTATTTTTTCTTTTCCATCTGACGGCAATGGTTACGATGATTAGAGTTGTAATAATTAAGAACCATATTTTCCGACCAAGTCCAGCAAGATATTGATTATTCAATATTACTACAGTCATTACTATATGAATGAATTTTATCTGATTAAAGTTGCGAATATGATATTGATGAAAGTTTGTTCATATTTTCAGGACCGGATGTAAGATTAACACTCGGAACGGGTTCATCAAAACTGATTGATTTTTCAGATTCACTATCATTTAATGATACAATATCAGCAGAATATGAATCTAATATATTGGTCTGATCAGCTCCTCCAGTAGTATTATCTGGAATAGGGAGTACTACTTCTTTAATCTCAACAGGTTTAGATTCTGGAGATGTATATTCAGGAGTAGGTGCTGATTCAGGAGTAGGTATTGATTCAGGAGTGGGGGGTGATGTTAGAGGTGGTGTAGAAACAGGTGTTAGAGGTGGTGTAGAAACAGGTGTTGGAGCGGGTGTTGCCGGTGTTGCCGGTGTTATATCCATAGGAGGATTTATATCATCGGTATCATCCTTAATTTCATCATCTTCCGATAATCCCATTCCACCTCGAATACGTTTATTTAATTTTGTGGGATTTGATTCATCGTCATCAAATTCTTCTTCAACATATTCTTTTACATGTTCTAATAACAATTCTCTTACAGGTAACATATCTTCAATAGTTTCAACAATACATGATTCGATTTTTTTCTCAAACATATTTGTATTTTTTTGATATTCGATAGAATCTTTTGATTCTGAGAATAAATAAGCAAATTTCCATACTTCTCTACCACTATTTATAAATGCTTGAAAAATGAAATCTTCTATAGTTGGAAGTTTTAATTCTGATTTAGATGTTGATTTATGATGCTGAATCACAGCAAGTATTTTTGTATGTATTATAAAAACTCCTTGTAATAGCTCTTCTAAATAATCACATTTGGATTGGGCAATCATTGATCGAGAAAATTGTTGTATATCAGAATCTTCCCATTCAGGAATTTTCTCAAGTTTTTCTTGGAAAGTAAATAGTACTTTCTCATCTTGATGAGAACTAGCACATTCATCTTGTGCTTCTTTAAATAACTCGATAATCTTTCCCGAAAATGGTGATTTTAGCTTTCGCACAAAACGTTGTGTGTATTCTTTTTTAGCATCAGTCAGACATGCTGCATCAAAACGCTCCATTATATATTCATTATTATAATTTTATAAGATGATTTATGCCGCTAACATTAAGCCAGATACGATATATATTGAATTTTGGGTCTCCAATATATAGTCGTCTGTATCATTTGGAGAATCACTTGTAATTTTATACATTGATTGTAATGGCGATGTATATTCTTCTTCATTTTTAAACAAGAATTTATCACCATCTGGACCATTACGTGCTATTTTACATAATTTATTACAACTTGTAAGATAGTAATCAAGACAGATCGGTTTTTCTAAATTTATTGATAATTCAGAAGATTTAATTAGCGCTTTTGCCGAAGGCAATTTCTTTATTGACATCTCTTCTAATTCTGACATAATAGTATATAATTTATATACTATCTAATCTTAAAAACGCACTTAAAGACATAATACGATTACAAAACAATGGCAGAAACAAAAAACACCTTATTGTTAAATTCTTTGTTAGAATATTTTGATAGAAAAATAAATATGGAATCATTGGTTGAGATATTACAGGATAGATCTCTTGTATCTTTAAGAATGATAGACTGGTTTGTTACAAAATATGCTAGAAAACATTCAACATATTATGTAGTAGAAGGTAAAAATTTTTCTGTATATACAAATTATAAATCTCAATTAAAAGCGTATTCAAAAAAACAGATGGATCCTTTTTGTAGAAGAGATAGAGTTTTGTTAAGTAAACATGGTAGTGAGATTATTACGACAATTGGGCAAATGAATTTTTTTAGATGGGCTATAGAGAATCGTATACTAAAGTATATATACGATAACTATGATATTCTTGATAAAGAGATGAAAACGGATAATAAACAGTCTCTTTCAAGAAAAAAAACTCCTGCAAATATACCAAAGCGGTCTTTTACTCGAACTAATACATCAACTGTTGTAAGCTTTGATTAAAATCAAGTTTGTTAAAATCAATCTGATTTGGTATATTATCAATAAGGTCTTTGATTGTCTGAAATACTATGAAAATATCTTGAATTGTATATCCATTTTCGACCCAGTTATTTATTGATGACTCAAGTATATGTCTTATTTTTATCAAAATTGTAATTATATCTGATTTATTATCTTCTTTTTTTACTGTTGAAGGTACTTCACTTATATCTTCTAATAAATTTAGTAATAACTGATTTGATTGTTTATTAGTCTCTGGATAAGTCTCTGGAATACTACCTACTTCAAACAAAACATTTGAAGCAACAATTGTAATAATTGGTATTAATCCGAAGACATTCAAATTTGTTTCGATTTTTTTCAGAAAGCGTTGAATAAATTCATTAATCAGTATTTTACTCATATCATTTGTATTTGAATCCATATATTATTCAATATATCTTAAGACAAGTTAGAATCACAATTACCTTACAGGGGGCGATCTTTTTTCTATTTAAAAGTTGTTATAGTATAATATGTCGCACGATGTTACTGAAATCGTGAAAAGACGTAAAATGACTATGTACGCAAATATGACGAAAACATCCAGACGGGATGCAATGGAGAATATGTCCTATTCAGAAATTTTCGTAATGCGTAGAACATATGAATTCCTTATAGATACATATGTCATATCTGGTATATTTACAAGTGGACCAAAAGAAAATTGGCAAGTTTCTTTCGAGACGATAGACGGGAAAACATTAGGAATTGATTCAGTAAGAACAAATGAACATGGATATATTACATCAGCACTAGATTTACCAGATGAATTAAAAATATATAAAATAGAGGCAAGATGCGTTGATGCCATTGGTAAGGATTCTCTTAATGGTCAATTTTCAATTATTGGTGAAAATCTAAGTACGATTCTAAAAAATACTGATAAGTCGTTTTATGCTTCTCAAATATCCACCATTTTTACGGACGGTATAAAAGATGATAGTACATTAATACTAAATCAGGATAGCATAGGGTCATATGACTATTTTGATCAATTGAAATATGTATATCAGAGCAAATTAGATATATATGATGTAAATACGAATCCATATGACATAACAACTTTACCGTTTATTGCAGTCAATACCTCACAATTAAGTTTGTCATTAACAGCGCTTATTTATGGATTACAATATTTGTTTCCCGACTATTTAGAAGCATATATACGAAAAGATATATATAACCACATTATATCAAGTGGTTCAACAAATATAGAAATATTTAATCAAAATTTTGTAGAAGGTCTTATATCGGATATTACAAATAATCTAGTGAGTACAGGAGCTACAATTAAAGATCCTAATACCGATTTACAATATGCCACAAGTACAATTTTGACAGGAACAAATGATAATGCTGGACCAGGATTACTGGCTTATCACGCTGGAATTTTAGATTGTATTTATAGTATTTCAACTTATAACAATTACGATTTAGATTCAAATGTAGGTCAATCGGTTGTCGATATGCATATAGCTCTTGATTCAATAAAGAAACAATTAGATACATCTGGAATTAATCTAACAAAGGATGCGAATGATTTATATGTGATACCACACTCAATTGATACAGCTACCTTTCAACAAGGTATAGACAATCAATTCAACACCTTAAGTAATGAGACATATACTTATACACCCTATGCGTCAGAAGATAGAAGAGTTATAAGATTGTCTGGTACATTTTGTAATGGACCAAAATTAAATTGGAAAGTTACAATTTTTAATACATCTGGACAAACAGTGCAGACAGATATTTATACTAAAGCGGATGGCACAATAGATGAAGTGAGTTTAGCTTTGAATAAGGATACACGGATTATAAAGGTAACGGCGGAATGCGTTGATAACAGTGGTAAGGATTCTTTAACCGGAAAAACTTCAAGAATTGGAGATAAATTATCGGCATTAGTTGAAATAAAGGAGGATATTACTTTTTATACCTTTTATGCATCACAAATATCAACACTATTTACATCAAGTCTGAAAAATCTAACTATGGCTGAGTTAAATAATTTTAGTGATTTAAAATCAGATTTTCTCAAATCGCTTGGTTTTGATGATTTAATAGCACAAGGGATTGATGTCATGGATACGAATCCATATGATGTCACTTTGAATCCATATATTGCGAATAAAATTTCGATTGTAAATGCAGAGTTAATAGGAGTATTATCTGGGTTAACGGAATTATTAGATAGTGAGTCACTTTTAACAGATAAAACTTATCTTGATATTCAGGTTAATGATGGATTATATGGTATAATTAAAGCCCGTATAGATCAGGATAATTTTGCTAATATTAACTTAACAGACACTGCTTTTATTGACGATATTATAAGCTTGGTAGGAACTATAAATAATGTGAGTATCGATAATAATACAGCTAATAGCTATTCGAATAATGTAAAAAAAATTGTTGAGTTTATTCGTAGTTACAATAATTATGATACAACAGGTGGAGATGTCCAGGCAAGTATTGTGAGTATACATAAGGCACTTCAAGCATTTGAAAATACTTTAGCTAGTACTCAAATTGATTGGAACAATATATCTGACGTTTTAGATAGTAAAAAAGTTGAAGTTGATAATGAGTCCGCAGCAGATGCAAATCTGTATAACTTCCCAGAATTTGTACCGATATTAGACTCAACTCAAACTATAACAATTTCGGGTATTTTTTCAGGTGGACCCAAAGTAAACTGGCAAGTTGTATTTTCATATTTGTCCGGAGGAATAATAGATGTATTAGATGTCAATGGTAATCCATTATCACTCACAACTGATTCAAATGGTTCTGTTACAAATATAACTTTTAATCTTCCAACAAGTACACAGATATATAAAGTTACAGCAAAAGCACCAACATCTGGTGGATCGGATAAGTTAACCGGGAATGATTCAATTGAAGGAGAGAGCATATCAACTATTGTAACAACAAACGATACATTTTTCTATGCTTCACAAATATCATCACTTTTTGTTACAAGTTTAAAGAATGAATTAACATTGGATCTTACAACATATGAGACATTTAAGCAAGCATTTGAAGAAAAACTTGGAATATATGATCCAAATGGTGATGGATTTAATTCAAATCCATATGATGTTTCATTGAATCCGGCATTTGCGAATGAAATATCCTTATTGAATCTTTCTTTATCGACATTAATATCTGGATTGTCAACTGTATTCGATTCAAGCAATGTTGATAATTCAGAAATACTGAATGGGATTTACGAACAAATATCAACATTTACGGCAGGATCTCCAGTAACGATAAGTATCTTAAGCGATAAAGATATTTTTATTAATCCAATAGTTACGGATATAGGTAATGGTAATAATTATGTAGATACAGCAGCTGTAGATGCTGTTAAACTAGAAACGGAAGCATTAGCGAAGGGTGTATCTTTTATAAATGAGTATAACACATACTTATCTACTGGTGGTGATATATCAGGAAGTCTACTGAATATGCATAGTGCTTTTGAATCAGTTAAAACTGTATTAAGTACTCCAGCAACTGATTTAACGGATCTAGGTGCTTTTGAGTCAGGAATTGTTGCGAATATTCCAAGTGTAAGCTCTTATACTTTTCCATATTATGAACCGACTGTAGAATCTTCAAGTTTGATTCCAGTAAATATTGTTATCGGTTTTTTCTCAGGGGGTCCAAAAGTTAACTGGAAAGTTACATTTTCATATTTATCTGGTTTTGAAGTTAGTAATGTAATATTTAGTGGTGATAATGGACAATTCACTGATACGAATGGTTCTATTTCCGCGACATTTAATCTTCTTCCAAGTACCGAAATATATAAGGTTACTGCGACATCAACCACTTCTGGATATGATGCTTTAACTGGTGTTCCAATTTTATCAACTACAGAAACGCATAGTATTTCAACAATTTTAACACCAGAATTGACAACATTTTATGCCTCACAAATATCTAATTTATTTGTGACAAGTATAAAATCAGAAACAGATTTAGATTTGGCAAGATATCAACAATTGAAACAAGCTTTTGAACAAAAGCTTGGAATATATGATCCTAATGGTGATGGTATAAATACAAATCCCTATGAAATAACGGTGAGTCCTGCTTTTGCGAATACTATTTCAGTATTAAATTTGTCTTTAACGGCATTGGTATTAGGATTAGATACATCTTTTGATGGCTCTGCAATCTCTGTTTCAACTCCAATGTTATTAAGTTCAATTTATGAAGAAATTATGTCTAGTTCTGATGCGACTATTAATTTATCTTTACTAACAACTCCGACTTTTATTGATGATATTATTGATAATGTAGTTGATAATACTGGGAATATTTCTACTGTAGAAGCCAATAACATAAAAAACGCTATGAAATTAAACTCAAACGGTATTTCCGCGTGTGTTACAAGTATTCAAAGTAATGATATATTTTCTTCTACTGGTGGAGATGTAAGTTCAAGTATAATAAACATACATGCTACTTTAACTTCTATTATTAATATATTAGATTCTTCTGCTACAGATTTGAGTAGTACTACCATTACAAGTGACATAAAAACCGTGAAAGATGGTCTTAATACAATCCAATATAGCATTCCATATTATTTACCTCAAACGGATCCGAATGATCTTATTCCCATAAATATTTCGATTGGTTATTTTGCAGGTGGACCAAAGGTGAATTGGAAAGTCACATTTACATATTTATCAGGAGGTCCAATACCCATTAATGATCCATCCGGATCTGGCAGCACTTTAGATTATATAGTTACATCTTTGGATGGTTCTATACAAAATGTAGAGCTAAATATTCTTCCAAATACGGAGTTATATAAGGTTAGTGCCATAGCGAGTTTTACTCTTGGTTCTAGAGATGCTTTAACGAACGAACTATCAACTTCTGGAGACAGTCTCTCAACTCTTATAAAAGTTATTGAATATGATCCGAATGATCCAGTCGCAACTTCAACAACATTTTTTGCTTCCCAAATATCAAATTTATTTGTTACAATTTTGAAAGATATAACCAATCTATCAGGTACTGAATATGATACATTACTTGCTAATTTTGAACAGACATTAGGGATAGATAATCAGAATCAGGGGGGGTCTGGTATAAATACCAACCCATATGATGTAACTCTAAGTCCAACATTATCGAATCAGTTTACAGTATTGAATCTATCATTATCAGCTTTGATATCTGGACTTAAAAGTATATTTAAGGATGATGATATTGTTCCTTCAGAACTGTATACATCAATTTATTATACATTAATTGAAGAAGGTACTAATAATATAAGTATTAGTGATATAAGTGATATTGGTATTATAGATGATATAATAGGAAGGGTTGTTTTTGGAAATGACTCTATAGAGCAAGCTGGTAATTACACAAATCAAGTCACTGGTATAGCGGCATGTGTAGCAATAATAGAAACATTTAACACATATGATTCAACTGGTGGTAATTTGGGTGAAAGCATTATTTCAATGCATCAAGCATTAACTTCTGTAGAAGAAACAATTAGTGATATTGAAAATAATATTACTGGTAGAAGTTTATCAGATACTGTAGACATTATTACTGGTGATATTGTAACTAAAAAAGAGACAATTGATACAAGTGGATATGAGATTGTATCATCTCCGGTCACATCTGTAAAAACAGTTACTATATCCGGTGCTTTTGGAAGTGGTCCAAAAGAGAATTGGGAAGTGAAATTTAGATATTTATCTGGAGTAGTAATAGATGTATTAGATGTAAATGGAAATCCAGTATCTGTTACAACTGATTCAACTGGTTCAATTTCAAATATAGAATTGAGTATTCATGTGGACACAGAAATATATAAAGTTACAGCAACAGCTCCTTCAAGTGGTGGACTGGATACATTAACACAAGAACCATCTACTCCTGGTGATAGTGTTTCAGCAATTATTACAACAAATGACACTAGCTTTTATGCTTCTGAAATATCAAATCTATTTATTGCAAGTATAAAATCGGAAAATGATTTAAGTTCTACAAGATATGAAGAACTAAAAACAGGATTTGAAGAAAAGTTAGGAATATCTAATTTACCAGACGGTATTAATACAAATCCGTATCATAATTTAACTGGTCCATTCGCTTCGAATACAATTAGTGTATTAAATCTAACATTATCTTCACTAATATCTGGAATAACTACAGCATTTAGTGGAGATCCAGATGTAACTATTTCAAATACAGAAATATTGAATGCGATTAATGAATATATAGATACTTCTTTCACATCATCATCTCCACTATCAATATCTGATTTAGGCGATACAACAAATATAGATGCGATAATATCAACGGTTTTATCTGGAAATAGTGATGCTAGCTTATTAACAGAGAATGAGAAGACCACAAAGATTGGAGCTATACAAGGTAGCTCTTCAAATATATCAAAATGTGTAGAAATTATAGAAGAATACAATTCATACAATTCTACAGGAGGTGATATAAATGCAAGTACGATATCAATGCATGCAGCATTGTCTGCCGTAGAAGAGGCATTGGAAGAAATTGAAACTACTGGAGGAGATCTTGGCTCAGGAAATATAACAACTGCTGTAGAAGACGAAATATCACAATTGGATTTAAGTAATTATGGAATGCCAGATTATTCGGCAGGTATACCACAATCTCCTATAATAATATCTGGGTTTGTTGCAAGTGGTCCAAAAGTTTTATGGAAAGTAACTTTTACATATTTATCGGGAATAATAATTGATAACAATAGTCTAACTGATAATGATGGTAGAGTTTGGGATGTTAGTTTAAACATTAGTTCTGGGACAAAGATAATAAAGATATTTGGCGAACCATATTTTTCAACTCCAGTTGATCCAAATTCAATGCCTTATGATTCTTTAACAAATATAGAATCAGAACAAGGTGAAAAATTATCAACAGTAATTGCATTAGAATACGACAATAATGGTAATATAAAACAACTACAACCAGATTTTTGTATAACAACGATTACATCATTATTTGTTGCGAGTATTAAATCTGAAACGGATTTAAGTAATCAAAGATTCGATATTTTGAGAGGGAATTTTGAAGATACTCTATTTGGAATAAATTCTACAGTTAGTCTTTATACGAATCCATATGACACTGTTACAGATTATACAGATGCACAAAGTTTTTCAATTACAAATTTGTCTATATCGGGATTAATATCGTGTATAGATACATTATTTGAAACATATCAATCAACCGATATTGATATGTCTGAAATATTGAATGCCACATATGAAGCGATATTAGATCCGGCTAACAATTTTGTGAATCTATATAATGTACCAGATCTTGGAGTAATTGCTTCAAATAATTTTATAGATTCAGTAATTGGTTCTATTGTTGATGGCAATAACGGAATAGATTCCAGTCAAAAAAACATTTTACAAGGTTACTCTGGTGGTATATCTGAATGTATTTCGGCGATCCATAATAGTTTTGATCCGACTCTAATTGAATTGCCAGCTATAATAGAACAAATACATATTGGTTATGTATCTGTATTAGAGACATTAGAGGAAGTAGAAGGTGGTACTTTAGATTTATCAGACTCAACCGCTGTCAGTAGTGCACAACAAAGTAACCAAACTACCGTAGAAAATGATGGAGGGTTCCATTTCCCAACTTTTACCTTAATACCTGAGCCAGAACCTGAGCCAGAACCTGAGCCGGAACCAGAGCCAGAACCCGAGCCAGAACCTGAACCTGAACCAGAACCAGAGCCAGAACCTGAACCGGAACCTGAACCTGAGCCAGAACCCGAGCCAGAACCCGAACCCGAGCCCGAACCCGAACCTGAGCCGGAACCCGAACCCGAGCCGGAACCCGAACCTGAGCCGGAACCCGAACCAGAGCCAGAACCTGAATTGGAAGCTCCAGCCTGGATTGAATTTGGAACAAAAACACTATTTTTAGGTAAGGGACAAACTGGATCAAGTTCGGTTGATAGAACTGATACATTTATAGGTAAATTATGTGCAGTTGAACCTGTAAATGGTGCTGGAGAACCACAACAAATGACTCAAGCACAATTTGAAGATTGTATCTACTTATTTACAGACGGATACAATACAACTGGTGATATAAATGGTACAAAACAAGCATATAATGGAAACGATATAAGAAATCATTTAGAAATTCAATTTGATAATAATACAATCGGTTCTGATAGAAAAATACAGATTAAGGGAATCGCTCCATTTTTTAATGATGTAACCTTTCAAAATAAATATATACAAAGTCTTTTCTTCACAATTAATGTTCCATTATTGAACATATTAAACAGCAATAATCATACTGGAGAAACGCATGCAAATTTTGCAGCAGGTAGTGTAGCTATAAATTTATTACAAGGAAATTCAGATGGTGGTGTATATCAGTTTTTGACTGTTGAAAAGGATATTGCTTTTTATCCTCTTTCAGTAAATAAGTTAACAAATACATTTACTTCTATTTTAGGGCAAATTGATATAGATGGTACAGATTCAAATGATTGGTATTCGGGTGAACTTGGTCCACATCAAGAATTCCAGCCAAAATATGATATGGGATTAGAATATGACACCGCACACGGTGGAATAAATAATCAGGATTATATACATATATATAGAGATTTGGAAACAAATAGTGGTAATCAATTTACAAATAATGATTTCTCTATAGACCTTTCATCTTTTATATTATTTCTTAAGTCTTCATCAAATCCTGCTCCTCCTATTGTATCACTTCCTGCTCCGAATGAAATACCAAATAATGGGATTTATGATGTAGAAACAAATGACAATAGTTATCCATATCTAATTCGAGAATATTCATTTGATAATGAACCATTTATAAATACATACTTTGCAACTGATTTAATTTCTCTAATAAATTATCATATTGATTTGGTTGGTAGTACACCTCCACCATATTATGAATTTCAGCCTGAGCCAGAGCCAGAACCTGAGCCAGAACCAGAATCAAATTATGGTATACGTCTGGATGAAGAGACTATACCTGGTCATGGTACTTATGTTAGAATTCAAGCAAGGTGGCCATTTAATAGTTTATTAACTGGATTTCTAATCACATTTGAATCATCCGAAGATATAGTATGTGATTTGGCTGATGGTGGTATTAATGATACACAAGGTGCGATTATACATGGTAAAATGCAATTAGGGATTCCGAATCCACCAAATAAGGCATTCGTTGGACCAAAATCGATTGCTTTAGCGGTTCCTGCTTCACAAGGTGAAACAGGAAATGGAGAATTTAAATTACTTGGTTATATCAGTAAAAATACAGACAATAGTGATATCACGTTAAGACACGGCTGGTCGGAAACAGGACCATACTGTAGTATGGATATAGATGGAGTTATGAAAGATCAGTCATCTGTAGCAAAATTTTTAGAATATCCTACAATGAACACTAACTATAAGATGCTCACCTTAAATATGAATCCAAATGGAACCGTACAATTGATATGTAATAATGACCTTTTACTTGATAGATTTCGACTAAAAGCCATTCAAATCGAAATTACTAAAAAGGGAGGACCACATAATACCTTTTCATGGAAACCGATAGAATATTTCGATCAAACTATAGGATTACAGACCGTTAATTGGATTACAGAATTAAGTACAGGAATTATAGACAATTTGTATATTGCAAATGCGATTAATGCAGAAACAACTATTGTTAATAATCAAAATGAAGGTATTATTCCAGGAAATCCTGGATTAAGATTAAAGAATAAATTTTATAATGTACTTGAACTTAATTTTGTAACTTTTCAAGGAGGTGGAGATCCAGAATTAGTAACAACTATTAGTAGTTCAAATATAAATCAAGTTTTGGTATGGGATACAGTAGACTTGGTTGATGTAACTTTTAGGAGTTTACCTGCATCAGATGAGTATGCGCTAAATATATTAAATAGTGTTATAAATGAACCTGAAATGGAACCAACTGTTATATATGTAAGTGCAGGACAACAGAACCCAGCACAAGGTGATCCTTATTACAGATTTTATTCGGATGAAGCAGGAACGAATGAAATAACTACTTTATATAAGTGTAATAAAAGATATGAATTTATTAGATTAAATTATGCTACATCCCATCCATTTTATATCAGCGATCAAGGACCAACACAAGATTCCCAAACCTTAACATTCGAAGGAGATGGTTATCCAACGCTAGGAATATTTAATTCTCAGTCATTTATAGTTAATTTAAATGATCTAGATCCTAATTCATCAACTATATATTATTACTGTACTGTACATACTGGAATGGTTGGGCAGTTTACCTATTTAGAGAGTTTCGGACCTTAAATATAAAAAATAAGCTAAAGTAAATGAGATATAGGGGAGATATCAATAAAGATAATATTATTGGTACTCTCGATGCGACTTATATACTCTCATATCTCAATGGTGATTTGGGCACTCTTCCGGAAGCAAATGCGACCCTTGATTCGGAACAAATTCTGAGAGCAAATGTTGATTCGGATAATAATAATAATATTAGTTCCGATGATGTAGTTTATTTACTGTCATATCTTGCAGGTAAATCCGGATATACTTACAAACGGGTTGATACTACACAACCGAAGATATTGATTTTAGGCGATAGCCAATATTATTATTGGACTCAACCAGAGGGTAATCAATTTACTGATCCAGGATATCAGGCAATTGATAACCAGGATGGTGATATAACTCATCAAGTACAAACAAACGTTGTGGATGAGATAGGTAATGTTATGGAAAATGTTGATATAACTCAGGAGGGAATATATACAATAACATACACTATTGTAGACGATACAGGTAATAGTACGTCTATCCAGAGAGTTATAAATGTAACCGATTCTCCAGAACCAGAACCCGAACCCGAACCTGAACCTGAGCCAGAACCTGAACCTGAGCCTGAACCTGAGCCTGAACCTGAACCTGAACCTGAACCTGAACCTGAACCTGAACC